>Ga0315910_10003243_pt1 | contig 13941 bp, 11 predicted proteins | sample EdamamesoilMG_FD_204470 | JGI IMG/M metagenome (GOLD analysis project Ga0315910, IMG submission 204470) | Garden soil microbial communities collected in Santa Monica, California, United States - Edamame soil | ecosystem: Environmental > Terrestrial > Soil > Garden | place: USA: California...
CGCCAAGATCGCCGGGGTAAAACTTTGCGAAGCCTACCGCCGCCAGTATCGGTGCGACTTCATCAGCGCCATGCCGACGAACATGTATGGTCCGAACGACAACTACAATCTTGAGACCTCGCATGTGCTGCCCGCGATGATCCGAAAATTTCATGAAGCCAAGGCCAGCGGCAATCCCAGTGTGACTTGCTGGGGCACCGGACAGCCCTATCGTGAATTCCTCTATGCCGATGACCTCGCCAGTGCCTGCGTGTTCCTGATGGAGAATTACAGCGAAGGCCATTTCATCAACGTGGGCTGTGGCAGTGACATCCGGATTCGTGACCTCGCGGACCTGATCCGCCGGATCATCGGATTTGAAGGCGAGATTGTCTGGGATAAGTCACGCCCGGATGGCACGCCGCGCAAGTGGATGGATAGCTCGCGTATCCTCCAGTTGGGTTGGCGACCGTGGATCGATCTGGAAGCCGGCATCAAACTCGCCTATGCGGACTTTTTGAAACGATTCCATCACGCGTAAGGAATCGTGAGCGATTGCCCAAAAACAGAGAGGGCAGGCTCGCATCCTGCCCTCTCCCTCAACTGACTCTCCGCTCCCTACTGGATATCAACGGCCCTCAGCCGCAGCAATCGTCGCACTGCTCACGACGTTCTGCGACGGGCTGTAGGCAAATCCCGTCTTGGCCACACCGGTTACCGTGAACGTCACCGTGCCTTTCTTGAATTTCTTGGACGTGATCACCGCGTTGCCACTGGCGTCAGTGGTCGCGGTGCCCGAACCCGTCACCGCGCCACTAAAATTGCCCGTGACGGTCGCACCATTGATGGCCGTGCCTGAAGGATTGGTGATCTTCACGGTCGCCCGGACCTGTTTTCCACCCGCGACACTGACGGCCGCCATCGCGATGGATTGGACTAGCATCACGGCGTTCGGGTCCTGTTGCGTCTGGATGCCCACTGTGGTCGAGGCGGTGCTGCCACGATTATCCGTGACGGTCAAGGTGGCCGTGTAATTGCCAACGCCGGTGTAAGTCTTCTGCACGGTTGCGCCGGAACCGGTTGTTCCGTCGCCGAAGTTCCACGCGTAGGATGCGATGCTGCCGTCCGAGTCATACGAGGTCGCACCGCTCAATGTGACGAGCAGCGGGGCATAACCTGAATTCGGCGTCGCGCTGGCGATGGCCACCGGCCGCACATTCGGCGCGAGCGCGGAAACGGTCAGCGTCGTGTCATCCGTCAGACCCGAATTATCCATGATGGTCAGTGTGACGGTGTACTGCCCGACCGCATTGTAAGTGTGAGCAGGGTTGGCCGCAGTAGAAGTTGTGCCATCGCCGAAGTTCCAAAGGTAGCTCACGATGGATCCATCGGGATCAGACGACGATGCCGAACTGAACTGCACATTCAATGGCGCGTCACCAGTGGCCGGCGTAGCGGTCGCGGCCGCAATCGGCGGAACATTGCCTGAAGGATCAATAACGGTGCCCGTCAGAAAATATGCGCCCAGGGAGCCGTAGTTCGAGTAGCCTGTCGTCAGGTCGCCCTTGCCCGAGCCACGTACCCGCACATGGTAATTACCGGCGGCGAGATTCACCGAGAGGCCAGCAGTGAGGTAATCGGCCGGATTGCTGGTGGCAAGGACGTTACCGGTGTCATCCAGCAACTCGGCGAGAATGTCCACGTTCGGGCCGCGTTCGGCTCCGAGCAGGTTGAGCGTGACCAAGCCAGAGCCTGTAGCAAACCGGAAAACGTCCATGTCGGTAGTACGCTCGATGATACCGCTGGTGCTCAGTGATGAACCAACCGGCAGAACCCTGGCTGCGGCAATTGTATTCCCGTGATCATCGGCACGGTAAGGCAGGTAGGATGCAATGATCGCCGTGTCATCCTGGGTATTATTGGCGCCAGCATATTCGCCCTTGCTCCATTGCACGAGGTTCACGTAATAACCGACGCCCATGATCGGCGCCCAGCCGGTCTCACCCGAACCATGCCCCTGATAGTACGAAACGCTGGCCGTACCATCATGGTTGAGGCCGAGCGTGTGGCCAGTTTCGTGTGAAGCCGCTTCCGCGATGTTCTTCTCGCTGTTGCCAAGTTTCTCGGGAAATACCAGTGCCGGTTTGTAGGTGTCACCTGTATTCGCAAAAACACCCACGTAAGCGATCCCGCCGTAGTTGCCAAAGTAGCTGGCGATGGGACTGATCAACACGCGCATGCCGTAGTTCAGGTCCGAGGAACTGCTGCGCGTGATGGCAGCTTCGCCCATATATTCCGTCGTCACGTCCACGTCGAACGGCGCAAAATCTTCCGCCACTCGCAACCAGACCTGCTGGATGCGGGTGCGCTCCGTGTCGTTGAAGACCGCGGGATTTCCGTCGATATCCCATGCTGGACAAACAATATCCGCGCCGCCGTTATAGCCGTTGTTCCACGCCGTGCCGGACATCAGGTGGCCATCGAAATCCAGGTAGATGATCTTGCTCGCGCCGGGCTTGCTGTGGAGCAGGAAAGTCTGGTCCAACGGCGCCAATCCCTCAGGGGCCGGCGATCCAGAAGTGTTCGCGCCATCCATCGCGGCGACGGGCGGCGTATCTTCCTCGTAAAACATGCGACCGCTGCGATCGAGCTTCGCGTTACGGTCTTCACGCAAAACCCGGCGGAATTCCTCCGCACTCATGCGATGCTCCGCGGCAACGGCCGGCAGGTCTTTGCCCAACGCGTTCAACGCCTCATTGCCGCCCATCGAGCGTGGCAGCCGATCCGGGCCGGCGTAAGTGAGAGACGGATAGCTCAAGCTGGCAAGCAGCAGACCCAGCGGGACTGATTTGATGATACAGCGCATAATTTACTCTTTTGAAAAGCGAGAGGCGGCGGTACGAAAAACCCATAACGCACCGCCGCCCACCCGTTACCCACCCAACTCCTTTGTTTCAGCAACCCTGTTCATTGCGAACGCGCACACCATAACAGCGTCGCAAAAACCAACAACCCGGTCAGTGTCGGAAACACGCCCAAGGAAACACCCGGGCGCTGAACTGCCCGGAGAACCGACAATTCCCCCGGGTTCCGCAAAGCTACAGGAATCAAAGGTCACAACCTCTGAGCCAGAGGCAGAATCCGGAAATCAATTGGCGGGAGGTTGGGTATTGCTTGGAAGACTTTTCGGGCTGGAGGAAAGCTGCCGCGCCCCATCCCAGATATACAGCAGCCCAGAGATGCCGGTGCAGGCCGCCGCGGCCGCAGCTAGATTATTCATCCAGCGAGCCCCCAGCGCGACGTCCCACTTGAGCAACAGCCATAGGACGCAGGCCATCTGGAGCACCGTGGCGACCTTGCCGACGATACGTGGGCGCACCTTCACCTTGCCGACCGTGATGTAAACCACCCCGAGGCCGATGAGCAGAAGGATATCGCGTCCGATGATCGTGCCCGTGAGCCAGAGCGGCATCAGCCCAAGGCGCGGGGTGTGGTCGAAGCTCAGCACCACAACGCCGGAAACCAGCAAGAGCTTGTCGGCCAGCGGGTCAAGGATAGTGCCAAGCTCGCTCATCTGGTTGTAACGTCGGGCGATGTAACCATCCACACCGTCACAAATGGCAGCGACGGCGAAACACAGGATCGCAGCGAGCCGATGCGATTCGTTAGCCGTTTTCACGTAGTAGAGCACCTCCACCACGAAAAATGGAATCAACAGAATCCGTAGGATGGTGATTTTGTTGGCGGTGGTCATGAATCGCGACCAGCCATCATGCGCGGCGGCAGTTGGAGTTCAAGCTTTAGCTTGCCCCCGGACGCAGCTTGCGCTTGGAATCGGTCATTGCGTTCTCTAACCTCTGCCGCGCATGAGCGACACCAAACCTCTCGTAGCAATTTTGATGGGCAGCGATTCCGACTGGCCCGTGATGAAAACCGCCGCCGATGCATTGAAAGAATTCGGCATCGCGTCGGAAGCCAAGGTCATCTCCGCGCATCGCGACCCGCGCGGTCTCGAAGAATTTGTCAGCGGCGCACGTGCCCGCGGCATCCGCGCCTTCATCTGCGGCGCCGGCGGCGCCGCGCATCTGCCCGGCGTGACCGCGGCGTTCACCACCCTGCCCGTCATCGGCATACCCGTCATGGGTAAGTCACTCGATGGGATGGATTCTCTGCTTTCCATCGTCCAGATGCCACCTGGCGTGCCGGTCGCAACGGTCGGCATCAATGCCGGACGCAATGCCGGCTTGCTCGCCGCGCAGATTCTGGGCTGCGGCGATGCCGCGATGCAGTCAAAGCTTGATGCGTTCAAGGTAAAACTCACCGAAGAGTCCCGCGCGAAGAACAAGACGCTGCAGCAAGCGTAAGTTGTCATGCAAAAACTCATCGCAGGCGTTCACAAGTTTCGCACCGACGAGTTTGGCAATTACAAGAAGCTCTTCCGCAAGCTGTCGCAGGAAGGCCAGAACCCGCACACCCTCTTCATCACCTGCTCGGACTCGCGTGTGCTCGCAGAGTTGATCACCCAGAGCAAGCCGGGTGATCTGTTCGTGGTCAAGAACGTCGGCAACATCGTGCCGCCGTCCTCCGTCAGCGGCAGCACGAATTCCACAGCCGCCGCCATTGAGTTTGCAGTCGAGTCGCTCGGTGTATCCGACATTGTGGTCTGCGGCCATTCGCAATGCGGCGCGATGGGCGCCTTGTTGCAAGGGCTTCCGCCGGAAAAACAAATGCCACACCTGGGTGATTGGTTGAAGCTCGCTACGCCCGTGCGCGAGATCATTGCGCGGGAGTATTCATCGTTGGCCGACGACGACCGGCTCAATGCCGCGGCGGAAGAGAATGTCCTTTTCGCGCTGGAAAATCTCCACAGTTACCATTGTGTGCAGGACCGGCTGGCCGATGGCTCGCTGCGTCTGCACGGCTGGTTTTTCAAGATCGCTTCTGCCGAACTGTTCGCCTTCGACCCCGAGGCGCATCAATTCAAACCGCTCGGGGCCGAAGGTTAGGGAATCACTTCGTCCCGCGCGTTGAGCCAATCCGCCTGGTCTTTGCGTTTTTGATCCAGCACCCCGTCACTCGCCGCATTCAATGCCTGTAACAAATCGCGTGCCTCCAACGAACGGGGCGCGGTCACATAAGATGCCCCGCCGGAATAAAGTGCGGGTATGTCAGCCAGCTTCTCTGCGTGCATGATGATCTGGGCGTGCGGATTCAACTCCCGCAGCATTGCCAGCAACTTGCGATTGCTCAAGCCCTTCAACACCGTGTCCGGCAGCGAACACAGGATCACGTCCGCGTGCGTGACGCCCGCGTGCAACAACGTCTCACGCTGGCTGATGTCGCCGTAGGTCACGCGTACCTGACGCTTACGCAACTTTTCGATGGCGATGGGATTGAAATCCACAATCATCAACTCGCCGAGCAGCGCCGGTTTGTCACGTCCGATCTCCTCCAGCAACGAACTCGCCGTCCAGGAAAAGCCCAGCACGAAAATCTTCGGATGCCGGCTGATATGGATGGTGTCGCCGGAATTTGCCGGCAAGTCAGGGAAGCCCAGCTTTGTCAGTCGCGGCGACGCCCATTGCAACAACCGGTTGCTTTGCAGGATGCCATAGGTCGAACCAACGGCCAGCGTGGCGAATGCCAGGGCGGCGATACCAAAGGTGCGCTCCGACACTTCACCGGTCGCGCGCCCGAGCGTGAGCAACACGAGCGAGAGTTCGCTCAATTGAGCCAGGTTGATCGCCGGCAGCAAGGCGACGCGATGACCCAGTCGCATGCAGTGCAGGACCGGAAAAATCGTCAGCAACCGTCCCAACACCAACACCGCGCAAAACGCGAGCGCCCAGCCGATCAGTTCCAGCGTGGGCACGGGAATCGCCATGCCGAGCGCAACAAAAAATAACGTGACAAAGAAATCACGGATGCTGGTGACCTTGGCCACAACGTCGGTCGTGTAGGGAAACGTGGAAACCATCACGCCCGCGATCAGTGCGCCCATTTCCTTTGAGAGCCCCAGTTCTCCCGCCAGCCCGCCCACCGCAAAACACCAGGCCAACGCACCGACCAAAACCAGCTCTGGCTGCCGGGCGACGGCGCGGAACACGCGCGGCAGCACGAAGCGGCTCACCACATAAGCCACGCCGACCAGCAATCCAACCTTGAGAATCGCCAGTCCCAGCGGCTTGAACGCGGGGTTCTTCAAGCTCGGTTGGATGGCCAGAAACAAGATGGTCGCGAGATCTTGCAGCACCATGATGCCGACAGTGACGCGACCCGGAAGCGTTTCAAGCTCCCGCTTGTCGTGCAGCAGCTTGACGATGATGATGGTGCTGCTCATGGCCGCTGCCACCGCAAGGTAAAACGCCTCCAGCCAGCCTTTGCCCGGTCCGAGCAATCCGAAGAACGCCCAGCCGAGCGCGATGCAACCGACGATCTGCACAACGGCGGTGACGGTGATGGCGCGCCCCGCGCCCAGCATCTTCTTCAAATCCATTTCCAGCCCGATCATGAAAAGCAACAGGCTCAAGCCGATGCTGGAGATGGTTTCGATAGATTCATGCGCCGTCACCCAACGCAGGCCGTGCGGGCCGATGACAAATCCGGCGACCAGATAGGCGATCAGCAACGGCTGCCGAAGCGCCTGACACACCAGCCCCACCAACCAGGCGGCGATGATGCAAATGGCGATGTCGAACGCGAGACCATGATTCACGCGGCGGGAAAATAGTGACCAGCCCAGCGGGCGTCGAGCCGGGAGAATCCGGACGGGGAAGATTTGCCGCTCAAACAGGTGCTTGACGGCGGCTTCCGCTTGTTCGAAAGTCCCGATGTGTTCAAACGCACCGGCCAATTACTACTGACAGTCGCCCTGGTGGCGGCCATCGGTGGGCATTGGGCCGTGCTGCAAACCGTCGCGTGGACGACCATGTTCGCCGACAATTTGCGCGAGTCTTCATTCACCCAGGCGGTCACGAAGACCTTTGACGGCAATCATCCTTGTAAACTTTGCCACGAGATCTCTGCCGGGAAGAAGTCCGAAAAGAAGGCCGAGTTTCAGTTCGCGCTCAAGAAACTCGAGTTCACCGTCGGTCTGAATGCGTTTCATTTCTTTTCGCCCCAAGGCTATTATCTGCTCGATGACGGTTGCGATGTCCTGCAATGCCGGACCCTCGCCCCGCCGCTTCCCCCGCCCCGCCTGTCCATCGCCTGAAGTCGGTGGCTTCAGTCCTCCCAGAGTGAGCCGGTCTTGTGACCGGCTGCTGATTGTTTCCCTGTTTGCCTGTAATACCGGTGGATTGTCGGATGAAATCTTTGGCCCTAAGAGCGTTTACGCTGATCGAGTTGCTGGTGGTGATCGCCATCATCGCCATTCTCGCGGCGATGCTTTTGCCCGCGCTCAGCCGGGCCAAGCAAAAAGCCCGTGCCATCGCCTGCCTGAATAATCTCAAGCAACTGGGCCTGGGCGCGGTGATGTATTGCAACGAGAACGACGACACGCTTCCGCAATCGGCACATAACAAGGCGTCGTGGGTCGGCAAGTTGCAGCCGTACACAGGCACAAACGTCTATCGCTGCCCGGACGACAAGAACCAGCAGCGCCTCTACAGCTTTGCCTTGAACGATTTTCTCACCAAGCATCCGTTCGGTGCGGAGACGCTGGACTTTTCCAAGCTCGCGTCGCTGCCCGCCCCCACGGCGACGATCTACATCGCTGAGTGCGATGATCAGTACGAGAGCACGGATCACTTCCACTTCGCGGATGCTTCGGCTGGAGGTTACTCGCCGGCGGTGTTTCCTACGCAGGTCGCGGTGCGGCGTCATGAATCCGGCGCGAACTATCTGTTCGCCGCAGGGCACGTGACAAAACTTCCGTGGCTGAAAGTCCTGCAACAGATCCAAACGCCTGGCGATCGGTTCGTGCGGCCTGACGGAAACCCGTGAACCGATGTGCATGAACTTACAGCGCAGATTTTCATTATTCCGAAGCTGCAAAGTGGTTTTCGGATTGGTGATCGCCGGCTTATGGCCGGTGGCGCTAATGGCGCAACACATCCATCTCAATGCCGGTGCGACCAGCACCACACAGGACGCCCCGCTTTATTTCGTCAACGGCGCCACCTATAACACCGATGCAGGCTATGATGTTTATCTGAGTTTCACCAACTTGGGATCGTTCGCCGGTTTGTATCAGGGCGCCGGCGCCACGTTCGCCGCGCAGCCCAGCACGCTGGACAACGGCGGACCCGCTTTCGCACACGCGGCAGAGGGCGCATTCCTGCAACTCCAGTTTGTCTCAATGACCGGCCCACCCGGCGGCGTGTTTGGTGTGTGGATGCAGGAATTCGGCAACCCAAGCGTCAGTCATCCGCTGTTCACGTTGCCCGTCGGGACGACCAACGGCACGAATCTGATCGCGTTGAGTGAGAACGATGGCTCAGCCGGCTCTGATCCTTACGGCCACATCCACGGGCGCACGTTCACCGCTACCAAACCCGGCCTCTACACGCTTGGCTGCCGCATTTTTGACACCTCCAGCAATGGCCCAGGCGGTGGACCAATCCACACACCGTCGACGCTCTACTATTTTTACTTCCAAGCCGGATTGACGATTTCGTCCTACGCGAAAAGCGCGAATGAATTCAGCGTCACGTTCGGCACGACCGCGGGAAAAACCAATTACGTCGAATCAACCTCCAGTCTTTCGGCCCCGAATTGGGTGACCATCGCCGGGCCGTTCATCGGCAACAACCACCTGCAAACCGCGACCACAAACTCTACCGCGCCGCGACTTTTTTTTCGACTCCGCTCCAATTGACCAAACCCAACAACGATCATGAAACCTCGCAGTATCACAAGACTTCTGGCGGCACTTGCCACCTGCTTCCTGGCCAGCCACGTTGCCCAAGCTCATCTGACTTATGGCGGACGTGACTTCGGCACGTACTCCGGCCTGACCAACGGGACCTTCACGATCACCGACCAAACCGTGACCGGCAATTACGGCTGGGCCGATGCCGCCGATGGTATTCTCGGTGACAGTCACCGGGGCCGCGCGTTCCGCTTTCGCCTGCTCAATCCCGCGCTGGTCACGCTCGCGGTCTCGGCCAATCCCGGGACTAACGCGCTTGTGCTGACACCGGCGTTCTCGGTCTATTTAGGTCTTGGTGCCGTTACACCTTTCGCTCCCAGCCAGACGACAAATCCTCCCGCTGCCGACCACGATGGCAGCACGGCATCCCTCGCTTGGCGGACTTCCTGGGTGCAAACAAATCTCAACCCGTCGGCCACCGATGAAAGCCCGACGGACGGATGCTGGAACGCGCTCGGTGATTGGAAGATCGGCGGCGACGGCGACCTGCCCTGGGATTTTTCCCAACTGAGCAGCTTGATCTACAAAGGCTCAGCGGCCGCCACCGGAACCGCATCCAATGTGACCAGCAGCTTCGCTCTGGCGGCAGGCGACTACACCGTCTTCATCGGCGGCAATGACCTCGCCAGCAAAGTCTCCGGCACGGCGGCCTTGGGCCACGGCCTAGCAGTAACCTTTTCCGTGACACCCGCGCCGGTTTTGAGCATCGCACAGAAAGTGTTCGTCGCCTGGCCTTCCGGCACCGCTACGAACTGGCTGCTGCAATCGGCCTCCACTGTGAGCCCCAACAATTGGTCGGATGTGACGAATACGCCGGTGACCGTGGACGGCCAACCCGGTGTCGTGTTGGAACGCAGCGCAGCCCAGCAGTACTTCCGCATGAACTATGTGCCCTGATTCAGCGTGAAGGTTACACCGTTCAAGTTCGCATTGATGATGCTTGGTTTCGGGGCGTTCGCGCTTTCCAGCCAGGCCGACACGCACATCTACGCCGGCGCGCTCGGCACGAACCAGAACGACAAACTCAACTTCAGCAATGGCGCGCAGTTCAACGCCACGCTCAGCACCTACGCACTGCCGCAGATTTTGCGTACCAACGGACTGAACGTGGGCCATTACCGCGGCGACGTGCTGACGTTTTCCGCGCTCGCGGGAACAATTCCTAATGGCGGCCCGATTGCGGGTCACGCTGCGTTCGGCGCGCGACTCGCCGTTCAAGTGGTCAGTGTCGCCGGACCGGTCGGCGGCAGTTTTGCGTTTTGGGAAGGCGACGGGGAAAGTGACTTGGGCAACATCACCTTCAGCGTGCCCGTCGGCACGACGAATGGAACGAATCACCTAGTCATAAGCGAGAACAACGGCGAACCCGGCGCCGATCCCTACGGCCATATCCATGGCCGGGAATTCACGACCAGTGCGCCGGGGACTTACATCGTCGGCTTCCGCATCATCGACCTTTCCACCAACGGCACTGGCGCTGGCCCGATTCAACTTCCATCAGATGTCTTACCGGTCAGATTTCAAGCCGGGTTGCGGATTGAAACCATTCAAACCGTGACCAACCGCGTGACGGTGTCTTTCCGCAGTCCGCCAGGCATCAGCAATACGTTGGAAGCGAGCAGCTCCATGATCGGCTGGCAACAGGTGGCCGGTCCGTTGCGTGGCAACAACAACCTGCAATCGTTGGTCGAGACCAATGCGCCGGGTAGTAATCGCCTTTACCGCTTGCGGCAACTCAACAATCTGCCTTGAGCGAATCACTGCCTGCTTCAACGCGACAATTTGAACCGTACTGGAACTTCAATCCTTGATTCAACGGCGCGGATGCCAAGCCGCGCTGGCTTGAAGTCCCAGTCGCGCACGGACTTGATCGCCGCTTCATCGAGCAGCAGATAGCCCGACGATTGTTTGAGGGAAATCTCGGCCGCCCGGCCTGCCGTCGTGACGCGCACGTCTAGCATAACCAACCCTTCCTGGCCGCGTCGGCGCGCCTGCGCCGGATAATCCGGCCCAGGATTCTTCAAGTAATCCGGCCGAGCCAGGACACCGGGCCGCGCTTCTACCGTTGTTGAATCAAGTCCGGGTTGCGCTGAGCTGCCATCACCACGCGGTGTCGTCGGGCTTGTAGTGGTCACAACCGCCACCGGATTTGGCGCGGTCACCAGTTCAGGCGTCGGAAGCACTGGTGTAGTTTCGGGCTCGGGAGCCGTGACCAACTCAGTCGCTTTCGCGACTGCCTGGACTGGTGCAGGCTGCGGTTCAACCGATACGGACGGCTGTGGTTGTGGCGTCGCTTCTGAAACCGCCGCTGATTCTGCATCAGCCGGCGCCGCGATCATTTCCAGAATCAGCGGCGGTTCATCAAGCTTCAGCGCGACTGGGCGACTTTGTGGCGCGGTCAACGCGACTGTCCCGAAGACCACCGCGTGAAAACCGGCAGAGACGCAGAAACTGAATTGCCATGGTCCAAACTTCAATCGGTTGCTTTCAGAACCGCGCCGTGAGGGCGAAGCGCGCCTGAATCGGTTCGACAGGATGATAATGGATCTCCTCATTCGACGCGCCGCCGGGCGTGGTTCGGGATTCGTAGTAGTAATCAATGTCGTGGTCGCGCCGGTCGAGCACGTTCAGCACTTCCGCTGTCACTGTCCACGTCTTGTTGATGCGCCAGCCGACTTGCCCGTTCAACATCACGGTCGCATCAGATCGCACCGAGTCGTCCTCGATCAACGGGCGCGGGCCAAAGTAACGAAGCCGCAAGCTGCCGAAGAAACCACAGTCGTGTCGATACGTGAGACCCGCCGCCACCACGCTCTCAATCGAGCCCGGAATGAAATCTCCCGCCTGATCATCGTCGCGAAAGCGCGCGTGTGAGAAGGAGAAGTCAGCATCCAGCGTGAGGTTTTTGGTCAGATTGTAGAAATTTGCGAACTCCACCCCGTAGCGCCGGCTCGGCCGGCTCGCCTCGGTCGTTCCCGCGTCACCGACAAAGACCAGCTCCGAATCCACATCCAGCCACCAGAAGGAAAGCGTGCTCTGCAATCCGTCCACGGCCAGCGTGCGCACGCCGATTTCCGCCCCGTAGGTTTGCACGAGCGGATCCGCACGGTTCACCGGATCACCAGTCACGGGGTCAACCGTCGTCGTCGCCCCGCGTCCGTCGTTGCTGTGAAATCCCATTCCAGCCTGCGCATAGACTTCCGTCTTCGCCCACGGCCCGAACACGAGCGAGAGCTTGGGGCTCGCGATGCCGTCGCTGCGCGTGTCTGAATTTGCCGAGAGCGTGCTGTCCACATCGTAGTGAACGAAGTCGCCGCGAATGCCGACCGTGCTGCGGAATTTTTCCGTCCAGTGCACATGATTCTGGAAGTATGCACCGGCGCTGGTCTGCGTGATGTCATCGGCTCGGGTCGTAGCCGAGAGCAGACTGCCATCGGCCGAGTTGATCTTGTCCACGCGCTGACGGGCTTCGGTCTGGAACAGCCCGTTCTCGATCCAATCACTGCGCACCTGCAAGCCGAAGGTGTTCTCCACGTCGAACCCGCCCCAATTGTTGTAGAGCGTGTGCGTCGCATTCAGTCCCGCCGCCCAACGTGCGTCCACCTGCTGGAATTGATCGCCCCGATTCGTGTCCGTGAGGAAGTAAGTGAAATTGGAGAACAAATCCAAGTCGTAGTAAAAGCCGTAACCCATCACGCGCGTCGTCGAGCGTTCGTCACTGCGATGCCATTCCGCCTGCAAACTGTATCGTTGCGAGTTGCCGCCCGTTGTGTCGTCCAGCGAACCGTAGAACGGCACGAGCCCGCTGCTGATGGCGCTCGACGCCACTTGATCGCTGGAATCCCAATCGCCGTGATAGCCGCGCGCGGTGATGCTGTAGCCATTCGCCTCATCACCTCCGCTGAAAGTGAGCTGGCCGTTGAACTTCCAGTAATCGTCCGGTTTCTCCCACGGCCCGTCATGATGATAGACTTCGCCCGCGTAAAGCAGGTTGCCCTCGCCCACTTTCGGCGATGACGCGAACACCGCGCGCCCGTAGCCATACATGCCGCCCTCCGCGACCGCGATGCTCTCCGGCAGCGTTTTGAACGTCTCCAGACGCGCCGCGCCGGCCGATGAGAAATCGCCGTTCTCCGCGTAGTAAACTCCCTTCTGGTAATTCACGCGCTGCACCAGCTCAGGGATGACGATGTTCATGTCCGTGTAACCCTGCCCGTGACCGTGCGACGGCAGATTCACTGGCATGCCGTCGAGACTCGTGAAGAAATCCGTGCCGTGATCGAGATTGAAGCCGCGCAAAAAATACTGGTTCGCTTTCCCGCCGCCTGCGTGCTGCGTGATGATGACGCCCGGCACCGTCTCCAAGATTTCGCCCGATCTCAAAATCGGTCGCTCGGCCAGTTGTTTCGCGCCCACGGTGCCCTGGGTGGCGGAATCCGCAATGCCGAGCAAACTGTCCGCGCGTCCTTCCACCACGATTTCACCCAGTCGCGTGACCGCAACGCCATCGTCGCCGGCCGGCGTCGGGTTGCTCGGTGGCGAATTGGTTTCACTCTGCGCCAGTGCATTGCTCCCGAGTCCAAAAGTGAACAACAGTATCGCGGCGCGTGCGCAGACAAATCCCGCTCCCTGCAACAACACCGTCGCCAGCGCGAAGCCGAGCACGAACAGCGTCGCGCTGGCGGTGACCGGGATTTCCGCCCCGTGTGCCAATCCATGAAACAGCGCGAAGAAACCCACCAGCACTGCGCTGGTCACCGGTCTGGCTTTCACCCGCCGCACCACCATCCAGCCGAACACCGGGATCGACAGCATGATGAGGTATTCCACGCCGGGCAGTTGCACCCCCGCCGCGCCGAGCACCCCGCCCAACACCATCGCGGTGAGAAACGCCACCGGCAGCCGCCACCACGCCCGCCCGCCCTGTTGCGCCGCCCAGATGCCCACCGCCAGCATCACCAGCAGATGATCCCAACCGTGCAACGGATGATTGAATCCCGCCGCCAGCCCGTGACCATCGCCCGGCAGCGTGTGCGCGTGAACGAGTGAAGGCGTGAGCAGGAGCAGTGCGCTCGCGAGGAACGATTTTC
>Ga0315910_10003244_pt1 | contig 13939 bp, 5 predicted proteins | sample EdamamesoilMG_FD_204470 | JGI IMG/M metagenome (GOLD analysis project Ga0315910, IMG submission 204470) | Garden soil microbial communities collected in Santa Monica, California, United States - Edamame soil | ecosystem: Environmental > Terrestrial > Soil > Garden | place: USA: California...
GCCTCCGCGGCGGAAACGAGCGTCACTTCGGAGTCGTGCACGAGGCCGACAACGGGGCCGTCAGAAGCCGGGAGCTCAACCAGGCGCGCCACTGCGCGCACTGGGGGAGTTGCCAGCGTGGTCGGCGCCGTCAACGCATGCACTCCGAGGCCGACGGCCAGCGCGGCCACTGCGACAGCGAGTCCCAGGCCTCCGATCGCTCGTAGGTCGGGCCGCCGCCAGCGCGGCGCCCTGACCACTGATCGAGCGGTGACTTGCGGCGCGAGCTCTGCCGGGTGAAGGACCACGCTGGGGCTCGTCACGGAGGGCGCGGCCGGCGTCGGTGTCATGAGCAGACTCGGCGTTGGCTTCTCGATGAGTGGTGCGAGGTCGATGTCGACTGCCAGCACCGACGTTACTTCCTCGACCAGCTCCTCGATCAGGTCCTCGCTGCCGACCATGTAGGTAGCTTCGACAGCCTTGTCGACCGCTGTATCGGTATCCGTGTGCGACTCGCGCCACACCTGGGCTTCGCGCGCCACCATCTGGCGCCAACGCAGACTGGGTGCGGTAGTAGCCTGGTCCGACGAGTCGTCGATGCCGATTTCGGGTGACGAGCGCGCCCAGCGCTCCCGCTCGGTCTGCGACCCCGGGAACAGCAGCTGCATGTGCTCGGAAATGTCCGCTGCCGTCATGCTGATGTTCTTGTGACTGAGCCAGCGTTCCAGCGCCGTGGCGAGTTCGCGCGCGGTGCGCGTGCGCTTCTGGACGTTGCGGTCGAGCGCGCGGAGCACGATCGAATCGAGCTCTTCGTCGCCTACGCCCATGTCCGAGAGCCGCGGCACCGGGTCGTAGCAAACGGCACGCAGGGTCGGCATCTCTTTGGAACGCCGGAACAAGCGGCGACACGCGAGCAGCTCCCAGAGCACGACACCGAGCGCCCAGATGTCGAGGCGTCGGTCGTAGGCCTCGCCGTGGATCTGTTCAGGCGCCAGATACGGCAACTTGCCCATGATGGCGCCCGTTTTGGTGTGCCGTGTGTCGGCTTCGTGCCGCGCCACGCCGAAGTCGACGAGCCGTACGGTGCCGTCATAGAGCACGAACAGGTTCTGCGGCGAGATGTCGCGGTGAATGACGTTGAGGGCGTTGCCCTGGTCGTCGCGGGCCTCGTGGGCCGCGTGCAGTCCCTCCGCGAGGCCGGCGATGATCCGAACCACGAAGGCAACGCGTTCGTGGGTCTCGAGCTTGCCGCGCCCCCGCACCATGGCCCTGAGCACGCGCCACAGCGGCTCTCCCATCAAGTACTCCATGGCGAAGTACGGTCGCCCGTCCGTCGTTTCACCATGGTCGAAGACCTTGCATACGAACGGGTGGTCGATGAGTGACACCAGCCGCATTTCATCGAAGAAGCGGCGTGTCACCTCGCGGTCGCGCGAAAGGTGCTCATGCAAGATCTTCACAGCCACGGCGCGCTTCAGACCCGAACGCGCGATCTGGTGGCCCACGTAAACGGTAGCCATGCCGCCGTCGCCGATCTCTCCGGTCAGGCGATACTGACCGGCATTTTTGCGCACGGTGCGGCAGGGCGGCAAGCTGGCGGGCGTGAGGTTTTCAGCGTTCATGGCGAGCTCTCTTCGGACGCGGCTGCGTCGGGAAACGTGAAACGGAATTCGACGCGCCGGTTCTTGGCTCGGCCCGCGTCGGTGGCGTTGCTGACGATCGGGTGGCTCTCACCGAGGCCCTTCGATGACAGGCGTTCGGCGGGCACTCCGGCGTCCACCAAGAAGTCGCGTACCGCCGCCGCGCGGCCCTCGCTGAGACGCAGGTTGAAATCCGCGCCGCCGCGGTCGTCCGTGTGACCTTCGATCGAGATGCTACCCAGGTCGGGACGGGCAGCGATGGTGCGAGCCATTTCGGTCAGCATCGGCTCGCTGCGCCGCTGAATCCGGGCTTTGCCGTACTCGAAGAAGATCGGCTCGAGCGTTCGGATCTGGCCGTCTTCCACCCGAATGAAGTCCGGGCAGCCGTCTTCATCGGCGACGCCGTTCTGCGTTTCGGCTTCGTTGGGGCACTTATCGCTCGAGTCGAGGATGCCATCAGCGTCGTTGTCGCCTTCGGCGCACCCGTCAGCATCTTGCCAACCGTCCTTGTCTTCGGCTTCCGTGGGGCATTGGTCCTGCGCGTCGAGAATGCCGTCGGCGTCGTTGTCGGTATCCGGGCAACCATCCTCGTCCTGGAAGGTGTCCTTGTCCTCCGCCTGGGTCGGGCACTTGTCGTCCGGGTCGGCGATCCCGTCACCGTCGTTGTCCACGTCGGGGCAGCCGTCCGCGTCCTCGAAGCCGTCCCGGTCCTCGGCAACCTTCGGGCAGGCGTCGACCGCGTCCAACACACCGTCACCGTCATCGTCTTCGGGGCAGCCGTCCGCGTCGCTCACGCCGTCCTTGTCTTCCGGCGTGTCAGGGCATTGATCCGACGGGTCCATGACGCCGTCGCCGTCGCGATCCGCCAGCGGTTCCGGCGCAGGTGGCGCCACGCTGATCATTCCCAACACGCGAAAGTCAGGCGAGCCGACACCCGAACTCAAGCCCGCACCGGCTCCGCCGTGGAGCACTACCCACCCTTGCTGATAGCGCAGCCCCCCCGTCGCGGACGCGGGGGTCTCTTGTTCGTCGAAGAAGTCTCGATACGACGTCCTGAGGCCGATCTCGCCGCTCAGACCCAAGGCATGGGTGAACATCCAAAGGCCGCCGGCGCCCAGATCCAGCTCCGACTCGAGCCGCACGTCGCCGATTTCCGTGGCTCCGCGCACGCGGCTGCCCACGTGCCCGGTGATCAGCGAGCCTTTCGTACCGAACGCTTTGCTGACGATGACCCGTGGCCGCGCGCTCGTCGTGCGCTCTCCGGACAGCTCGTCCTGACTGCCGCTCGGGAACTGGAACCCGACGCCCAGCGCCAGTTCGACGGGAGCCTCGCGGGTCAGCGCGGCCGCCCGCAGATCGAGTGCGACGTCACCGACGCCGCTCGACGCGCCATCGCTCGCTCCGGCGAGCGACTCACCCTCTTGGACGTACACGGGCAGTGCGACGGCGCCGCTGAAGCGATCCGCCAGCGAGACCCCGGCACTCGCGTAGAACGCGAGCCGTTGGTCGATGATCGCCACCTCCGAGCCGTCGCTCATCTCTGCAACGAGGGGGTTCTTCGAGTACACGAGCCCGAGACGCCCGAACGGCACCAGCGGCCCCGGTCGCGGCGTGGCGCGTTCGACCCACAACAGATCGTCCGGCGCCGTCGGCGCTGGATACTCGTCGACCGCCGATCCCTGCGCCAGCGCTTGTCCGCGGGCGCCCAACACAGTCAGCGCGAACAGCCACACCCCGAGCGCCTTCGGGCCGAGGCGGCGCACGCGCGGCAAGCGCTGCCTGCGCAACCACGCGAACGCGGCGAGCACACCGGCGAGCCCCCAGAGGCCGCCCGCGGGGCGACCGACCCCAACGCTGCACGCGCCACCCCGAAGCTGGTAGCCGAGCGTCTGGTCCTGATCGGTACCTCCGGCGCCACCACCGGCCGCACCAGCGCTACCACCTTGTCCAGCACCGCCAGCGCTACCACCTTGTCCAGCACCGCCCTGCCCGGATCCACCCTGACCCGCTCCGCCCTGCGCAGTGCCGCCCGCTCCGCCCTGCGCAGTACCGCTGGCTCCGCCGTGGTCCGTGCCGCCGGTGCCGCCATCGGAGGTGCCCCCCTGACCGCCGCTGTCGATGCCACCGTTGCCGCCGTCGGCAGTGGTGCCTTGTGCGCCACCGGTACTGCTCGAACTCCCACCCGATCCAGTCGAGGGCGCGCCTGCTTCTCCCGCAGCACCTGCTTCCCCAGCAGCGCCGCTCGCGCCCCCCGTACCCTCGACGCACCCGAGATCGATCCCGCAGCGACCGTCGTTACACTCACCGGTCGCGCAACGAATGCCGTCGCAGTCCGCGGGAACGTCGCAGCACGTCGGATCGGCCGCGCTGACGCAAAACCCTTCGTGGCACAGGCTGATGACGCAATCGACCTCGCCGCAGTCCAGGTCCTCGTCGCAAGGGATCGATCCACCGCCGTCGGTGGAACTAGTCGGGGCCCCACCGGTCCCCCCAGAACCACCTTGTGCGCCAGCACCACTCGTGGACGTGCCTCCAGTGCCGTCCCCCGTGGTGCCTGTTATCCCCCCGCTGCCGTCAGTCGCGCTCGTGCCGCCGCTACCGTCGGTCGTGCTCGTGCCGCCGCTACCGTCGGTCGTGTCCGCACCACCGGTACCGCTGCCACCCACGCCGACCGTCACCCCTATGCCAATCGTGCCGCCAACGCCGACGGTCGCTCCGGCGTCAACCGCTCCGCCCACGCCGACCGTTGCGCCCGCGTCGACTGCTCCGCCAACGCCGACCGTCACTCCGGCGTCAACGGCTCCTCCCACACCAACCGTCGCTCCGGCGTCGACCGCTCCGCCAACGCCGACAGTTACGCCGACGCCGACCGCGCCGCCCACGCCCACGGTGACTCCGAGCGCGCCCACGTCGACCGACGCACCCACGCCACTCGCTCCCCCAGTGCCGGTAGCTGAGGTCTCCTGGCAAGGGTCAAATTGAACGCACTCGCCGAGCACACACTCGGCCAGCGCACAGCCGAGCCGCTCTTGGCACTCGTCGTTCGTGAGACAACAATTCAGAAGTTCTCCGTTGATGCAGGCGACGTTGGCAACGCACACGTCGAGCGTGCATTCGTTGTCGTCGTCGCAATCTGAGTCTTCGGAACAACCCAACGAGAGTAGCTTTTGATGAGTGGCCTGCGCTGCTGGCTCACTGTGTTCGTCAGAACAGCTCGGGGTTGCGCCCAGCACCAAACCGAGACCGACGAACAGACTAGAAATCGCGGTCCTGCCTCGACCCGAATTCAGTGCACTTCGGTGTCGGCGCGATCCAACGAGACGCGCGAACAGCGCGCGATTGCCCTCTCTCAGCAAAGCTTCGCTCCCTACCGAGACGCACGCCCCCCGGCACCGCACCGAGTGGTCGTCTCCATCGGCAGACCCCCGCCGATTCTGTTGAAGGTACGGTCGACATTTTCCTCGTTCAAGCCGGTTCCATCCGACCAAAATAGAAATGTACCGTGGCGTCACCATAGATTAGGGTGATCTGCCCATAGCCGCTGAGCAGCGCCGCTGCGACTCCATGGCCCCGCGTTGGTACCGATGGGCGGCCGTCTTCGGCTTGCAAGCAGCGGGAGGAATGTGACGCTTGGATGATCTTTTTTTCTAACGTTGGGGAACGTTCCGGGCGTATCCATGACGCCACACCTAAATGCTCTCGGGGGAGACAGACATGCAAACGACGAAGATCGTGATCGTCGGCCAGACGACGTTGCTCTGCGACTTGCTCGCAGCGACATTGGTCGGAAGCGATATGACGACGGAGGTTTATTCCAACATACCTCCGGCTTCCGTTATTTCGGTGAGTACAATAGTAGTCTACGAAATCGGCTCGATCGAAACGCTGCGCTCACTGCAGCATCTGCCCAAGGCGCAAGCCAGCGTTGCGCTCGTGCGAGACCCGCGCAGCGACCTATTGAGAGCCATTTTAGCCGCCGGATTCACCGGAATCGTGACTTGCCACGCTTCGCTTGCTGAACTCAAAGACTGCATCCGTCGAACCATCGCAGGGGCAACCTATCTCGACGCAGGCGTGCAACGCTGCCTGTCGCGCGTGTACCTGCACGGCCAGGAAGATCGCCTCACCGAACGCGAGCAGCAAGTTGCGATTTTGGTTGCCAAGGGGCGCACTTCCCGATCGATCGCACGTGATCTGAGCCTCAGCCTGAAGACCGTGAGCAATCACCGGCGCAACATCTTTCGCAAGCTCCATATCCACGATGCGGTGGCGTTGACCCACCACGCGGTCAACTCGGGATGGATCGCGGTGGAAGAGACGCCCGAGGTCTATCCGGACTCTTCCGAAGAAAGCGGCACGCACTCACTGCTGGCTTTGCATCCCCCGTACCCGGTCACTCCGCTGCGTTCTGCTCGCTAGTAACGCAGCGCGCGCGTTGCGCACGCCGCAGCGCGGCACCGGGACGGCTTGAGAGATAATCCTCGCCAATCCGCGGGCCTGGGGCATACTCCGTGGCACCACACGATCCGTGTAGCCTGGTGCGATGCAGAGCAATTCCCGTGAATCTCTCGATAGTTACGCGCATGGCACGTGCGCTCGCCCTCGCCTACAAAGTGACCTGATAGGCCCACGAGCCTATCAGGTCCGGGCTTCGACCCCCATGCTCAGGATCGCAGCACGAGCTCGCGGCTCTTGTTAACCTCCGAGCCCCCCCGCGAGCTCGGCGAGTTCTGCGTCACCTCGTGCGCCTCGGGGATACCCGCACGCCCGATTCTATGAAGCTACTGAGATTCCTACAAACCGCGGTCAAACACCTGAGTCCAAGAGCGCGGCGAGTCTGGGTGGGCACGACGCGAGCGCAGATCGAGTTTCGGGACGTCACGACCGAAGAGCTCGAAGACTTTCGCCTGCAGCTCGAGCACGCAGCCCGAGAGCTTCCGATGCTGCGCTGGGCCGAGCTCAACCCGCACACGCAGCGCGTGGTGTTTTCGTTCGAGCCCGACGCCTACGGCAGCGAAGAGCTCGTCGCAGTCGTGGAAGCCGCCGAGCGCGCCTGCGACTTGCACCTGGCGCCGTTTCGCGAAGCACAGCCGGACCACCCCGCGGACATCGAACCCGCGGAGCGCCTGCTGCTCGAGCTGGGTGCCGACGCCATCGGCTTTTTGACCAGCGCCACGCTCAAGCTGTCGCCGCTGCCGGCGTCGCGCATCGCTGGCGCCACGGCTTCCGTACTGGCGATCGTGCGGGTCACGCCGCGCTTGCGCCGCGAACTCGACGAGCGCCTCGGTGCCGACCGCACGGACTTCGTGATGAGCGTCGCGAGCGGCCTGGCGCAAGGGCTCGCGCAACGCCCGCTCAGCATCATGGTCGAACTCGCGCACAAATCGGCGCTGCTGCGCGAAGTGCAGGCGAAGCGCCGTCTGTGGGACGAGCGCGAGCCGGATTTGTGTCAGACGCCCGCTCGGCTGAACTTCGCCCACGCCCGCCGCGAACAGCGTGTGCGACCGCTGCCGCGAGGCCCGATCGAAGAATATGCCGATCGCGCGTGGGTCGTTTCCCTCGGCGGCTTCGGCGTGAGCTTTCTGACCACCCGCAGCGTTCAGCGCGCGTTTGGTGCGCTCTTTGGCGGATTGCCCAAGCCGGCGCGCCTCGGTCGCGACGTGCTGTGCGCCGAGCTGGGACGCCAGCTTTCGCGGCGCAGCGTGCTCTGCACGGACGCCGAGGCGCTCAGAAGGCTCGATCGGGTGGACTGCCTGGTGCTGCAGGGCGACCTCGTCTCACGCGATCGCTTCGTGGTGAGTCGCCTCAAGACTCAAGGCATCTCGCCGACTCAAGCCCGCGAGCAGGTGATCCGTTTGTTCGACGTCGATCGCCCGGTCGAGCTCTCCGAGCGTACCGGCTGGCGCCTCGGGCCGCTGCCCATTCTGGGCGCATCGATCAACGACGAGCTCCGACAAGAAGCGGAGCAGTCGGCCAAGGCTGGCGAACTGATGCTGGGGCTGGCGCGCGACGGGGCAGTCGTCGCCGTGGTGGGCATCCGCATCATCCCCAAGACCGGCATCGACGAGCTCATCGCGGCGGCGCACGACGCCAACATGCGGGTCGTGATCGCCGCCAACGACGACGCGATCCTGCAGGGGCTGCCCGCGGACGACACCATTCCGGAAGGCGATGGTATGCCGCGCGGCATCCGCCGGCTGCAGCGCGAAGGGCGCACCGTGTGCCTGGTGGCCACCGGCGACTCGGGCGGCCTCTCCATCGCCGACGTGGGCATCGGCCTGACCCGAAAGGGCGAGCCCACACCGTGGGCTGCGGATCTGATCTGCGGAGACGACCTTTCCGACGTGCGCTTCATCATCGAAGCCTGCGCGGTCGCGCGCGGCGTCTCGAAGCAAAGTGTCAACATTGCCCTGGGCGCAGCCAGCGTCGGCGCGCTCGTTTCCGCGGGCGGCCTGTTACCGATGACCACGCAGCGAGTGATCGCCGTCGTGAATCTGGCTTCACTGATCTCGATGGGCAACGGCGTGCGCGGCTCCGTGTCGCTGGCGCGCAAGGCCTTGCCCCTGCCGCGCGATCCGACGCCCTGGCACGCGCTCGATGCTCAAGGCGTGCTCGCTCGTTTGGGCAGCTCGGAGAACGGCTTGACCCTGGCGGAGGTCACGGACCGCACTCCGCCGTCGAAGAAGACTCGCACCGCCGTGGTCGAGCTGGCCTCGGCGGTGACCGACGAGCTCTTCAATCCGCTGGCACCGCTGCTCGCAGCAGGGGCCGGACTTTCTGCGGTGGTCGGCTCGCTCGGGGACGCTGCCATGGTCGGCGGCGTCGTCGGGCTCAACGCGGTGATCGGCGGCGTGCAACGCTACCGCACCGAGAGCGCCATCAAAGATCTGGCGAAGAGCGCGCGGCGGCGGGCGCTGGCGCGGCGTGGGGGCAAGCTGGTCGAAGTCGACTCGAGCCGCTTGGTGAAGGGGGACATCATCTTGCTGGGAGCGGGCGACGTCGTGCCTGCGGACTGCCGGGTGATCGAGACCGAAGTCCTCGAAGTGGACACCTCGAGCCTGACGGGCGAGTCGCTACCGGTGCGCAAGAGCGCAGCGCCCTCGTACGAAGGCTCGCTGGCAGATCGCAGCTCGATGCTGTACGAAGGCACCTCGATCGCGAGCGGCCAGGCCACTGCGGTTGTGGTGGCGGCTGGCGAAGAAACCGAAGCACGCCGCGGAGCCGCTTCAGCCAAGCGCGCGCCGACCGAGAGCGGCGTCGAACGCAGGCTTCGATCGCTCATCGACATGACGGGACCGGTGGCGCTCGGCGCCGGCGTCGGTCTCGTGACCGCCGGCCTGTTCCGCGGGCGCAAGCTAGAAGATCTGGTCGGTTCCGGCGTCAGCCTGGCGGTTGCCTCGGTGCCAGAGGGCCTGCCGCTGCTCGCGACGGCCGCACAACTGGCAGCCGCCAATCGCCTGTCGCAGCGCGGCGCTCTGGTGCGCAACGCGCGCAGCATCGAGGCGCTCGGGCGCGTCGACGTGCTGTGTGTCGACAAGACGGGCACGGTCACGCAGGGCCGCATCTCGCTCGCCAGCATTTCTGACGGTGTCGATGAGCAGCTCTTGGGCGACCTCTCAGGGCCGCGCATCAAGGTCTTGGCGGCCGCGATGCGCGCCACGCCGAGCCCCGATCGCAGCTTGTCGCAGGCCGACCCCACCGACGCGGCGTTGCTGCGCGCTGCGCAGTCGTTGGCGGTGCAGCCCGACTACAGCTGCCCTGGCTGGCAGCGGCGCTCCGAGCTCCCCTTCGAGGCAGCGCGCGGCTTTCATGCGGTGCTGGGCTCGGCGCGCGACGGCTCGCGCCTGAGCGTCAAGGGCGCCCCCGAAGCGATTCTTCCGAAGTGCACCCGCTACAAGCGCGGCGCCGATCAGTCTCCGCTCGACGAGGCCGCGCGCCGCCGGCTCGTGAACCTCGCGGATCAAATGGCGCGACGTGGCTTGCGCGTGCTGGCAGTCGCCGAGCGCTTCGTAGGGCCCGAAGACGTGCTGGTGCCCGAGCGCTTGATGGGGCTGATTTTCCGCGGTTTTCTCGCCTTCAGCGACCCGGTGCGCCCCTCGGCGGCGGCCGCCGTGAAAGACCTTCAGAAGGCGGGCGTGCGCACCATCATGATCACGGGCGATCACCCCAGCACCGCTGAGGCGATCGCGACCGAGCTCGCCATCATGCCCGGCAACCTGATCATTTCGGGCGCGCAGCTCGGGCGTTTGAGCGACGACGAGCTGGATGCGTGCATCGACGACGTCGCCGTGTTCGCTCGCGTCACGCCATCACAAAAGGTGCGCGTGGTGCGGGCGCTGCAGCGCAACGATCACACGGTCGCGATGGTCGGCGACGGTGCCAACGACGCCCCGGCGATCCGGCTCGCCGACGTCGGCATCGCCATCGGCGAGCAGAGCACGAGCGCGGCACGCAGCGCCGCGGACATCGTGCTCACCGACGAACGCATCGAGACCCTGGTGCACGCCATCAGCGAGGGACGCGCGATGTGGGCCTCGGTGCGCGACGCCGTCTCCATTCTCGTCGGCGGCAACCTGGGCGAAATCGGCTTCACGCTCGCCGCCGGCCTCGTCGACGGGCGCCCGCCGCTCTCGGCGCGCCAGCTCTTGCTGGTCAACCTTTTGACCGACGTAGCCCCGGCGATGGCGATCGCACTCCGGCCACCCACGAAAGAAACGCTGGCTTCGCTCGCCAACGAAGGTCCCGATGCTTCACTGGCGGAGCCACTCAATAGAGACATCGCGGCGCGCGCCCTCGTGACCGCGCTCGGCGCCGGCACCGCCTGGGGCATCGGTCGCTTCACCGGCACGCGTTCGCGCGCCAACACGCTGGGCTTGCTCGCGTTGGTCGGGACGCAGCTCGGTCAAACCATCACTTCGGGAGGCTTCAGCCGCCCCGTGATCACCACCAGCCTCGCGTCAGCCGGGCTGCTCGCGGTGGTGGTGCAAACTCCCTTCCTGAGCCAGCTGTTCGGCTGCCGACCGGTGGGGCCCGTGGGTTGGGCGACTGCGCTCGGCGCGTCCGCCTTCGCCACCGGCGCCGGTATCTACGGGCCCCGGGTGGCGCGGGCCTGGCTCGAGGAGCGCCAGCGGCGCCGAGTGCCATTTGCGACGGAACCCGAGGCGCTGCCTGCGCAAGCGGCACCGGTCGCGCCGTGAACGTCGGGCGGCTCGAATCCAGAGCCGGTGCCTGGATTCTCTGGTAGAGGTTGGGCCGTGTTGGATCGCCCTTCCTCAGGAAAGCTCGAGCGGCCCGATCTGTTGAAGGTCGGAAAGAAGCGCCTCAGCCCGATCGAGCTCAGACAGGTTCGCTTCATCCGTAGCACCTACGAGTCCCCCCGCGCGGACAAGCTCATTCGCTATGCGCAGCGAACGCTCGGCACGGCGTGGATCCACTTCTGCACCAAGCAGCTCAGGCGCGTGCACGGCTTCGAACGCGTGCCGCGACTGGCAGCGCACGAGAGCTTCATTTTCGTGTGCAACCATCGCAGCTTCTTCGATCTGTACTTGATCACGATGGAGCTGTTCCGGCGGGGCATGACCCAACGCATCGTGTTCCCGGTGCGCGCGCACTTTTTCTACGACTCGTACCTGGGTCTATTCGTCAACGGGCTGATGAGCTTCTTCGCGATGTATCCGCCGATCTTCCGCGAAAAGCAGAAGGCCTTCGTCAACGTCGCCAGCTTGCAAGAGCTCAGCTTTCTGATCCGGCGCGGCGGCGTCTTCGTCGGCATGCATCCCGAAGGCACGCGCAACACCAGCGACGACCCGCTCGCGCTGTTGCCGGCCCAACCAGGTGTGGGCAAGATCATTCACGAGGCGCGCGTCACGGTGATCCCGGTGTTCATCAACGGACTCTTGCCGAACAATCTCAAGCGCCAGGTGCTGAGTAACTTCGACGGCACTGGCCGTCCCATCCACATGGTCTTCGGCGCTCCGCTCGACTTCTCCGCCGAGTTCGCGCAGAAAAGCAGCCCGAAACTCCATCGCGCCATCTCCGAGCGCTGCATGGAAGCAATCGCTGCGCTCGGTCAGGAAGAGAAAGCGCTGCGCGCCGCGCCAGGTGGGACTTAACCTGCCTGTCCCAGCTTGGAGCGATGAGCGTTCAGCGCTCGCCGCTCACTTGTAAACGTCGACCGCCGCCAGGTGCAGGATGCCCTTCTTCGCGAGGCGCAGGCGTAGCCAGCGAGCCTCGACGGGAGAGAACTCCGCGGTCCAGGTGGTAAACACGTCGCCCTTGCGCGCGATTTGCTTCCAATTCTTGCCGTCGCTACTCACCTCGAGCAGCAGCGGTGCCACGCGGTCGGAGCAGCAGTCCTCGCGATTCTTGATCTTCACCGACGAGAACTTCTGAATGGTGCCTAGGTCCATCTCCCACCAAGGCTGATTCTCTTCGTTGGTGTGGAAGAAGAAGTTCGGGCTCTCGACGCATTTGCGGGCGGGCGAACGGCAACCGGGAAACGCGCTGTAGATCGAACTGGTCGTCCAGGCCTTGCCGCGGGCGACGTTGTCGAGCTCGACCATCCACTCACGCACTGAGGCTGCACCCCAGCCGAGCCCGGCGATGAGCACGATGAGCAGACCGACACGCAGCGCACGGGATAGCCACGGCGGCGTGTAGCGCCCGGACGAAACCTCGATTCCGTAGAGCAGCCCCTCGGCAACGACGCGCAGCTTGCGCGCCCAGCGCAGCTGGTCCTCCGCTGGCAGGTCGGCGTAGTCCGCAAAAGAGCACCCGAAGAGCTGCTGCTTGGCTTCGTCGATTTCGGCTTGGGTCAGGTTGGCCTGCAGTAGCAGCTTGTCTGGCTGCGCCGTTTGCCAGAGTTCGGCGAAACCGAGCTTCGCCAAATCGCCTGGGACACTCGACGCTTCCGGCGCCGCTGTTTCGGCAGGGCTCGGCTCGGATTCTGGCGTGCTCGATGTTTCGCTGTCGTCGTCGTCGTCGTCGCTCGCCGAGTCAGCATCCGCTTTGCGCTCGGCTGGCTGGGCCGCTTTCGCGCTCGCAGCCGCGGAGGCTCCATTGCCGTTGCTAGCGTGGCCGCTGACGCTGTGCCGTTCGCAAAGCGCGCGCAGCCCCCACGAGATGCTCTGATGATAGAGCCCGGCCGCCAGCGCATCGGGCGAACCATCGGCGAAGGGCTCCGGCGGTTCCAAGGCGCGACGCGCCAACTCAGCCGCGACGCGGGCGCGCCGCTCGTACTCGATGGCGCGTGCCGGAGCCGTGTCTGCTTCTCCCTCGTGTTCCGCTCCCCAAAGCCACACGAGCGAGCGCTTGAGCAAACCTTTCGGTTCGGGGCTCTTCACAGGGGCTTTCTTTTGCTTGGCTCGGGCAGCCTCAGCGCTGCCGGCAGACGTCTCGACGGGTTCCACAGTCCGTGAAGAGAACCAAACACTTGGCACTCGGTCAAGCCGCAGGGTGCTTTCAGTGCTCGGTACGGAAGGATCGGCCAGCCTCCGAGAGCTGGCCCGCCAAACTTGGCCCAGAATGACTCAACCCTGGGCGCTGGATGAAGGATGGGCGCTCGAGGAAGGATCGAGGCCGAGCTTACCACTCGCGCATTTCTTGCAGATCTCGAGCTCGAAGTCGCCGCGTCGCAGATTTCGTCGCAAAGTTTTGTACTTTTCGCTGCGCCAGATCTCTGCGAGGTGCTGCTCGAGCACGTTCCCGAAGCTCACCGTGCTGTGGTAGTCGTTGCAGCACAGAATGACGTTGCCTTGGTAGTCGATGGTGACGTTTTCAGAAGGCAGGGAACAGTCGGTTTTGGTCTCGAGCGCGGCGTGGTCCACGAGACCCGCGCGATTGGACAATTCCGTCTCTGACGTGAAGACGCGATAGTCGAGCGGCACGCGCGCGCCCTGTTCATCGCGGTGGCGTCGAAGACGCACGATGTTGGGTGGCGGCTTGGGCCCGTGCTGTGTAACGAGGAAGCCGTCGACGCCCGCTTCGAGCAGCGTGTCGTAGACGGTGGGAGCGAGCAGATCGCCGTTCGTGAAGATGACGAGCTTGGTGTACGGTAGCTGCTTCCTTGCGTATGCCATCAGCTCGGGCAGACGCTTGTCGAGCAGCGGTTCACCGTAGAAGTGCGGCGAGAGGCGTCCCCAAAACCCGAGGCTTGCCAACTGGTCGACGATGGTGCGGAAGGTCGCTTCCTCCATCAGCTTTTCGTTGTGGATGCTGCCGCGATCGAACACCGAATTGGGGCAGTAGCTACAGGTGCGGTTGCAAGCCGTGGTCGTCTCGAGTTCGACCACCTTGAAGAAGTCGAGCGTCCGATGCTTGAC
>Ga0315910_10003245_pt1 | contig 13938 bp, 14 predicted proteins | sample EdamamesoilMG_FD_204470 | JGI IMG/M metagenome (GOLD analysis project Ga0315910, IMG submission 204470) | Garden soil microbial communities collected in Santa Monica, California, United States - Edamame soil | ecosystem: Environmental > Terrestrial > Soil > Garden | place: USA: California...
CGTAGGAGTTAACGTAGATTAGTGAGTTACTTTTTGCTGCATCTTCGAGCGACGAGAATCCTTTCGATTTTCTGCGCGTAGGGTGCAGCACCGTCCTTTATGCACTCGATTGCCCACTCTCGATCTTCCGCACTTGCGTTCGGAACCTTCGACTTTTCCAGGTACCAGCGATAAGTCCCATTTTCTTTGTTTGCGATTTCAATCGTACGTATTGCTGCGCCGGTTTCTTGGTGTAGGTGTAGTTTTGCTTGCTTTGCCTGAATGCCATGAACTAGCAGCAGGTTCAAGGCGGCGGCAAGCGCATCGCGATTGTGCGTTCGCACCCCTTGCCGCCTGCCAGCTTTACTGCTTTTGATTCCTAACGCCAAGTTAGCATCCGGCTCAGCCGGACCCGTATTGAAATCCTCCCACTTGGTCATTCCTGTTCTGTCCGCTCTCATGGCTGCACGAACGATCTTCTCGAACGCTTCGGCTATATAAACCGCATGCTCCCAATAGATCGGTCCATCCCAACTCTTTTCGCTGTATTGATCTATCGCCCCGACAAACTCTCTCAGTATGTCTATCGCTGCCTCGGTATTGCCGTCTTTGGCGGCCCGCACTGTCTGAATCGCTACCAAGTGACCCGTGTCGAATCCCTTCGTCACCAGATCGCCAATCCTAATCATCCTGTAGTCACCTTTTTTCCCACGGCGCGCTACTGTTGCCCGTTTACTGGTGGCCACGTGCTAAGTCCCTAGAATCTTTTTATTCATCTTCGCGAGAACTTCCTTTGCATCGTTGGCGGCTAGGTGCACATACCGACTCACGACACCAGACTTCCAGCCACCTATCGCCCGGAGTTGTTGCTCAGTAGCACCCATTCGGGCTAATTCCGTCGCGGCCGTATGACGGAGGTCATGAAACCTGAAACCCTCTACCTTTGCGGCAACGCAAGCTGCACGAAAGCTCTTGTTATAGTCGAGCGGACCTCTACCGCTGGGATTGCAAAACACTTGGTCCGTATCAATGCGTCGCACCCTGGCGTGCTCCTTTAGCAGCCGCAACGCCTCGCCGTGCAGCCATGCTGTGCGCGGCTCAGCATTCTTTGTTTCGCGAAAAAGCAATTGCCCCTCTTTGAGATTTACATCTGGCCAGGTGAGCTTTAGTAATTCACCGGCGCGGCACGCAGTTGATAGGGCAATAACAACAAAGCAATGCAAGGCAGGATCGTTTGCTGATTCCTTAAGCAATCGAGTCCGTTCATCGTCCGATAGATGACGTGTGCGGGTCTTGTTCTCACCAAGCTTACTCACGCCATCAAACGGGTTATGGGCTATCCAATGCCATTCCTTTCGCGCGACTGTAAATACGTGTGCTAGTGACGCGAGGTATCTATTAACCGTGCTCGACGTCCGTTTGAACGTCCGCGCTACATCGCCATCCTTCAACGATGTGCGCTTCGAATTCGGCTTGGCGCGTTGATATGGTTCCCGCTCTAACTTGCCGCGAGCTTCTACAATGGATGCTGCCGAAATGTCAGCGAGCTTTATTCGGCCAAGCTGCTCTTTCCACCAAGGCAGCGTTGCACGATGCATGTTGCCGTTCCGCTTGCGCGGTAGTTCTTCGAGAACATAACGGTCAATTGCTTCAGCTACGGTGTGTCGTCGAGCTTCGGCATTGCGGAAATGCTTCCCTTCGATCATTTGGGCTTCTATCGTTGTTGCCCAAGCCTTCGCCGCCTTATTGGAACGAAAGGAAGCCGTGCGTGCCGGGAAACCGATCATTCGAACTTGCACGTTGAACACGCGCGTACCGTCAGCCTTTTTTCGTTCGCGAATACTCGCCATGTAACGCACTCCCGCAGATGGACTCCACGGAACACGAGACTACGCCAAATTGAATCATGTTGTGACTAGGCTGTGACTGGCTCAAGGCTGGTCCCTTGATACAACCAGTAACTACTTGAATTACCTAGAAAGATTGGTGGGCCGTGCAGGGGTCGAACCTGCGACCAATTGATTAAGAGTCAACTGCTCTACCAGCTGAGCTAACGGCCCAATCTAAAAATGGGGTGGACGATGGGGCTCGAACCCACGACGACCGGAATCACAATCCGGGGCTCTACCAGCTGAGCTACGTCCACCATCAACCCTTTTTTTGGCTCGGCTTACGCCGCGCCCGACATCCTTCGATGCCTTCTAAAACCTCTCTCGTTTCGTCCTGCCCCGCCGCAGCCACCTTGTGGCGCGCCCGGCAGGACTCGAACCTGCGACCCCCGGCTTAGAAGGCCGGTGCTCTATCCAGCTGAGCTACGGGCGCACGGCCGAGAATCTAACATTCCGCAAATCCCAAATCCTCTTTCGAGGCAGGGTGAGGGGCCGCTCCGCGGCCTCCCGGGTATTACTACTTCTTTCTTTGCCAATTCAAAGAAAGAAGTAGCAAGAAAGAAAAATTGGTCGGGGCAGAGGGATTTGAACCCCCGACCCTCTGCTCCCAAAGCAGATGCGCTACCAGACTGCGCTATGCCCCGCCCGTCAAAGCGCCGCTACGCCAGCCTGTGCCTGCGAATCGGTCCCCCTGTTTTGGGGCCGCGAATGATACTGACGGGGGGCGGGAGCGTCAATTTTAGATCTACATCATTACGTCGATCTCGGCCACAACGAGCAAGCACTCAAGGTTTTGAGGGTTGTATAAGACAAAACCCATTCCCAAACGGATCCGCGCACACGGCAATCGCGCCCCATTGCTCGGATTTAGATCGCGATTCAAGCGTCGCACCGGCGGCTAAGGCGGTTGCGAGCGCGCTTTCCAGGTCATCGACTTCCAAGTCGATATGCACGGGCGTCCAGTGCCGGTTGTAGCTCCGTGAGGCGCCTTCGATAGGGGTGGGCGCAGTGCCCGGCGATTTTTTCAGTAAATATAGCCGTACGCCGGCTGCTTCCAGCAGATGTACGGTCTCGGTTATCTCCTCTCGCAACGAGAAGCCGAGGCCGTTGCGATAGAAGCGACTTCCTGCAGCGATGTCGGGCACGTCGACGTTAACAGTAACTGCGGTGATGGACATAAGGACCTCCTGCGCGCAGTAAATGAGAGCAATAGTCGCCTATAAAGTTCGTCTACGCGGCGGTTTGCGACGGCGTTGCCCAGATGGGTGCTTCCGTTAGATGCGTAATGGCGTTCGCGTAGTAGCGTACGACTGCCGCATTGTCGGGGTTCAATCGGTAGCGGCCGTTATCCTCGAGTACGAAGTGCCGCAATGTCAGCATGCGCAACCCCACTTGTACTGCGTAGTCGGCGTTACCTCGCGGGACATATACGTGCGCGCCGAGCGATTGATAACGATCTTGCAATGCCAGGGTTTGTTCGCGGATCTCTTGCTCGGTGAAGTACTTGTCGGGCGATTCCGCAAACAGTTTGCAGACGACCGATACGGGCAATACCGGGACAATCCGGCCGACCGCCAGCATCAAATCGTTGGCGAGTTCGGTTACTTTTTGCGCGCGCGCCGCGGGGTCGAGCAGCGCGGGATGCCAGTTGTGTTGCTGCAAATAGGCGCGCAGCGAGATGGGTACGCCGAAGTTGGCGCAGGCGTATCCAAAGCGATACCACTTGCCGCGAATCATCAAACCCAATTGCGAAAAGATAAACGCGAACGTGCCGCGCACTGCCGCCAAGCCGGAGCCGCGCTCAGTTTGCGGCGTGCGCTCAAGCAAGAGCGTGCGATCTTCCAAGACGCGGTCGTAGTTAATCGCGACCGGCACGAAGACGATGTCGCGCTCGGTATCGAGGCGATAGGCGCGCAGCATGTAATCGAGCAAACCGATCTTCGGTGGTCGCAGCAAGCCATCGTGAGTTAAGCCGCCTTCGGGAAAGATGGCTTGCACCGAGCCGCCTTCCACTGCCATCTGCACGTAGCGTTCGAGCACGCGGCGATACAGCGTATCGCCCGAGTTACGCCGTACGAAGTAGGCACCCAAGCTGCGAATGATTTGTTGAATGGGCCACACCTTCGCCCATTCGCCTACCGCATAGCTCAATGCCATGCGTTTGCTGGCGAGATAGCCGATCAAGATGTAGTCCATGTTGCTGCGGTGATTCATGACGAACACCACGCTGGCGTTTTGCCCCATGGCGCGCAGGCTTTTGTAGTTGGCATGGCCCAAGCGCACGCGGTAAAGCAAACTTGCAACGCGTTTGGCGAGTTTGATACCGAGGCGAAAGTACGCATAGGCGTTGAATGCGGGGACGATCTCGCGCGCGTATCGCTCGACCTTCTTCATTGCAATGGCATGAGGAATGCCCTCGCGCTCGCAGTAGGCGTTGACCTCTTGGAGCACCTTCGAGTCGAAGACCAGCCGGTCGATGAGCACCGCGCGCTTCGTGCGCGCGATCGGCGGAATCTTGAGCGCCAACCGCCGATTGACGCGTTCGGTCAGCCGATTGATGCGCTTACCCCAAATCCACCGCACGCTGGGCAGCAAGAATCGCGACAAGAGCGCAAAGGCCGCAAGAATACCCACCAGGACGGCTAGCCAGACGGGAACGGCGATGGTGGAGGACACGGGAGAAGGCTCTAGCTACTAGGCACTAGGCTCTAGCCAGAGACCGGAGATGCGCGGAGGCGGTAGGGGCCGAGGCGAATTGTACATATGACCATCGTATGGGTTCGCGGTCCCTTCTTGCTAGTGCCTAGCGCCTAGTAGCTAGCGTCTTGTGTGTGCCCAGTGGCTACTCTGCCGCGTCCCCAGTATCCTTACCGCCCCCAATTTACCGCTCCGGACCCATGCCTCGCCTGCACATCAAAACCTTCGGCTGCCAAATGAACGAGTACGACTCTGCCAAGATGGCGGATGTGCTGGGTGCGGCCAATGGATTTACGTTGACGGACGACCCGGAGCAGGCGGACGTTCTGTTGCTGAATACCTGTTCGATACGCGAAAAAGCGCAAGAGAAGGTGTTCTCGCAGCTGGGTTTGTGGCGACCGCTCAAGCAGGCCAATCCGGATGTGATTATCGGTGTGGGCGGCTGCGTGGCAAGTCAGGAAGGCGAGGGCATCACGGCTCGCGCACCGTTTGTCGATCTGGTCTTCGGTCCGCAAACCTTGCACCGCTTGCCGGATATGATTAAGGAGCTGCGTCAGAACGGCCGCTCGGTCGTCGACGTGAGTTTTCCCGAAGTGGAAAAATTCGATCACCTGCCGGTGCCCAAGGCCGACGGTGCGACAGCGTTTGTCTCGATCATCGAAGGTTGCAGCAAGTACTGCACTTTCTGCGTCGTGCCGTACACGCGAGGCGAGGAAGTGAGCCGTCGCTTTGAGCAGGTGATGGACGAGATTCGCGCTTTGGCGGCGCAAGGCGTCAAAGAAATTAACTTGCTCGGTCAAACCGTCAATGCCTATGCCGGCGAAATGGCGGATGGTTCGATTTGCGACTTGGCTACGTTGATTCGCAACGTTGCGCAAATCGAAAGCATTGAGCTGATTCGGTTTACGACTTCGCATCCGGTGGAGTTCACCGATGCCTTGATCGACGCTTTTCGTGACGTGCCGAAGCTTGCCAACTATTTACACTTGCCCGTGCAGAGCGGCTCGGATCGGATTCTCGCCGCCATGGGTCGGCGGCATACGGCCATCGAGTACAAACAAAAGATTCGCAAGCTACGCGCCGTGCGGCCCGACATTCATTTGTCCACCGACATCATCGTGGGTTTTCCCGGCGAGACCGAAAAGGATTTCGTCGATACGATGAATTTGGTCGCAGCGGTCGGGTTCGATCAGTCGTTTAGTTTCATCTACAGCCGCCGACCGGGTACTCCGGCTGCGTCGCTGCTCGACGATCTCACTTACGACGAGAAACTGCAGCGTTTGGATCGCCTACAGGCGCGACTAAACGCTCAGTCGTTCGAGATAAGCCAGAAAATGGTCGGCACCGTACAACGCGTGTTGGTAACCAGGCATTCGAAGAAGGATCCACGCCAACTGGCCGGTCGCACTGAAAACATGCGCTGGGTGAATTTCGACGGCCCCGACTCGTTGCTCAATACCTTTACGGAGGTGTTGATCACCGAAGCGCTGCCCAATTCGTTGCGCGGCCGATGGTCAGGCGCCGGCGCGTCGGTCGCCGCATGACCCGCGATTCCCGAGCAGGGGACCGGTGCGCCGGCCGCTACGATAACCTTCGCTAAACACACAATGTCCGCCACTCCTATTTCCCACGAGCTGAGCTTCGAGCCGGTCGATAATTTGCGCCTCGCGAACATCGTCGGGCCGATGGACGAAAACCTGCATCAAATCGAGCAGCGTTTAGACGTGCGCATCTATCGGCGCGGCGGCCGCTTGGCTATTTCCGGCACGGACGCGGCGGCGATTAATGCGGCCGAAGAAGTACTGCAGCAGCTCTACGATCTATCTCTCGACGAGAGCCTCACGCCGGATCGAGTGCATTTATGCTTGCAGGAAGCAAACATGAATCTTGGCGAGAAACCGGTAGCCGAGAATGAGACGCTCGACGCGCCTCCCGACGATGAAGTCATCGTGCATACGCAGCGCGGTGGCGTGCGCGGCCGCGGTCCTAACCAAAAGCAATACCTGGCCAATATTCGCACCAATGATTTGACGTTCGGTATCGGTCCTGCCGGTACGGGCAAAACGTATTTGGCGGTCGCGTGCGCCGTCGATGCTTTGCAAACCGATCGCGTGCGTCGCATCGTGTTGGTTCGGCCGGCTGTCGAAGCGGGCGAACGTTTAGGTTTCTTGCCCGGCGATCTCTCGCAAAAAGTCGATCCTTACCTGCGGCCGATGTATGACGCGCTGTACGACATGATGGGGTTCGATCGGGTGGCGCGAGCCATCGAGCGTAATGTTATCGAAGTGGCGCCGCTGGCGTTCATGCGCGGGCGCACGCTCAACGACTCCTTCGTGATTCTCGACGAGGCGCAAAACACCTCGGTCGAACAAATGAAAATGTTCCTGACGCGCCTTGGGTTTGGTTCCAAAGCGGTAGTGACCGGCGACATCACGCAAACGGATCTACCCAAACACCAACTTTCGGGTCTTAGGCATGCCATCGACGTGCTAAAGGACGTCGAGGGTGTTGCGTTTACTTTCTATACATCGCGCGACGTGGTGCGGCATCCGTTGGTGCAACGCATAGTGCAGGCGTACGAGCGCCGTCAACCGCCGCCGTCGTTAGGGCCAAATAGAGGCGAAAACACTCCGAATGACGGCTAGCCGTATCGGTGTGCAATACGCCACGACACGCCGCGGTGCGCCGCATGCCGCGTCGTTACGTCGCTGGGCACACCTTGCATTGCGCCAGGTCGGTACGCCGGCCGTTGGTAAGACGACGCATTCGTTGTGCATACGCGTCGTCGGAGCCGCCGAAAGCCGCCGTCTTAATCGCCATTGGCGCGGTAAAGACAAGCCCACCAATGTACTGTCATTTCCTTTTGACGATTCTCCGGTACCTTCCAAGAAGTCGCGGACGAGTGCCCCGTGGTTGGGCGATATCGTGATTTGCGCCGCCGTGGTCGCTCGTGAAGCGCGCGAACAAGGCAAACCCCTAAGCGCGCACTGGGCTCACATGGTGCTGCATGGTGTTTTGCATTTATTAGGTTACGATCACGTCCGCGAACGCGACGCCGGTCGGATGGAAGGATTGGAGATTAAAATGCTGGCGCGTCTGGGGTTCGACAATCCTTACGAGTGGGAGTCCTCTTTACTCAATGGCCGATAACGACACCGGCGCTACCGGAAAATGGATCAGACGCATCACCGACTCGCTGAGTGGCGAGCCGCGCGATCTGGCGGAATTGATGGAAATGCTACAGAGCGCCGCCGAGCGCGAGATCATCGACGCGGGCATGCTCGAAATGCTGGAAGGCGTGCTCGATATCGCGGAACTCCAAGCGCGCGACATCATGGTGCCGCGTTCGCAGATGGTGGTGGTCAATCGCGACGATCCGCCCGAGGAAATTCTACCGGCTGTCATCGAAGCAGGGCATTCACGCTTTCCGGTGATCGGCGACGACCGCGACAAAATTGTCGGCGTATTGCTGGCCAAAGATTTATTGCGCTATTTCAGCGAAGGCGGTCAAAAGGACTTCGACATCAAAGAGTGTTTGCGGCCCGCCGTATTTATCCCGGAAAGCAAGCGGCTCGACGTGCTCTTAAAGGAATTTCGCGCCACGCACAATCACATGGCTTTCGTGGTGGACGAGTACGGCGGCGTTGCCGGTCTGGTAACGATCGAGGACGTGCTGGAGCAAATCGTCGGCGACATCGGCGACGAGTACGACATCGACGACGACCTGGATATTCGCAAGGAAGGCGAGCGCCAATTTACCGTTAAAGCACAAACACGCATTGACGACTTCAACGAATACTTCGGTACGAAGTTTAGCGACGAAGAGTTCGACACTATCGGCGGCTTGGTGATGAGCCATTTGGGCCGCTTGCCGCGACGCGGCGAAGCGTTTTCCTTTGCAGGAATGGACTTTAAAGTATTGCGTGGCGATCGACGTCGTCTCGATGTGTTGCGCGTGGTCACGCTGAAAGATATTCAGCCGCCGGAAGAAGGGTAATGGTTGTTATCCTTGGGTGCACATCCAGGTGCTCTCCGCCAAATCGAAAGCACGAAACGCAACTTGTTTTTCCTTTTCATTCCGTTCGCCCTGAGCTTGTCGAAGGGTTCTTGTAGAGATTGGTAAGAATGCTTCGACAAGCTCAGCACGAACGGAATGGAGTGCAGAAGTGGGGACGCTCGCCATTGCTGGGGTTTGTGCTCGGCGCCGCTCTCTCGCTGGCCTTCGCTCCCTTCGACATCTGGCCGCTTGCCGTTCTGTGTCCGGCGTGGCTCTTTTACGCATGGTGTGATGCGACGCCGAAGCGCGCCGCGCAGCTTGGCTTTTGGTTTACATCGGGCACTTTTCTAGCGGGTACGTACTGGCTGTATCACAGTGTCTATGTGATTGGGCAAGCACCGTTGCCGATTGCAATTCTGCTGATGCTGGGCCTCGTCGCCATCATGGGCGCGTACACCGCGCTGCTTGCCTATGTGCAAGCGCGCTGGTTGCCGAAACAGAATGCATGGCGTTTTCTTGGCGTACTGCCCGCAATGTGGGTGTTAATCGAGTGGTTGCGTGGCTGGTTGTTTACCGGCTTTCCTTGGCTCGCAATTGGCTACGCCACTTTAGAGACACCGCTCGCCGGATTTGCCCCCGTTATTGGTGTCTATGGGCTGAGTGTCTTGGCCGCCGTAATGGGCGGGGCATTAGCGTTATTCGTTATTGGCGTCCAACAGCGCCGCCGAGAACTATACGCACCGGGCCTCGTTGTGCTGATGGCGCCTGGGTTGATCGGATATGTACTGAGCCAGCGCGTTTGGACTCAGCCGATCGATAAGCCCGTCTCGGTCGCCATCGTGCAAGGCGCCGTACCACAGCAAATGAAGTGGTCAAAAGAACAGCACGATGCGACGCTCGAGTTGTATCGCAGCATGTCGTTGCCGCATCTCGGTACGAACTTGATCGTATGGCCGGAGTCGGCGTTGCCGGATTGGGCCGAATTGTTAACGGAGTATCTGGGTAGTCTTTCGCAGTTGGCGCATTCGCGCGGCACCGATTTAGTGATGGGCTTGCAGCGTTACGACGCGCAAGCCGATGCCGCTTATAACGGGCTGGTGGCGTTGAGCGATAAGCCGCAGTGGTACTACAAGCATCACTTGGTTCCTTTTGGCGAATTCTTTCCCGTGCCAGCGTCCGTGCGTGCATGGATGCGCATGATGAGCTTGCCGCACTCGGATTTTGCCGCCGGTCCAGCGGATCAGCCGCCATTGTCCGCGGCCGGACAGAAGCTGGGCGCGAGTATTTGCTACGAAGACGCCTATGGCAGTTCGCAGCTGTCCGCACTGCGCGAAGCAACGCTTTTGGTTAACGTGACGAACGACGCCTGGTTCGGCGATTCGACGGCCAAACATCAGCACCTGCAGATCAGCCGTATGCGCGCGCTGGAAGCCGGGCGGCCGCTCATTCGCGCCGCCAATGATGGCGTGACCGCATTTATCGATTTCGACGGTCGTGTGGTCAGTCGCTTGCCGCAATTTCAACCGGGGGTGCTGCAAGGCACCGTGCAGCCACGAACAGGGTTGACGCCATATGCGCGTGTGGGTAATTGGCCGGCGATTTCTTTTTGCGTCGTGATGTTACTGGCAGCGATTACCGCTTCCCGTATCATGGCGCGCGGTTCTCTTTAGGCAAACAAGCAATATAAGCGGCTGAGCATGGAAACAATACTGCAAGACATCGTGCTGGGTATCGTCGAAGGCGTAACCGAGTTTCTGCCTATCTCCAGTACCGGACATCTGCTCATCGCGGAACACTTCATGAACGCACCGCGTTCGGATTTGTTCAACATCGCGATTCAAGCCGGCGCTATTTTGGCGGTGGTGCTGGTGTACTGGCAGCGGCTAACCGATTTGTTCATCAAGAACTTCGGCATTGCATCGAATCGCGATTACGTGCTCAAGCTTTTACTGGCCTTTGCGATCACGGCGGTCGGTGGTCTGGCGGTCAAGAAGTTTGGGTTCGAATTACCGGAAGAAGTGGCGCCGATAGCTTGGGCGCTAATCATCGGCGGCTTCGCCATATTGGTAGTCGAGTTTCTGGTCGTGAAGCGGCCGCCCAGTTCATTCGTAAGTTGGAATGTCGCCGCATGGGTGGGCGCCTGCCAAATTCTCGCGGGCGTGTTTCCCGGTACCTCGCGTTCCGCAGCAACGATTTTTGCCGCAATGTTGGCCGGTACCACTGCGCGTCCCGCCGCTGCCGAGTTCGCGTTCTTGGTCGGCATTCCGACGATGTTTGCCGCGACCGCCTACGAATTGATCGCGGAGGTGCGCGCCAACGGCACCGAGCACATCGATTGGCAATCGTTGGGAATCGGCTTTGTCGTGTCGGCCATCACCGCATTTGTCGCCGTCAAGTGGTTGCTCATCTACATTCAGACGCATCGCTTTACGATTTTTGCTTGGTATCGGATTGTCTTCGGTGCGCTGTTGTTATTGATGCTGCACTAAGCGTCAGCGTTGGTAAGGGTTGATCTCCTAGTAAATTCAATCCACAAACCCGTGACGGGCCAGGCCAGTTGGCCCAACAAACGTCATACCGGCGTAGGCCGGTATCCATCTTGCTCTTTCTTCCGATGGACCCCGACCTGCGTCGGGGTGACTGATTAGTCCTATCCAGCGGGTAGGCGGGTTCAAGTATCTAACCCAGCATTAGCATTAAAGCGGAAAGTCAGCCGTCTTCAGTAAAGTGCGCGCTCGCATGATGAAGTGTTGCGGATCGTGCGGCGTGATGACGATAATCTTATCGGGATATCGCAAGACGACGGCACGGGATGGGTCGGTGGCGTAGACGCGGTGGAAGCCCAATCGCTTGTTCCAGTACCAACCGGTGAACGAGAACAAGCCGTGGTTACCCATCAAACGAATCGATCCCTGCATTGTTTCGCTGCTGCCTTCGACCGTCCGTAACGTTCGTAACGGCAAACGTAGCGTCCAGCCGCCTCGCCGAATGTGAATTTCTGCGTCGGTGAGTGTATAGCCGCGAATTCGGCAAGCGGCTGCAATCAGCGGTACGGCGATCAGTACGCCCGCCAGCAACGCGTACGCGATAAAGGAGCGAGCGGGTGCCGCAGCGATCGCAATGGCTGCTAGCGCCAAGCAGGCTGTCGTGGCGATCCACGATATTGTGCGCAGTCGTTTGCTCCAGGGCGCTGCAAATAAAATAGGCTGCATGGACATCGTGAAATTAACTAGTCTGAAATTGACTCTCGTCGGCATTATCGGTGAGCGGATTGCGCATCGCCAACTACCTTGGTCATTTTGATTAAATGGGGCCTCGTTGTGATTCCAGCTCCGCAGATTTCGGTCCAGGCTATTGCCGCCCTGCAGCTGGGTAACAAGATCGAGGCGATCAAGCTGGTGCGTGAAGCGACGGGATTGGGTCTCAAAGAGGCCAAAGATCTGGTCGAGCGCTATCTGCGCGATCATCCGGAGTTGCAGATAGAACTATCGCGGCGGAACGGGGCGATTAAGTCGTTCTTAAGCTGGTTGTTCATGATGGCGGTAGCGGTGGCGGCCATCCTCTATTTTTGGCCCCGGGGATAAAAAGTTATCGGCCTTGCGACCTTTTTGCCGAATCCGGCATCTATGGAAGCATGGTTGCCAAACCCCTAGAGGACATCGCAAACGAGATCGTGGTCGCTGCGCAAGCGGGAGACGCACAGGCATTCACTGCGATCCACCGCCATTATGGCAACCGTATCTACACGCTGATTGGCCGCATGGTGACGCGCCGCGCGGTAGCCGACGATCTGTTCCAAGACACGTTTCTCGAAGCGTTCCGCAGCATCGGCAGCTACACGCACGCCGGCTCATTCGGCGGTTGGTTGCGAACCATCGCTGTCAATAAGACGTTGAGTTATCTGCGATCGCCTTGGCATCGCAGCTTTTTGTGGCTGGATGCGGCGCTACCGGCCGATGCCGATGCCATTCTGGAAAAAAGCGGCGACGAGCAATGCGCACCGGAGACGGCTTCGGAGTCGCATCGCGAATTACTTGGAGCCTTGGAGCAACTCGCCCCTCTCACTCGTGCAGTCGTCTGGCTCTACGACGTGGAAGGCTACACCCATGCAGAAATTGCGCAGATGCTCGGTCGTACAGCCAGCTTTTCCAAATCCCAACTGTCGCGCGCGCATCAACGGCTCCGCGAGTTGTTGAGCCCCGCCGAATCCAGTACCGAGATGCCGTCATGTATTACTGCGATCAATTAACCGAATCTCGACTACTGAGCTTGCGCGACGGCGAGCCAGTCGATGCATTGCTGGCACTCCATGCGGCCGAGTGTCCACGGTGCCAGGGCGCGTTGCGGCAATTGCGTGCGCGACGGGATGCGTTGCGGGCCTTACCCGAACTACAGGCGCCGTCATGGTCTAGCGCCGTGTCGGTTGGTGACATGTCCTCAGGCACTCGGCCCGCCCACAGCAAACGGCTGGCTTTGGTTGCCGGAGTGGGCGCGGTGTTGGTGGCATCGGTCGCAATAGTGGTGACGCTACAAAGTCGTCCGCCGTTGCCAAGCGCTATGGAGAATGTGGCGGCAATACAGACTGTGAATGTGACGTCGACTCTTCCCGAGTTGGTCGAACAGTCGCAGCGATTGGAAGCGGTGTTGGCATTGCTGCCGGAGTCGCGTTCGATCGAGCGCGCCGGTACGGCGACAACCATCGAGGCTTTGCAAGCGCGTATTCAGTGGTTGGATTTTCAGTTGTCGGTTGCCGGCGATGTCGGCTTGACCGAGCGGCAAGCGTTGGAATTGTGGCAAGACAGGGTGCAATTACTCGACAGCTTGATCAAAGTGAGTAATGCCGATACGCAACGGATCGCGATGCTTTAGCGGAGTATTTATGAATCAAAGAACTTCTGTTTTTCAAGTATGTGCGTTGGCGGCAGTATTGCTGAGCGGCGTTGCGTTCGCAGCCGACGAGCCCGTGCAAGACAATGCAGAGAAACTGGCTGCCGCACGGCAACGTCTCGAGCAAGCCGCACGTGAAGTGGCGGAATTGAGCGGCAATATGGCGCGCGACGGACTGCCGGACAATCTCGTCTTTCTCGGCCGCAATCCCAACCGCGCCATGCTGGGCATCGGTTTCGAGCGCGCTAGGGATAAGAATCAGGACGGCGTCGCTGTGCTCAGCGTAAGTCCCGGCGGTCCCGCCGCCAAAGCAGGCGTGCAGCCGGGCGATGTAATTACGACCATCAACGGTAAGGCGCTCAAACAAGACGATCAAGACGCCGCACATGCAAAGCTCTTAGACGAAGTGGCCAAGTTGTCCCCCGGCGATGAAGTGTCGCTTGGTTATCGTCGCGGCGATAAATCGGGCGCGGTTAAATTCAAAGCGGA
>Ga0315910_10003246_pt1 | contig 13937 bp, 11 predicted proteins | sample EdamamesoilMG_FD_204470 | JGI IMG/M metagenome (GOLD analysis project Ga0315910, IMG submission 204470) | Garden soil microbial communities collected in Santa Monica, California, United States - Edamame soil | ecosystem: Environmental > Terrestrial > Soil > Garden | place: USA: California...
CACGGGCAAGCTGCAGTGGTTCTATACATACGGGTGGTTCACGGGTTCGTTTCTCGGGGGACTCATCTATTATTTGATGAGCCGAAGGAAAGGCTGAGGAAACGCCATGTCAGTTCTCATCCAGGGCGGCACCATCGTCACGGCCGACAGGACTTACCGCGGCGACGTGTTGTGCGCCGACGGCAGGATCACGGCCATCGGCGAGAAGTTAGACGCGCCGGGCAAAGGGGAAGTGATCGACGCCGGCGGCCAGTACGTGATGCCCGGCGGCATCGATCCGCACACGCACATGCAGCTGCCCTTCATGGGCACCGTCGCCAGCGACGATTTCTACACGGGCACTGCGGCGGGCCTGGCCGGCGGCACCACGATGATCATCGACTTCGTGATCCCAAATCCGAAGCAGCGGATCATGGAAGCGCACCAGCAGTGGCGCGAGTGGGCGCTGAAGTCGGTGGCGGACTATTCCTTCCACGTGGCCATCACCTGGTGGGACGAGAGCGTTCGCCAGGACATGGAGACGCTGGTGCGCGAGCACGGCGTCAACAGCTTCAAGCACTTCATGGCGTACAAGAACGCCATCATGTGCGACGACGAGACTCTGGTGAACAGCTTTTCGACGGCGCAATCGCTCGGCGCCATCTGCACCGTGCACGCGGAGAACGGCGATCTCGTCTTCAAGCTGCAGGACGAAATTTACAAACGGGGCATCACGGGCCCCGAGGGCCATCCGCTGTCGCGACCGCCTGAAGTCGAGGGCGAAGCCGCCAATCGCGCCATCCGCATCGCTGAAGTGCTGAAGGTGCCCGTGTACGTCGTGCACGTCTCCTGCCGTCAGGCGCTCGAAGCGATCACGCGGGCGCGCAATGAAGGCCAGCGCGTCTTCGGCGAAGTGCTCGCCGGGCATCTGCTCATTGACGACTCGGTGTATCTCGACAAGGATTTCACGCGCGCCGCGGCGCATGTCATGAGCCCGCCGTTCCGCCCGCCCGAGCACCAGGTGGCTCTGTGGCGCGGACTCCAGGCCGGCAATCTGCACACGACCGCGACGGATCACTGCTGTTTCTGCGCGCCGCAGAAGGCCGCGGGCAAGGACGACTTCCGCAAGATTCCCAACGGCACCGCCGGCATCGAGAATCGCATGGAAGTGTTGTGGCATCACGGCGTGAACACCGGGCGGCTCACCATGAACGAGTTCGTACGCGTCACGTCCACGAATGCCGCACAGATCTTCAACATCTATCCACGCAAGGGCAGCATCTCGGTGGGCGCCGATGCGGACCTCGTGGTGTGGGATCCGGCGGCGAGCAAGACCATCTCCGCGAAGACGCATCACCAGAAGATCGACTTCAACATCTTTGAAGGCATGACGGTGAAGGGCTGCGCGTCCCACACGGTGAGCGGCGGGAAGCTGGTGTATGCCAAGGGCGACCTGCGTGTTGAACGCGGGGCGGGCAAACACGTCGACCGCCCGGCATTCGCGTCTTACTACGACGCGATGAAGAAGCAGATAGAGCTCAGCGCCCCGAAGGCGGTGAAGCGACCGTGAGTGACAAAGCCGACATCCGCACGGGACGTCTCAGTGACGAGAAGCTGGCTTCCAACTTCGCGGACATGCATCCGCCGCTGACGAAGTCCGAAGCCATCATCGACGCCGACCGCTGCTACTTCTGTTACGACGCGCCCTGCATCACCGCCTGCCCCACCGGCATCGATATCCCGGGTTTCATCCAGAAGATCCGCAGCGGAAATCTGCGCGGCTCGGCGCACACCATCCTCAGCGCCAACATCATGGGCGGCATGTGCGCGCGCGTGTGCCCCACCGAAGTGCTCTGCGAAGAGGCCTGCGTGCGCAACACGCACGAAGACCGCCCCGTGCGCATCGGCATGCTCCAGCGATACGCCACCGAGGATGTGGTGGTGCCGGGCAGCAAAAGTCGTAGTTCGCAGAACGCGCCGCTGTTTCAGCGCGCACCGGCGACGGGCAAGAAGGTCGCAGTGGTCGGCGGCGGCCCTGCCGGTCTCTCGTGCGCGCACCGGCTCGCGGTGCTCGGCCACTCTGCCACTGTCTTTGAGCCGCGCGACAAGCTCGGCGGCCTCAACGAATACGGCATCGCGGCGTACAAGACACCCGACGACTTCGCCGCCCGCGAAGTCGAATTCATCCTGAGCATCGGCGGCATCGAAGTGCGCACGAACTCCGCCATCGGCAGCAACCTCTCGCTCGCCGAGCTGCGCAAGGACTACGACGCAGTCTTCCTCGGCTTCGGTCTCACCGGCGTCAACGGCCTGAACATCGAGGGCGAGCAGCTCGAAGGCGTCGCCAACGCCGTCGATTACATCGCCATGCTGCGGCAAGCGCCCAAGAAGTCCACGCTGCCCGTGGGCCGGCGCGTCGTCGTGATCGGCGGCGGCATGACCGCCATCGACATCGCCGTGCAGAGCAAGGCGCTCGGCGCCGAACAGGTGACGATGGTCTACCGCCGCGGCCAGGAGAACATGAACGCCAGCGGCTACGAGCAGGAGTTCGCGCAGATTCGCGGCGTGAACATCCGGCTCTGGTCTCAGCCGCGCAAACTACTCGTCGAAGGCGGCCGCGTGCGTGGCGTGGAGTTCGAATCGACGCAGACCCCGGGCCAGACATACGTCCTGGAAGCCGACATGGTCTTCAAGGCCATCGGCCAGAAAGTGCTCTGGGATCGCCTCGGCGACACCGCGCAGATCCTGGACCTCAAGAACGACCGCATCCTCGTCGACGACGAGCGCCGCACCTCGCTGCGTGGCGTCTGGGCCGGTGGCGACTGCGTGTTCGGCGGCAAGGACCTCACCGTCTCCGCCGTGCAGGACGGAAAGGTGGCCGCGATTTCGATCGATCGCTTCGTGCGAGGGCAATGACATGGCCGACCTCACCACCACCTTCCTCGGCATCCAGTCGCCCAACCCGTTCTGGCTGGCCTCCGCCCCGCCCACCGACAAGGCCTATAACGTCAACCGCGCGTTCGAAGCCGGCTGGGGTGGCGCCGTGTGGAAGACGCTCGGCGAAGACCCGCCCATCGTCAATGTGAATGGCCCGCGTTACGGCGCCATCCACGGCAACGACCGCCGCGTGCTCGGCTTCAACAACATCGAGCTCATCACCGACCGACCGCTGGCCACCAACCTCGCCGAGATCCGCCAGATCAAGCGAGACTGGCCCGATCGCGCGCTCATCGTCTCCGTCATGCTGCCGATGAACGAGCAGAGCTGGGCGAAATACGTGCCCATGATCGAGGACACCGGCTGCGACGGGCTCGAGCTCAACTTCGGCTGCCCCCATGGCATGAGCGAGCGCGGCATGGGCTCCGCCGTCGGCCAGGTGCCCGAGTACATCCAGCAGGCCGCCGCGTGGTGCAAGAAGTTCGCGCGCGTGCCCGTCATCGTGAAGCTCACGCCGAACATCACGAACATCCTGCCCGCCGCGAAGGCCGCTCAGAACGGCGGGGCCGATGCCGTCTCCCTGATCAACACGCTGAATTCCATCATGCGTGTGGACTACGACAACCTCACTATCTACCCCGCCACCGACGGCAAGGGGTCCCACGGCGGCTATTGCGGCCCGGCCGTGAAACCCATCGCGCTGCACATGGTCGCGGAAATCGCGCGCTCGCGTGAAACCCGCGGGCTGCCCATCTCCGGCATCGGCGGCATCACCGACTGGCGCGATGCCGTCGATTTCCTCGCGCTCGGCGCCACCACCGTGCAGGTCTGCACGGCGGCGATGGTGTACGGATTCAAGATCATCGACGACCTCGTCGACGGTCTTTCGAACTATCTCGACTCCAAGGGATTCACGTCGGTGAGCCAGCTCGTCGCCAAGGCCGTGCCCAGCGTCACCGACTGGCAGTACCTGAACCTCAACCACGTCGACAAGGCGTATATCGACCAGGACCTGTGCATCCAGTGCGGCCGCTGTCACATCGTCTGCGAGGACACCTCGCACCAGGCGATCACCGCCACGGTAAACGGCGCGCGGCATTTCGAAGTCATCGATGCGGAATGCGTCGGCTGCAATCTCTGCGTCAGCGTCTGCCCGGTGGAGAACTGCATCACGATGCGCCCGATGAGGTCGGGCGTCGATCCGCGCACGGGTCGGGCGATCACGAACGTGAAAGCCGACTGGACCACGCACCCCAACAACCCTGGGCGCAAGAGTTCCTGAAGGAAGTCGAAGTCAGGTGCCGCTGGCAGTGCCGGTCGGCATCTCGAATTCGCCCTTGTTCTGGAAGCGAACGGTGCTGAAGGCCGAGCCGTTCAGCTTGCCCTTGAGCTCATAGGCGATCTTGCCGGTGCCGCCGCCCGTGCCCTTCATCATGCCCAACGCCTGCCGCGCCATGCGAAACGCCGACGCAGTCACCGGGACTTCGATGAGAGTCTCGCCAAACCTCGGCACTTCACCCTGCGCGTCTGCGACGCCGGTCGCGAAGGTCTTGCCCTGCACCATCATCTCGACTGCCACGCCGTTGTAGTGGATGGGCGCGTCGTTCGGGTTCTGCACGCGCAGCTTCACGTTCAGGCGCAGTTCCATTCCCTCGCCTTGCAGCGGTTCGACGCCCGCCACCGTGACCTGCAGTGGATCCCGGGTTTGCATCGACGCGCATCCCGACGCAGCCAGCAGCAGCGAAAGGGAACAGGCAGCCAGGAGTGCTCGCATGAGCGCGACGATACGCGAACGAGTAGCGCGAGGAAACGCGGCCGGGTACCCCACCTGGCTGGCGATATAAATAAGGAGTCCGCGCCTTAATGAGAACGGTTGTCATGTACAAGAGGTGAGGCATTTCAGGTCATTCCGACCCTGTATCGATAAACCGCAAGGGACTCCGGGCTCATCGGTAGATGCCCAGCGCACCGGATGGCCTAACCACCGCTTCAGCTGATCAGCACGTGCTCGGCGGCAAGCAATAGGGCAATCAGCCCTGACGCGCCCATGGCGAACAGCAGAATCGAGACTCGGTACATTTCAGGCTCCTGGGCGCGCGGATGCGCGATACCGGCGTCCCCGCCAACCCCAGAACCTTTTGGCCCACGGATTGGGCAAACTAGCTGCGCCGGGCGGAGAACAAGCACCAGAAATACGCCCCGGCCGGAGCAAGTTTGGTGACATCTAACCACTCGCCGGCGCCAGCGGTCGGCGACTCGAAGTCTCAGTCGGCCGACCAGGCTGACTGGATGGCCGCATCCACGGTGCGCATGGTGTTCTGGAGCCTGGCGGGCGGCGCCTGCTACTACCTCGCCACGCAAATCGCGTGGCTGCTCTGTTTCCCGGACAGCAAGGTGTCCCTGTTCTTCCCGCCGCATGCGGTCATGGTGTCGATCCTGCTGCTGGTGCCCACGCGGCAATGGTGGGCCTTCACGCTGGCCGCGGCCGGCGGCCATTTCTTCGCCACGCAACAGGCGGACTGGCCGGCGCTCTACGCGTTGCAATGCGAAGCCTTCGACGCGGTGAAATACCTCCTGACCGCGGCCGCCATCCGGTTCTTCGTGAAAGCCCCCTTCCATCTCATCAGCCTGCGCGAAGCGGTCTCGTTCGTACTGGTCGCCGTGATCCTGGTGCCTTTCGTGATGGCCTTCTGGGGTGCCACGTTCACCGTTGCGTATCGCTTTGGCGCTGACTACTGGATCGAGTGGCTGAAGCTGGGAATTTCCAACGGCGTGACCACCATCGTGCTGGTGCCCGTCATCCTGATTGGCGTGCACCAGTTGTTCGCCCAGAAGAAGGTGGCCTGGCATCACCTGCCCGAAGCAGCCTTACTGGCCGCGGGCCTCATCATCGTGGGCTGGTTCGCGTTCATGCGCCTGTCCGCCGGCCCGGAGAGCTCGCCCGCGTTCCTCTACGCCTGCATTCCGTTGCTCATCTGGGCGGCGCTGCGTTTCGGACTCGGAGGCATCAGCGCGTCGATGTTGGTCGTGACGGCCATGGCGATCTGGGGAACGATGCAGGGGCACGGCCCTTTCCTGGCGCAGTCACCCGTCGAGAATGCCCTGACGCTCCAGTTGTTCCTGATGTTCGCCGCCGCCCCGCTCATGTTGCTCGCGGTGGCCATCGAGGACGAAAGGCGATCGACGGTCGCACTGCGCGCCAGTGAAGAGCGCATGAACCTGACAGCCGATAGCGCGCAGCTCGCGATGTGGGACTGGGATCTCTCGACCGGAAAAGTGCTGATCCAGGACCGCGGGCGTTTTGGCTTCGACCCCAACAACGCCATCGATCACAGCACGCTGTCAGGCCGTGTCCATCCGGACGATCTCTGCGTGCGCGCCAAGGCCATCACGGAAGCCATGGAGACCGGCTCTTATGAATGTGAGTTCCGGACCCTCCAGCCGGACGGCTCGATACGCTGGATCGCGGCGCGCGGCCGCAGGACACACGTCACCGCCGACGGCGCGCCCCCGAGAATCCTCGGCGTCGCCTGGGACATCACGCAGCAGAAGCAGGCCGGCGAAGAGGCCCAGCGGCAACGCGAAGATCTCGTGCATCTTTCACGCGTCGCCACGCTGAGTGCCCTGTCGGGTTCGCTGGCGCACGAATTGAGCCAGCCGCTGACCAGCATCCTCAGCAACGCGCAGGCCGGCCAGCGATTCATGACGCGAGAGCCGCCGGACTACAGCGAGCTGCCGGACATCCTCGAGGACATCGTCAACGAAGATCTTCGCGCCGGAGCGATCATCGATCGCCTGCGCACATTGCTGCGCCGTGGACAGGTCGCGCTCCAGCCGGTCAACGTGCAGGAAGCTCTCGAGGATCTGCTGCGCCTCACGCGCAATGACTTGATCGCGCGGCAGGTACAGGTCGTCAATCTCGCCACCGGCGCACTTCCGTCGGCCATGACAGACCGCGTCCAGCTTCAACAGGTGCTGCTCAATCTGATCCTGAACGCCTGCGATGCGATGGAAACCAACGCGCCTCGCGATCGCCATCTCACGCTGACCGCCAGCGTCGAGCAGGGCGAACTTCGCATTGGCGTACTCGACTGTGGCATCGGCCTGCCGGACAACCTCGAATCGATGTTCCAGGCTTTCCACACCACCAAGCCCCATGGTCTCGGCATGGGTCTCTCCATCTGCCGCACGCTGATCGGCTCGCAAGGCGGGAAATTGTGGGCGGAGCGCCGGCCGGAGCGCGGCGCGGCTTTCTACGTCTCACTACCGCTGGCGAATCCGCTGGCGTAATCGGCGCGCCGCCGTTTCGCGTCACTTCGCGTAGTTGTAAGGACCCTGCACGCGGATCGGGGTCTTGAGGCCGACGACGTACGCGATGCCTCCGGTCAGCGACTGGAGTATCCAGACTTCGCGGCCATCCTGCATTTGCCGGACTTCCTGCAGCATTGCGTCGGTTCTGCCGTTGCCCTGCTCCTTCTTGCGGATGCCGCCGAGGATTTCTTCCGCGGTCCTGGCGTCGGCCTTCGTGGGTCCGACTGGCAGCGGCAGCAGGCGCATGACGGCCGCGCCGCCCTCACCTGCGGACCAGCGGAATGGCAGACCTTGCGCTTCGAGCTTCGCGTTCGCAGCGGCGTGCCCGGACGAGACCTCGGTGCTGGAGCACGCTGACAGCGCGAACAGGGCCAGGACCGGCAGCAGTACGTTTTTCATTGTCATTCTCCTTCGCGCACCTTGCGCTGCATTTCATCCAGGTAGGCATCGAGCTCGGCGACACTCTTGAACAAGCCGCCCGGCGGTATCGCCTTCACGATATCGAGCACTTTCTGCACGGCGGGTTTCGGATTCACGATCGCGATCCTGCCGCCCGTGGGCTCGATGGCCTTGCGCGCCCGCACGAAGCATCGGATGCCCGCGCTGCTCAGGTAGTCGAGCTGCCCGAGGTCGAACACGACTCGAGGAATGCCTTTGCGGGCCAGTACACGATCGAGCAGCCGATCGAGATCGGGTGCCGTCACGGTGTCGAGCCGCCCTTCGAGAGCAATGGTAGGAGGGTGTTCCTTTTCGAGCAGGATCTTGAGGCTCACGTGGATGTTTCCTTTGGCAAGGGTGTGCGGCTCAAACGGATGTTCAGGAAGTTCTGTTCGTCGAGGCGGACGTAGCTGGCGACGTCGGCCAGCTCACGCACGATGTGAATGCCGAGACCCCCGACGGCACGGTCGTCAGCCTCTTGCGACAGGTTGGGTGCCGCACGCGCCAGCGGATCGAACGGCTTGCCGTCATCGCGGAACGTCAGCGTGATCTCATCGCGATTCAGCGCGCACTCCACCCACACGGAAACTTCCCCGTGTGGCGTGGTGTTTTCGCGCACGATGTTGGTGAGTATCTCTTCGGCGATCAGCTCGACGTCGCCGATGAGCTCCGCCGCAATCTCACGCGCCACGAGAATATTCTCCAGCCAGCGCTGCACCTGCCGAACGCCGCCCGTGGAGCTCGTGGCCGAGATGCGCCAACGTTCACCCTCCTCGATGCGCTGAGCCTCGACGGTCGGCGGGCTGAAGCACACGGCCAGCACCGTCACATCGTCGCCGGCGTGGAAATCCGGGGACTGCGCACCGACGCTGTCGACCACGCGCTGGATCAGCGCCGACGGATCGTCCGCGTCGCCCTCGGACAGTAGTTTGATCAGCCGATCCGACCCGAACTGCGTGTGGTCGCCCATCTCGGCCTCGGTGACCCCGTCGGTGTACAGCAGCAACGTGTCTCCCGGCGCAATGAATCCCCGCGCGAGACGATATTCCGCCGGCGCATCGATGCCAATCGCCGCCCCGGATTCCGCCTGCAGCGGCACCACGCTTCCATCGACGCGCCGAACCAGCGGCGGCTCGTGCCCGGCGCTCACGTACTTCACTTCTCCGCTGCTGGTATCGAGCACGCCGCAGGCCACGGTGACGAACATGCACGCGTCATTGCCTTCGACCAGCCGCGCGTTGATCTCGGAGAGCAATCGCTCCGGCGATGCGCCGGTGTTTCCCAACACGCGCAGCAGCCCCGTCACTCGCGCCATGAACAGCGCCGCGGGTATGCCCTTGTCCGACACGTCGCCGACCGCGAACAGCAGGTTGCCGTCGCGCAGCGCGAAGTAGTCGTAGAAGTCGCCGCCCACCTGCTTCGCGGGTACCAGCATCGCCGCGACGCGCACGGCGCGCGGCAGCCCCGCGGCATCGCCCCTGGGCAGCATCGCTTGCTGGATGTTGGCCGCAATCTTCAACTCGTGTTCGAGCCGCGACTGCGCCGCCAGGCTTTCGGCATGCAGTTGCACGTGTGTCTTGAGAGAATCGCGCAGGCGCCGCAGCGCTTCGGTCAACACGCCGGTTTCGTCGCGCGTTCTCACGACCGGAAGATTGAAGTCGAGATTGCCCACCTCGGCCGAGCTCACGGTTTCCGCGAGCGCATGGATGGGACGGGCGATGCCGGCGGCCACGAACGATACGGCGGTGATCAGCAGTATCAATCCTGCGGCGCCCAGCCAAAGCTGCCGCACCAGCAACGCACTCGCCTCGGCCAACAGCGTCTCGCGTGGCATCAGCAGGACCACGCGCCATTCCAGCGTCTGCAGTGTGCGTACGGCGAGATAGATTCTTTCGTCGGTAGCGCGCCGTGGCATCAGGCCGAAGTTCTGGCCCGCGCCAAGCATCTTCTCGGCTTCTCCGCGAATCACGTCCACCGGAATCGACTTCTGTTCGCCTGCCAGGCGTGCCTCGGTGTTGCCGATCGGCGCGATGAACGCCCCTTTCGACGGCGGCGAGACCAGCCACCCGGCGTCGAATGAACCGAGGTGGAGATTCCGCGCGGTGATGTCCACCCATTTGAGCGCAAGGTCCGCGGTCACCACGCCGGCCAGCTCGCGACCGCCGGCCGGCAACTTCCGGAAGAACGGCACCGAGTACGTGATCATCCACGCATCGCCTCCGCCCTCGTCGAAATACGGATCAGACCAGACGGGCTGGCGTGAATCCGCGGCTCTGCGGTACCACGAAAGCCTGTCGTACCCGTATTCGGCCTGTGCGAGGTCCGAGTAGGCGAGCTGAGGACCGTTCCGGAAGTAGTAAGGCGCGTAGGGGCGGGACTTCGGGTCTTGCTTGTCGACCTCGACCGCGATCGTCGATCCGTAGACTTCGGGCCACGCCGCGAGGATGCCGTGGATGCGCGCGGAGTATTGCTCGGGCGGCGGGTTCACTTCCTCCAGCTGGCGGGCCACGGTACGCACGCCTCCTTCGATGGGCCGCACGACGGTGTCGAGATTCGAGGCGAGTTGCGTGGCCAGTTCGTCCGCGTCGCGGGCTGCATTGGCTTCGAGCCGTTGCGCCGTCGACTGGTACGACATGTACAACGCCGCGGCGTAGATCGGGACAGTGACGCCCAGCACCCAGAACAACATCCGTGCGCGAATGGTCCGGAACGGACTGAAGCGGGGCTTGGGGACCGCTGCGTTCACAGCGGGAGATTCTATATTGAAAACGTCCGGCAACCGCGATTTGTAGGGGTTGCGCGGATTCCCTCCTCACCCGCGGTCGTTAGACTCGGGCGATGTCCGACCTGCGCGTTGCCATCGCAATGTGGGGCGCGTACGCCGCGCTCGCGACCACGCTGGTGCTGCTCGCCGCAGTGCTCGCGATGCGCGTCCGCTTCCTGCATCGGCTGACCCGCGAACGCGATGCGGCCACGTTCTGGATCCCGCTGATAGCCCGGTGCGCAGAGACCGGCTCCACGACATTGCCGCCGCTACCGAAGAAAGACGCAGACGACTTCGTGCTGCTCTGGTGCCGCGCGATGGATCCTCTGCAGGGCGAGGCCCAGGATCGCCTGCGCGACATGGCTCGACACCTCGGCGCCGACAAACATGCCCGCCGCATGTTCGAGTCACGCTCGTTGCGACGGCGGCTCGTCGCCACTGCCGCTCTCGGTCATCTCGGCGCGCAGGATCTCGCGGCCACTCTGCAGACGGAGATCGCGTCCTCTCCGCCCATGCCCTCGCTGGTCGCCGCGAGGGCGCTGATCAGGATCAATCCGGCCGCGGGCGTTCGCACCGCTCTCTCCGTGGCGGCGCGCCGCGAAGACTGGCCGGTCCCGAGCGTGACCACGATGTTCAAGGAATGTCCCGCCGAGCTGATCGCCCCTGCACTCGCGTCGGCGATCCGGCTCGCGATCAGCCGCGGCGATGATCATGGCGTGGCGCGACTCCTGCGCCTGCACGTCACCGCCGACGCACCCGCGATTCGCGACGCCGTGCGCGACGTGCTCGCCGCCTGTTCGGACACCGAGGTCCTCGCCGCCGCGCTTTCCGCGTTATCGCATCCGGGGGATATCGCCCACGCCCGACGCCTGCTGGCTCATCCCGAGTGGTTCGTGCGCGTGGCCGCGGCGCGGGCGCTCGGGCGTCTCGGTGACGAGAACGACGTGGCGCGCCTGACTACTGCATTGCGCGACTCGAGCTGGTGGGTTCGGCGTCGTGCGGCGCAGGCGCTGTTGCTGCTGCCGGGCATGGATGCGTCGAAGCTCGCCGATATCGCGAGCCTGCAGACGGATCGTTACGCTGCCGACATGCTTCGCCACACCGTGGCCGAGAGGTGCGTGACTTGAACTGGCAGGCCGTCGCCGATGCCGTCGCGTGGTTCTACCTGGGTTACTTCGCCATCCTCGGCGTAGCCAGTTTCCTTTTGCACGCCTGCTCGCTGATCGAAGTGCCGCGCCAGCTCGAACTGGGCCTGCCGGAGCTGTTGCCGAGACCCCATTCCGGCTACGAGCCCCCGGTGTCCGTGATCGTGCCGGCAAACGCCGGGAGGTCACGTGTCATCGCCTCGATTCACGCGCTGCTTCGGCTCGAGTACCCGGAATTCGAAGTCATCGTGGTGAATGACGGCACCAGCGCGGGAACGCTCGAAGCGTTGATCCGGGAATTCTCGCTCGTGCGATTCCCCGGCGCCGACCGGCGGCAGATCGAAACGCGCCACGTGCACGGCGCGTACCGGTCGTCGAGCTACCCGAACCTGCGCGTGCTCGACAAGGACAGCGGCGGCAAGGCCGATGCCTCGAATGCCGGCATCAATGCCGCACGGTATCCGCTGGTGTGCATCGTCGAACCCGATTCGATTCTCGAGCGGACGAGCTTGCGGCGCGCCGTCATGCCGTTCCTGTCAGAGCGAAACACGATCGCCGCGGGCAGCTGCGTGCGCGTGGCCGACGGTTGCGAGGTGCGCAACGGCTTCATCGAAGAGATCGGGTTGCCGGCAAAAATCCTGCCGATGGCGCAGGTGGTGGAATATCTGCGCTCGTTCCTGTTCGGCCGGCTCGGCTGGGCGCCGATGAACTCCGTGCCCATCGTGTCCGGATCGTTCGGGGTGTTCCGCAAGGAGTCGATCGTGGCGGCAGGCGGATATCGACAGGACACGCCGGGCGAAGACATGGAGCTCGTGACGAGGCTGCATCGCCTCAACCGCCTTTCGGAGCGCCCCTACCGCATCGCGTTTCTCGTGAGTCCCGTGTGCTGGAAGTCTGCGCCCGCGTCACCGGGTGTACTTCGCGATCAGCGCATCCGCTGGCAACGGGGCCTCGCCGAAAGCCTGGTGCGCAACCGCGAGCTGCTTTTCCATCGACGCGGCGGCGCGGCCGGCTGGCTCATGTTCCCGTTCATGGTGATGTTCGAACTACTCAGCCCGCTGATCGAACTCAGTGGTTACCTGTTCATGATCGCGGGTTTCGCGCTGGGCTTCGTCAGCGCGGCCGCGTTCTGGTCCTTCCTGCTGCTCGTGGTTTCACTCGGCGTACTGCTGTCGATCAGCGCATTGCTGCTCGAAGAAATCTCCTGTCACAACTATCGCCGCCCGGGCAACCTGTTCGCCCTCGTCTCGATGGCGATCGTCGAGAACTTCGGTTACCACCAGCTCGTATTGTGGTGGCGGCTGCAGGGCCTGTTTCAGTGGGCAACGCGCAGCGCCGCGCGCGTTCCTCGCATCACCGATGCTTGATCTTCTCCTCCAGCTTCAATCCATCGATCACTTCGATGTTGATGCCGTCTGACAAACCCGTCTGGATCGCGCGCTTCTCGAATTTTTGCGGTGCGGTCTCGACTTCGACGAACGTGCCTTTGTCCTCGATGATCAGGTTGCCTTCGTTGACGGCGAGCACGTCTTCACGCTTGTCGAGCACGATGTCTGCGTTGGCGCTGTAGTTGGATCGCAGGAACAGCTCCTTATCGAGCTGCACGGCCGCGCGGATCGTGAACTTGATGGTGCCCTGGTCGGTCACGCCCTTCGGCGAGATGTATTCGAGCGTCGCCTTGAACGGCTTGCCCTGCAGCGCGCCGATGTTGAGGATGAGCTCCATACCCTGCTTCAGCTTGCCGACTTCGGATTCGTCGACCAGGCCCTCGAAGATCATGTCGTTCATGTCGGCGAGCGTCGCGAGCGTGGTGCCTGACTGGAACGTGCTCGACTCGAGGATGAACGCGCCTTCCTTGAACGGCAGGTCGAGCACCGTGCCGTCGATGGTGGCAGGGATCATGTTCGAGACGTTGCCCGAGTCCTTCGATGCGCCTGTCTTCAGCAGCAGCACCGTGTCCTCGGCCGAGGACACCGCCTGCTTCTGCAGGTCATAGTTCATCGAGGCCGTGTTGAACGCCGAATCCGAAATCAGCTTTTGCTCGAGCAGCTTCTTCTGGCGTTCGAACTCCGTGGTCTGGTTACGCAGGTTGATGCGCGCCGACAGCAGCTGCGCTTCCGCCTGGTTGAGGTTGAGCATGTTGGGGCGCAGCGAGATACGCGCGAGAACGGCGCCCTTCTTCACGGTCTGGCCCGCGGTCACGTAGAGCTTGTCGACCACGCCCGACACCTGCGCTTTCACTTCCACTTCGCGCCGCGGAATCACCTTTCCGGTGGCCACCGTCTTCTTGATGATGGTCATCTTCGCCGGGCTGTCGACCTGGTAGACCACCGGTTTGTCCTGCGATTTGCTGTACAGGAAAA
>Ga0315910_10003247_pt1 | contig 13932 bp, 12 predicted proteins | sample EdamamesoilMG_FD_204470 | JGI IMG/M metagenome (GOLD analysis project Ga0315910, IMG submission 204470) | Garden soil microbial communities collected in Santa Monica, California, United States - Edamame soil | ecosystem: Environmental > Terrestrial > Soil > Garden | place: USA: California...
GCTGTGCTGCCGCCGCTGTCGTTCGCCGCGGGATGGCCGTTGCTACCCCCACTGCCGTCGTCGTCGTCGTCGCCGCTGTCGCTGTCGTCGTCGCCGCTGTCGCCGTCGTCGTCGTCGCCGTCGTCGCCGTCGTCACTTCCGCTGCCGCCGTTCGCCTCGCTACCGCCGTGACCTGCGCCGTCGTCGCCCGTGGTGCCAGTGCCGCTGGCATTGCCGCTCACCGGGCCTCCGTTCAGGCCGCCGTCGGTCTGACCGGAGTCACCGTCGGTCGCGCCCGAAGTCCCGCCCTGGGCGCTCGTCGTCGCTCCCCCCACCGTGCTCGACGGCCCGGTGCCGTCGCCGCCACTGTTGCCGCCGGCTCCGCCGCTACCTCCGGCAGGTCCGTAGACGCAGTAGCCTTCCTCGGACCCGCTGCCACCCACACCATCGTCGCCGCCGGCGCCGACGCCCGATCCGCCCGTGCCCGCGCCGTCGCTTTCATCGTGGGCGCTCGTGGTGCCCCCGCTACCAGCATCGCCCGCGCCGGTCGATCCGTCCGTGTCGCTGCTGGCCGCGGTGAAGGCGCTGGGGCTGCTCCCCGTCGTGCCGGTGTTGCTGGTCGTCGCGCCTGGTAGGGAGCAGTATTGTCCCTCGCCACAGTCCGAATCGGTGAAGCAACTCACGGGCACCGGTTGGCACTGGTACGTGTACTCGATGATCTCACCGCCGTTGCCGTTGGTGACGCCTACTGAACCCGCCATTTCGCAGGTGTAATCATCAGCGCATTCATCATCGGTCGTGCACTGCGTTGGCTGGCAATACGTGATCTCGTCGCAGTCTTCGGGGCAGGTTTCGTAGCTCTCGTCCCACTCGCACGAGCCGTTGTCGCACGCGCTCGAGGACGAGCCCCCAGCGCCGTCCGGACTGCTGCCGTCCGAACTGGTGTCGTCCGAGCTGCCGCTAGCGAAGCCACCGACGCCGGTGGTGCCGCCTACGGTGCTGGAGTTCGACGTGTCGGAATAGTCGGTCGTGTGGATGCATTCGAAGCCGAAGCCGCAGTCTTCGTTCACCTCGCAAGCGGCGCTCGCAGGGCGGCTGATGGTGGCGGCGCCAAGGGCGACGGACGTTGCAAGCAAGGTGCGGAGTACTGATGAATCGAGCAAGGCGAGTGTCTTCATAGGGCGGGGTCTAGCAAACCGCGGGCCAAGCACGTGCCGGACCTGCGCCATTATTTTGACACAGTTTTTGGTGGGGATAGACTTGGAAACGCGCGAGAAAATGGGATTTGTCAGCATTGAGCCAGCTTCGGGCCGGTGGCTGGGCTTGTGCAATGTTGTGCCAAACCGTGCCGTGCAACTCGCGCCCCGTGCCAGGGGGGCCCGTGGTAATCTCGCCCGCGTGGCGCGGCGACTGTCGGCAATCTTCGCCCTCGGGCTAGCTGCTTGTGGCTCCGATCCGGTCGTGGGCAGCACCACGACGCTCTGCTTCGGTGGCGCTGCCGGGGCTGGCGGCTCGAGTACGAGCAGCGGTGCCGCCGGAGACAACGCCGGCGAAGAAAGCGGCGCGGCGGGCGAAGGCGGAGCAGCAGGGGCCACCGGCACCTTGCAACTCGAACCCAAGGGCCCGTAGCCTCGTCTCGCCTTCGATGAACGCTCGCCCCTGGATAGGACCTCTCACACTCGCTCCGGCGAGCCTCCGGTCGACACTGGAAGCCGCGCCGAGTTTCCGCGCTCTAATGGCTCGAGGCTGGGACCCGCGCCAGACGCTCGTGTTCGCTCCGCGGCGACGCGACGGCTACGATCTCGATGTTTGCGTCGTCGCTCGCACCTTCGCCTGGGACGACAAGTCGCCGATCGTCTGGTTGCTGTCGAGCATAGGTTTGTGCCACGCCGCGCAACCCGAGCTTCCGCAGCGGTCGGCCTTCCGCCGTTTCGAATTGGTGCTTGCCTGCAGCGGCGGGCGCGACGACCCGTTTCCCGACCGGCTCGGCGTGGCGCTCACGCTCGACGGTTGGGGGGCATGGGACTGGAACCAGGTGGCGCCGCCGCCGCTGATGGACTGGCTGGTCATCGCGGCAGAAGAGATCGGGTCGTTGATGACCGCAGGGTCCCACTTTGCGATCACGGACACCATCACGTTGGGACCTGGGAAGTCCCCGTGGACGCGCTCGCAGCTCGATCACTCGCTCTTACTCCCCGTGCCGCCTCACATGCTGGTGTCCGGCTTTGCTCCGTTCGACGCGACGAACTCGCGCGAAGACACGGTGCCCTTCGCGGAGTGGGACCGAGACCCACGCGTGGCAGGCTTCGAGGATGGCTTCTATTGGCTCGTGCCCGTTTCCGAGCAAGAGTATGCGCAGGCGAACCAACTGGGGAGCTGGCAGATGTTTGGGGAGCTGACCGAACTTTCCCGGGCGCAGTCCGGCGATCCCTTCACGCTGGCGTTCGACTTGTTGCGTTCCTGACCCATCGGGGGCCGCGCCCATCGTGATCAGCCACCGTCGTATTTTGTGATGGCTAGGGCCCGCGTCCTGTCACTCACGCATGAAACCTTGGTAAAGGAGGCTGGTGATGGGGTGCATGACGACGGGACGCTGGGTATTGGGGGCTGTGCTTGCTCTGGGCTGCCAGGCCGAGAGCCCGGTGGTGGGGGAGTCGAGCGCGGACGCGGATCCCGTGTCGGACTACCCGGAGTTCACGGCTACGGCGAGTTACGTGCTCGAGCGCATCGCTGGGGACACTTGCATCCCCTACGACCTCGTGATTGACGAGGCCACCTCCGCGACGCCCTGCGTCGTGATCGAAACCGAGCTGGAGCAGTCCGAAGAGTGCAACTGCTCCCCTGAGCGAGCTCGTGGGATCGTCAGCGTGGACGTGGTGGAAGAAATCCGGCAGGAGCTCAAGAACTCCGGAGACTGCGACGCTGGCGCCGGCAGCCCCGCGTGCGAAGATCTATGCCAGTGCGAGATCTTGCAGGCCAGTGGTGCCGCGGCGGACGCCTGTCAGACCGAACTCGAGCCACCCGAGTCGTTTGGGTACTGCATCGTCGATCCGGAGCAAGATCAGGGCAATACCGAGCTGCTCAGCGACTGCCCGCCGTCGCGCGACAAGCTCCTTCGCTTCGACGCGAGCGTGCCCGCGCCCAACACGGCGCTGCACCTCGCGTGTGTGACACGCGCTTGGGGGCCGCAAGAGGTCATGGGCCTCGGTGAAGCGTGTACGCCCAGTATCGAAGGCGATCCCAGCTTTTCGGGGTTTACCGAGGGCTCGGTCAGCTTGGAGACGCGCGCTCCAGGGTGCGAGTCGAATCTCTGCCTGGTACACAATTTTCAGGGCAGGGTGAGTTGCCCTTACGGCCAGAGCCAGGAAGAAGCAGAGACGGCGCCTCGTTGCTTCCTGCCCGGCAGCGAGGTCCCCATTCAGATCGAAGTTGCTCCACAGCTGCTTGCGCGCCCAGCCGATCAAAGCTCGATCTGCAGCTGCAAGTGCGACGGTCCCAACCCTGACCCGCTCGAACCCTACTGCGAATGTCCCGAGGCCATGGAATGCGTGCCGCTGATCCATGATCTGGGCCTTGGAGCCATTGATGGCGGCGGCTCCTACTGCGTGCCGCGTGGGTCATGGGTGAGCGATACTGGGCGTGGTGGTCCCGTCTGTGACGCTTCCAAGGAGAATTGTGGTTCGGCACTCTGACTCCATCATTCGTCGATTGAGAGCGGGCTTGCTCGTGCTCGGCGCCGTCGTACTTTGGGGGCGCATCGGCCGCGCGGAGCAAAAAACACTGCTGCTCGTGCATCGCACCCCCGAAGCCGCAGACTGCCCGGACGCGGCCGCCCTCGCCCAAGCCGTGCACGCCATCGTGGGACGCGAAGTGATCGGGACGAGCTCAGAACCTGCGCCCACGTGGATCGAAGTCACGATGACGCGCCTCAAGCAGGGCTACTTCGCGAACGTGCATACCTTCGGGACCAGCGTCGGCCGGCGCGATATCTCGGATGCCGGACCCGACTGCCGCGGGTTGAGCGAGGCCGTCGCGTTGAGCCTGGCGCTGATGTGGTCGAGCAACGACGCCGGAACAGCGAGTGACGCTCCCCCCAACGTTGCTGCCAGCGACGCGCCGGTCGAGTCCGCGGAGATGAGCTCTCCGCCGAAGCAACCGTCGCCAGAGCCCGTCGCCGAAACGCCGGCCCCGAAACGCGTCACGAAGTCAGCGTCGGCGCCCCCGCGCGCAGCCAACGTGAGTCTGGGCGTCGAGGCGCTCGTTGGCGTGGCGCTCGGCATCCTCGAGGACCCGATGCCCAGCGCCGAACTCGGCGGGCGTCTCGGGATCGGTGAACGGGTGGGGTTCAGTTTGGGGGTTGGCGCGCTCGGCGTCGATCGCATGGAAACGGAGCCTGGGGTCGTCGAACTCGGCCTAGGGTACGCCTACCTCGGAGGCTGTCTCGGGATCACCCGCGTTAGCCCCCGCGTTGCGTTCTGTTTTCGTCCGATGCTCGGGGTCTTGCGCGGCGAGGGACGAGACTTCGAACACTCGCACACCGAGTCCGTGTTGTACGCCGCCCTCTCGGCAGGGGTCGAAGTAGGCGGTCGCTTGCTGGGGCAGGTGAGCTACCTGGCCCGTGCGACGGGGGTCACGCCGTTGACCAGGAATGGGTTTTCGGTCTCCGGAGCGAGCGGCGTCGACAGCGTCTTCACGCCGCCGGCGCTGGGCCTTTTGGCACTCATCGGCGTGAGCTGGGATCAGCGCAATGACTAAGCTCCGGCTCGTCCAGCGCCCTGAAGCTCGCGTCGTGCGCCCGACCTTCGTTGACTTGTATCGGGACCACTTCGATTTCGTTTGGCGCGTGCTGGCGAGGTTGGGAGTGCCCGACCGCGATCTGGCCGATGCAACGCAGGATGTTTTCATGGTGGTTCACAAGAAGCTGCCCGAGTTCGAAGGCGAGTGTCGACCGACGACGTGGCTTTACGGGATCAGCTTTCGCGTTGCGAGCGCGCGGCGTCGCGCCGCCCCGGCTCGGCGTGAGGTGCTGGACGACGCGCTTCACGAGCCCACCAACGAGCGCAGTGAAGGGCTCGTCGCCGAAGCCGCCCACTATCGGCGTCTGCTTTCGGAGGCGCTCGACCGCATGCCGCTCGAACAGCGCGCGGCCTTCGCCATGTTCGAACTCGACGGCATGACAGCCGCTGACATCGCGGAGCACACGGGAGTCTCCGAAGGCACGATAAACTCCCGGCTACGCCTGGCGCGTCAGATCTTCCGACGCTTCGTCGCGCGCTTGAGCGCACGCGAGGCGTCCCGCTCGGGCAGTGACGGAGGTGAACGATGATACTCAAGCGTCTCGCTGACCCAGACAGCGACGCGACCGAGCTCGAGCGTCGGTTGCTCGCTTCACGCACCGATCCGAAGCCGAGGGCCAATGACCGCGCCGCCGTGTGGCAGCGGTTGATGCTTGGCTTGACGGAGCTGCCCGAAGCAGATCCCACGAGCTTACCCGACGAACTCGTGCCGTCCGCGCCGGCTCCCAGCGCAGGAGGCATGGCGCCCAGCGCGCCGCTTGCTTGGGGGCCCCTCGTGCTGAGCGGGGTTTTCGGCTTGTCGGTGGGGGTGGTCGCCACGACGAGCTTTTTTCTGCTGAGCGGTCGCGAGTCGTCGCCCCCACCCCTGGCGCCGCTGAGCTCGCCGAGTGCCAGCGCTCTGGATGCTTCGATCGAGCCGAACGGCCGTGCCCCAACCGGCGCATCGGTGTCCCCCCCCGGCGTCGCAAGCGAGCCGTCAGCACCCGCCACTCGCGGCGTGCCGAACGTTTCGCAGGAGGAGCGCGTCGGGCAGGCGGTTCGTTCGGCTCCGCATCCCGGCGGGGAAAGTGTGGCGGGCGTGCCGTCCGCGAGCGCTGCCAATGCTGCGAGTCGATTGCGCCAGGAGGCGGCGCTGCTCCGTCAAGCACGCGAACAAATCAGGCGCGGTTCCCTCGACGAAGCCTCGAACACGCTGGCGAAATCGCGCAGCGCGTTCCCTGACTCAACCCTCCTGCAGGAGCGCGAGGCCCTCACGATCGAACTCTACATGCTCCAGGGGCGCACACTCGAAGCGCAGAGTCTCGCCAGCGTCTTCCTGGCGAAATACCCACACAGCCCTCACGCCGCCCAGGTGCGCCGGGCTCTGCATACTGAACAGCGCCCAGCACACTGAACGGCGCCCAGCACGCTGACAGCGCCCAGCACGCTGGGAGCCAGGACTGACGCCGCGGCTCCGATCCTCGAGGGCGAAGGAAGCAGGTGCGATTTCGGTCGGCGGGACGAACCACGGCACCCTGAGCACCTTGGGCCAGGCTTGGTTGCGTTGCGCCGAGCTTGCGGTAGTGTGAGCGCGTGAGCGACGACAGCTATTCGGAGCGACTGAAAAACACCAAGCGCAACGATCCCTGTCCCTGCGGGTCGGGGCGCAAATACAAGAAGTGCCACCTCGAAACAGACGAGGCGGCCCAGCACGCCGCTACCCAAGCGGCGAAGGCGGCGGCTGACAGCGCTGCAGCGGCCAGCGCCGAAACGGCCGAACCCGCGGCCACCAAGAAAGAATCAGCGAGCGGCGCCGAGCGTCCGAGCGCGCGCGAAAACAAGCCGTCGCGGGGCGCGGCTAGCAATCCGCGGCCGAAGAACCTGCCGCGGCGCAAAGCTGTCTAGCGTCGAGCTCCTTCAGTAGCTGAGCGCCTCAGTAGTAGGTGGCCGTCGCCACGAGCCCGGGGCTCACGGCATTCAGGCTCTGATCGCCCTCGTTGGTGGTGTTCCTGAGGTAGCTGAAGCGCCCGCCGACGCCCAACCACCAGGCGCGGCTCATGCGCCATTCGTAGCCGCCCAGCGCCGAGAAGCACGCGCCACGCATTTGCGGACCCGAGAAGGATGACCCCATGAACGTTGCATCGTCGTGCGCGGGCGCGACGCTGCAGGCCGAAACCTTGAGGCCGGTGTACCACCCCAGATCTCGGAACGGGAATGCCGTGGCCACCAGACCGAAGGCGAAGACTTCGAGCTGGAACTGCTCCATCGCTACGGTTTGATCGGCAATCCGTGCGCGCACGGAGCGGTACGTCTCGAGATCGAACACCACGGCGAGTGACACACGCCCATACACCTCGCGCCCAATCTGATACTCGAAGCCGTAGCCCGGCGCCCGGGCGCTCGAGGGGAGCTCTTGGCGAAACCCCGACAGCACGTTGGCGTTCGACGACAAGAACAAGTAGCCAAATTTGGGCGCAAACCGCATGAAGAAGCCGCTCCGCCCGGGTGTCTCGGGCGCCACGCTGGGCGCGGGGGGTAGAGCCGCTGACGCTGATGGTCCAGGCGCGTCGGGCGCAGCCACGGCGGGCGTAGCCGCGAGCGCGAGCGTGAGCGAGAGCAGGAGCGCCCAGGGTGCAGAGTTAGCGCGCATCGCCGGGCTCCTTCATGCCGAGCGCCCGGCGGTCCGTAAGGCTGCGCTGGCCAATCCAATGAGCCACACCGAGCACGGGCAAGCAGAACAAGTCAGTCAGATCACGGGTGGCCTGGACCGGCTGAAATCCGGGCCTCCCTGCGTGCAACGTCCAGCTGACGAGTGCACGAAACGGCAACTGCAGCGCGCCGAGGCCATAGCGGTAGAGCCAGTCGCCCCACGCCGTCGTTTCCATGAGCAGCAGCGTGAGCCCAATCAACAGCAGGCACGTCCAGAGCGCCCGCTGACGCGCGCGTCGTGACCAGCCCTGGCCAAACCAGGACCCGAGGCACGCCCACGCCGCGAACAGCCACAGCGGCGAGAGCACCATGAACGCGACGTCCGACAGTTTGCCGCTGAGCCAGCCCGGGTGGCTCTGCTTCAGCCAATGGTCGTTCAGCAGCAGCAGCACGAAACACGCGACCGTGATCGGGTGTACCAGCGGCGCGTACCAGCGAAACTGCGTATCGCCGCTCATCGCCTCGCGGCTCATCGCCCGGTCTCCTCGAGCGTCCAGGTCGCCGGGGGCTCGCCCGCCAAGCACGCATATACCTGCGTGCTGGCGCTTGCCGTATAACGCACGCGCACCGGCGGAAACACGTCCGCTTCCCGCGAGACCGCGAGCGCCGAACCGCCCGCGCAGCGAGACGCGCCATAAGGGCAACAGTCTTCCGTGGTGCCCGACTCACACACGACGAAGGGCGCCACACCGATCTGACCGTTGGCGCGTGACCCTCCCAACACGGTGCTCGCCTGCGCGCTGTCCCACGGCGAAACACCCAGGCGGCCGGTGTCGAGCACGACCGTCACTTGCGGCAACTCGGCCCCCTCCGGTTGCGCTTCCGTATACTCGAGCTCGAAGCTCAACAGCAGCGTCGGCTGGTGCAGCGGCTCCTCCCCGACCCACACTTCGGGAAGCTGCTCCAACGCCGCTGCGAACGTCGTGCTGAAGCTCGTCTCATCGGCAGACAAGATGGCCTCGCCGGTGACGGCGTGGCTCGTGATGAAGCTGCCCCCCGCATTCGGAGCATAGAGGTCCTCGCTCGCACACGTGGCGTCCGGCGCGGAGCACCCGGACGCAAACGCCAGCACCATTCCCACGCCCCCGAAGCCGCGTCTGCTCACATTTCTCCGGGCCATCACAGCGGCTCGATCTCCGCCTGCCAGCCCAGGTCCGCGCCCGGCTCCGCCCCCCAGACATTTGCCAAGAGGTCCACGCTCCAAGAGACTTCGCTCTCTGCCGCAGTGCCGGTGGGGCTGCGTTCCACGTCTACCCTGAACGAGAGCCTGCACGGATCTGCGCCTGCGGGATCCGCTGCCTCGCAGTCTCCCGCGAACGCGAGCTCGCCGCTGCCGCCCCAGGTGGCCAGGAAGGGCGTGGATGCGAGCACGGGCGCCTCTGTCGCATCGCGAAGCGTGAGCGTGATCCACGGAGGCGCCCCGGCGTCGGGGGTCGCGCCAGCGCCGGCTTCTCCCGGCGAGCCGTCCGTCGCGCTCGAACCCGTGTGAGCGACGCTCGCGCTCAGCGAGAGCCAAGCGAGCTCCGGGATGCGCCCCAGGTTCTCCGCCCCCTTGGGCGCGAGCACGGTTACCGCAAAGCTGTGGCGGGGCTCCGCGTCACTCAGGGTAACGACGGGGCCAGGCCCGGCCCACAGGCGGTTCGAGCTGCCACCGCCGTCTTCTGGTGGGGAGGTGGCGAGCAAACCAGCCCCCAGCAGCATCAGCCAGAGAGTAGCCCCAACCTCGCGCCAGGCGCGGGCACCCTTTAAGTAAGCCATACCCCCAAGACTATGCGCGGCGGGGCAGCGGAGCCAGGGCGCGGAGCCAGAATCCACCCCGCCGGATCGGTCCCAGAGGTACGGATCTGGCAGATTCAAGCAGGGGAAGCTGGGGGAGCCTGCGAGCCCGCGCGGTCACGGTTTTACTCGAGCGATCAGGTATTCAGAGCGATTGCCGCTGTCGCAGAAGCCTCCGCCTCCGTTTACGATGAAGTTCCCTTCGGTGCGGATCTCGAAGGGGCCGAGCTGTTGGCTCGAATAGGGTGCCACGCTGACGCCGCCGTCCTCCTCCCAGACGAGGTCGAGATTGTGGGCGATGAAGGTGCAGGCGCCATCGTAGGGGCGCTCGCAGAGCTTGGCGCCCCAACTCAGGCTGAGGTCGCCGTATTGATCGACGTCATCGACGGGAAATCCGTCGTTGAGCACCGCGAGGAGCACGTCGTTCTTCGTCAGGGTCAAGCGGGAGCCCCAATCGAAATCTTCGAAGTAGTAGCCGCGCCGGAGCTCTGCCCGCACCGTATCGCCCACTTCGACGTCGAGTTCGCCGCTGGGTCCTCCGATCGCGACGCGCAAGGCAGCGTCACCTGAATCGATGACGAGCCACTGCCTGCTGTCGACAGAGGGGTTCGTCAGATCTCCGAACAGAGTGTTGTCGCACCAGCTCGCGTCGATGCGTCTGCCCACCTGGCGTAACTCACCTTCGAAACTGGCGTCGCAGTGCCGTGGGGCGTCTTCGCTCCAGCAGGGATCGATGCTGCCAGCGCCTGCTGCGCCGGCGAGCCCGCCCTCTCCCGCGCCGCCTGCATCCATGCTGTAGCAGCCTTCGATCAGGCGCTCGGCCGGGGCGCAACTCGAATCGCCGCCGCTGCCGCCGCTGCCGCCGCTGCCGGTGGTGGTGCCGCCGCCGCTGCCAACCACGCCGGCGGTGGTGACACCGACCGTGGTGGTGAAGGCGTCGCCGGTGGAACCACTTCCCGTGCCGGCATTGCCAGCGTTGTTGGCATTGCCACCGTTGCCGCCAGCGCCAGTGGTGTCGGTGCTGGTAGGGTCATTGGTCTTGCCGCACGCGGTGCAGACACCGCTGGCGACCAGGAGCAACAGCGACGCGGGGCGCAGCAGGCGTTGGTTTCGGGGGCTCATCGTCGCCGACTAAGCAACTCGCGTTCCAGCTGGATTTGTCGCAGAATTGGCATTCTTCAGTGAGACGCGCTGTGTCGGGCTGTGCCAAGCCTGAGCAGCCTGCCGTGGCCGCACGGCCGAAGCGTGCCCACCTTTGGGCCTGGAGGCAGCGGATTTTTGCAGTTCGCATTGCGTGCCAGCGGGCGAGCGTTCGCTGGCGGAGCGGCTCGATCCTCGACCTTGGCACACTAGACTGTAGCAATCCCCCCGCTTAAAGGAGCTTTCATGCAGTTTCCCAGTGTTCGGCGCGTCGGTTGGGTCGGTGCCACGTTGCTCGTTCTCGATGTCACCGCGTGCTCAGGTGGTGACGAAACGAACTCACCGAGCAACACCCAAGGATCGCAGACCGCCACGGTCACGAGCGGCACGAACGGACCAACGTCGTCGACCACGACCGCTGGCACCACGGGCGGAACGACCGCGACGAGCGCAACCACCGGCGGAACCACCACCGGTGGTTCTACTGCTACCGGCTCGACGAGCGCGACCACCAGCACCTCCACCGCGACGACGGGCAGCGTCAGCACGGGCACGACATCGACGACTGGTGCGGGCGGCAGCTCGACGAGCTCGAGCACCACGGACGGCACGACGACCACCACGGGTGGTGGCACCTCGAACGCCGTCGTCAGCGATGACTTCGAGTCGGTCGCCGCGGGGAGCCCGCCCGATACGGCGATCTGGCAACTGCGCTTGCCCGCGGGCAGCACGAACTCGATCGAGATCAGCTCGGAGCAGGCTCACGGCGGGTCGCAGTCCGTCAAGGTCGTCGGTAACAGCGGCTCGACGCTGTTCTTCACCGAAGACGTATTTCCGCTGCCGAGCGGCGTCCTTCACTTCAGGGTATGGATGCGCTTCACCGAAGGCGACTGGGCCAATCACAACGCATTCGTTGCTTCCGGCCCAGGCTCGGAGTCCGAAGAGGTGCGCTTCGGCGGACAGAACAACGCCTACCATGCGAATCTGTCCCAAGGCGATGGTCTGAGTCCTGACCCCTACGAATCTCCCGCGTGCGAGCGCTGCGTTGCGCCCGTCGCCAACGAATGGAAATGTCTGCGCGGAAAGCTCGACTATGCCAACAACGTCGCCGAACTTTACGTAGGCGATGAGCTGGCGGTCGACACGGCAGCCGATGGTTGGCACAACGGTGGCGCGGGTACGTTTCCCGCGAGTCCGACGCAGATCGGGTTTGGCTGGGCGCTCTACGGCGCGCTTGCGAACACGGTGTACTACGACGACCTCGCGATCGGGTATGAGCCCATTGCTTGTGAATGAGCAGCGCATCAGGCGCGCGAGCGTCCCAAGGCGTGCGCCCCCGACCCTATAGGTTAAGCTTCGTTAATGAGCGCGCGAGTTTGCGTTGCTACCCAGGAGCTGGCTGCTACGCTCGCCTCTCGTTCGCGTGAATGTGGCACGTCGAGCATGCGCTGATGACCGGAGCAGCAAGAACTTGGTTTCGTGGTGGGCTCGGCCTCACGGTCTTGCTCTGCGCCGCCTGCGACCGTTCAGACACCTCGGCTGCCGCGGGCGCGACGACGACCGTTGTCTCGCGACCGAAGCCGGCGGCCTCGTCGAGCGCGGCAGGCGTCGCTAGCGCGATCACAGCCGAGGCCGAGGCGGAAGAAGAGCGCGACGTGCGCTGGCTCTTGCGACCGCCGCTGCGAGGGGCACCTCTCGGCGCGTCCACCGCCAAAGGCAAAGAGGTCCCGATCCCCCACGCGCCGGGCTCTCCGGTGGCGCAGGCCGTACCGTTGCTCGGAGACGAATCCAGTCGCGAAACCGCGGGGGCCGAGGTGCCACTCACGGCCAGGGCCAACGCACTCCGCGCCTTCCCGCAGAACGTCGCGGACAAGCCTGTCCCACGCGTAGGGGCCGAGCCGTGGCTGATTTCCGACCAGTGGCTGAGCGAGCACGAGCGCCAGCTGCGCGCACCCCGTCGCAGCGAAGCGAAGGTCGTCTTTCTCGGGGACTCGATCACGGCAGGCTGGCGCGCCGCGCCGGCCTATCGCGCGTCGTTCTCCAAGTACACTCCGCTGAACCTGGGCGTGGGGGGTGACCACACGCAGAACGTGCTGTGGCGCATTCAGCAAGGCGCGCTGGAGGGTCTCTCCCCGCAGGTGGTCGTGGTGATGATCGGGGTCAACAACCTCGGCGGTGGTTTCACTCCCTCGGCGACGGTGGGCGGGGTGCGTGCCGTGGTGTCGTCGGTTCAAGAGCGCCTGCCGCGCTCTCGAATTCTGCTGCTCGGCATACTCCCGGCGCGGCACACTCCGAGCGAGGCGTTGCGTTCGAAGATCGCCGAGGCCAATCGCTTGCTGGCTGCGATGAGCTGGTCCAGCCTCACCAGCTTTCGCGACGTCGGCTCGGTGTTTTTGGATCCCGAGGGCAACATCCAGAAGTCCATCATGCGAGACTTCCTCCACCCAACGGCGGAGGGGTACCAGCTTTTGAGCGACTCGGTGGAACCGCTGCTCAGCCAACTGCTCGGCTCCTAGTTGTTGAACGAGGCCAAGCGGAAGTGTCGAAACCTCAACTCTGTGGGGGTTCGAGAGCCTCGCGTTTCGGCAAACCCGGGGCAAGTGGGGTTGGGGCCCCACGCAGCAGCTGCCGCAGGCGCGAAGCGCCGAGGACAAAGAAATAAAGAACCCACCAGGAGACAGAGAGAGGGCTGATAGCGAAGCAGCGCGCCCTCGTAGAGGGCGGGCGCGCTGCGTAGCGGCCCGCTATGGTCTCCGTTACGCGGCTCAGCGGATGACGCCCAGGTACCAGACCAGCGCCACGAGGATGATGGCGACCGAGATCGGTAGCAAGATGATGAGCAGCTTCGAGCCAGCCGATCGCGCGCGGGGATTGTGGCTGTAACGCGCGGGCGGCGCGTAGGGCGGGGGCGTCTGGCTATCCAGGTACGCCGGCTGGTAGCCAGTGTCCATCGGCGGGGGCGTCTGGTTCTGCATGTACGTTGGCATGTACATGCCGTCTGCTGCGGGCGGCGGCGGGAACTGGCTTTGCAGGTAGGGCGGGGGAGTCTGGCTCTGCATGTAAGGCGGCGGATGTGCGCCGTCCGCGCCCGGGAAAGGTGGCTGCGGAGGATTGGGTGGCAAGTTGGCTGCGAAGGCGCGCATCGCGTCGTCGCCCGCGGCCATCGTGGAGTACACCTCGCCCTCTGCGGTCGGCGGCATGGGCAAAGGAGGCACTGCGAAGGGCATGCCCAGCGGTAGCGGCGCGCCATCGTCCGTCGGGGCAATCGCCGTGGGGGCGACGTCAGGCGGCAGAGCGATCGAGCCAGCCGGTGCGAAGTGAGTGGGGAGATCCAACGCGCGAGGTCCACTCCAGCCTGTTGCGGACGCTTGGTTGCCCAGCGAGCTTTGCGACGCGATGGTAGGCAGGTTGGCGGGCGGGAGATGATCCGGCGGCAGGTTGGCGGGCGGGAGCTGACCTGCTGGATGGGCGGGGGGCAGCGGCGGCAGGTTGGGCAGTGAAAGATGGCCTGGCGCCAGGTTGGCTGGGAGCAGATGGGCCGGGGGTTGGTGGG
>Ga0315910_10003248_pt1 | contig 13932 bp, 13 predicted proteins | sample EdamamesoilMG_FD_204470 | JGI IMG/M metagenome (GOLD analysis project Ga0315910, IMG submission 204470) | Garden soil microbial communities collected in Santa Monica, California, United States - Edamame soil | ecosystem: Environmental > Terrestrial > Soil > Garden | place: USA: California...
ACGCGGGTCTTCCAGAAGAACGGCTACCTCACCCTCGACCTCCACACCGGGACGGGGGAGTTCGTGAAGATGAAGGGGGGGTGGGAACCGGAGCGCCCCGAAGGGACCTCCCTCGAGGACGTGGTGGAGCGGATCCCGCTCGAGGCGCCGGAGGCCGACGCCCTCGGGCTCGAGACCGGGGCCTTCGTCTCCGCGCTCAAGGGCGAGGCGAACGATGGTGTGACCGGTGCCGAGGGGCGCGCGGCGCTCGCCCTCTCCCTCGCGGTCGCCGAAGCGGTCGAGGCGCGCCCCCTCCTTCCGAGCCGGTGAACCGGTGACGCGGTCGGCACCGCGGATCCTTCTCTCCGCGGGGGAGCCCAGTGGCGACCTCCACGGGGGACCGCTGGTGGCCGCCCTCCGCGCCCGGTGGCCGGAAGCGGAGATCGTCGCGTTCGGGGGGCCGAGGATGGAGGCCGCCGGGGCCGAGGTGCGTTGGCGGATGGAGCGCTTTTCGGCGTTCGGGTTCGCCGAGGTGGTGGCGAGCGTCCCGCGGCACGTCGGCCTGATGCACGAGATGGTCGCGGCGATGGAGGAGCGACCCTTCGACCTCGTGATCCCGATCGACTATCCGGGGTTCAATCTCCGGCTCGCCGAGCGGGCGAAGAAACGGGGGGCGAAAGTCCTCTACTTCATCCCCCCGGCGGTCTGGGTCTGGCACAAGTCGCGGATCGAAAAGCTCCGCCGCTTTTGCGACGCCCTCGCGGTGATCCTCCCCTTCGAAGAGCAGTACTACCGGGGCGAGGGGCTCCGGGCGACCTACGTCGGGAACCCCCTCGCCGACCGGGAGTGGCCCGACCGGGAGGCCACCCGGGCCCGCCTCGGGATTTCGGCCGGGGAGCGGGTCTTGGGTATCTTTCCCGGGAGCCGAGGGCAGGAGGTCCGCCTCCTGTGGGAGCCGATGCGCGAGGCGGCGATGACCCTCCTGGCCAGGGGAAAGGTCGACCGGGTCCTGGTGGCGGCGACCCAGGCCGGGGAGTATCCGGAGCCGGGGCCCCTCTCCCTCCTGCGCGGGGATCCGCTCGATATCTTCGTTACCGCGGATGTCGCCCTGGCGAAGTCGGGGACCACGACCCTCGAGTGCGCGATGGCGGACCTCCCGATGGTGGTCGCCTACAAGTCGAACTGGTTCTCCTATTGGCTGATCCAGCGGATCGCGCAGGTACAGTACGCGGCCCTGCCGAACCTGATCCTCGACCGCGGGGCGTTCCCGGAGCTGCTGCAGGACGCCTGCACGGCGGACTCGTTGGTGTCGCACGCGGGACCGCTGCTCGACCCCGCGCATCCGGCGGCGGTGGCGCAGCGGACCGCTCTCGCCGAGGTCCGCAGCAAGGTCGGGGGCCCGGGGGCCGCCGGGCGGGCGGTGACCATCGCGGCGGAGCTCCTCGGCGCGTGAGACTTCCGGCGGGGGCGGGGCGCTGGCTCGGGATCCCGGTGGTGGCGGCACTCGCCGCCACGTGGAAGGTCCGGGTGGTCGGCGCGGAGCACGAAGAGGCGGCGCGCGCGAGCGGCCGCGGCGTGCTCTACACCATCTGGCACGAGACGCTGCTGCCGCTCACCTGGCACCACCGTACGCGGCGGGACATGACGATGCTGGTGAGCCCGGGGATCGACGGCGACTACTTGGAGGCGTTCAGCCTCCCGCTCGGATATCAGGTCCTGCGCGGGGCCACGGGGCAGGATGGGGTCGCGGCGGTGCTCGGCCTCGTGGATGTCCTGGCCGGCGGTCGACCGGCGGCGATCGCCCCGGACGGTCCCCTCGGCCCCCGGCGGACGGTGACCCCGGGGGCGGTGACCATCGCGCAGCGGGCCGGGGCGCTGATCCTCCCGCTCCACGCCTCCGCGGACCGCGCCTGGCGCGCCGGATCCTGGGACCGGTTCCTGATCCCCAAGCCGGGAAGCGCGGTGACGGTGCGCTACGGAGAACCGTTCGCGGTCGGTGAGGGGAAGGACGGGGTGGAAACGGCGACCGGCCGGCTCGCCGAGGCGCTCGCAGTGCTGACTCGGGAGGATGTGGCGTGAGCGGACGGCGGGGGGACGCCCATCGGGCGGTGCGATGGCTCTGGACCAGCGAGCGGCTCGATGCCCGCCTCGTCCGCCTGGCGCTCCTCCCGGCCTCCGCGGCCTACGGTCTGGTGATGCGGGTGCGGGCGTCGGCCTACGCCAGCGGGGTCTTCGCCTCCCACCTGCTCCCGGTCCCCAGCATCTCGGTCGGGAACCTGAGCGTCGGCGGGTCGGGGAAGACGCCGATCGCCATCTGGATCGCGCGGTACATCGCTGCGCAGGGGCTGGTCCCGGGGGTGCTCCTCCGTGGGTACGCCGGCGGTGATGAGGCGCAGGTGCATACCCGGGCGGTACCCGATGGGGTGGTCGTGGTGGACCCCGACCGCCGGGCCGGTGCCGAGAAAGCGAAGGGACTGGGGGCCCAGGTCCTGGTCCTCGACGACGCCTTCCAGCGCCTGGATGTCCGCCGGGACCTGAATATCTGCGTGGTGAGCGCCGAGACGACCCGGGCGGTCCCCTGGAGCCTCCCCGCGGGCCCGTGGCGCGAAGGGCTCGGCGCCCTCGAGCGGGCCGATGCGGTGGTGGTGACCCGCAAGCGGGCCCCAGCGGCGGCCGCGGCGGCCTTGGCGGCGGAGCTGGCGGGGCGGGTCCGGGGCCCGGTGGCGGTGGCCCATCTGGGACTTTCGGGGCTGGAGGGGCTGGTGAGCGGCACCCGGCACCCGCCGACCCTCCTTCAGGGGAAGCGGGTGGTGGCGGCAGCGGCGATCGGGGATCCGGATAGCTTTGTGGGGCAGGTGAAGTCGGCCGGGGCGGCGGTGCAGGTGGCCACCTGGCGCGACCACCATCAGTATGGTCCCGAGGACCTGGCGTGGCTCGCCAAGGCCTCCCGGAAGTCGGATCACCTGGTGATCACCGAGAAGGATGCCGTGAAGTTGCGCGACCGCTGGCCCGCCGGCGTGGCGGAGCCGCTCGTCGCCCAGTTGGACCTCGCCTGGGAAGGCGGGGGTGAAGGATTCGTGGCAGCGCTCGACCGTGTCGTGGCGCTCACCCGTTCGCAGTTGACCCGTTGACCGCTCTGGAGATCCAGCGCACACCCGTATGAGCAAGCCCAACCAGCAGGACGTGATGCGGAAGGAGAAGGACACCTTCCTCTCCGCCACCGAGGAGAACCCGTTCGAGGCGATGATCGCGCGATTCGACGTCGCCGCGAAGAAGCTCGACCTCGACCCCGGCCTCTACAAGGTGCTCACGCACCCCGAGAAGCAGATCATCGTCTCGGTCCCGATCCGCCGCGACAATGGCGAGGTCGAGGTCTTCACCGGCTACCGGGTGCTCCACAACACCTCGCGCGGCCCGGCGAAGGGCGGGATCCGGTTCGACATGGCGGTCACCCTCGACGAGGTGAAGGCGCTCGCCGCGTGGATGACCTGGAAGTGCGCGGTGGTGAACGTTCCGTTCGGCGGCGCCAAGGGCGGCGTCATCTGCGACCCGAGCACGATGTCCAACGCGGAGCTGGAGCGGCTCACCCGCCGCTACACCTCGGGGATCATCGAGACCCTCGGACCCGACAGCGACGTGCCGGCGCCGGACGTCAACACCAACGAGCGGATGATGGCGTGGATCATGGACACCTACTCCATGCACAAGCGCCACACCGTCACCGCCGTCGTCACCGGCAAGCCGGTCTCGATGGGCGGCTCCCTCGGCCGCCGCGAGGCCACCGGGCGCGGCTGCATGTTCGTCACCCGGGAGGCGCTCAAGCACCTCCGGATGCCGATGAAGGACGCCCGGATCGCGGTGCAGGGTTTCGGCAACGTCGGCTCCATCAGCGCCCAGCTGATGCACAACGAGGGCGCCAAGGTCATCGCCGTCTCCGACAAGCACGGCGGGATCCACAACCCGAAGGGGATCGACATCGACGCGGCGCTCGCCTGGGTGGCGAGCAAGAAGTCGCTCGCCGGCTTCCCGGGCGCCGAGTCGATCACCAACGAGCAGCTCCTCGGCCTCGAGTGCGACGTGCTGGTCCCGGCCGCGATGGAGAACGTCATCACCGCCGAGAACGCCAGGTCGATCCGGGCCAAGATCATCTGCGAGGGTGCCAACGGCCCCACCACGCCGGCCGCCGACGCGATCCTCCGCGAGAAGGGGGTGTTCGTCATCCCGGACATCCTCGCGAACGCCGGCGGCGTCACCGTCAGCTACTTCGAGTGGGTGCAGGACCGGGGCGGATACTTCTGGGACGAGGACACCGTGAACCAGCGCCTCGAGCGCATCATGGTGAAGGCGTTCGACGAGGTCGTCTCGATGGCGGAGAAGCAGAACGTCGACAACCGGATCGCCGCCTACATGCTGGCGATGGACCGGGTGGCCGCCGTCCACAAGCTCCGCGGGATGTACGCCTGATGCAGCTCGCGCTCGTGGCCGTCGGGGCGCTCCGTCCCGGCTTCCGCGAGATGTGCGACGAGTACCTCCGGCGGCTCGGCCGCTACGCCAAGGCGTCGGAGGTGGAGGTGAAGGAAGCGGGCCGGGTCCCTGAGGGCCCGGCCCGCCGTGCCGAGGAGGCCAGGCGTCTCCGGGCCGCCCTGCCGGCGGGGACGGCCATCGTCGCCTGCGCCCGGGAAGGGCAGTCCTGGAGCAGCCAGGACCTCGCCAAGCGGATCGAGAGGTGGCAGCTCGCCGCCCGCCCGGTGGCGATCGTGATCGGCGGCTCCACCGGCCTCGACCCCGAGTTCATCGCCGCCGCCGACCAGCGGTGGAGCCTCGGGCCCCTCACGCTGCCCCACGAACTGGCGCGGGTGGTCGTGGCGGAGCAGCTCTACCGCGGCTTCACGATCCTGAAGGGGGAGCCGTACCACAAAGGGAAGTGATCAGGGAACGGACAACGGTGGACGGACGCCGTTGCCCGATCGGTTCCCCCTGGCGTCCGTTGACCGTTCACCGTTCACTGCCATGACCGAGTGGTTCCAGGAATGGTTCGGCGAGGAGTATCTCCGCCTCTATCCCCATCGCAACGATGCGGATGCCGAGGCGCTCGTCGGGCTCATCCGGGGCCAGGTCGCGTGGCGGCCGGGGATGCGCGTGCTCGACATCGGGTGCGGCCCGGGGCGGCACGCGCAGGCATTGGAGGCGGCGGGCGCGCGCGTGACGGGGCTCGACCTCTCCCGCGTCCTCCTCACCCGCGCCCGGAACGCGGTCCGTGGACCCCTGGTGCGCGCCGACATGCGGGCCCTCCCGTTCCGGACGCGGTGCGCCGACCTGACGGTGAACCTCTTCACCAGTTTCGGTTACTTTGCCGGGGACGATGAGCACGCCGCGGTGCTCGCCGCGATGGTCGCCACCCTCCGTCCCGCCGGCTGGTTCGTGATCGATTTCCTCCACGCCCCCTTCGTTGCGGCCCAGGTCGGGGCCGGACAGGCGGTCCCCCTCGCGGACGGGTGCGCCTCGATCACCAAGCGCCTGGTCGACGATGAACGCTACGTCGAGAAGACCTTCCTCCTCGACGACGGCCGGCGCTTCATCGAACGGGTCCGCCTCTTCACTCCCGAGGAACTCGAGACGATGCTGCGCGCCGCAGGAGTGCGGGTCCGATGTCGATTCGGCGACTACGCCGGTGCCCCGATCGGGCCGACCTCTCCCCGGGCCATCCTGATGGGGGAACGGACCTGATGGGACTCCGGATCGTCACCACCCCGCTCCGCACCGACCTCGAGCTCCCGGCGGCCCGGAGCGGCGGGTTCGACCCCGCGCTCCGCGACGCGATCCTTCGCGCGCCGGGGACCGAGGGGCTCCTTCAGAAGCTGGAGGCCCCCGACGCCCTCGTCGTCACCACGGGGCAGCAGCCGGGGCTCTTCACCGGGCCGCTCTACACGATCCACAAGGCGCTCTCCGCCCAGGCGCTCGCCGCGATCCTCGAGGCGCGCTGGGAACGGCCCGTGGTCCCGCTCTTCTGGCTCGCCAACGACGACCACGATTTCGCCGAGGCCTCGGGCACCGCCTGGCTCCGGTCCGACGGCTCCGTCGCGGAACGGTCCCTCACCCCGCGGCCCGCCGACGCGCCCCAGCTCCCGATGTACCGTACCCCCCTCGGCGCCGAGATCGCAGGCCTCGTCGCCGAGCTCGGCGCGGACCTCCGTTCCCTCCAGTGGGGCCGGGACGCGGCGATGTGGATCGAGCACCATTGGCGACCGGGGCGGACCGTGGGGGAGGCGTACGCCGGTTCCCTGGCGGAGCTCCTCGGGCGCGCCGGGGTCCTCACCTTCGACCCGACCCACCGGAGCGCGAAGCGGGCGATGGCCCCGCACCTCATCAAGGCGCTCGGGCTCGCGAAGGAGCTCGACCGCGACCTCCACACCCGTGCGGGGGAACTCGCGGCGATCGGCCAGGACGGTGGCGTGCCGGTGGGAGATGGCGCGACCCTGGTGATGCTGGAAGGGAAGGCGGGACGGGACCGGCTGGTCGCCGACGGTGATGGCTTCGTCACGCGCCGGAGCGAGGAGCGGTTCACCCTCGCCCAGTTGCAGGCGCTCGCCGCCGAGGCGCCGGAGCGGTTCTCTCCGAATGTCCTGCTCCGTCCGGTCATCGAGGCCACGATCCTCCCGACGGTCGCATATCTCGCCGGACCCGGGGAGCTCCGCTACTGGCAGCTCACTCCGCCGATCTACTCCCGGATGCGCACCCGCCCCCAGGCGGCACTCCCGCGCTGGTCGGGGATCATCGTCGAGCCACGCGTCGAGCGCGCACTCGAGGCGTTCGGGGCGACGCTCCAGGAGTTGACCGCGACGACCAGCGACCTCGAGCGCCGGGTGGCCGGGGCGGGGATGCCGACCGGAGCGCGGAAAGCGCTGGACCGCCTGGCCGCGGAGATCGAGCAGCAGTTCGCGGTCCTGGAGAAGGAGGGGGCCGCCATTGCGCCGCAGCTCGCGCGGGCGCTCGAGACCCTCCACCGGAAGTTGTCGTGGCTTGCGGAGCGCACCGAGGGGAAGGTGGTCGCGCACCTCCGCCGCCGGGACACGGACGCGATGACACGGATTGGCCGGGCCCGCGACTCGGTCCTCCCCCTGGGGCGCCCGCAGGAGCGGACCCTCACCATCGCTCCCTTCCTGGCCCGCTACGGCCCCGGGATCCTCGACGAGATCGCCGCCGCGGCCCGCGCCTGGTACGCCGCCGCCCTTGAAGGGCGTCGCCTCACCCCCTAGACTGCCGCCATGGGCCTCATCGCCGTCGCCGTCATCATCGTGCTTCTCGTGCCCATCATGGCGATCATGATGGACTCCCCGATCGGTCGGGCGCTGGCCCGCCGCCTCGAGGGACCGGTCGAGCCGGCCCCGCCGCCGGTGATGGAGCTCGCCAAAAAGGTCCAGCTCCTCGAGGCCGAGATCGACGACCTGCACCGGGCCGTCGAGACGCTGCAGGAAGAGAACCAGTTCATGCAGAAGCTCCTCGAGGACGGCGGGCGCCGCCAGGCGCTCCCGCCGCGCGCCGACAGCTGACCGACCCCGCCCGGCGTCCCGCGCGCCGCGGCGCCCTCTTCGTCGCCCTCGGCATCTTCCTGAGCCGGGTCGCGGGACTCATCCGCTCCCGGGCGCTCGCGCATTATCTCGGCACCGGCGACGCGGGCGACGCCGTCGCCGCCGCCTTCCGGATCCCCAACCTCCTCCAGAACCTGTTCGGCGAAGGGGCGCTCTCCGCCTCCTTCATCCCCGCCTACGCCGGCCTCCACGCCCGCGATCCGAAGCGCGCCGACCAGCTCGCCGGGGCGGTGGGGGCGCTGCTCGCCCTGGGGATGAGCCTCCTCGTCGCCATCGGCGTGCTCACATCCCCCTGGCTCGTCGACCTGGTGGCCCCCGGGTTCGATGGTGCCAAACGGGATCTCGTCGTCCAGCTGGTCCGGATCCTCTTCCCGGGGATCGGCCTCCTCGTCCTCTCGGCGTGGTGCCTCGGGATCCTCAACACTCACCGTCGTTTCTTCCTCTCCTACGCGGCACCGGTGCTCTGGAACGGCGCCATCATCGCCGCACTGGTCTGGGGCGGAGGCGATCCCCGGGACCAGATCGCCATCTGGGCGGCGTGGGGAGCGGTGGCCGGGAGCTTCCTCCAGTTCGCGGTGCAGGTGCCGACGGTGCTCCGGGTCGCCCCCGAGCTCACGCATCGACACGCGGGGATCGGTACGGAGGTGCGGGAGGTCTTCCGCCGCGCGGTCCCCGCGGTCGTGTCCCGCGGAGTGGGGCAGGTGAGCGCCTATGTCGACACCCTCCTCGCCTCCCTCCTCGGCACCGGGGCGGTGGCGGACCTGACCTTCGGACAGACGATCTACCTCCTCCCGGTGAGCCTCTTCGGGATGTCGGTGAGCGCGGCCGAACTCCCGGCGCTCTCCCGGGAGGCGGGGAACGCCGCCCCCGACCACGCCGCGCTCCGGGCGCGGATCGACGCGGGGCTCCGGCAGATCGCCTTCTTCGTGATCCCCTCGGCGGCGGCGATGCTCGTCCTCGGCCAGGTGATCGCCGCGACCCTCCTGCAAACCGGTGAGTTCGGGGCGGACGATGCCCGCCACGTCTGGGCGGTGATCGGGGGCTCCGCGCTCGGGCTCCTCGCCGCGACCCAGGGGAGGCTCTACAACAGCGCCTTCTATGCCCTCGGCGACACCCGGACGCCGCTCCGGTTCGCGGTGGTCCGCGTCTCGCTGACGATCGTACTGGGGGCCCTCGCGGCGCTCTACGGCCCGGGACTCCTCGGCATCGATGCGCGGTGGGGCACAGCCTGTCTCACCACGACCTCCGGCGGCGCGGCGTGGATCGAGTACGCCCTCCTCAAGCGCGCCCTGACCGACCGCGTCGGCGCCACGGGCCTCCCCCTCGCCGAGACCGGCCGCCTCTGGCTCCTCGCGCTGATTGCGGCAGGGGCAGGGTGGCTCGTGGCGTCGCGCGTCAGCGGGGGACCGGTCCTCACCGGTGCCTTCACCATCGGCACCTTCGGGACCCTCTACCTCGCTGGTGCGGCAGCGATCAAGATACCGCAGGCTCAACAGCTCCTGGGCGTGTTCCGTCGCTGACGGACGGCTCCGCGGGGGCTGAGACCCTGAGAGCCCTGAGAACCTGATACTGAACGCGGTCCCGCGCCGAATAGACCCGCCGACACTCGACCTTCGGGCCTGCGAAGTTCATCAGGATCCCGACAGGAAGACCGGAGGAAGCGAGGTAGGACCTGACTTGCGCGAAGTGAGACGCGTCCAGCTTGCTCACCGTCTTGAGCTCGACGATGGCTTGGTGCGCCACCACCAGGTCCAAACGGTGTTTTCCGAGAAATACGCCTCGGTACGAGACCGGCACATCCAACTCGGACGCACAATGGAGTCCGTTCGCCTTCAACTCGACGATCAACCCCCTTTGGTAGATCGCCTCCAAGTAACCGGGACCGAGCGTAGTATGGACAAGGGCGCCGGCGCGCACGATCGCACGTACCAACGGATCCCATTCAGAACCGGGCAATGACTGGACGTTCTCCATGTGGACCCCAGGGTCTTAGGGTTCTTCGGCTCTCAGCCCCCGCCGGTCCCACCGTAACGCCAATTCCCCGATTTTCCGTCACCCCCGTGCCGCACCGCGTACCATTCCGCCGCTAGATTTCGGTGGTGACCGCTCCGCCTGATCTCCTCACCCGCAAGCTCGCCACGCTGCCGGACTCGCCAGGGGTGTACCTCTGGAAGGACGGGGGTGGGGAAGTGCTGTACGTCGGCAAGGCCAAGAGCCTCCGCAGCCGGGTGCGGAGCTACGTCAACAACGATCACGCCGAGTCGCCGAAGCTCCGGCACCTGATGCGACTCGCGGCGGATGTCGAGACCATCGTCACCGCGAACGAGACCGAGTCGCTCCTCCTCGAGAACAACCTCATCAAGGAGTACCTCCCCCGCTTCAACGCCCGCCTCAAGGACGACAAGAGCTACCCCTCCATCGCGGTGACGCTGAAGGATCCCTTCCCGCGGGTCCTCGTCACCCGCCGTCGCGACCACCCCGGGGCCCGCTACTACGGACCCTATACCGACGTCACCGCGATGCGCCGGATGCTCGGCATCGTGCGGCGGATCTTCACCGTCCGCTCCTGTGCCGACGACATCCCGCGTGAGCGCCGGGAGCGACCCTGTCTCGACTACCACATCGGTCGCTGCCAGGCGCCCTGCGTCGGGTGGCAGTCGGAGGAAGCGTACCGGGGGATGATCGACGAGGTCGTCGCCTTCCTGGAGGGGGATACCGCCGACGTCCGGGGCCGTCTCCGGACGATGATGACCGCCGCCGCCGACCGCGAGGACTTCGAGCGGGCCAAGGAGCTCCGCGACACCCTCAAGTGGGTCGAGCAGCTGGAGAGCCCCGGCGCGGTGGAACAGGTGGGCTCGGGGGACGCCGACGCGATCGGGTATGCACGGGATGGCGACGACGCGGCGGTGACCTTCTTCCGGATCCGGGAGGGGCGGGTGGTGGCCCGCGACCACCGGTTCCTCGAGAACGTCGAGGGGGAGCGCGACGAGGCGATCCTCAGCAACTGGCTGGTGCAGGAGTACCGGCTCGATCCCGGTCGTGCCAAGCGCCTCGTCCTGCCATTCCCGCCGGAGGATGCCGACGAGGTCGCCCAGCTGCTGCAGGGGGCCGACCTGCAGGTGCCGCAGCGGGGCGGGGCCGCCCGCTGGCGGGAGCTCGCCGATGCCAACGCCCGGCACCTCCTCGAGAGCCTCCGGATCGAGAGCTTCGAGACCGACGAGCGGGCCGAGGATCCCGTCTACGCCCTGGGGCGCGACCTGGGGCTCCAGGTGGTGCCCCGGTCCCTCATCTGCATCGACATCTCCACCAACCAGGGGCGCGACACGGTGGGTTCGCTCGTCTGGTTCGAGGCGGGGCGCCCCAAGAAGGGGGAGTACCGCAAGTTCAAGATCAAGGGGATCGCCCAGCAGGATGACTTCGCCGCGATCCACGAGGTCGTCACCCGCTTCCTCACGCGGCGGCGGGACGAGGGGAAGCCGCTGCCGGACCTCATCGTCATCGACGGCGGCAAGGGACAACTCAGTGCTGCCCTGGAGGCGATCCGGGCGCTCGGAATGGAAGGGATCCCGCTCATCTCCCTCGCGAAGCGGGAGGAAGAGGTGTTCATCCCCGGGCGGGAGGAGTCCCTCCGGCTGTCGCGACGGAGCCCTTCCTTGCGCCTCCTGCAGCGCGCTCGTGACGAGGCCCACCGGTTCGGGGTCGCCTTCAACCGGACGCGGCGGGCGGCGCGGACCATCACCTCGGAACTCCTGGAGATCCCCGGGGTCGGGCCCAACAAGCGGCGGACCCTCCTCGAGACCTTCGGCTCGCTGGCCGGGGTGAAGAGCGCCACCGCGACCGAGATCGCCGCCGTCCCCGGGTTCTCCCAGAAGCTGGCCGAACGGGTGCTGGCGCACCTGAAGGAGAAGTGATGTCGCTCGAGGGGCTGCGCCGGAACTTCGCGACCCACATCGTCGATCCCCTGGTCGGGATGGCCGGCGCCCGCGCCGTGACGACCGACGCCCTGGTCCTCGGCGACTCGGGGACCGACTGCGACACCTTCAACATGGTCGCGGGAGCCCGCCTCCCCGGCTCACACGCCGCCGAGGCGATCGCGCGCGCCATCGGAGCGTTCGGCGGCCGCCCGTTCAGCTGGTGGCTCACCTCGGGTGACACCCCGGAGGATCTCGGGTCCCGCCTCGAACAGGCCGGACTCGCGCGCGCGGAGACCGAGCTGGCAATGGCGTGCGACCTCCCGGCCGCGGCCGACCCGGCGAGCGACCTGAGGGTGCGGATCGTCCGGACCCCGGCCGATCTCGCCGGCTACGCCGATGTCGAGCACCGGAACTGGGAGCCACCAGACACCCGGGTCATCGCGTTCTATCGCTCCGCGGCCGGGCGGGTACTCCGCGCCGACTCACCGTTCCTGTACGTGGTCGGTGAAGCGCCGAGTGGAGAGGTCGTCGCCGCCGGGGAAGGGTGCCTCACCGGTGACGTGGTGGGGCTCTACGGGATCTCCACCCTCACCGCCTGGCGGCGCCGAGGGTATGGCGCCTCCATCTGCGCCGCGATCCTCTCGGAGGCCGAACGCCGGGGAGCCCGCACCGCGGTGCTCCAGGCCTCCGATGATGGCGCGGGCCTCTACCGCCGCCTCGGCTTCCGCGAGATCGGCCACTGCACGGAGTACAAGCCCACGTGATGGACTGGACCCTCGACTGTCCCGCCTGCGGGGCCACCAAGGCCCCCGATCCGATCGACGGCGTCTGCGCCTGCGGGAAGCCGTGGCTGGTGCGCTACCCGGCCCGCGACTGGTCGCAGCTCACCCCGGCCTCGCTGACCCCCGAGCCGTCGATGTGGCGCTACCGCCCCTTCCTCCCGCTCACCCCATCGGAAGCGCCGGTCTCCCTCGGCGAGGGGCTCACGCCGCTCCTCCGTGTCGGGCGGATCGGCGAGACGCTCGGGGCCCGCGACCTCTGGATCAAGGATGAAGGGGTCAATCCCACCGGCTCCTTCAAGGCACGCGGGCTCTCGGCGGCCATCACCCGGGCGGTGCACGGCGGGGCCAGTGCCTTCACCCTCCCGACCGCGGGGAATGCCGGGGTTGCGGCGAGCGCCTACGGGGCGCGGGCCGGGCGCGCGGTGCGGGTCTTCGCACCCGAGACGACGCCGAAGACTTTGCTCGACCAGGTCCGGTGGTTCGGCGGCGATCTGCAACTCGACCCCGGCCATATCGGTGACTGCGGGAAGCGGAGCCGTGCCTGGGCCGCGGAGTCGGGGGCGATGGACCTGTCGACGCTCCGGGAGCCGTACCGGATCGAAGGGAAGAAGACCCTGGGGCTCGAACTCGCGGAGCAATTCGGCTGGACCCTTCCCGATGTGATCCTCTACCCGACCGGGGGCGGCACCGGCCTCATCGGGATGTGGAAGGCGTTCAACGAACTCCGGGACGCAGGGTGGGTCCGGGGGAAGCTCCCGCGGATGTTCACCGTGCAGTCCGAGGGGTGCGCCCCGATCGTGCGGGCCTTTACTGCTGGCGAGCAGCAGGCGACCCCCTGGGCCGACCCCTGGACCGTCGCCAGCGGGCTCCGGGTCCCGGGACCACTCGGTGACGCCCTCATCCTCACGGCACTGTGGGAGAGCGGCGGTGGGGCCGTCGCCGTCCCGGACGAGGAGCTCGCGGCCGCGGCGACCGAGCACTCTCGCCTGGAGGGTCTCGATCTCTCCCCCGAAGGGGGTGCGAGTCTCGCGGCCCTCGCGCGTCTCCTCGCCGACGGGACCGTCCACCCCGACGAACGGGTGGTCGCCTTCAACACCGGGGCGGGGTGGCTCTACCGATAGCGGGGGGGAAGCACCCGCGGCACTCTCCCGGTATATTGGAACTCTGGATCGGGGACCCTCCCCGGAAGCCGCTTTCTGGTAGTGCAGTAAGTCATTATACAGCAATAAGTTACGAGCTTTCGGCACGTTTCCTGCTTATTGATCGGTGGTCCCCCATCCTCGGCTGGGGACCAGTGGTAACGAACACCAACCAGGAGTATCGATGACTCGCGCGCTCCGCGGCCTCGCCGCGCTGTCGCTTCTCCTTGCCGCTCCCCTCGCGGCCCAGGGTCCGATCGCCGATCGGCTCATCAACGATCGCGGCAAGCCGGCACCCGACTGCAGCCTCCCGGGGTCCGGGCACTTCCTGACCTCCGGCGCGGCGACCTACTTCAAGAGCGGTCTCTCGAAGTCCGACCTCGGCCAGAAGCGCGGCCTCATCCGGCAGGCGCGCGACAACGCCCTCAATGCCATCACCAACTCGGGGCAGTCGGGAATGGCGGCCGCGTGGTACTACTACGGCCGCGCGTCGCTGGACCTCGGTGAGCTCGCCGCGGCCGACTCGGCG
>Ga0315910_10003249_pt1 | contig 13932 bp, 8 predicted proteins | sample EdamamesoilMG_FD_204470 | JGI IMG/M metagenome (GOLD analysis project Ga0315910, IMG submission 204470) | Garden soil microbial communities collected in Santa Monica, California, United States - Edamame soil | ecosystem: Environmental > Terrestrial > Soil > Garden | place: USA: California...
TCGGGATTTTCTTATATTTTTCTTGATAACAACCTGCCTGATGGATTTGGGATCGACCACATACAACAAATTAAGAAGAAATGTCCTCATTGTAAAATTATTATAGTGACTGCCCAGGATGACAGGGCCGTAAGGGAAAAAGCCAGCAAAGAAGGTGCAGATTTTTTTATTGGAAAGCCTTTTTCCAGTGAGCTAATATTTAAAACTATTAATTCCCTTGCCGTATAATCAGATAAATTGTGTAGAAAAAATTCCACATTTCTTGACCTCAAAAATTATAAAAGGTTAAACATCATATACGCTATCTTATTGATTGCCTATGAACGCCACTGTATTAAGAATTTCTTTTAATCTGCCTTTTAATTTATTCGGCCAAGTTTTTTAAACACCGTATTTGAATGGTGAGGAAAAGAAACTGCATTTATAAACCAGTTATAACAGTTGGCTGCGAATGCTTCAATTTTACTTTTTGGTTTCCTGGCATGGGGCTCTGTGTATTCAATGTTCACCATATTCATTTTTACAAGTACCTTCTTATCATCATGAGATTGCCCGGGCCAATAATCTTTATTTACAATCGTTGCGTTTCCACTTACCTCGATAAAATAGTCAACTCCTTTTTTATAAAAAAATAATCTTGCCGGAAAATTTGGCTCACACTGTTCTATCTGTTGCAACGGACGATTGGTAACATACCATAACTGGCCTTCCTCATCCACTTCAAGAGCTGTTACAATATCGTTTGGGAGCTTTACGACAGCATTACTTGATGCATACATAACAGCAGTTCGCAGTTTGTATATTTTTTCACGTATAAACAGGAGGTTGGTATCGTTTTGCATAACAGAGTTTGGTAATAAAAAACAAATGTGATACCAAAGCCAGATTAAACTTTTAAGGGTTAAAGAAGCAGGTCGGGAGAAATTATTTCCACAGTTCTCCCATCAACAATCTTCAATGTCATATTTTTTCAGGAAAAAAAGCCACACTTCATTTTATTATAAGAGTAATTTTTCTTGGCATAAAATTTTAAGTAGAATAAACACAGGTAACGAACATTTATCCCTCTCATTTTTACATGAACCCTATCAGCACAAAGGCCGGCTATCTGAGCTGGCCTTTCTTTATATCCAAAAAGATTTATACTGATAAAAAAACAATAACAACTAAAGCCTGAATATAATCCTATAAAAAAACCGGCATCTGTACACCGGTTTACTATTGGATAAGGGTTTGGAATTCTTAAGTAAAAAACCATTAGTGAGCATTTCACAACTCATTTATAATTGTTAACCACGCAACAATACTCATCTAATACATTTGTTTAAAAAAAGGGGGATTATAAAAATAATCCCCCGGTATAAAATCCAATATCATATGAAAAACCACAATAGTAATTTGCAAATAGCATTCCCGAATCTTTTACGTTTTCCTTTATTATTTATAAAAAGCTACTACTCATTGTTGTGTAATTTTTTGCTCTGGTTTTTATCCTGTGTATATGGATTTTTGAAGTAAAAAGTGGGTAATAAATTTCCCATACTGAATAAAATTGTCAACAGCCCGCTATTCTTCACCGGGTAACAATACAAGAAACGTGGAGCCTTTGCCGGGAGTGCTATTGGCTTGTATAAATCCATTATGTTTTTCGACTATCTTCTTACAGATAGACAGCCCTACCCCTGTTCCTTCAAATTCATGATGGCTGTTCAATCTTTTAAATACAACAAACACCTCTTCCGCATATTTAGGATCAAACCCAATACCATTATCAGAAACAGAAATACCAAAAAAAGGTTGATTGATTTTTTCCTTTCCGCTCAAAGAAGATTCATTAAGAGTGATGGTTTCAGCATTAATATGAATAATCGGTTTAATTGATTTACTCCTGAATTTGATAGCATTGCTCAGTAAATTATAAAATAACTGTTTTATCAGGCTTGGTATGACGTTCGCAGTTGGCAGTTCTCCTGCGTGAATCTTTGCCCCGGTATTTTCTATTTCAAGATCAAATTCTCCTATAACTTCTTTCATCAAAAGATTCAGGTCTGTCTTTTGAAAATCAGAAGTGCTGGCAGACTGCCTGGAAAAGCTCAGAATATCATTAATCAGTATCTGCATCCTTTCAGATGAATTGATTATTTTTCTGAAATATTTTTCTGTTTCAGCGTCATGATTATTCTTCATTAATATCTTATCACTGAATACCATGATTTTTCGAAGTGGTTCCTGCAAATCATGTGAGGCAACGTATGCAAACCGATCCAACTCTTCATTAACAGCTTTTAAATGCGCATTGTTTTCAATTAATTGACCATTAAGAGACCGTATTTTTTCTTCCGATATTTTTCTTTCTTCTATTTCCTTTTGTAATGAACGGTTAGCTGCAAGCAATTTTTTTTCATGCTGCATTAATTGGAGGTTTTTGCGGTACAACTCAACAAATACTCCAACTTTAACTCGCAGCAATTCGGGGTTGATGGGTTTATAAATATAATCGACACCTCCCATTTTATACCCCTTAAAAATATAGTCATCATCATAACTGTGCGCAGTAATGAATATGATAGGAATATCTTTAAGCTTATCCCGTTCATAAATAATGGTTGCCGTCTCAAATCCATTAAGATCGGGCATTTGCACATCCATCAGGATTAAAGAAAAATCATGTTCCTGTAAGAGTATTTTTAAAGCTGCCCTACCTGAATTTGCTTTAACAATTGTATAATTATCTTTTTCCAGTATAGCTTCAAAAGAGAATAAATTATCGTCTCTGTCGTCGACAACAAGAATCTTAATATCGGATTTTTCTGAAAGATTATGGCCGTTAATATGTTCCATTGCTATTTAATTATTTGTATAACCATACTCTCATTAAAGATAATAACTGATCAATTTTAACTGGTTTGGTTATATAGTCAGATGCTCCGGCCTCGATGCATTTTTCACGGTCTCCTTTCATTGCTTTTGCTGTTACTGCAATAACAGGTAAAGTGGTATTCATGTGTTCTCTGCGTATTTTCTGGGTCGTTTCATATCCATCCATTTCCGGCATCATAATATCCATCAGCACTATATCAATATCTTTATTCTCAGATAGGATATTCATTGCTTCCTTACCACTTTCAGCTGTTATTGTATGAATAGCATAGCGTTCAAAAGCCGTGGTCAGGGCAAATAAATTACGTACATCATCATCCACAATGAGCACTTTTTTATTTGTCAGCACATCATTTTTCGAACGCAGGTTTTCTATTAATTTACGTTTTTCCGGTAGTAAATCTTTGTGATCAATGTGAAGCAACATGACCGTTTCTTCCAGTAAAAGATCAAGTGATGTAATATCTTTTAATAAAATCTTGTTGGCATATTGTTTTAACTGCATTTTTTCCTTTGGAGAAAAATCCCGGGCAGAATAAACTAATACCGGCGTCATTTGAACTTTTTTAATATTAGCAATCTCTGTTACTAGTTCCAGTCCATTAATGTCGGGAAGCATATAGTCCATAATAATGCAGTCGTATTCATTCCCCCTTATCAAATCCAATGCTTTTATTCCGGACTCAGCAATTTCAATTTGAATAAGCTCTCCATTATCAAGGATTTTAGCTATTTGTGATGAATCAAGTTCGTTGTCTTCTATTACGAGTAATTTCCTTGTTTTTTGCTCATCATAATGAACAATATCTTTAAATATCTTATCGAGAGTTGATATCTCTAATGGCTTAAGGTGAAAACTCCTGGCCCCGCGTTGCATTGCAAGTAGCCGGTTTTCCTCTCCTGAAATCAGGTGTACCGGAATATGCCTGAAGTTGATATCATTTTTAAATAGGTCCAAAATTCTCCATCCACTTGCATCAGGTAATTTCACATCCAGTGTAACAGCAACAGGATTGTATTTGTTAACAAGATCAAACACATCACCAAAATTTGTTGCCACAACAGCTTTTAAATTTTTTTCATGTGTTTTTTCAATCATGATTTTTGCAAAGCGAATATCGTCTTCTACTATCAGCACCACTTTATCAGTACTTAATACAACATTCCTGTCATCACCCATTTCATTGATAATTTCATTCAATGCTTCAAGGTCTTTAGGTTCGTTTACTTTAACAGTTGGTACCGATTGTATTCCTTCTCCCAATTTGTATTCGCTGATAGTAAGACTGCTTTGCTTTTCTTTCTTGGCAATAGCCGGATTATACTCAATAGGCAAGAATAAAGTAAAGGTGCTACCGCGACCGCCTTCGCTTTCCAGCTCAATAGATCCACCCAACAGATCTGCAAGACCGCGGCTGATGGAAAGTCCGAGACCCGTACCACCATATTTTCGGCTGGTAGATCCTTCTGCCTGCTGGAATGCTTCGAATATAATATTCTGTTTGTCTTTTGAAATTCCAATACCTGTATCTCTTATTTCAAATGCTACAACCTTGGGTGCATTATCAAGATTTGTATTGGCTTGCTTCCAGTTATGATTGGCTTCATATATTCTCAGGCTAACTTCGCCCTTTTCCGTAAACTTAAATGCGTTAGAAAGAAGATTCTTCAAAATTTGATTCAAACGTTGTACATCCGTTTCAAAATTTAATGGCAATTTTTCATCTACCTCGATACTAAAACGAAGATTTTTATTTTCGGAAACGTGTTTAAAAGTTGATTCCACAAAAGTGGTAATATCCCTGAACTGTAGCTTGACAAAGTCAGTAGAAATATAACCTGATTCAATTTTAGAAAGATCAAGAATATCATTAATCAATTGAATAAGATCGTCCCCGCAACTATGAATGGTTTTTGCATAGCTCACTTGTTTTTCATTCAGGTTGCCATCATGATTTTCGTATAATTGTTGAGCAAGAATCAACAATGAGTTTAATGGTGTACGCAACTCATGAGACATATTTGCCAGGAACTCTGATTTATATTTCGAAGTAAGCTGAAGCTGCTCGGCCTTTTCTTCAAGAGACAACCTTGCTTCTTCCACTTCTTTATTCTTGGCTTCCACTTCTTCTTTTTGTTTTACAAGCAGGTGGGCTTTATCCTGTAATTCTTCATTTGTTCTTCTTAACTCATCAGTTAATGATTGTGATTGCACCAGCAAACTTTCTGTTCTTGTATTCGCTTCAATTGTATTTAACACGATACCGATACTTTCTGTCAGCTGGCTAAGAAAGTCAAGGTGTGTTTCACTAAATGTATCGAAAGAAGCAAGTTCAATAACAGCTTTTATTTCCTTTTCAAACAATACCGGGAGTACAATTACATTTAATGGAGATGCCTTACCCAATCCAGAGCTGATTTTTGTATAACTTTTCGGCACGTTGGTTAAAAGAATTCTTTCTTTTTCCAATGCGCATTGTCCAACCAATCCTTCGCCTAATGAATATTCGCCTGCTTTTTTTACCTCTTCGCCAAATGCATATGCTGAGAACAATTTCAGTTTTTGATTTTTAAAACTATCATCTTGTTCCAGGATATAGAACATGCCTTTTTGTGCATTTACAACCTGTGCCAGCTCAGAAAGGATACGACGTGTTACCGTATTCAAATCTTTTTGCCCTTGCAACATCTGTGTAAACTTTGCAAGGTTTGATTTTAACCAGTCCTGCTCCTGGTTACGCAATGTTGTTTGCTTCAGGTTTGCGATCATCTGATTGATCGTATCTTTTAATTCTTCTACTTCACCTTTTGCTTCAACACGTATCATCTGTGTCAAGTCACCCTTTGTTACCGCAGATGCCACATCAGCGATATTACGAACCTGCGTTGTAAGGTTTTCCGCAAGCTGGTTTACATTCTCAGTTAAGTTTTTCCAGATACCAGATGCACCGGGCACACTTGCTTGTCCACCCAATCTTCCTTCAACACCCACTTCGCGGGCAACGTTTGTTACCTGGTCGGCAAACACCGCTAGTGTATCAATCATCTCATTGATAGTATCAATCAACTGCGCAACCTCACCACGAGATACAATGGATAATTTTTGTTTTAAGTTCCCAGTCGCCACAGACGTTACAACTTTTGCAATACCACGTACCTGGTTGGTAAGATTCGATGCCATCATGTTCACTGAGTCAGTCAAATCTTTCCATGTACCGGCAACACCCTGCACCTCTGCCTGTCCACCCAATTTACCTTCTGTACCAACCTCACGGGCAACACGGGTTACCTCAACAGAAAATGAATTCAACTGATCCACCATCGTGTTGATGGTATTTTTCAAATCAAAAATTTCTCCTTTTACGTCAATGGTTACTTTTTTGGTTAAGTCACCAGACGCAACAGCTTTTGTTACCTCTGCAATATTTCTTACTTGTGATGTAAGGTTACCTGTCATTTGATTTACTGAGTCAGTCAAGTCTTTCCAGGTACCAGCAACACCTGGTACGAATGCTTGTCCACCGAGTTTACCATCAGTACCAACCTCACGGGCAACACGGGTTACCTCTGATGCAAAGGCACGCAACTGATCCACCATGGTGTTCAATGTTTCTTTCAATTGTAAAATTTCACCACGAACGTCAACGGTAATTTTTCTTGACATGTCTCCATTTGCAACTGCAATAGCAACGTCAGCAATGTTTCTTACCTGGGCGGTAAGGTTACCTGCCATTTGATTCACTGAATCGGTTAAGTCTTTCCATGTACCACCAACACCCGGTACGTTTGCCTGACCACCAAGCTTACCATCAGTACCAACCTCACGAGCTACACGGGTTACTTCTGAGGCAAAGGCACGGAGCTGTTCAACCATCGTGTTGATTGTATTTTTCAATTCAAGGATTTCTCCTTTTACGTCTACTTCAATCTTACGTGACAAGTCACCATTCGCAACTGCCGTCGTTACTTCCGCAATATTTCTTACTTGTGATGTAAGATTAGAAGCCATCTTATTTACTGAATCTGTTAAGTCTTTCCAAAGACCTTCCACGCCAGGTACATCGGCTTGTCCACCCAACATACCTTCAGAACCAACTTCACGGGCAACACGGAATACCTCTGAACCAAATGAGTTCAACTGATCCACCATCGTATTGATCGTATTCTTCAATTCAAGGATTTCTCCTTTTACATCTACTGTAATTTTTTTCGACAGATCACCTTTCGCAACCGCCGTTGTTACATCAGCGATATTACGTACCTGCGATGTTAAGTTTGATCCCATTTGATTCACTGAATCAGTTAAGTCTTTCCATGTACCCCCAACACCCTGCACTTTTGCTTGTCCGCCGAGTTTTCCTTCAGTACCAACTTCCAATGCCACACGGGTTACCTCTGATGCGAATGAGTTCAACTGATCCACCATCGTGTTGATCGTATTCTTTAATTCAAGAATTTCTCCCGCAACATTTACCGTAATTTTTTTAGAAAGGTCACCGTTTGCAACGGCTGTCGTTACATCTGCAATATTTCTTACCTGTGCAGTAAGATTTGATGCCATCTGGTTTACTGACTCAGTTAAGTCTTTCCATGTACCACCTACGTCCTGCACTTTTGCTTGTCCTCCGAGTTTTCCTTCAGTACCAACTTCCAATGCAACACGGGTTACCTCTGATGCGAATGAGTTCAACTGATCAACCATTGTATTGATTGTATTCTTCAACTCCAGGATCTCACCTTTTACATCCACCGTGATCTTTCTTGACAAGTCACCTTTCGCAACCGCTGTTGTCACCTCTGCAATATTTCTTACCTGTGATGTAAGGTTTGAGGCCATCTGGTTTACTGAGTCGGTCAAGTCTTTCCATGTACCACCAACGCCTTTTACTGTTGCTTGTCCACCAAGCTTACCTTCGCTACCTACTTCTCTTGCCACACGGGTTACCTCAACTGAAAATGAATTCAACTGATCCACCATCGTATTGATCGTATTCTTTAATTCAAGAATTTCTCCTTTTACATCCACTGTAATTTTTCTTGAAAGGTCTCCTCTTGCAACCGCTGTGGTTACTTCCGCAATATTTCTTACCTGGCCGGTAAGGTTTGAAGCCATTTGGTTTACTGAGTCAGTTAAATCTTTCCATGTACCTCCGATACCTTTTACTTCTGCTTGTCCACCCAATTTTCCTTCAGTACCAACCTCACGGGCAACACGGGTTACCTCGGATGAGAAAGAGTTCAACTGATCCACCATCGTGTTGATGGTGTTTTTTAATTCAAGAATTTCGCCCTGCACATCCACAGTAATTTTTTTGCGCAGGTCACCTTTAGCAACCGCTGTCGTTACTTCGGCGATATTACGTACCTGTGCAGTAAGGTTACCGGCCATCTGGTTTACGGAGTCAGTAAGATCTTTCCATACACCCGCAACACCTTTTACTTTTGCCTGCCCCCCAAGCTTACCTTCAGATCCAACTTCACGTGCCACACGGGTTACTTCCATGGAAAATAAATTCAACTGTTTCACCATGTCATTTACTTCGGCTGCAATCTTTGCAAACTCACCCTGCAATAGGTGATTACCAATTTTCAATGGCATTTCTTGTGAGAGATTTCCTTTTGCCACGGAACTGATAACGTGTGCAATTTCAATAGTCGGGTGTACCAGGTCGGAGATAAGACTATTAATAGAATCAGAAGCAGTACGCCATGAGCCTTTTGCATATTTGGGTAATGCAACACGGTGATTAAGATGTCCCTGTTTGCCGATTGTATTGCTTGCCTGCGTTAATTCATCCACCAGGGTTTCATTTAATAGAATGATTTCGTTCAATGTATCGCAGATTTTTCCGCTTAATCCCAGTCTGTCAATGGGCATACGAACACTAAAATTTCCATGTCGCATCTCCGATAATACTCTTAATAACTCACGCATATCTAAGTCATCAGAAAATTCAACATCCTGAGTCTTTTTTTCTTTAGCTTTAGTCTTGCCGTTAGACTTACCATTGTGCGGGTAAAATTCCGGGGTTAATTTTTCAGCCACATCAATTGCAGATACAACAGAAGGAGATAAAATCTTTGATTTTTTTTTCATGTTATTTTATATTAGTGGAATTAATGGGGCATGCCGCGGAAAAAATGGGGAATTTTTTCCACACAAGCAGTTTAGTAAAAATGGTTTTATACATTTTTAGTGAACATTAAGTTTTTGGTTAATCCAATCAGTCAGAGAAGCATAACTATTAAAACCCCTATCCTTTTATCAGAATTTAAAAGCGGAAAAACTGTGCCACAAAACAACGATACGACGAACACTAAACTAATCCTGATAGGTGAGGATGATCTGGATGATCAGGAGTTTCTTAAAGAAGTATTTTCATCAATTGATGATTCTTTTTTAATCGTATTTGCATCTAAAGGAGAAGAGATCTTTGATTACCTTGATGAAAAGAATAATAATTGTACGCCATGCCTGATTGTTCTTGATTATAACATGCCCGGGATGACCGGATTAGATATTTTAAAAGAATTGAAAAAAAACAGCAGGTTGGATGGAATACCTAAAATAATCTGGAGCACTTCCAAATCTCCAACATACAAGGACCTGGCTCTTGAACTGGGTGCTAATGATTACCTGATCAAACCCTCTAATGTATCGGACCTCACTGATATATGCCGCTACATGTTATCAACCTGTGGTTTCGAATTGAAATAATCACTTAAAAACCTGGTTGAGTAAATTAAATGAAATGGGTTTTTCCCAAACCGTTATGTTCTTTCCGTGTGGAGTTATTTCATCCGAGGTTTTATAAAAAGCACTGATAAGATATATTTTAAGCAAAGGAAATTTTTCTACTATAGTGTCAATTAAGATCCAGCCTTTTCCATCCGGAAGGTTATTATCAAGAAACAATATATCCGGATGAACTTCTTCTAATAATTGCAAACATTCTTTAGCAGTAAAACCGCAAGTGACCTGATAATTTTTTGCCCGGAAATAATTTTTCAGGATCATGCAATAGTCCACCTCATCATCAATTATTAAAATCTTTGGTTTCATTATTGGCTACTAACTTCTGGTAAAAAAAATCAAGGGGTAGGAAATAACAATTTTAAAACCCGGTAAGATGAATGAAAATATTTGGTCTTTAAAAAAGATCAGCACTCAAAAAATCTGGTTATTAAAGACATCAAATTTAATGCCTTAGCTTTTAAATAACTAACCCTGATTTATAGTTATGTAATAGTATGTTTACTATTTTCCGTAAAAAAGTAACCCGGCATTTTAGTTGCAGGTTAAATAATCATAAAAAAATAAACTCGCTTGAATAGCTGATCTAAAAAATTGTAATTCATACTTTATTATAACAACCAAATGGAAGCTGCTTCTCACATGAAAACAGATGAAACACCACCAGAGCAATTGAGAAAAGTCTTTGAAAGCGAATACATGGACTTTGTTGACTTAGCAGCACATGAACTGGACGCACCACTGCGAAAACTTACAATACTTACCGAAAGATTGTCAACTAAATTTGAATCAGTTACTCAAAACAAGGAAATACAGCCCTACCTGGAACGAATGCAGCATTGCATTGGTGATATGAGGAGCCTTATTGATGAACTTTCAGTTTTAGGCCGTGTAGCATCAGATAGCCAGCAGCCTACCGCCTGTAACATTGAAACCATTATTAATCATGTTTTGCAAACATTAATTACTCCAGAAACAAAAAAACCTACAGTTACAATTTTTGCTATGCCAACACTGGAAGGCAATAAGGGACAGTTTACCCATTTATTTCAAAACCTGCTGGGAAATGCTATTAAGTTCAGCAAAACGGATACGCCGGCAGAAATTAATATTCAATCATCCGTTTTAAATAGTGATGAAAAAGATTACTTTAAACTACAGCCTGAAAAAAAATATCATAAAATAGAAATAACTGATAAGGGCATTGGATTTAAAAATGAAGATGCTGAAAAGATATTCAAGCCTTTTGTTCGTTTACATGGTAAATCAAAATTTCCGGGAAGTGGCATCGGGCTTGCTATTTGTAAAAAAATTATGGACAACCATGGTGGAATTATTTATGCTGAAAGCAACGAACACGAAGGGTCGAAGTTTATTTTAATTTTACCCGAAAATCACTAAACATTCATGCTTAAGGGGAACCTTATAAAAATTGCCTTTGTTGATGACGATGAGGATGATTATTTCATCTTCTCTGACTATATAAGCAGCATCGAAGGCGCTAATCTTCGCACTGAGTGGCTCAGTGATTATGCTTCTGCTCTTGAAAGTATAAAAGCCGGCGCTTTTAATATTTATTTTATAGACTACAGGCTGGGCAATGAAACAGGTCTTAATCTTTTGCGTGAAGCAATTGCATCGGGATGTGAAGAACCAATTGTACTACTTACTGGAAAAGGTAATAGGTCTATTGATATACAGGCTATGCAAAGTGGTGCTACCGATTACCTTGTTAAATCCGAACTGAATACTGAAAAACTGGAACGTTGCATTCGCTATTCATTAGAGAGAGCCGGGGCAATGAAGCAATTAAAGGAAAGAGAATATCGTTACAGGAATCTTTTTACGGGCTCTAAAGACGCCGTGTTAATCATGGACAATTCATTGAATATAGAAGAAGCTAACGATGCTGCATCATTATTATTCGGTTGCAGCACTAAAGATATTATCTCCAGTAATCTTTTCGATTTTATAGAAAACGAGTACCGACAAAAACAAATTCTCAGTTACCTGGCAAAAGGAAATGCAATTACGGATATGCAAATAGATATCCGTAACAGCAACCATGAAATAAAGCCCTGTTTATTATCAATAACATTTCAAAAAAATCCGGAAAAAAAATTATTGGTTCATGGTATTCTTCATGACATTACAAGCCTCCGAAGGGCGGAGCAGGCTAATTTCCAGGCGCAAAAATTGGCTTCCAATGAACGGTTGATGAGAGTAATTGCACATGAAATAAGAAACCCTCTTAATAATATTGCACTGTCTGTCGAGCATTTAGAGTTTATGCCGGAAGAAGACGAAATACAAAAAGAGATGATGGGGATCATCAGAAGAAATTGCAACCGGATTAATCAAAGTATAACAGAACTTCTAAACCTGACAAGGGCTGGTGATATGGATTTTCAAAGACATATGCTCCACGATATTATGAATGAAAGCATCGCAATTGTAGAAGACAGGATCAGGTTAAAAGGTATAAAAGTGAAAACAAAATTTGAGGAAGTTCCATTTGAAATCTCTGCAGACAAAGACAAGTTGAAAATCGCTTTTTCCAATATTCTTATAAATGCTATTGAAGCTATGGAGGAAAATGAAATTGAAGGCGAGCTTGCTGTCTCATTGTATGGATCACCCGGTACCGTGGCAGTTTCAATACAGGACAACGGGATTGGCATTTCTGAAGAAAACCTTCCTAAACTTTTTGACCCCTTCTTTACATTAAAGAAAAATGGGATAGGGCTTGGTCTTGCCACCACTTATTCTATTCTACAATCCCATAAAGCAAACATCCAGGTAGAAAGCAAAGTCAATAAAGGAACGAATTTCATTATTAACTTTAATTCGAATGGATTTTAAAACTAATCTGCAAAGATTGTAATGTAGAGCTAAGTTGCATAAAGTCGAACCCATTTATTGACGGAATGAGACAAATATCCTACTTTATGAATGGCCATTAATGGTCAACCCTACTATAGTTTAGCTCTCAATTCGTTGGGAGTTGATTTTACCCAATCCCATATTTTCAAGGAACCATCGGTTCTGCATTTCATCCGGTAACGAATTATAAAAGCAGATGCCAATGTCAACAAGCCAATGAAAATAATTGAAGCATTAATGCTTATTAAGTCTGCTATTATTCCTGTAAGTATTGCGCCAATGGCATAACCTAAATCTCTCCACAATCGAAAGATGCCGATACTCTTTGCTCTGTCCTGCGGATTTGTATTTTCTGCTACTGTTGCAAGAAATGTTGGATACACCATTGCTGTACCCCACCCTAAAACAGAAGAAAGAATAATAAAATGTAATATAGTATTTGCCCAAAACAATCAAAGCAATGGCCTGTAAAAACATTCCTATGTATAGCATATCTTTTTTGCAAAACTTATCAGCCATTCTTCCTGTAAATAATTGACCAATGCCCCAAACAGCGGGGTATATTGCTGTAATAATTCCTATTTCACCAATTGTAAAACCTTTAGTTGCAAGTAAGATTGGAAAAATGCCCCATGCCATTCCATCATTCAGGTTGTTAATTAATCCCGCCTGTGTTACTGAACCTAAGTTTTTATCTTTCCATGTAGTGTCCCAAAATATATTCTTTAATCTCGGAATGGTATTACTGATTGTTTCTTTTGCAACATGATGTTTGGTGTCTTTTATTAAAAAGATACTTCCAACTAAACCCATAATAACTAAACCGATTCCCAAATAAAAGGGATACGGTCTTATACCGTATTCACTGGCAATCCAGCCGGTCAAAAAAGCAACGATTGCAACTGAAATGTATCCTGCAAATTCATTTAAACCCATTGCAAAACCTCTTTGCTTTTCACCAACAAGATCAATCTTCATTACTACTGTACTCGACCATGTTAAGCCCTGGTTGATTCCTAACAGCACGTTGGCAGCAATTATCCAACTCCATGAGGGAGCAAACATTAAAATAAATGGAATAGGAATCCCAATTATCCAACCTGCCACCAATAATTTTTTTCTTCCGAATCTGTTTGCTAATGCACCTGTATAGTAATTGGTAATTGCTTTTACAATCCCAAATACAATGATAAAAGAAAGAATTGCGGTTTTAACTGCAATATGAAATTCAACATCAGCTATACGTGGTAATATACTTCTCTCCAAACCAACCATACCTCCAACAAAGACATTAATGATAACCAATAACGTAAACTGTTTCCAGTTTTCTTTTAATCCTAATTGAACTTCCATTTTCTCTTGTATTATGAAATTGCACAACGATTTGCGCCTGCTTCTAATTCAACCGGGTTTAT
>Ga0315910_10003250_pt1 | contig 13929 bp, 11 predicted proteins | sample EdamamesoilMG_FD_204470 | JGI IMG/M metagenome (GOLD analysis project Ga0315910, IMG submission 204470) | Garden soil microbial communities collected in Santa Monica, California, United States - Edamame soil | ecosystem: Environmental > Terrestrial > Soil > Garden | place: USA: California...
CTTGCCATGCGGCTTTTTGGTTGGCCCTCCGGGAACACTCAAGTGACCGATTGAATAGTACGTAGGAACACGATCCAGTACTTCCAGAGACTGAACATTCCATTTTACAATTTCAGAGGATACAAAGAAAGATGTGTACGCATTTCCGTTCGCATCGAACTCGGTGTGCAGCGGACCGAGGCCCGGTTTCTTCACTTCGCCATGCAATGCAGCATCATATTTTAGAACAGGTATTCCGGCAAAGTCGCCTTCAAAGTTCTTATCGGCAATAGCTTTTTGAATTTTGGAGAAAGAGAACACCGGAATCAACGCTGCCAGTTTACCACTCCCTACGATGTACTCACCGCTGGGATCAACATCACATCCGTGAGGTGACTTCGGACAAGGAATGAAATAGATAATATCTTTCAGTTCCAGCGGATCAAGCTGAAGCACTTCGTTCAGAATGGTGGATGTTGACATATGGGTGCTTTCATCCAGCATATTGTGTGCGTATTTCGCCTTAGCGGTTTTGCCTTTTCCGGCTTTGATGTACTCCTCGGCTTTTTTCCAGTTCACCGCCATAATGAAGTCTTTGTCTTTCTGGGAAGCGTTCACTTCCAATAAGGTATACGCTTGCTCAGTGTTGTAGCAGGAGAAAAAGAACCATCCGTGAGAAGGGCCTTTACCCGCACGTGCCAGGTCGAAATTCACACCCGGAGTTACCAACTGGAAAGCGATCTTCATGTGACCGGAAGTATCCACGCTGATGAAGCTCACGGTACCTTTAAAGTTCTCCTTGTAAGAACTTATCGGAACATCTGTTTTATCTCCGATAGGAACACTGAAGCGCGTGCTGGCTACTACATACTCGGTGTTTTCAGTAATAAATGGCGAGGAGTGATTACCACCGCTGTTCGGCAATTCAAGAATTTCAACCGTCTTGAAAGTCTTCATGTCAACGCGGGCAACACGTGGCGTGTTGTTGGCATTCGCGAAAGCCCAGCGGCCATCGTGTTCGCCATTCGTTGTCGATAAAGCGATGTGGTGAAGATCATCCCAGGGAACAAAACCGTGTGATGTGTTCAGCATAGGTTTGCTTTCTTCACTGAATCCCCATCCATTTTCGGGGAACACAGAAAATACAGGTATAATCCTGAATAATCTTCCGGAAGGAAGACCATAGATGCTCATCTGTCCATTGAATCCACCGGATACCACATTGTAAAATTCATCATACTTTCCGGGCGCTACATAGGCTTTGGAAGCCGCATCACCGGTGATGGCTTGTTGCGGGCCGGATGGTTTGCAACTGTACAGGCCAAAGGCAGCGACTACTGTTGCGAGGAGACCCGCTACCCTATATTTGGTTTTCATATATGTATTAATTAAGAGTGTTGTCAGATTATTTTTCACCATCATTCTGGCGCATGAACTCCAGTATATCGCGGGCATCGCCTATGGAAACATTCTGGTTGGGCATGCGCATGAGACAGAGCTCAAGGAGCTTCTGTGCTTCGGGATCCTGATCGAGCATGACATCCACATTGGTAACCATGTTCATGATCCATTCAGGCTTTCTTCTTTTGGTTACGTCTTTCCAACCTGGACCGACCACGCGGGTTTCATCCAGCCGGTGACAAGCCTGGCATTTCATTTCATAAATGGCTTTACCTCTTCCGATACGTTCGTGTTCAAGAGGCGTTTGTAATTTCACCTCCGTAACCTGGCCAATGCCCTTGGTGGGATCTCCGGTGTGTTCAGCAGCTTCCGCAACTGCGTTTTCTTCACCGTGGATACTTTCATACGATTCAGCATCCTGTTTGGGTTTGTCGGGTGCACAGGCCATCATGAATGCAAGTGCTGCGATGGGAATTAACTTTTTCATGGCGTTTATATTTACTGTTTACGGGTTGTTTTCTGCCACCAAAGTACAACTGGCCCTCTGCCCGCAGTATGACTCAGATCACATGAAAAATGTGATTTAAATCAGGTCTGCTAACCATTAAGAACAAAAAAAATTGAATTCCGGTCTGTTCAGTAAGCGCTGATGTGCGCAAAAAAAGAATCAATAACTAACGAGGATGAATTTAAAAAAAAAATGAAAAAATGTATCGCCCAAATCTTCGATGTAACCATTAAATCCGTTGCCTTGCGGTAAACAGGAACCAGCCAGCCGTGAAAGTCATTAAAACTGAAAAAATAAATACCAATACAACCGACCATTGCGCTGGCAGATGAATCGGTGTAGATCCGAATATCATCACCAATTCAGACCCGATAAATCCAGTAATCAACAAGATTACCTGGAGCCTCTTGAGTTGTCCAAATACTTTTTCACAATACCAACCGATGATAAAAAAAGTCACAACACCTATCACCACAAGATGAAGATAAGCGATAACAAAAGGTCTTACTTCGTAAGCCAGGAGTGCCGCATCCGGGTGCGCGGAAATGAGTTGAAGGAAAGTTTTCAACATCAGCGCTGATCCGCTCAACACGAACAGGCACCGGGCCGAAGAAGAGCACTGAAAAAAACATGGTCGCGACCATGAAATACTTTTCAGGAACAGCCACAATGCCACACTCTGTAACAAGGCTCCGATAAAACCTATACCGTTGAATAAAAAATGAGGCTCCGACCAGAGAATGGATAACGCATAGCTCAAAATAGTTCCTGAAAATAAAAGACGCGCTGAACGATAGGCTCTCGCGTAATCCATCGGAACACCTCTACCTTCAAGTAGTGTGTGAAACAAACTCAACACTCCGAAAACAAATACGCCATTGTATTGAAAATGCAGATAGAAGTAGACAGCAAAATAATACCAGGGCGACTGGCCAAGTCCATTGGCCATTAGCGGTGCCAGGGAAAAAGGACCTGCCGCAGAAATCAGAAAAAATATCAAAGAGAATCGCGCGTAACGCAACGCTGGAGTCATCAACCTTTGCTTCGTGTCCCGGAAAAACCACCAGCAAAACACGCCAATGGAAATAGTATGCAGCGTAGAAAGCGCAATAGAAACTGCACCATACCCCTGAAGCGGAAATGAGATTAACATTCCTGTTATCAACCCTTGTATAATAATAAAGAGCACCCGGTAGCGGGTTTGTTTTTCAGCGGGAATAAATTCGAGTACGTACGCCAGATACAACACATTCAAAACCCAGCCAAGGAACATCATATGCGAATGTGCGTGGAGCCAGTATGGATAAACCAAATCGGGAATAGGCGAAATGAAATGCCACCGCAGCAGCAACCCCAGGCAGGCAGCGATAAAGAAAAACCACAATGGTATCTTAAGGAAGTTTTGCATAGCGAACTTCACGCACGGTTAAGCCGAAAAGCAAAATAAAATATAACACGATACTTCCGGCTGTAACCCAACCGCTGTGCATACGGAAAACCATGGGTATGATCAGCGCATTGGCCATGATTCTGAAAAGAAGAGAAATCACTAACAGCGCCAGTGGAAGATAAAGTACCCTATGAAAAGGTTTTACCTTCAGGGCCAATACACCGGGAAGAATGATAGGACCGTGCGCAAAGATCATCGCGAAAGTAAATCCAAGAAAAAAGGTATGTACGATAGTGTCGTAACCGAATGCACTGTTCTGAACCGTCATGATGAATAATCCTTCGAACAGCAAGGCGACATAGCCGCACAATAAGGATATGCCGGAAAAAAGATGAAGACCATTCTTTTTAAGGTTTATGGAGATCACATCGTAACGCATCAGCCAGATACTGATACCTACCAGTGCGCTTCCGGAAACATATTTTCCGGCACCGTGAAACGGCAGTATCAACCCAAGAAGAAATATACCCAAAAAGAAAAACAGGAAAGTCTTGTGTTTTTTCGTTACCGGCAGGAATTTCGACAACTCAACACGCTCGGAGACAATGGTAAAAAGCGCGAATGCCATCCACCAGGGAAAAGCAGCCGGATAAAATTTTCCGAAGAATAAGATAATGTTTCCGGTTAACCAGCAAGCGGCACCAAGAAACATCAGCATAAAAATCGCATCGTAGTGCTTCCACAGGTAGATCAGAAACATGATCATCAAAAAAGCACTTGCTGCAATCAGTACAAGGCAAGCGCCCTCAAAACTGCCGGCAAAAAATAAGAACAAACTGGACGCGCTGAACACAGGCCCGGCATACAAGATCTTACGTTTGAGTGGAATAACTTTTTCAAGCGCGATCAGTGATCCCAAAAAACCTCCGGTCATGATGGCACCGTGATGTGTGTAGACATCCGGTATCGGAATATTCCAGCCAAGCCGTTGCAGGCCCGTAATCAGGCCAGCAATGAGGCTCAGAACAGCTAAAATTAAGAACGGAAGTCTGGCGAACGTTGTGCTCATGATCCGCCTGAAGAATTTTTATCCGTTCCAAGTATCATGGATAGCGTTTTCATTTTCGGATTATGATCCGCGATGAGCTTTAGTATCCCTACAAAAGGAACGAAGAGAATCATACCCGAAACACCCCACAATATTGCCCCGCAGAAGATGGCCACGAGCATCAGCAAAGCATTTACCTTTAATCGGCTGCTTACGGCAAACGGAAAGATCACATTCGCTTCCAGGTATTGAACCAATGCGAAAATGCCCACCACACCGAGGGGATACCAAATGGAATCGAACGTAATCCAGGCAATCGTGATGGGCAGCATAGCACCTACCAGTATGCCAACGTAAGGAATGAATGTTAACACGGAAGCAATAAATCCGAACAACACTGCATGGGGTATTCCGAGAAGAAAAAGACCGAGGCTATTGAGAATGCCTACCAGCAGGTACACAACAGCCATACCCTTGATGAAACTATAATATGTTTTTATGGTGAGGCTTAATATTTCGTTAATGGAAGCCTGCGGTTCACCCGGAAAAACACGATAGATAATGTGCACCCACAGGTGTCGGTAGTATAGAATCAACGCAGCGTACACCGGAATCAAAAGCATGAGTGTGCCCGAAAGCGCAGAAGTGGAAATTGCTTTTTGCAAAAATTCGAGAGCCCCCGAACCTGATTGACTTATTAACTGATTAATCCATTTTTGCTGTTGCTCCGGTGATATTCCGTACGTTCCGGATAATGTGGTCCGTAGGTTATGAAAGGTCTCTCCCATTTTTTCCTGCAACGATGGCCATTCGCTCATGAAGTCCACAAACTGCGTGATCAGCAGGATAACCGTACCCACAAACAGAATAATTAACAACGTAACGGCAACCGCAATCGCTGCGATTCTGCTCATTCCCTTTTTTTCCAGCCACACGCAAAAGGGATACGAAACAAAACTGATCAGGGCAGCAAAGCTTAACGGAATAAATATATCCCTTCCGAAATACAAAATGACGGAACCATAAACCGTGTACTGAAGCCATTTTAACTGGTTGTCGGAGGAAAGCACCGTACGTGGCATCATAAACTTTAATGTATATAAAGAAACAAATCTATTTGCTTAAATTGTTAAGCCTGTTGATGAGCATCACCTATCGAACTGACAAAAGTCAATACGTGCCTCGAACAGCGAACATATTTTTAACCAAATTAGTAATACTATGATATCTGTATTAGGAACAACCGGTGAATATATGCTTCAACCCGGCTTGATGGACAAACACCGGAAAACGCTTGAATGGCTTTCGTCAACCATATTGTGGGAACGGGAAGTGATCTTTTTTCAAAAGATCCTGGATATGCATGCATCCAAGTTCACATCAACCGCTGACAAGCAAAAGATCAGTCATTTTCAAAATCTGATCATCTACTATCGCGGGGAAGTAATTCACCAGTTGGCTGCCAAGCTTCGGGAACATGAACACAAGCTTGCTGAATTGCTTCGCACGAAAAACGAACTCATGACCGAGTACTTCAAAGAACATGACGCCTTCATGTCTGAGTTGGAAACATTCGCAAAAAGTTTTGCTGAATTTAAAAGTCAGTTGTTTGACTTTGTTGAAAAAGCGATGTGACGGATATCCCTTCATTCTGAAACCTGATTTAAATCAGGTTTTCGTTTGACGATAATCAAAAGGCTCATTGTATTGCGCGGAATACATTTGACACGTCAATCATTATCGCCATGAAAAAAATACTGGTACCGTGTGATTTCTCAAAACCAGCTGTAAACGCCTTCCGCCTTGCGTGCGACATCGCCAGCCAGGCCAAAGGGTCCGTCCACCTGATCCATGTAATTGAAATGCCCGTGCTGCATGACACGGTTTTGGTGCCTGTGCTGAACTTCGAACAGCAGCTGTTTAAAGACCTCCAGGAAAAGACACAGAAGGAATTCAAAAAGATAATCGAAAAATACAAAACGGAGGGCGTTAAGGTAGTCTCCAAAATCGAGTTCGGCTTACCGTCCCGGATGATCCTCGATTATGTAAAAGACAATGAAATAGACATCATTGTCATGGGCTCACATGGTGCTACAGGCCTTCGGGAATTTTTCATCGGCTCCAATGCCGAAAAAATTGTGCGGAATTCTTCGGTGCCGGTATTGGTAGCCAAAGACTACCCCAAAGGCGCTGTCAAAAATATTGTATTCCCGAACACGCTGGATACGGAATATCAGGAAGACCTGGTAATGAAAGTAAAAGCCCTTCAGTATTTTTTCAAAGCCACGTTGCACCTCGTGTGGATCAATAGCCCGCTGAATTTTATGTCAGATTCAGTGACGTTCGAAAGGCTGAACGCCTTCGCTAAACGGTTCATGTTAAAAGACTATACGGTTAATGTGTACAATCACACGGACGAAGAAGAGGGTATTCTCAAATTCACCAAAATGATTAAAGGTAACCTCATTGCCATGGGAACCCACGGTCGTAAAGGCATCGCCCACTTCCTGAATGGAAGCCTGGCTGAAGATGTGGTCAATCACACCGACAGCCTCATCTGGACGTACACGCTGAAGAATGAAAAAAGTCCTGCATGAAAAGCGTAGCCAACGAAGCAACGCCCGTTGTACAGGCCGTAGCCTGTTTTCACTGTGGACAACCGTGTGAAGAAACGTTGTGGCTTAACGAAAAAGTTTTCTGCTGCTATGGCTGTAAAACGGTCTTTGAAATTCTGAACGACAATGACCTCTGCGAATACTACACGCTTGATAAAAATCCGGGCATAAGCAGCAACGCAGAAGAAGAAACCTTCACATACCTGGATGCTCCCGACATTCGTAAAAAAGTAATTGAATTTGATTCGCCCACATTTGCACGTGTACAGTTATATGTTCCGGCTATTCACTGCGCTTCCTGCATCTGGCTGCTGGAACACCTGGAACGATTGAACGAGGGAATACTGAAATCCGAAGTGAACTTTGCACGGAAGACCGTGTGGATAAATTTCAATCCGCAAAAAATAGTGCTGAGTACGATCGGCAATCTTCTGGCTAAAGTAGGTTATACACCTCAGATCAGCCTTGAAAAGGAGACCAAAAAGAAAACTACGGACTACGCCCTGGTGACAAAACTGGCATTGGCCGGTTTTTGTTTTGGCAACGTAATGCTGTTCAGTTTTCCTGAATATGCCGGGCTGGATCATACCGATGTAACACTTGCCAGGTTGTTCTCCTGGTTGAATCTGGCTTTATCCATACCTGTATTTTTTTATAGCGCCACGGATTATTTCAGGTCCGCGTTTGCCAGCTTCCGTCAAAAACAAATAAACATCGATGTGCCCATTGCATTGGGATTACTTGCGCTGTTTGCACGTAGCACTTACGACATCCTAACGGCAACAGGCGCTGGCTACCTGGATTCATTTACGGGCTTGGTTTTCTTCCTGTTAATCGGCCGTTGGTTTCAAAACAAAACGTATGAGAACCTGGCCTTCGACCGCGACTTCAAATCATATTTTCCACTGGCCGTACATAAACTTTTTTTGAAAGAATGGAAACCTGTCGTGATCTATGACCTGCATAAAGGTGATCAGATTCGTATTCGTCATATGGAAATCATCCCGGCTGATAGCATCCTCCTGGATGAAAAGGCGTATGTGGATTACAGTTTTGTAACGGGAGAATCGAAACCTGTTAAGGTATTACAAAGCGATCTGATTTATGCAGGGGGCCGGTTGATCGGTCAACCCGTTACGCTGGTTGTTGACCAAAAGACTTCACAAAGCCACCTTACCAGTTTGTGGAATCATGAGGCATTTCGAAAAGCAGAAGAAAGCGAGTATAAAAAAATAATTGACCGTGCCGCGCGCAGGTTCACCTGGATCGTCATGATCATTGCGTTCGTCACTGCAGTATACTGGTATTTTGTTTCGCCTGCCGAAATGTGGCTGGTGCTTACCTCCGTATTGATGGTTGCCTGTCCTTGTGCCCTGGCGCTGGCTGCACCTTTTACCTATGGAAGTATGCAACGCGCATTTGGCCACGAACAATTCTACCTTAAAAATGCGAACGTCCTGGAGCGACTCGCCTCGGTTGACGCGATTGTGTTTGATAAAACCGGAACGGTTACTACCGGTCAAAAACCGGACATCACTTTTACAGGAGAATTATCACAGACAGAATATGGATGGGTCAGGGAATTGACAAGTTACTCCACACATCCGCTAAGTTCGTTACTTACCAAATTTATCCGGCAATCGTGTATAGGCCCGATCTCCGAATTCAGGGAACTTCCGGGTAAAGGCATCGAGGGGAAAATTAATGGCCATACAATACGTATCGGCTCAGCAGCTTTTGTTGGATTTTCGGAAAGTATAAACAGCACATCATCCCAGGTTTTCATTTCTGTTAACGAAGTAATGAGAGGATATTTCACCATTTCGACCTTAACACGAAAAGATATCAAACCTATGCTGGAACGTCTGGGCGACAAGTGCGCTGCTTTATTATCTGGCGATAATGACGCAGACAAGGCTAAGATGGCCGCGCTGTTCAGCCCCACAGTTCAACTTTTGTTTAATCAAAATCCACATGATAAACTTGAGTACGTTCGTTCTTTACAAAGCCAGGGAAAGAAAGTGTTGATGATCGGTGACGGACTTAATGACTCAGGTGCGCTCAAGCAAAGTGATGTGGGCATTGCCATTACCGATGATACCGGTGTATTCACCCCGGCCTGCGATGGAATTTTACAGGGTAATCAGATCACACAATTGGATAAGTTTCTGGAACTGGCTAGGTCGTCCACGCGTATTCTGAAAACCGCGTTTATCATTTCATTCTTTTACAATGCCATTGCCCTCGCGTTTGCCGTTACCGGCCACCTTACACCGCTGGTAGCTGCTATCCTGATGCCGATAAGTAGTATTAGCGTGGTGGGGTTTTCATCGCTGGCGGTAAAGTATGTGAGTAGAAGGTTTAAAGTTTAGCGTTTAAGGTAAAGGGTTATTCCTGGGGTTATAAAAATTCAATAGGCTATGGTGAAAAATATTTCAGGTGAAGAAGCCGTAAAGGCCATACGTCCGGGCAACCGGGTGTTCATTCATGGAGGTGCTGCAGCACCTCACTACCTCGTGAGAAAAATGATTGAACGCGCTGACGAGTTGTGGGATATCGAATTGGTAAGTATCAGCCTGCAAGGTGAGGCGCTGTTTACGGATCCGAAATACAAACAAAACTTCCGGATCAATTCACTATTTGTTTCCCAAAACATACGCGAGGCGGTGAATGATGGACGGGGAGATTACGTGCCTATATTTCTCAGCGAGATACCTAACCTCTTCCGGAGAAACATACTCCCGCTGGATGTAGCCCTTGTTCAGGTTTCGCTACCCGATAAACATGGCTACTGCTCCCTGGGAGTTTCGGTTGACATAACAGTTGCCGCAATCAAGACAGCGAAATATGTAATCGCCCAGGTCAATCCAAGAATGCCGAGAACACTTGGCGATGGCATTATAAAAATTGATGAATTCGATTCGATCGTAGTTGCTGAACAGGAGCTTCCTGAAATTACATCGGGCGAAACGATTTCGGAAATTTCACAACGCATTGGTCAATATTGTGCTTCGCTGGTGGAAGATGGCGCGACCATCCAGACCGGCATTGGCGTAATACCGGATGCCGTTCTGGCGAGCCTGCAGAATCACAAGGAACTGGGTGTACACACCGAGATGTTCTCCGATGGCCTTATACCACTCGTTGAAAAAGGTGTAATTACCAATCAGCATAAAAAAAAGCACCGTGGCAAGATCGTTTCTTCTTTTGTGCTGGGAAGCAGAAAGCTTTATGATTTTATTGACGACAATCCTGCCGTGGCCATGCTAGGTATTGATTATGTAAACGATACCGCAGTTATCCGAACGAATCCCAAAGTTACCGCAATCAACAGCGCCATTGAAGTAGACATCACCGGACAGGTTTGCTCTGATTCTATTGGAACGTATCACTTCTCCGGTGTAGGCGGGCAGATGGATTTTGTAAGAGGTGCTTCGCTATCCGAAGGTGGTAAACCCATTATTGCCCTGCCCTCAATAACAGCAAAAGGGATATCCAGGATTTCTGCACAGCTCAAGCCCGGTGCTGGCGTAGTTACAACCCGTGCGCACGCACACTACATTGTTACAGAATACGGTGTCGCCTACTTGTACGGCAAGAATATGAAGCAACGTGCTAAGGCGTTGATCGAGATCGCTCATCCCAATCACCGCGAAGCATTGGAGAAGGCGGCCTTCCAGCGTTTTAAAAGCTATGAGTTTGAACGAACCATTTACTAGTTATGACTATCATCATTCTGCTGATTGGCATCAGCCTCACCATCGCACTTATTTTCCTGGGGATCTTTCTCTGGTCAATGAAAAACGGGCAGTATGACGATACCTATACACCATCCATCCGGATGTTATTTGAAGAAAAAAAAAAGAATAAGGAAGATGTCAAAACCGATAAGTAGCCTGGATGATTTGATCCGAAAGTATGATGTTCCGGTGCCGCGTTACACCAGCTACCCGACCGTTCCGGCATGGGATATCGAAAAATTTTCGACCACGCAATGGGTAAGTGCTGTGGAACGGATTTTCGATGAAACCAATAAAACAAAAGGCATTAGCGTTTACATACATCTCCCCTTTTGCGAAAGTTTATGCACCTATTGCGCCTGCAATGTTCGCATCACAAAAAATCACAACGTTGAAGATCGATACCTGCGGTCTATTCTGGAAGAATGGGAATTGTACCGATACATCTTCGGAGAAAAACCGGTGATACGCGAGCTTCATATCGGGGGAGGAACACCTACGTTCTTTCATCCGGAGAATCTGAAAAAGCTTCTGGATGAATTGTTGAAAAATGTGATCATTCATCCTCAACATGAATTTAGTTTCGAGGGACACCCGAACAATACTACCTCCGAACACCTTACCGTATTTTACAATAGCGGTTTCCGGAGAGTGAGTTATGGCGTTCAGGATCTGGACCAGCGCGTACAGAAAGCAATCAACCGCGTCCAGCCTTTTGAAAATCTGGAGCGTGTAATACAGGCTAGCCGGAAGATTGGATTTGACTCCATCGGTTTTGACCTGATTTATGGATTGCCCTATCAGACGATTGAATCCATAACCCATACTTTTCAACAGGTAATCACGCTGAAACCCGACCGGATTGCTTTTTACAGCTATGCGCACGTTCCGTGGGTAAGACCGGGACAGCGGGGTTACGAGGATGCCAACCTGCCCAATGATGTCACCAAGCGTGCATTATATGATGCAGGGAAAAAAATCCTGAATGAAAAAGGGTACCATGATATTGGAATGGATCACTTTGCACTCGCGGATGATGCTCTTTACACAGCAGCCGCTCAGCGGAAGCTGCACAGAAATTTTATGGGGTACACAACATCGCAAGCTGAACTGCTCATCGGATTAGGTGCATCGGCAATCAGCGATGCAAAATATGCGTATGCCCAAAATGCAAAGAAAGTTGAAGACTATGAAAGTCGGGTTGTGCAAAACAAATTGGCCGTCTTCAAAGGCCACATCCATACTGATGAAGACCTCGAGATCAGAAACTGCATTCTGAACATTGCATGTGGACGCGAGGTAAAAGGTGATCAGCTTATGAAAGTAGACAATGGAACATTGCTGGCTGAACTTGCGATTATGGAAGAAGAAAATATCATTAAACTTTCTGCCACGGGATTAACCGTAACGGAATCCGGAAAAGCCTTCATACGGAATATCTGCCACGCATTCGACAGAAGAGCTGCAGAACAAAAAGAACAAAAAAATATTTTCAGCAAGGGAATATAGTCAATCACCTATCGGGGGTGTGCACTTTCATGGCGTACCGGAAAAGTAGGGCGACACTTAATAATGCCAGTATTCCCATACCCATGGCTACCGACAGATCCGCTTCAATACCGCGATTCTTCATGATTAATACCAATGCGCCAATGGTGATATTCATCAGTATAAAAAACATCAATATCACCGGAGCAAACAAAAAGCCGAGTGCCCTTCTTTTCAGTAAGAGGATGCCACAAATAAAAATTCCGGGGAGAAAAACGGCAAGATCAATGACGTGTACCGGGTTTGTTAAAAGTCCGGATTCCTGCAGATTGACTGGAACGAAATCCGATTGAAGAGCTGGTATTACGTCTGAGAGCCACAGCAAGTAGAACAATATTGAAATCACGAGGAAATAGATACCAATAAGTCGAATCAGAGCTCTTCCACCTAAAACAGGTATCATCTTGTTTTTTATCGATTTGTACAACAGATATAAAAATGCATAAAAGGCAATTCCAAGCGTGAGGCAATACACCAGGAACAGCTTATTGAAATGAACGGCAAAGCAATAAATTGTAAACGTATAAATGAGGTAAAGCAACACGCCTCCCCAGAGTAAGCGCCCGATCTCTTTGTTTGAACCCATGGCAAATACTGTGGTGAAAATCAAGACCGGAACGACCACGATCAGATCAACGGTGTCCTGGCCCACTGATTGTGCCTGCCAATTAATGGATTCCTGATAATAAAAATCACCGCTGAACAATCCGATTACACTGCATGTACTTACCAATACGGTTAATAAAGATGACAGCAGCAAGATAGTTCTGGAAGAAATCATGCGGGAAGATGAGTTCCTCCTCGTTAATAAAGAATGAATGACATCAATCAGTCGGATGACTTTAATCATGCGGCTGGTCAATCGGTAAATTGAACTTATTTTATTCGTTTCAAAATATCGCTCATCATCTCAACCTGTACCTTTTGAATTTCAATGAGCTCCTGTTGTTGATGTATAATCAGGTGATCGAGTTTTTCATGGAGCATGCGTATCTCTAATTCAGATTTTAGATTAATCATATAATCCTTCTTCGCACGCTCCCGGTCCTTTTCTTCCTGGCGGTTTTGACTCATCATAATCACCGGTGCCTGCAGGGCAGCAATGCATGACAGAATAAGATTCAGCAAAATGAACGGATATGGATCGAAGCCGTGGTTCATGAATACAATGACGTTAGTTACGATCCAAAATGCCAGAAAGAAGCCAAATGAAATAATGAATTTCCAGCTTCCACCAAAGAAAGCAACACGATCCGCCACCCTCTGCCCCAACGTTAGTTCAGCATCTGCCTGTTCAATTTTATCGACCAGCGTCTTACGGTTTTTTAAAGCATGAAGCACATTTTTTTCGAGATCGGACAGCTCTCCGGTTTCACGAACAAGGTAATCTGCGATATACCTTTGGCGGTAAACATTCAGTTCAGTGACTGACAAACAACTGTCCTTCGAAAATTCAGGATGATCTTTGGCAATAAGATCAAAAATAGGTTGCCGGATAGATTTGGCAGAAATACGCTCAGCTGTTGGAAATTCATGGTGCGACAGGTCGCTGATAAAGTTTTTCATTTGAAGCCGGATTGTTCCAGCCTCAATTTAATTCTTTGCGGGGCGTGCCTTTAACAGTTTTCGTTCTATTTTCTTACTGTCTTTATAAATCTGTCCTTTTGTATCGTCAAAGATGATTTCCCGGAAGTCCACAT
>Ga0315910_10003251_pt1 | contig 13928 bp, 11 predicted proteins | sample EdamamesoilMG_FD_204470 | JGI IMG/M metagenome (GOLD analysis project Ga0315910, IMG submission 204470) | Garden soil microbial communities collected in Santa Monica, California, United States - Edamame soil | ecosystem: Environmental > Terrestrial > Soil > Garden | place: USA: California...
CCGGATCCGCCGCGGCAAGGCGACGGTTTCCGCCTCGAAGCGGGCGTCGGGCTTTTGCAGGGGTTCGATGGGTTCGGCTCCGCCGTCACGCCGCTCGTGCGCGCCGGGGGCACCCTGCCGTGGTTCGACGAGGGGCCGCTGTCGATCGACCTCGTCCTGACGGCATCCACGCTGGGCAGCGAGGTGCGCGTCGAGCGAGAGGACGACTCGGTCGGTGTGCGGCAGTCGATAGGAACCGCGTCGCTCGCGGTGCGGATGGCGCCGCGGTTCGTCGTGCAACCCATGCTGACCGTGAGTGCGGGGGCCTATCGCGTGGACGTGGAGGCCGAGGCCCAGCCCCCGCACGTCGCGAATTCCGACACCACCTGGTCGGCCCTGTTCGGCGCCGGGACCGGTGTCTGGTTCCAACCGGCGGATTCGTTTGCGCTCACGTTGCAGGGAGAGGTGCTGACGGCGACGGCGCGAACGGTCGTGCAGATCGGCCGTGAAGTCGTGGGCACCGCCGGCTCACCGATGGTGCTGATCAGCGCCAGCGCCGTGGGGGTATTCTGATGTCACGCTCGGTCCGTCGCTTGGGCCTCGCCGGTGCGCTCGTGCTGCTTTCCGGCTGCGAACCTCAGGTGGTCGACGCCGTCGATATCCCGACTGCGGGCGCGAGCGGCGCCGGTGGCTCGTCCGGCACGAGCGGCGCCGGCTCGGGCGGCGCCGCAGGCAAAGCATGCTCCGACCCCGAACGCGATCGCGACGGGGACAGGGTGCCCGACTGCGACGATCAATGCCCGGATCAACCAGCGAAGTCCGAGCCGGGCCTCTGCGGCTGCGAGCTCCCGAACGACGACGTCTGTCAGAGCTTGCTCGACGTGCTCATCCACCGCTACGCGTTCGAAGGTACGAGCACCACGGTCGTCGACTCCAAAGGTGGCGCCGACGGTGAGCTTCGGGGAGACGACCTCGTGCTCGACGGTTCGGGCGCGGTCACGCTCGGCGGCGGGCGCCGTGGCGAGTACGTCGACCTCCCCAACAACCTGATTTCGGTGCTGAACTCGGTGACGCTCGAGGCCTGGGTCATCTGGTCCGGCGGCGCCGGGTGGCAGCGGATCTTCGACTTCGGCGACGACGGGACCGGAATGGAGGACAGCCGTAACGCCGGTATCGGGTCGACGTATCTCTTTCTCACGCCCCAGCTCCCCCAGGACGCCATCGAGGGACCGATCGCGCGCGTCGCGTTCCAGGACGTCGAGCCGATCGAGGCAAAAACCGACGCAACGCGCGCATTCGCGATCGGCACGCAAACACACGCCGCCGTCACGTACGACTACACGTCACAGGCGCTCTCGCTTTACATGGATGGCGAGCTCGAGGGCAGTCAGGTTTTCGACGCCACGCGTCAGGTGCAGATCCGCCTGCCGGCGCTCAACGACATCAATTGCTGGCTCGGGCGCTCGCTGTACGTTGCCGACGCCGACTTCGGCGGGCAGATCCTGGAGTTTCGCATCTACTCGGAGGCGCTCAGCGCGGCCCAGATTGAGACCAGCTACGACGCCGGCCCGGACGCGCCATTCATGCCATGACATTGCGGTTTTCCGGCTCTGGTTGCCTCCGCGGCCGTCTCATGGTTGGAGTCCGCCAGATGGCCAATCGCTCATTCTTGCTTCGCTTGTTTGCGCTTTCGACCGGAGCGACGTTGCTCTTCGGCGCGACCGGTTGCTCGGGCGAGGACGCGCCGCCGGCGGTCGCTGCCGAGAGCTTCTGCGGCAAGGTCGGCGGCGGCTCGGGCACGGCGCCCGCCATGACGAGCACGATCGAAGCCGACGACGCCGCGATCCTCTACGCCGGTCGCTTCGACCGCACCGATGCGAAGGGCCCGATCACGTCGGCGCCCGCCGCGTCGGCGACCGTGCGCTTCGATGGCACCGCGCTCTCCGTCCACTTCCAGGACGAGTTCTTGAACGGCAAGAAGAACTACTACGACGTGATCGTCGACCAGGGGAGCGAGTGCGAGCGGCGCGCGAAGATCACGCCGCGCCAAGGCGTGACGGAGTACCCGGCGGTGTGGGGGCTGACGGATGGCGAGCACACGGCGACGTTCGTCAAGCGCACGGAGTCGAGCATCGGCAAGGTGACGTTCCGTGGCTTCTCGTTCCGCGGCGACGTGCTCGAAGCGCCGGAGCCTCCGGCGAGAAGGGTGCAAATCATCGGGGATTCCATCAGCTGCGGTGGCGGTAACGACACCATCCCGAAGGAGGACCGCGAGGAAGGCCAGACCTTCGAGAGCATGTGCATGGAGGACGACTGGGGCGTCCCGTACCACAACGCCGGCAAAGCCTTCGGCTCGCTGACCGCGCGCCACTTCGGCGCCGAGATGCAGGTGACGGCCGTTTCCGGCATCGGCCTGATGCGCAATTACAGCAGCCGTTACGACGCCCGCCCGATGCCCGAGGTGTACGACACGCTGTTCCTGGAACAGATGGATTCGCCGCCGTGGAACGCGCTCGACTTCGTGCCCGACGTGGTGCTGATCGCACTCGGGACGAACGACCTTTCGCCCGGTGAGGGCGGTGTCGCCGATCCGGCGCCGAGGATCACGGTCGACGAGTACGTCGAAAACTACGTCGCCTTCATCGACCACCTGATGAGCGACGACCATTACCCCGAGGCGGAATTTTTCGCGCTGGGTAGCCCGATGCTCGGTAACAACTATCCGGACTCGACGTACACCTACCGGGACGACCTCGAAGAGGCGATCGCCGCCGTGTCGGAGCACTACGCGTCGATGGGGATCGACACCGTGCACGCGGTCCCGATCCACCAGACCGTCAACAGGGGCTGCGCGGGCCATCCCGGCGAGACCGAGCACGCGGACATCGCGAACGACGACGTGATTCCCGCCGTTGCGGCCGTCACCGGCTGGTAGCCGGCGCTTGACGCCGCACAAACTCCGGTACTAAAGCGGTTCAGCGATGGTGCCTGGAAGCGCTCCCAGACGGGCTTTCTCCGTGCTCAGCCTGGCGCTGGGCATTGCGCTCTTCGCGCTCACCGGTTGCCTCCGCACACCCGACCGCCACGCGGCATCGATGCTCGACGTCGAGATGAACCCGCCGGCGAACTTCGAGCTCGACGGAGAGCCGTTTTGCTTCGGCGGCTCGAACAACTACTACCCGCTCTTCAAGCCGCGCCCGGTGGTGGACGATCTGTTCGAGGCGGCGAAGGCGCTCGATTTTCGCGTGATGCGCGTGTGGGCAATGATGGACCGCGGCTCGCTCGACGGCACGGTGCCGAACGCGGATCCGGACGGCGGCGACAAGCAGGGCGTCTACTTTCAGTACTGGGATCCGGTGAAGAAGAAGCCGGTCTTCAACGACGGCCCGGACGGCCTAGAGCGCCTGGACTACGTGCTCGCCAAGGCAGAGCAAGTGAACGTGAAGATCAGCATGGTGCTGGTCAACAACTGGCGCGCGTTCGGCGGCATCGACCAGTACTTGATGTGGTACGGCCGCGACAAACACCACGAGTTCTTCAGTGAGCCCGAGCTCCGGCAGGCCTACAAGAACTGGGTCGAGCACCTGGTGATGCGCAAGAACACCATCACCGGCCGCCTCTACCGCGACGACCCGACCATCTTCGCCTGGGGCCTCGCCAACGAGCCGCGCATGAAGGGCGGCAGCACGTTCGACCGCAGCACCGGCTGGACCACCGCGACGCTCACCGACTGGGTGGACGAGATGTCGCGCTTCATCAAGTCGCTCGATCCGAACCACATGGTGTCGGTCGGTGACGAAGGGTTCTTGAACGGCGGCGGCGACCACTGGGCCTACAAGGCGAACGACGGCGTCGATCACGCGGCGATCACCGGGCTCCCCGGCATCGACTACGGCACCTTCCACATGTACGTCGATCAGTGGGGGGCGAAGCCGGAATGGGGCGAGAAGTGGATCGTCGATCACATCCGCGTGGCCCGCGAGCTCGGTAAGCCGACGGTGCTCGAGGAGTTCGGCCTCCGCGTCACGCGCGAGAACGACAAGCTCGGTCCGATCATCTCCGGTTGGCCGGAGCGCCGGCGTGCCTACACGCGCTGGAACGAGCTCATGCTGCGGCGCGGCGGCAACGGCTCGCTCTCGTGGATGCTCTCGGGCATCGACGAGGACAAGCCGCTCTACCCCGACTACGACCACTACGGTTACTACAAGCACGACGAGACCGGCGCGCTGCTCGGCGCGTACGCCAAGAAGTTCAAGTCCGAAGCGCCCGCCTGCCGCGCCGCCGCGCCCGCGACCGGCGCGAAATCGCCGTTCGTCCGCGTCCGCAAGGCGCCCGAGAACGTCGCCTTCGGCTGGGTGGAGCCGAACAAGGGCTGATGAGCATGCGCGTTCGCTTCGCCCTCGCTTCGTCCGTCTTCGGGCTCGCCACCGCCGGCTGCATCACGTCGCCCGCGTGGGAGTACGGTTCCACCGCCAAGGCGAAGGAGCTCGACGTGCCGCCGTGCAGCGAGCAGGCGATCGTCGAGGACGCCGAGGACGTCGACCCGCGCATGCGCGTGCAGGACGGTCGCGGCGGCTACTGGTTCACCTTCGTCGACTCGGAGGGCTCGACGATCACGCCCCAGGGTTGGCCGTTCAAGATGAGCCCAGGCGGGCGAAACGGCTCGAAAGGCGTCGTCAAGATGTCGGGCCAGATGGCGGCATCGGGGAAGAGCATCTACGCGGGCATGGGCGTTTCGATGACCGAGCCGCCGGGGTTTTACGACGCGTCGAAGTATTCCGGCGTCACCTTCTGGGCCAAGGGGCCCGGCCGCGTTCGCTTCGAGATGCCCGACGTGCACACGGCGCCCGCCGGCGGCATCTGCAAGGATTGCTACAACGACTTCGGCATCGTGCTCGCGCTCGAGCCCGAGTGGCGAAAGTACACGATCCGCTTCGAGTGGATGCAGCAGCGCTCCGGCTGGGGTGACCCGTTCCCGGCGATCCAGGTCGACCAGATACTGGCGATGGAATGGGAGTTCAACGGCGCGGGCCGCGCCTTCGACATTCAGATCGACGACATCGCCTTCGTTTGCGAGCAGGTGAAGGAATGATGCGCCACCTCTTCGCGCTCGGTCTCGCGCTCGTTGCCGTCGGTTGCGGCGGCGACAACGAGAAGCCGCGTCCCGCCAATCCCGGAGCGTGCCGCCCGCTCGTGCCGCTCGTCGACTACCCGGACCAGTGGCCCGGCAAGGTCGATTGCGGCGCGCTCGACGACTACGAGGTGCTCTTGCTCGACGATTTCGAGGAGCTCGTCAGCGACCAGGGCTGGTACGTCAACAACGATCGCACCGCGGAGCAGGATCCACCCGTTGCCACCAACGCACCGCCGCACACGACGGTGATCCCGGGTGGCCGCTGCAGCGGCGTCGCGGCGCCGGCGGACCCAAACCGTTGCGACCTCGCGAGCGCGACCGCGCTCCCAGGCGAATGCCCCGCGGTGCTCTCGCCCGAGGCGCACGGCGCGATGCACATCATCAGCGGTAACCTCACCAACAACGGCGGGCAGCTCGGCATGACGCTGGCGAAATGTCCCGCGCCGCCGCCGGACGATCTTGATCTCTACGATTGCCATTTCCCGCCTGGGACGGCCGAAGAGGGGGCGTGCTCCGTCGCCGACGGGCCGACGAAGACTCAGAACAACTGCGAGGGAACCGACCTCAGCGGCTGGGAAGGCATCGTGCTCTGGGCCCGCATCGGTCCCGGAAGTCAGGCGAGCATCAAGGTGCGAGTCGCCGATCGCCTGACGGACGACAAGGGCTGCGTCTGCAATCCCAACACGAACCAGAACGACGCCTCGGACGGCTGCGACAAGTGGGGGCGGTTCATCACGCTCGACGGCACCTTCCGCGCCTACCGCGTGCCGTTCACGGATCTGCAGCAGGGCGGCTGGGGTGCGGCTTCGCCGGGGCTCGACACCGGCAACATCTTTTCGATGGCGGTTGAGTACGGGCGCGGCGCCTGGGACCTCTGGCTCGACGACATCGGGTTCTATCGGAGGAAGCCGTGAGCGCTCGGCGCCTTCGCGCGCGCATCGCTGGTGCCTTCGCGCTCTCCGCGTTTCTCGTCGGGGTGGTCGCGCACGCGGAGCCACCGAAGGCGGAGGAGCCTGCGGTCGAGGACGATCTCGAGGGTCTCGAGGAAGCGCCGATGCCACCGCCGGGTTACGTCCCGGGTCATCGCACGCGTGTCGGGCTCGGCCTCTCGCCGCACGTTCCGGGTCACCAGTCGGTGCTGCCCGCGGCCATCGCGCCCGCGTTCGGCGCCCCCGTGAACCCGGCCGAAGGCGCGCGGCTCAAGTTCAGCGGCTATCTCCAGGCCGGCGGTCGCACCGGTTTCAACACGCGCCGGGTCGACCGTCCCGGCTTCGACAAGATGATCTGGCACGGCGATCCGCTCGTGCCGCGCGGCAACGTGTTCGAAAACGCGAACGTCGTGCCGTACAGCTGGGCGGAGCTCCGCTTCTCCTACGGCACGCCGACCGTCACCGCGAACGTCTCGCTCGGTGCGTGGTCGTTCTCCGAGTCGATGCAGGCGGCCGGCTACTTTCAGCCGAACGCGCAGCTCTGGATCCGCGACGCGTACCTGAGCTACCAGCCGCGGAACATCGGCCCGGTGACGATCAAGGCCAACGTCGGCGTCTACGAAGACCGCTACGGCTGGATGGCGGAGTACTCGAGCGGCCAATACGGCGCGCCGCTCGTCGCGACGATCCCGGGCATCGGCGAGACCATCTCGGTGGCGTTCCCGATCGGGTCCGATCTCGTGATCGACCTCGAGCAGGGAATCAAGACGTACATGAGCCGCCCGCCGGCGGAAGCGCCGACTGGCCCGACCAACAACTGGCTGAAGCCGTGGGAAGGGCAGACCTTGGTGAATCACCTTCACCTCGGCGCCGAATACAAGCCCTGGGGTATGCGGCCTGCTCTCCACTTCATCCATGCCGCGTCGCGCGACGATGTGGGCGACGACGTGGCACTCGGCAACCTGCGGGCCTGCTACCCGCTCAAGGACCCGGAACCTCCGGCGCTGGGCGAGCCCCCGGAGCCGGACTACCTTCCCAGCCCCGAAGAGTGCGACGCCCTCGACCACGCGGACGGCTCGCTTCAGGTGCTGGCCGCCGACATCAAGTTCAAGTTCCCCCGCTTCGGGCACCTCTATCTCGGTGTCTCGCACACCTCGGCCGAGCACATCCGCTCGGTGACGAACGTCGTCCAGATCCTGAACGCGGGCGGCGGCCGCGACCTCATGGATCGTTACTTCGGGCGGAACAACCCGGATGGCCGCGGGACGCTCTTGCTTGCCGGCGCCGAGTACACGGTGAGCCTCGGTGAAGTGCTCCGCTATCCCGAGGAGTTCTTCGGTGAAGGTCCGGATCTGGATCTCACCGTGTACGGCATGTACGGCCACATCACCGCCGACGATCCGGCGCGCGACGGCGAAGACAAGTACAAGTTCGGCATCGAGGGCACGTATTCGTTCCTGTCTTGGCTCGCTGCCTCGGGGCGCATCGATCGGGCGGTCGCGTACGCGCACCCACCCAAGGTGCCGAGCGCCGCAGAAAAGCACCTCTGCACCGAGACGAACACCGGTCCGAACGGCGAGTGCCTCCTCTACCCGGGCCAGAACGACAACGGTTACACCGTTCTCACCGCCAAGATGGTGCTCCGGAGCGACTGGACGGCGCGGGAAGCGCTCACGTTCCAGTACTCACGGTTCTTCTACCGATCGAACTTCCATCTCGTCACGTTGAACTCGGGCGGTCAGGTCTCGAACCAGACCGATCAACCCGACCGTGACCTCATTGCTGTCTACGGAACCTTGTGGTGGTGACCATGAAGCCTAGCCCTGCATATGTTCTCGGCCTTGCGACGGCGCTCGCGCCGGGGGTCCTCAGCGCTCAAGCGCTGCCCCCCGCCGCTCCCGTCGTACCCACCGCGCCCACGCCGACGCCGGCCGCACCCCCAGGGGTGGCACCGGCTCCGGCGCCTGCTCCCGCCGCTCCGGCAGCTCCACCGAGCGCGCCCGCTCCCGCTGCGACTCCCGCGCCCGCCCCGACGCCCGCACCCGCAGCACCCGACGCGACGACCGCGCCCGCAGCCGCCGCAGCAGCAACGACCGCGCCTGCCGCGACACCCGATCCTGCCCCCGCGGCTCCCCCCGCTCCCGCGCCGAAGAAAAAGAAGAAGCCCGAGCCCAAACCGCCGAAGCCGCTCCTCGGTCTCGCGCTCTCGACGCCGGACAGCTCCGCGCTCCCCGGCCGGCTGCGTCCGTCGTTCGGCGTGCAGCCGATCTCGTCGAGCGATTGGAAGTTCGACTTCCACGGCTTCTTGAACGTGCCGCTCCGCATCGGCTTCAACACGCGTGAAGCGCCGCTCGATACGCAATACCAGACGGTAATGCACGGCCCGCCGCTCGTCCCCGACGAGCACGAGCGGTTCGAGCACACCGGCGTCATCCCGGAGCCGTGGGTTCAGCTCGGTTTCTCGTTCGGCAATTCCGACGTGGTCGCCAACGTGATCATCGCGGCAAAAAGCGTCAGCAATGCCCAGGGATTCTTCAATCCGCCGACCCAGCTCGGCATCAACGACGCCTTCCTCACCTTCAAGCCCGGCTGGGAGGGCGCGGATGTCGAATTCGACGTGGGGGCGTTCGCCAACCGCTACGGCTCGACCGGTGAGTACGACACCGGCCGCTACGACACGCCCGTCATCGCGCGCGTCGCCGGTGTCGGCAGCACGGCGCGTGGCATGGTGCCCATCACCGGGGACCTCGCACTTCTCGCCGAGCTCGGCATGATGGGCCAGTGGGATCGCGCGCCGCTCGGTGTGGAGCCGGCGGGCTGGAACGATTTTGCCGATCCGGTCGTCGGGACGAGCTACGCGCACCACGAGCACCTCGGGCTCGCGTTCGGCAACAAGGCCGAGCTCGGTTTGCACTACGCCGTCGCCTGGACGCACGACGACCGCACGCTCCGCTCGCAGCCCGACGGCAACATCTCGGTGTTCGGCGTCGATCTCGAAGGGCAGCTCCCGCCGTACGGCCGCGCGTACCTCGCCCTGGGGCACGCTACCGCCGAAAACTCGCGCAGCGTGTCCGGCGTCATCCGCGTGCTCAACACGGCGGGCGGCCCGGGCCTGATCCGCGAGTACCTGGGTCCGGAATCGGCCGGCAACGGCAAGCTGACGACCCTCGGCGCGCAGTACGACCTCAGCATCGGCGAGATCGTCCGCCACCCGAGTCCGTTCTCCGGCTACGGCCCCGACATCATCGTCAGCCTGTTCGGCATGTACACGCACGTGCAGAGCGACGACAAGACGACGGACCAGCCCGGCGGGCGCCCGCTCTACGACGGCGTCAACAAGCTGAAGTACGGCATCGAGACGACGTACAGCGCCCTGTCTTGGCTCGCCGGATCCCTGCGCTATGATCGGGTCGTGGCGGACATGGATTACGCGGCCGAGACGTTCGCGGTGATCTCGCCGAGCGTCATCCTGCGCACCGATTTCAACTCCCAGGATCAGGTGACGCTCCGCTACTCACACTGGATGTACGGCTCGGCCGTCACCGTGCGCGAGGGCTACCCGCCGAAGGACGTGCCCTGGGTCGAGCCGGACGAGGACACCTTCTCGCTCACGGCGACCATGTGGTGGTGACGATGGGCGCGCGGCATTTCGGGCGTTTTCCCTCCATTCGCGGCGCGTCGCTTTCGGGCGTGGCGCTCTTGGTGGGCGTCGCCTTCGTGGCCTGCGGCGGTGAGGACGACGGGCGACCGCCACCTCCCGGCGCCGCATCAGGCTCCGGCGGTGGCAGCACGGATGCTTGCCAGGCCGCTCAGGCCTACGAGCTCATCAGCATCACCGATTTCGAAGGGCCGCCCGCCGTCAGTGCCCCGGGCGCGGGCAAGGGTCAGCCGCCGCTTCAGGGTACGGCGCTTTCATGCAATAGCGGGCTGCTCGCCATGGGGTCGAGCGGTGAAGGCGGCGCGGGCGGCCAGGGTGGCGGCTCGGGCAACGAAGGCGGCGAGGCGAGCACCGGGGACGACGTTCCCGTCTGTGGGTTCAACTTCAACTTCGACTCGAACAGGGACGACTGCAACCGTGATCCCGTCGCGATGGAGAAGTTCACCTGCAACCTGTCGACAGGATCGCCGTGGGTTGGGTTGGAGGTTCCCGGGGGCCGGTGTGGCGTGCCGACTCACGCCTACCACCTGGAAGCGACGGGCATGGGGGTCTGCTTCAACGACACCACCGGGCGCCGCGGCTGGGGCTCGAATTTCCTGATCGACTTCGCGGGCTCGACGAACCCCGGTGGGGTAGAGATCGACGCCAGCGATTGGGAGGGTATCGCGTTCTGGGCGCGCGTCGGAGACGGCCCCTCGAATACTGCGATCAGTATCGTCGTCGGTGACGCCGAGACCTCCGGCGGGGACTACGAGTCCCTGTCGCCGGGCGGTTGGTCCCAATGCGTGACGGCCGATTGTCTCAACGACCCCGAGACGGGTTTGTGCGTCACCGCCCCAGACACCACCAAATGCGACCCGTTTGGTGCTGTCGTCAGCCTAGCGCCGGACTGGGCCTTCTACGCCATTCCGTTCGCCGAGCTCAAACAGAAGGGCTACGGCCAGCCGGCGCCCGGCGGAGCCATCAATCCGTCGCGCCTTTCGCGGATCCAGATCTCGACCAGTACCGGCGACTGGGACTTCTTCGTGGATGATCTATCCTTGTATCGAAGCCGACCGTGACCCTCCGCAGCATCTGCCTGTCCGCGAGCTCGGTCGCGCTGCTCCTCATGGGCTGCGGGGGAGAATGGGAAAGGGTGGGTGGCCCACCAGAGAACGACCCTTCCTCGGGCGGTGAGGATGGTGCGGGCGGCGAGGACGGCGGCCTGCCCCCGATCGAGATCACGCCGGCGCCCCGTGGCCTCCACCGCGAAGGAAACCAGATCGTGGACGCCGAAGGCAACCGGGTGCTGCTGCGCGGAGTGAACCGCTCCGGCAGCGAGTACCAGTGCACGAAAGCGGGCGCCGGCATTTTCGACGGCGCGACCGACGCTGCCGCCATCCGCGGCCTCCTTGCCTGGAACATCAACGTCGTCAGGATCCCCTTGAATGAATCCTGCTGGCTCGGCATCGACCCCGTGAACCAGAGCAGCTCTGGCGAGGCCTATCGAACCGCCATTCAGGCGTACGCCGAGCGCCTTCAGCTGCACGGCATCGTCCCGATCCTCGATCTGCATTGGTCGCGCCCGGGCACCACCATGGCGCTCGAGCTCCAGCCGATGCCGAACGCCGACAACAGCGTCAGGTTCTGGCGCGAGGTCGCCCTCAGGTTCATCGACAACGACGGCGTGATCTTCGAGCCGTTCAACGAGCCGTACCCGGACATGAACATGGACACGGCCGCCGCCTGGGACTGCTGGCTCAACGGCTGTGATGCCCTGCAGTGGGGCGAGACGGAGCCCTATCCGGCGGTCGGCATGCAGGCGCTGGTAGACGCCATCCGGGAAACTGGCGCTCCGCACTTCATTCTCCTCGGAGGCGTCGAGTATTCGAACGGCCTCCGCGAGTGGCTCGCCCACGAGCCGGTCGACCCGTTGGGCAATCTCGGCGCCGCCTGGCACGCCTACAACTTCAACGGCTGCGTCACCCGGGCCTGCTGGGACGCGGAGCCCGGCACCGTTGCTGCCTCCGTCCCGGTCGTGGCGACGGAGATTGGGCAGGCGGACTGTACCGGTGCGACGTTCCTGAAGCCGCTGATGAGCTGGCTCGACGAAAACCAGCTCGGCTACCTCGCGTGGTCCTGGAACACGAGCACGACCCAGTGCACCCCGCGAGGGCGCGGTAGCGAGGGCGCGCCGTGGGCGCTGATCACGAGCTACGCGAACCCCGAGCCGTACAGCGAGTACGCGGCGACGTTCCGCGACCACATCGCCGCTCCTCCGCCATAGGCCAACGCGCCGACGCGCCGTGCGCCGCAAGACGGCGACGCACGGCCAGCACCGCTGTGCCTCAGTCCTCCGCGTCTTCGACCGTGAAGGTGTCGACGTACACGGTCGCGGCGGTCGGCAGCTCCGCGCACGAGCCGCCGCCCGAGTAGAACTGGATGCCCACCGACAGGATCTGAGCCGGGTCGTAGGGCGTGTTCGCCTGCGTCGGGTAGTCGATGTTGAAGGTGAGGGTCGTCCACTCGCCGAGTGCGAGGTTCGCGTCCCCGCCTTTCGCCCACACGTACGAGGCGCCGGTCTTCACGAAGATGTAGCTGCCGGCCGGGCAGCTCGGGTTGGAGGAGAAGCCGCCCTCGTAAAAGACCTTCGCCTTCACGATCTTGCCGAGCCACTCCTTGATGTCGTCCCCGGTGAAGTTCACCTGAATGTCGGCGAGCTGGTTCCAGTTGCTGAAGTTCATCGCGAGCTTGGCGCGACCGGGGTCGCCGTCGGACCCGGTCTCTCCATCCCACGAGATGACGGCGTTGCTCGCGGCCTCGGCCGGCGTGCGGGCGTGCGCTGCATCCATCGTGGAGGCGAGGTTGTCGTACATGTCGTCCGTTGCTTCACCGGGATCGTAGTCCTGGAAAGTGAAGCCTTCCGTCGTCATGTCGAAGGCGAAGAGCGTCTCGACCGTCGGCTCGGTGGGCCCGGGAGCGGCGTCGTCGCCTTTGTCACCGCAGGCGGCGGTGGAAAGGGCGAGAGAGATGGCGATCAGGGGCAGCTTCGACGCGGAAAAAGTAAGGCGCATGGGGGTCTCCTACCTGGCTGGCTGGACGTGCGGCCGGCGGGCCGCGGAGCGGAAGTTACCGCCCTAAAACGGTTAAGGCAAGGCTTCCAGGGCCTCGCCGCGGGGCTTGGAAAACGACTGACAAGGTCGCTCGGGGCGGGCCCGGGACGTCGAAAACTTGAAGGGCCGGCGACGAAGCGCGAGAACGTTCCCGGCACGGCATGACCCTCGGATTTCGGCGACTGTGGCGGACGGCGGCTCTCGGCCTGCTGGGCGCAGTCCCGCTGCTCTCCGGAGCACCGACGCTCGCGGCGCCGGACCGCGCGTGGTTTCTCGGGAAGCCTCCCGCCGCGACGCAGACGGAGAAGCCCGTCGCCGAGCGCGGCGCGAACCCCTGCAACACGCCCGACCCTGGGTTCGTGGCGTACTCCCCCTGGACCCCTCTCACCGGTGCCGGGCTGGCGCTCCTCCCGACCAAGAGCGCACTTTCGGAGAACGGTGAGTTCGATCTCGTGATCCACTTCCACGGCCACGAGCCGGCGCGAAAGGAATGGGTGCGCGTCATGTCGCACGAAGTCCTCGTCGGCATGACGCTCGGTGTGCGCTCGGGGGTGTACGAAACCGCCTTTCAGGCTCCGGAGGCGTTTCAAACCTTGCTGGCCGAGACCGAACGCACCGTCAGCGCACGATACGGCCGCGCGGCGCGGGCGCGGCGCGTTGCCCTGAGCGCCTGGAGTGCCGGCTACGGCGCGGTCGAAGCGATCCTGCGGACGCCGTTCGGCCAGAAGCGCGTGGACAGCGTGCTCCTGCTCGACGGGCTGCACTGCGACTACGCGAGCGGTGGCCTCGACGAAGCCGGCCTCGAGCCGTTCGTGCGCTTCGCGAAGCAAGCCGGCCGGGGTGATCGTTTGATGGTGGTGAGCCACTCGTCGATCATCCCGCCGGGCTACGCCTCGACCACCGAGACCGCGAACTTCCTCATCGACGCGCTCGGCGGAAAACCGAAGTCCGCGAAGCCGCGCCGCTCCGATCCGCTCGGTCTCGAGCTCCTGTCACGCTTCGACCAGAAAGGCTTCCACGTGCTCGGCTTTTCGGGCAACGGCGCGCTCGATCACTGCGCCCACGTCGGGCTGCTGCGCGACATCCTGAGCGCGCACCTCGCGCCGCGCTGGAAGCGCGCGCGGTGACCGCGGTGC
>Ga0315910_10003252_pt1 | contig 13926 bp, 8 predicted proteins | sample EdamamesoilMG_FD_204470 | JGI IMG/M metagenome (GOLD analysis project Ga0315910, IMG submission 204470) | Garden soil microbial communities collected in Santa Monica, California, United States - Edamame soil | ecosystem: Environmental > Terrestrial > Soil > Garden | place: USA: California...
AAACGCCAGCAATCCCGCCTTCGTTTTGCATGTCTCAGTCTCATCGGCGCCGTCCTCGCCGGCCCGACCGTGGCAATGTCACAGCACACCGACTACACGCGTTCGCTCGTCGAGGGTTCGGCCGTGCCCGACTACACGGAGCCCTACGTCGTGCCGGCGAGGCCCGAGATCAAGGCCACGCTCGACCGCATCCGCGACCATGTCGTGACGCACAGCAGCTTTCGCGTCTTCGACAACGCCACCGGCCGCGAGATCGAGCGGCCCGACATCACGGTGATCATCCCGACCGCGGTGATCGACGGCCGCTTCGGCGCGTGGAACCGCTGGGACTACACCAACGGCGTCGTGCTCTCGGCGTTTTCCGTGATCAGCGACGTGACCGGCGACGCCTCGTATTTTGAGTACAACAACCGCTTCTACGACTACGTCTTCACGTGGATGCCGTACTTCCGCCGCATGCAGGAGCAGACGGGCCGACGCAACGACTACACGCGCATGGTCCACATGCACGCGCTCGACCACTGCGGCTCGATCACGGCGGCGCTCATCCGCACGCACATGAAGACGCCCGATCCGCGCTACCGCGAATGGATCGACGTCGTCGAGGCCTACATCTCGCGCGGCCAGTTCCGCCTCGGTGACGGCACACTCGCGCGCGAGCGCCCGCAGCCACGCGCGCTCTGGACCGATGACATGTACATGGCGGTGCCGTTTCTCGTGCAGATGGGAAAACTCACCGGCGACAAGCGCTACTGGGAGGACGCGGTGCGGCAGGTCGTGCAGATGTCGGACCGGCTCTTCATCGCGGACAAGGGTCTCTACGCGCACGGGTGGTGCGAAAACACCGAGCCGTTCAACCCGCGCTTTTACTGGGGCCGGGCCAACGGCTGGGCCAGCCTTGCGATGGCGGAACTGCTCGACGGATTGCCGGCGGACTTTCCCGGGCGCGATCGCGTGCTCGATCTCTTCCGCACACACGTGCGCGCCGTGGCCGAGTTGCAGGATGGTTCCGGACTCTGGCACAACCTCCTCGATAAACCGCAGACCTACCTCGAGACCTCGGCGAGCGCGATGTTCACCTACGCCGTGGCCAAGGGCATCAACGAAGGCTGGATCAGCCACCTCTATGGTCCGGTCGCCGTGACCGGATGGAGCGGCGTGTCGGGCCGCGTGCTCGCCGACGGTCGCGTCGACGGGATCTGCGAAGGCACGACCTACGCCAACGATGCGGCCTACTACTTCCACCGCGGTGCGAGCGCCAATACGACGTTCATCGGCCCGGTGCTCTTCGCCGGCGCGGAGATGATCCGTCTCGTCGAGAATCCGAAACTTCGCATCACGCCGGCGCGTCCGGGTGCGGTGAACAGCGCGATTCATTTCAATCTCAGCGCCGATCCGCTGCCGCGCTGAGGCGGGCGATGTCCGCGGCACGCCCTCGGCACTTGCCGCGTTCGCGGCGCTGTCGCGTCCGATTGGCGATTTCCGTTTGCCGCGCGGTTGTCGGCTTTCGCGCGCGTTTGGCGCATGGGGCGGTGGACGGCTGGAAGGATTGCCCGCGGCCCGAGGGGTCGCTCAATCTGTCATGTCCGCTCTCTGTTGCGGGTCGTGCCGGCCTCGCGTCTCGTCATCCCTTCATCGTTTGCATCGCCACCCCATGAACAAATCGATCCTTTGGCTGCTCGGACTGGCTCTTGGATTCGGCCTGGCTGCGTCTCCGGCCGAGGCGCGTCGCATGGCACCCCCTGCCGTCGAGCAGCCGCTCTACCGCGACCCGATCTTCGACGGCGCGGCCGATTCCGTGGTGATCTGGAACCCGCACCGCGGTGCATGGTGGATGTTCTACACGAATCGTCGCGCCCGCGCCGATGGGCTCTCCGGTGTGGCGTGGGTGCACGGCACGCGTATCGGCATCGCGGAGTCGACCGATGGCGGCACGACGTGGACCTACAGCGGTGAGGCACAGATCGACCTGCCGCCGGAGATCGGCGGCGCCGAGCCGACGCACTGGGCGCCCGACGTCGTCACCGCGCCCGACGGCATGCACCACATGTTCCTCACTGTCGTGCCCGGCGTATTCGAGACGTGGAACCACCCGCGCTCGATCGTGCATCTCACGAGCACCGACCTGCGCACGTGGCATCACCCGCGCGTGCTCGCGCTCGCCTCCGACCGCGTCATCGACGCCAGCGTATTCCAGCGACCCGACGGCACATGGCGGATGTGGTACAACAACGAGCGCGACAGCAAATCGATCTACATCGCCGACAGCCCGGACCTCGTCTCCTGGACCGACCGCGGCAAGGTCGTGGCCGACCAGCCGGGCGAGGGCCCGAAGGTGTTTCGCTGGAAGGACGCGTATTGGATGATCACCGACGTGTGGCGCGGGCTCGCCGTCTATCGCTCCGACGATCTCGAAACCTGGACGCGCCAGCCCGGCGACAACCTCCTCGAAAAGCCCGGCCGCGGTCCCGACGACCAGGTCAAGGGCGGCCACTGCGACGTGGTCGTGAACGGCGACCGCGCCTTCCTCTTCTACTTCACGCATCCGGGGCGCCTTGTCGATCGAGCGCCGGCCGACGGCTACGAGCAGCGCCGCAGCTCGATCCTCGTGACCGAGCTGCATCATGTCGACGGCCGGCTCACGTGTGATCGCGATGCGCCGATACGCGTCGCGCTCACGCCGCCGGCCGACGCGCCGGCACCCGTGCGGATCGCGATCGATGCGCAGGCTCCGGGGCTCGCCGTGGCGCCGACCATGCACGGCCTCTTCTTCGAGGACATCAACTACGCCGCGGACGGCGGACTCTACGCCGAGCTCGTCGAGAACCGCTCCTTCGAGCAGGCCGAGCCGCGCCACAGCTGGAGTGAGGTCGTGCGCGGCGACGCGATCGGTACGGCCACGATCATCCGCGAGTCGCCGATCCACCCGAACAATCCCACCGCGATCCGCCTCGTCGTGACGCAGCCCGGCTCGGGGCGCGACCGCGGGTTCGGCCTGGCCAACGACGGCTTCGACGGCGTCGCCGTGAAGGCCGGCGAGAGGTATCGATTCTCCGTCTACACGCGCGTCCAATCCGGCACGTCCGTGCCGCTGCGCATCACGCTCGAGAGCTCGGCCGGTGCGGTGCTGGGCGAACTCGAGTTCGAGGCCACCGCCACCGGCTCGACCACCAAATGGCAGCGTATCGACGCGCCGATCGCCGCGACCGCGACCGATGCGGAGGCGCGGCTCGTCGTCATCGCGCAGGGAGCGGGCACGGTCGACCTCGACATGATCTCGCTCTTCCCCGCGCGCACCTTCAAGGGCCGGCGCAACGGCCTGCGCGCGGACCTCGCGCAGGTGCTCGCGGATCTCAAGCCGGGCTTTCTCCGCTTCCCCGGCGGCTGCATCGTCGAGGGCCGCGACCTCGCCAACGCCTACCGCTGGAAGGACACGATCGGCGACGTGGCCGAGCGGAAGGAGAACTTCAACCTCTGGCAGGACCGCCGCTCGCCGCACTACCAGCAGACCTACGGTCTTGGCTTCTTCGAGTATTTTCAGTTCTGCGAGGACATCGACGCCGCGCCCGTCCCGGTCGTCAACTGTGGCATGGCCTGCCAGGCGCGACGCGGTCCCTGCGTGCCGATGGAGGACCTTGGTCCGTGGGTGCAGGACGCGCTCGACCTGATCGAGTTTGCCAACGGCCCGGTCACGAGCCCCTGGGGCGCAAAGCGCGCCGAGATGGGCCACCCCGAGCCGTTTGGGTTGAAGTACCTCGGCGTGGGCAACGAGCAGTGGGAGGCGGAGTATTTCGAGCGCTACATGGTCTTCCATGCCGCGATCAAGGCGAAGCACCCGGAGATCGAGATCATCAGCAGCTCGGGACCGTTTGTGGACGAGCGCCTGTGGCAATTCGCGTGGGAGAAGTTCCGCGCCGGCACGCCGGCGGAAATCGTCGACGAACACTACTACGTCTCGCCGCACTGGCTCTACGAGCATGTCGACCGCTATGCGTCCTACGACCGCAAGGGCCCGAAGGTGTTTGTCGGCGAGTTCGCCGCGCACCACGCGAGCCGCGCCAACGACCTCGGCGCTGCGCTCGCCGAGGCCGCCTACATGACTGGCCTGCGCAAACATGCCGACGTCGTGGTCATGGCCTCGTACGCGCCGCTGCTCGCGAAGTTTGGCCGCGACCAGTGGCGGCCCGATCTCATCTGGTTCGACAACACGCGCGTCGTGCTCACGCCGTCCTACCACGCGCAGGCGCTCTTCTCGCGGCATCGTCCCGACCGCGTGCTGCCCGTGCGCATCGAGGGCCAGAGCCGCATCCAGCCGCAGCTCGCCGGTCGCATCGGCGTGGGGACGTGGCTCACGCAGGCGGAGTTTCGCGACATCGTCGTGACGGCCGCGGACGGCCGCGAACTTTACCGCAGCGACTTCGCCGCCGGCAGCATGGCCGGCTGGGATGTCGCGGGCGGCGCGTGGAGTGTCGTCGACGGCGCGCTGCGCCAGACGCTCGAGGATCCGAACCTTGGGGCCACGACCGGCGACGACGCCTGGCGCGACACCACGCTCACGCTCAAGGCGCGCAAGCTCGCGGGCCAGGAGGGTTTTCTCGTCTTCTTCGGCGCGGGCGACGGCGCGCAGGGCCGGTGGAATCTCGGCGGCTGGGGCAACGCCGAGCACGGTCTCGATCTTCCGGGTACGATCCTTCAGCGCATCCCGGGCACGATCGAGACCGGGCGCTGGTACGACGTGAGGATCGAGTCGCGCGGCGATCGTGTGAAGTGCTCCCTCGACGGAAAACTCCTGCAGGAGGCGACGCGCGGCTCGTTCGACCGCATCTACGCGACCGCGGGCCGCGACGATCGCACGGGCGAGTGGCTCGTCACCGTGGTCAATCCCTTCGGCGAAGCGCTGCGCGCGACCGTGGCCTTCGACGGCGCGACGCTCCCGGCCGCCGAGGTGCAGGTCACGATCCTGACCGGCGCGCGACCGGGCGACGACAACTCCCTCGAGCAGCCGCACCGTGTGGCCCCGCGGCACGAGACCGCGCGCTTCGCCGGCGGCGGCGCCTACACGCGCACGTATCCGCCGCACTCGGCCACGGTGCTGCGCTTGAGCGGGCATCCGGGCCGGTGAGGCATCGGCGCTCGGAGGTCGCGCGACGCGTTGCGCCGCGCGTCGAAACACCTTTGACCCGGGGGCCCTGCTCGCGGCTGGATGGTGCGCGATGCTGAAGCGTCTCTCCGAGCGTGCCGAGTTCTGGGTCGTCCTGCTGCTGGCCTACGCGTACCCGGTCGTCGCGGGACTGCTCAACCTGTGGAACAACCGCGTCGTGACTCCGGGGGAGACGCCGGCTCCGGTGCAGGTGAGCGACGCCGACCTGTGGACCGTCGTCGTCTATGAAATGGTGATGGGCGCGCTCATCCTCGGGTTCCTCCGCGCGCGGGGCCGGCCGTGGTCGGCGTTTCGCCTCGAGATCGAGCCGCTGGATCTGGTGCGAGGGCTCGCCGTGTTCTTCGGAGCGTTCGGCGCCGTGTGGCTGGCCTTCGTCTTCGCCTCCGCGCTGCCGGCTGCCGGGGAGCGACTCGCGGACGTGCCGGTGCAGGCGACGTTCGGGCTGCCGTCCGCGGTGTTCGTGGCGGTGATCAATCCACTGTTCGAAGAGTGTGTGAATCTCGGCTACATCCAGACGCGACTGCGGGCGCACGGCGCGTCCTTTGCGGTCGGCGCAGCCTTGCTTGTGCGCCTGCTCGCCAACCTCGACCAGGGACCGCACGTGCTTGTCGGCATCGTGCCGCTCGGTCTGCTTTTTGGCATCTACCACTGGCGCACCGGACGCCTCGGGCCGGTCATCGTGGCGCATGCGATGATCGAGGCGTTCAGCCTGTTCGCGGTGAGCCACCAGCCCGCGTCGGAATAGGAACCATCCGAAGGCCCGGACGGACTCGAGGGCCGGACAGTCGGTAGTGCGAACCGTCCCGGTGAGCCGCAACCCGGCGTCGGAAGGCGCGCGACCGTCGGCACGGACCGTCTCGCGCCGATTGATGGTTAACAAGCTCGCCGCCCGGTCGAACAAGGATTAGGTCCATCTTCAACCGCCCCGCGCCATGCTGCTCGCACCCGAATCGCTGTCCGTCATGGAGTCGCCGCTCGACGTCGACCACCCGTCCCTGGAGTCGCTCGTGCGTGAAGTGCGCGACCACGAGCGTCCCGCCTGGGAGCTGCGCGTGCTCGTGCAGGCGCTGGAGAAACGCTGCCGCGCGCATGGCGCCGGCTGGACGCGGCCGTGGAACCGCAACGGCATGGCGATCTTCCGCGCCGACCGTCTCACGCCGATCGTCGACGCCGCCGCGCTGCACGCCACGATCGAGACAATCCGCGAGTTCGCGCCCGAGCCGCTCCTGTCGCTGCCGTTCATCGACGACCTCGCGGCCGACCCGGCCCTGATGGCCTTTGTGTTTTATCACAACCGCGAATCCGGCGGCGCGCAGTACGAGGGGCTCACCATCTCGCTCGGGCGCCCGGCGCCGGGCGAGCCCGCGCGGCGCGACCGGCTCGACCTGATCCTCGAGGACCGGCGCATCGACGGGCGGGTCGACGGTCGCGTCGACCTCGTGCGGATCCTCGTGTGTCCGTGGTCGTCCTACGGCATCGACCGCGACCACCAGCGCCTCGAGTTGTGCGAGTTCAGCGACGCCGAGCGGGCGCGCTTCGACGCGGAGTATCGCCGCTGGGTCGGCGCGTTTCACGCGTGGGAGCACGACGCCGCGCGCCGCTGGGCCCATTGGTCGGCCGAGTACGTGGAGTTTTTCTCGCCCCGGACCTTCGTGCCCGCGGGCACGTCGTTTGCCTGAGTCGACTGTCCGAACCTGCGCCGACCGGTGACTGGCGAATCGCACCGCACCCCGGCATCGTCTCCCGCGCGACGCGCGGCGTTTGTCTGCATCGGGTCGTCCACCGGCGGGCCGAACGCGCTGGCCGAGGTCTTCGCGGGACTCGCCACGCCGCTGGACGTGCCGCTTGCGATCGTGCAGCACATGCCGGCGCAGTTCACGGCGATGCTGGCGGAGCGGCTCGACCAGTGTGGCGGCGCGGTGCGCTGCCGCGAGGCTCGCGCCGGTGATGCCTTCGAGCCGGGGGTCGCGCTGCTCGCGCCCGGCGGCCATCATCTCGGCGTGGGGCGCGGGCCGGACGGGCGCCTCGTCGCGCGCCTCCTCGACACGCCGCCGGAAAATGCCTGCCGACCCGCCGCCGACGTGCTCTTCCGGCAGGCGGCGGAGGTCGTGGGCGCGGGCGTGCTGGGCGTGGTGTTGACCGGCATGGGACACGATGGGCGGGCCGGCGCCGAGCGCATCCGTGCGGTGGGCGGCCACATCATCGCGCAGGACGAGGCGTCGTCGATCGTGTGGGGCATGCCGGGCACGATCGTGGGCGCGGGCCTGGCCGACGCCGTCGTGTCGCTCGGGCAGATTGCCGGTGAGATCACGCGACGCGTGACGGGTCGGGGCTGACGCGATCAGGGCGCGCGTTTCGACGTGCCGCCGGGGCTTCGGTCGATCACGCTGGCAGGATGACCGGCGCCACCTGGATCACGATCATGCGCATCCTGCTCATCCCGGTGTTCGTGACCTTTGCGATCTACTACGCGGAGAGTGTCGCCGACGGTGCGCCGCGGGAGTGGTATCGCTATCTCGCGATCGGGGCGTTCGCCCTCGCGGCCGTGAGCGATCTGATCGACGGCTGGGTCGCGCGGCATTTCCGGCAGGAGAGCCAGCTCGGCCGCCTGCTCGATCCGATCGCCGACAAACTCCTCATGGTCGCGGCCGTGCTCACACTCGCGCTCAGCTCATGGCCGGCGCCGCTGCCGCTGTGGTTCGTCGTCGTGCTGATCTCGCGCGAGGTGATCCTGCTGCTCGGCACCTTCGTCGTTGACCACGTCGCGCGCCGCGTCGAGATCGACCCGCACTGGACGGGCAAGGTCGCGACCTGTCTCCAGGTGGCCACGGTCGGCGCCTCGATGCTCAACCTCCGCCCGGTCGTGGTCTGGCTGGCGGCCGTGGCGGCGGTGTTCACCGTCATCTCGGGCGTGCTCTACATGGCCGAGGGCACACGGCAGGGCATGGCGCAGCTGCAACAGCCGCGCAAGTAGGGTGCGCCCGCGCCGGCGTTGCAGATTTCCGGCAACCCTTCATCTTCGCCGGCGGTATTGAAAAGCGACCCCGTCGCTCCGTTTCGTTCAAGGAAACGCCGGCGCACGCGCGCTCCTCCTTCTCCCGACATGTCTCCTGTCCCCCGCACGCGCCTGGGGCGCGCGCTTTTCCTTTTGTTCGTCGCGACCCTCGGTGCTGCGCCGGATGCGGCCGCGGCCGAGCGTCCGCCCGACGGTTCGACCGAGGCGATCCCGCTCGAGGTGATCCGCAGCGGACGGATGCCGAAGCGCACCTTCCACGCCGTGCGGCTGGTCGGCGATCCGCCCGCGATCGACGGACGACTCGATGAGCGGTGTTGGGCGGAGCAGGGCAGCTGGGGCGGCCAACTCGTGCAACGCCAGCCGCGCGAGGGCCAGCCGGCCTCGGAGCCGACGGAGTTCAAGATCCTCTACGACGACCGCCACCTCTACGTCGCGATCCGCTGTTTCGACTCGAAGATCGACGCGCTTCCCTTCCTGCGCGGCAAGCGGGACGAAAACTCCGGCGACGTCGTCGGCGTCGTCTTCGACAGCTACTTCGACAAGCGCACCGGCTTCGAGTTCGATGTGACCGCGGGCGGATCGCAGGTCGACGGGCTGCTCCTCAACGACGAATTCGATACCAGCTGGAATGCGGTCTACGACGTGCGCGTCGCCACCGAGGACAACGCCTGGACCTCGGAGTTTTGCATCCCGTTCTCGCAGCTGCGCTACGCCGACAAGCCCGAGCAGGTCTGGGGTTTCGTCGTCTGGCGCTGGCTCCAGCGCAACAACGAGGAGAGCAACTGGCAGCTCATCCCCCAGCAGAATCCCGGCTCGGTCTACTCGCTCGGCGAGCTGCACGGCATCGCCGGGCTGCCGCGCGCGCGCCGCATCGAGCTGGCGCCGTATGTGTCGGGCACCTACGCCACCTCGCAGTCCGAGGCCGGCAATCCCCTGCGCACCGGCGACGACTCGCAGTTCGAGGCCGGGCTCGATGCAAAGATCGGGCTGACCAGCGACCTGACCCTCGACCTCGCGATCAACCCCGACTTCGGCCAGGTCGAGGCCGACCCGGCGGAGATCAACCTCACCACTTTCGAGACATTCTTCCCGGAGCGCCGTCCGTTCTTCCTCGAGGGCAAGACCATCTTCCAGTGGCAGGCGCAGGACGACCTGCTCTTCTACTCGCGGCGCATCGGCGCGCCGCCGCGCTACCGCCCGCCTTCCACCGGATGGGTGGAACAGCCCGGTGCCACCCGCATCCTCGGAGCCGGCAAGCTCACGGGCAAGACCGCCGGCGGCACGTCGGTCGGCGTGCTCTATGCGTTGTCGGACGAGGAGTACGCCGAGGTGTTCGAGAACGGCGAGGTCTCGGAGGTGCGCGTGGTGCCGACGACGCAGCAGGTGGTGGCGCGCGTGCAGCAGGATATCGACAAGGGGCGCACCACCGTGGGCGGCATGGTGACGGCCGTGCAGCGCGACATCGATGCCGGCGGCCCGCCGGGCCTCGCGGACGAAGCGCTCACCGCCGGGCTCGATGCGCGGCACTACTGGAACGATCGCGCGTGGTTCATCGACACCCGACTCCTCGCCAGCCGGATCGAGGGCACCCCGGGCGCGATCGAGGCGCTGGCGCGGAATCCAGTCCACAACTACCAGCGCCCCGACGCCACGCACCTCGATCTCGATCCCGGCGCCGATGCACTCTCCGGCTGGGGCGGCTCGGTCTCTGTCAACAAGACCGGCGGGAGCCGGTGGCGCCTCGACGCCGCGCTCGACTGGCGCTCCCCCGGACTGGATCTCAACGACCTCGGTTACCTGCGCGTCGCCGACCTCGTCGTGGCCGATGTCGAGCTCGCCTACGTCGACACCGATCCCCGGGACTGGTGGCAGCGGCGGACGTTTCGCATCAACCCCTCGGCCTCGTGGGACTGGTCGGGCCAGCACCTCGGCGATGAGATCGAGATCGGCGCCTCCGCGCTGTTCAACAATCACTGGGAGGTCTACGCCGAGTTCGGCGGCGAGTCGGAGATCTTCGATACCCGTGTGCTGCGCGGCGGTCCGGCGGTGCGCACGCCGGGTGCGGGTTGGTTCTACACCGAGATCAGCACCGACAACCGCAAGACCTGGCAGGCGTTTGTCGAGGCGGACGTCTGGCGCGCGACCGATGGCGGATCGCACGGCCTCGTCGTCAATCCCGGCTTCGAGATGCGCGCGATGCAGTTCATCAACATCGAGGGCCGTATCGAGTACGAGCAGGTGCTCGCCGATTTCCAGTACTCCGGACGCGGGGCGAGTGCGGATGGCGTGCGCTACATCATGGGGCGCATGGACCAGCACACGCTCGGCACGTCGCTGCGCGTCGAGGTCAACTTCACGCCGCGCCTCTCGCTCGCGTATTTCGGGCACGTGCTCGTGTCGTCGGGCCAGTTCGGGCAGTTCAAGCGCATCACACAGCCGCGCGCATCGCGCTACGAGGACCGCTTCGTGCGGCTCGACGACGGCCTGAGTTACGATGCGTCCACCGAGCTCTACACCGCGACGGCGGGCGGCGAGACCGTCACGTTTGCCAATCCGGATTTCGACGTGCGCACGCTCCAGTCCAATCTCGTGCTGCGCTGGGAGTACAAGGCCGGCTCCACGCTCTACGCCGTGTGGACGCAGAATCGCGAGGAGGCCACCGCGACGCCGGGATTCACACCCGGGCGGGAGTTCCGCACCCTCTTCCGTGCTCACCCGGACAATACGTTTCTGCTCAAGGTGAGCTACTGGTTCACCCTGTAGGCCGCCTGCTCGCGGGCGCCTCCGGCGGCAGGAGCATCGCCAACGAGCGCCCGCGAACGGTCGGTCTGCGCCATCGGGCCTGCTCCGGCCGCGGTCTTTTTCCGGTGGACGTGGCCCGGCATGCGCGCCCACGCTCGCACCCTTCGTCCATGCCGGCCGCCCAGACCTCCGACGCCTCCGCGACCTCCTGTGTGCTCGTCTTCAACGAGTCGCACCTGCTCGCGCTCGTGCGCGACGTCGACGGCCGCCTCGCGCCCGCCGGGCCCGGTCCGGGAGCGCCGCGGCCGACGCCGATCGTCGAGGCCGACGACGGGGGCGTTCCGGTGGCCGTGCACTTCGTGCTGCTCCCGGCGGCCGCCGAGGCGGAGATGACCGGGGCGACCTGGGCGAGCGTGCGCGAGCTCGAGGGCCTGATCGCGCGCGAGCCGCAGCATGTGTCGGCGCGTCTCGCCGCGGTGTTGCCCGCCATCCGGCCGCATCTCATCCGCATCCCGTATCTCAACTTCTCCGAGACGGAGTACGTCTACCGCTTCCGCACCGACGGGCAGCGCAACATCGCGGTCTACACGAGCGACGCGCGCTCGCGCGCCCTCTACCAGAGCGAGCTGTGCACCGCGATCAAGGCGGCCCGTCGGCAGAAGGAGCGCACCGCCGATGCCCCAGCCGTGCTCGACTTCGGCGCCGTGCGCTACGTGCTGCCGAGCCACTTCGGCTTCTGCCTCGGCGTACAAAACGCCATCGAGCGCGCCTACGAGGCCATTGCGGAAAACCCCGGCCGCCGGGTGTTCATGATCAGCGAGCTGATCCACAATCCCTTTGTGAACGACGACCTGCGCGCGCGCGGGCTCACCTACCTTCAGACCGACCGCGGGGCGCATATCAAGAATCCGGAGACGGGCCGCGACTGGTGGGACGAACTCGCCCAGGGCGACGTCGTGCTCACGCCGGCCTTCGGCGCGACCGACGAGGACAAGGTCCGCCTCATCGAGCGCGGCATCGCCGTCAATCGCTACGACGCCACCTGCATGCTCGTGGAAAAGGTGTGGAAGGCCGCGCGTCGTTACGCGCAGGCCGGCTACACCGTCGTGATCCACGGCAAGAGCGAGCACGAGGAGACCAAGGCCACATTCTCAAACTCCGCGAAGTACGGCCCGAGTATCATCATCCGCGACACGCACGAGGCCGAGCGCCTCGGCGCGGTCATCCTCGCCGCGGATCGCGCGGAGAAGGAGCGGCTCTTCGCGGCTTTTGCCGGCAAACACTCGGCAGGTTTCGATCCGGAGCGCGACCTGCAGAAGCTCGCCGTGGTCAACCAGACCACGCTGCTGCGCAACGAGACCGTCGGGATCATCGACCTGCTCGAGTCCGTCATGGTGCGCAAGTACGGCCCGGCCGAGGCAGGGTCGCACATCCACAACAAGAGCCGCGGCGACACGCTCTGCTATGCCACCCAGGTCAACCAGGACGCGCTGCAACGCGCGCTCGAGGTCGAGGCCGACGCTGCGCTCGTCATCGGCGGCAGGAACAGCTCGAACACGTTTCAACTCTTCCGCCTCTGCGAGGCCCGCTTCGGCGTGCGCGCCCACTACATCCAGTCGGAGCGAAACATCCTCTCGTTCGGCGAGATCGAGCACTACCAGTATCCGTACACGCCCGGCACGCCCGGCGCGGGCGAGACGCGGGCGCGCGGTTTTCTCACCCCGAAGTCGCAGCCGCACACGGTGTTGATCACCGGCGGCGCGTCCTGCCCGGATGGCATCATCCAGCAGGTGATCGCGCGAGTGAACGGCTTCTTCGATCCCGGCGCGCTGCGTTCGCTCGAGCAGGTGATCGCCGAGATCGAGGCGACCCCGTAACTCCGGACGACGCCCTCGAGCCTCGCGATCCGCTCCGGCGGACTGATGCCGTCGGGGCTCGGATCCAGGGAGAAGCCATCGACACGGCACGGTGGACGCGCCTGTCCCCAGGCGAGTTGTCAGGACACCGCGCCGCGCTGCGGACCTGCAGGCCGCCCGCACCGGAACGGCCGTGGGACACGGCCGACCCCCTCGGACTGCACGAGGCCGACTCAGGGCGCGAGGTCGTCCGGCGTGTTCCAGTTGGTGAATACATCGGCCCCGGAGGCGCCGGGTTCGATGCAGCCCAGCAGGCCCAGTTCGATACCGGCGGCGACGAAACCGTGCATGGACAGATCCGTTCCGCGCTCGAGGCGGGCGCGCGCTTCGGACGCGAGCGCGCGCGGGTAGATCGCGGCCAGCGGCTCAAGACCGCGCGGTGAGCGCGAGACCACGCCGCGCCCGGGGGCCGCGGCTGCGGCGAGATGCGCGAGCCAGTCCGGCGTCATTTTCGCGAGATCGATCGCGAGCACGAGCAGCAGGTCGCCGCGCATCGCCTCCAGCAGGGCGGCGACGCCGGCCAGCGGCCCGGCCGTGCCCGCATCGTGGATGCGCCGGGCTGTCGTCGGTAGCGGAAGGTTCTGTTCGGCCCGGCAGGAGATGAGGATCTCCGCGGGTCGCAGCGACGCGACGAGAGCGAGCTGGCGCTCCAGCAGGGTGCCGTAGGTGGCGTCGGCCAGCAGCGCCTTGTCGCGGCCCATGCGGCGTGAGAATCCCCCGGCGATGATGGCGGCGCTGAGCGTCACACCCCGGAGGTAACACGCGCCGGCCCGCGGGGAAAGCCCGCAAGGCGCGGCCCGCTGCGCGCATCCCGGTCGGGCAGTTGCCATCCGAGGTGTTCGGCCGTGTCCCACGGCCGTTCCGGCGCGGACATCCGGCGCGTCCGCAGTGCGGCGCGGCGCCCTTACCGCGCCTGCGGACGCGCTCGTCCGCCGGTCATTGCAGCTTGTTCCACTCTGGACCCAACGCCCGACTGCGTGGGTGTCCACCTCAGGCGAGGAGTGTTGGCTCGGCCGGTAGCGGCGACGCCGCGGTGTCGCGCTGGGCGGCCTCGCGGCAGCGATGCGGCCGCCCGATGAGCACATCCTCTA
>Ga0315910_10003253_pt1 | contig 13921 bp, 9 predicted proteins | sample EdamamesoilMG_FD_204470 | JGI IMG/M metagenome (GOLD analysis project Ga0315910, IMG submission 204470) | Garden soil microbial communities collected in Santa Monica, California, United States - Edamame soil | ecosystem: Environmental > Terrestrial > Soil > Garden | place: USA: California...
CGGGCCCTCCGCGACGACCCGGCGAACCCGCTCTACAACCGCGCGATCCAGGGGCGGTACGCTCCCGCGTCCCCCTTCAAGCTCGCCGTGGCCGCGATGGCGCTGCGGCGCGGGATCGTGGATTTCAAGACCACCATGCCGGAGCCGTGCCGCGGGAGCTTCAAGTACGGCAACCGTGTTTTCCGGTGCTGGAACCCCGCCGGGCACGGACGGGTCGACCTGACCGGCGCGATCGCGCAGAGCTGTGATGTCTACTTCTACCAGCTGGGGCTCAAGATCGGGCTCGACTCCCTCCTCGCCGACGGCGTCGCGATGGGGTTCCGGGGGCGGAGCAACGTGGACCTGCAGGGGGAGACGATGTCGATCATCCCCCCCGACGTCGCGTATTTCGACCGCCGCTACGGGCCGCGGGGGTGGAGCCGGGGGGTGACGCTCAATCTGGCGATCGGGCAGGGGGAGATCGACCAGACGGTGATGAACATGACCCGGTTCTATCTCGCCCTTGCCAACCCGGCCGGGGCGCCGGAGCCCTACCTGGTGCGCTCGCGGGGCGGGGCGCCGCGGAAGATCGACCTGACCCCGGCGCAGCTCGCCGGGATGCGGAACGCGCTGGTGGCGGTGGTGGACCGGGGGACCGCGGCGGGGACCCGGAACGCCGACCTCTCGGTGGCCGGGAAGACCGGGACGGGGCAGAACCCCCACGGGAAGGACCACGGGTGGTTCATCGGCTTCGCGCCCGCGGAACAGCCCGAGATCGTGGTCGGGGCGATCATGGAGTTCGCGGAGCACGGGTCGACCGTCGCGCCGTACGTGGTGCGGACCATCCGGCAGTGGTACTTCGGGTCGAGCGCGGACCAGGGGCAGCGGGTGCAGATCATCACCCCGGAGGACGCGGCCCCGCCCCCGGTGCTCCTCGACTCCGTGGCGCCGGCGACGGTGGAGGGGGGCCAGTGAGGCGCGGCATCCTCGACCGGGGGACCCTCCTCGCGGTGGGGCTGCTCCTGGTCTACGGCGTGATCATCCTCTTCAGCGCCGGGCAGACCGACGTCCCCACCTCCGCCAACGGGGTGTGGCAGAAGCAGCTGGTCTGGATCGGGATCGCGTTCACGGCGGGAGCGCTCACCTACCGGATCTCGCCGCGGGTGCTCGAGTGGGCCGCCCCGCCGCTCTACGGGCTGGGGGTCCTCCTGCTCCTCATCACCCTCGCGGTCGGGACCGGGGCGGGGACCGCGGCGGGGACCCGGAGCTGGCTCGCGCTCGGCGGGGTGCGGATCGGGCAGCCGGTGGAGCTCGCCAAGCTCGCGACCATCCTGATGCTGGCGCGATGGCTCGCCGCGCGCCGCATCGCCCCGCAGACCCTCCGCGACCTGATCCCCGCCTGCCTCATCGCCGGGGTGCCGTTCCTCCTCGTCCTCAAGCAGCCCGACCTCGGCAGTGCGATCGTCTTCGCCGGGATCCTCTTCGCGATGCTCTTCTGGGCGGGGACCCGGCCGTCGCTCCTCGTCCTCCTCGCCTCGCCGGTGATCTCCCTCCTCCTCGCGTTCAACGAGTGGACCTGGGGGATCTGGTTCGCGACGCTCCTCTTCCTCCTGTACTACTGGCGCCCGTACGTCCTCGAGGCGGTCGTGGTGGCGGGAGCGAACCTCGCGATGGGGTTCATCGCGATGCCGATCTGGCGGTCCCTCGCACGCTACCAGCAGAACCGCATCCTCACCTTCCTGGACCCGAACTTCGACCCGCAGGGGGCCAACTACCAGGCGATCCAGTCGAAGGTGGCGATCGGCTCGGGGGGATGGATCGGGACGGGGTGGCTCGAGGGACCGCAGAAGCGGCTGGTCTTCCTCCCGGCGCAGCACACGGACTTCGTCTTCTCGGTGGTCGGGGAGGAACTGGGGTTCATCGGCGTGCTGGCCGCGCTCTTCCTCTTCCTCTACCTCCTGGGGCGGCTGGTCCGCGTCGCGCGCCGGGCGACCGACCCGTTCGCGAGCCTGGTGGTCTTCGGGGTCGCAGGGCTCATCCTGACGCACGTCTTCGAGAACGTAGGGATGACCGTGAGCGTGATGCCGATCACCGGGATCCCCCTCCCGTTCTTCAGCTACGGGGGGTCGTTCCTGGTGGCCTGCGGGCTGGCGATGGGGGTGGTCCTCCGAGTCGGGAAGGATGCCGCGCTGATCGGCTATCCTGATGCATAGCAACGAGTTAGCTGTCAAGGACTGGCGCGACCGGCCCTCCTGACCCACATTTGGTCCTCCGCCGCCCCGTCCCCCCGGGGCGGTCGCACATTCAACGCCAAGGCGCTGATGGCATGGTTCAAGAAGGAGCGTAAACCCCGACCTTCGATCAGGACCCGCCTGGAGATCCCGGCGGACACCTGGGAGAAGTGCGAGCAGTGCGGGCATCTCGCGCTCCGTGAGAAGTTCGAGAAGAACCTCAACGTCTGTCCGGAATGCGGTCACCACCGCCGGATGACGGCCGAGGAGTACATCGAGCTGCTCACCGATGAGGGGACGTGGACGGAGCTCTGGCCCGACCTCAAGTCGGCCGACCCCCTCCAGTTCGACGGCTATCCCAAGCGGATCGACCTCGCCATCGCCAAGGCAGGGCCGGCCGACGCCTTCTACGCCGGTCACGGCAAGCTCGAGGGGAGCCCGCTCCACCTCGGCGTGATGAACTTCGCCTTCCTGGGCGGGTCGATGGGGTCGGTGGTCGGGGAAAAGATCGCGCGCCTGGCGCGGCGGTCGGCCGAGAAGCGGATCCCGCTGGTGCTCGTCACCGCCTCGGGCGGCGCGCGGATGCACGAAGGGGTGCTGTCGCTGATGCAGATGGCGAAGACGAGCGCGATGCTGGCGCAGCTGCACCGGATGTCGATCCCCTACATCGCGATCCTCACCAACCCGACCACCGGCGGCGTCTCCGCGTCGTTCGCGATGCAGGGGGACGTCATCCTGGCCGAGCCGGGGGCGCTGATCGGTTTCGCCGGGCAGCGGGTGATCAAGCAGACGATCGGGCAGGACCTTCCCGAAGGGTTCCAGAGCGCGGAGTTCCTCCTCGATCACGGCCAGGTGGACGAGGTCGTGCCGCGCGCGGCACTCCGCGGGACCACGGCGCGGCTGCTGCGGCACATGGAAGGGCACGCCACCAAGGACAAGGTCAGCTAGGCGGCCGGTGGGCCGGTGGGCAAGTGGGCCGGGAGAGGGTTCCCGGCCCTTTCCCATTCCTCCGGCGCGACGGCAACGATGATCGAGCGCGGAAACCCCGAAACCCCGGTGGGTGCATCGGGGGAAGGGTTCGGATCGGTGGAAGGATGATCGGAGGCAGAGACCCTGAAGCCTGAACGACGCGGCAATCCTTCGCGTCCTGCCAGGCGGAGAGTGCGTGATGTGGTGGTCTCACAGTCGAGAGCTCTCATTGCGCCACGAAAAATCAATGGCGCTGGTGCCAGCTGGATGATCGCTCCCTGGGGTGGACTCGCCGGCTCCAGATCCTCAGAGTCTCAGGGATCTCAGGGTTCCTGCTCCCGCCCATCCGTCACCCGGTACAGATGCGTGCCTCAAAGGTCCATCGGGGTTTCGGGGCTCCCGCGCTGCCTTATACCTTTCCACTTCACTTTGCCCACCAGGATCTTCCGATGCTCCGACAGGTCGTCGCAGTTGCACTCCTCCTCCCCACGATCGCCTCGGCCCAAGCGCGGCCGGTGACCCTCCAGTCGGGCCCGATGGTGGGGGCCGCCGAGATGCGGGAAGTGAAGCTCTGGGCCCAGACCACCGGGGCCGCAAGGGTGCGGGCGGTGTACTGGGACAGCGCCGCGCCCGCGGTGCGACGGACCACCGCCGAGGTGGTGACGCGGCGCGACTCCGCGTACGTGGCGCACCTCGTGGCCGACCAGGTGGAGCCGGGGAAGACCTACGGGTACGACATCCAGGTGAACGGTGTCAGCATCCGGCGCCCGTACCCGACCAAGTTCCGCACGCCGCCGCTCTGGCAGTACCGCACCGACCCGCCGACCTTCACGATGCTCCTCGGTAGCTGCTTCTACGTGCCGGAGCGGGGGACCGACCGGCCCAACAGCAACTACGGCGACAGCACCGGCATCGTCACCGCGATGGCGGCGAAGCGCGCCGAGATCATGTTCTGGCTCGGTGACAACACATACCTGCGCGAGGTGGACTGGGGGAGCTGGACGGGGATCCTCCGTCGCTGGACCCACACCCGCTCGCTCCCGGCGCTGCAGCCGCTCCTGGCGGCCTCTTCCAACTACGGGATCTGGGACGACCACGAGTTCGGGCCCAACGACGCCGACCGCGGACTCTGGAACAAGGACCAGACCCGCGCGGCGTTCGAGCTCTTCTTCCGGAACCCGAGCACCGGTGTGCCGAGCGCGCCGGAGGGGATCACCAGTCAGTTCGCCTGGGGGGATGTCGAGGTCTTCATGCTCGACGACCGGTGGTACCGGGCGCCGGACAAGCGGAAGACCGGCGACCGGCCGTACCTGGGCGATGCGCAGTTGGAGTGGCTGATCGACGCCCTCACGACGAGCCGCGCGACCTTCAAGCTGGTGGCCTTCGGGGGACAGGTGGCGAACCCGGCGACCCTCTTCGAGAACTACGCGACCTACCCGGCGGAGCGGCAGCGGCTCCTGGACGCGCTGGCGGCGGAGAAGATCCCCGGCGTGGTCTTCCTCTCCGGCGACCGGCACCACACCGAGCTCACCCGGCTGGATCGGCCCGGGACCTATCCGCTCTATGACCTGACGATCTCCCCGCTCAGCGCCGGGGTGAGTGCTCCTCCGGCCAACGAGAACAACACCGGCCGGGCGGAGGGAACGCTGGTGAACGCGCTCAACTTCGGGTCCCTGACCTTCTCGGGGCCCCGGACCGCGCGGGTGATGACGATGAAGGTCTTCGATTCGAGCGGGAAGGAACTGTGGACGCGGTCGGTGACGGCGCAGGATCTGGGGTGGCCGGCGGCGCAGTAGCTGGGGCCTCAGGGCTCTCCCCAGCCGTCAGCTCCCTCCCCAACCCCTCGCCCGATCTGACCTCACCCCCCAGCCCCCTCTCCCTTACGGGAGAGGGGGAGCTTTCCTATAGCCCCGAGACCGGCAACAGCCAGTGGATCGGATAGCGATAAAAGGCCGGCTCAGCGACCGCGCCAGCAGCGTCGGCGACGAGGGCCTGCTTGAGCTCCAGCGGCATCGTCCGGTCGACGGCGCGCGCCAGGCGTGTGAAGGCCTGGAGCTTTGACTTGAGGGTCCCGATCCGCACCTCGTCGCAGGCGGAGAAGAGCACCCACCAATGTTTTCCATCCTCCTCCCGCTCCAGCAGGTCGACGGGGAAGAGGTTGCAGATGAGGGGCCGGTCGAGATAGGCGTTGCAGCGGAAGGTGGAGGGCTCGTAGAAGGGGCACTTGCAGCCGACGCGATTGAGCCGTGCGGCCGCCCCCTCACCGTAGGTCCGGAACCCGAGCTTGTCGGCGCCGAGCTGTTCCCTGGGGGTGAGGTAGACCAGGCTCCGCTCGCACTTTTCGCAGGTGGAGCACTGGGTGTAGTTCGTCATCAGCTCCTCGTAGCCGGGGAGCTGCTTGAGCGTCTTGACGTACGGGTCGGGGAGCGAGCGGTAGCGGGACATGACGAAGAATAGCGCGGGAACCCCGAAACCCCGAAGGTCCAACGCGCCGAGGACGTCCCGGCGGCAGGATGGGCGGGGACTGAGACCCAAAGAACCCTGAGACCCTGAGGCCGTTGACCACCGAGACGGATGCGGACATCCCGACGGCAGACGTTCCGAAGTTTCTTGGGGTGCAAGGAGAGATCTCGACTTCTGCACAACGACAACCATCGACACTCTCAGCCGAACCGAAGCGAGAATCCGGCGGCGATGTCGAGGCCTCAGGGTCTCAGGGCTCTCAGGGTCTTTGCCCACGCCCATCTCACCTCAGGACGGATCAGTCCCACCAGTGACCTTCGGGGTTTCGGGGTTCCCGCGCTATTCTTGTGTATGGCGATGACCTACCGGGAAGCCCTCGACTTCCTCTTCCCACGCACCACCACGATCAAGTTCGGCCTCGACACCACGCGGGAGCTCCTCTCGCGGGTGGGAGCGCCGCACCGGCTCATCCCGACGATCCACATCGGCGGGACGAACGGGAAGGGGAGCGTCTCGACCCTGGTGGCGGAGGCGTTGCAGGAGGCGGGGTGGCGGGTGGGGCTCTACACCTCGCCGCACCTCGTCTCGTTCCGTGAGCGGATCCGGGTGAACGGGGTCCCGATCACCGAGGAAGCGGTCGCGATGTGGACCGAGCGGCTCCGTCCCGAGATCGAGGCGCGGCAGGCGACCTTCTTCGAGGCGACGACGGTGATGGCGTTCGCCGACTTCGCCGCGCGGGGGGCGGAGATCGCGGTCATCGAGGTGGGGCTCGGCGGGCGACTCGACAGCACCAATGTCGTCGACCCCTTGGTGAGTGCGGTGACCAAGGTCGCGATGGACCACACCAAGTACCTCGGCGATACCCTCGCCGCGATCGCGGTGGAGAAGGCGGGGATCGCGAAGGAAGGGGTGCCGTTCGTGACCGGGGAAACGGAGCCCGGGGTCGCGAAGGCGCTCGAGGAGACGGCGCGTGGGCACGGCGCTCAGGTGATCCGGATCCCCGACGATGCTTGGTGGCGAGGAGCGCTCGGATTGGCAGGACCGCACCAGCGCCGGAACGCGGCGGTGGCCGAAGGGGTCCTCGGAGCTCTCCCCGAGCGGTATCGGCCCGCCCCGGAGCAGACCCGGACGGCATTCGCGCGGGCGCGGGTCGCGGGGCGGTTCGATCGGCGGGGGAAGTGGGTCTTCGACGTGGCGCACAACCCCGACGGGATGCGGGCGCTGGTGCAGGCCCTGACCGAGGCCCGATTCCCCCGTCCCGTCCACGCTCTCGTCTCCATCCTCGGCGACAAGGAGTGGGCGCCGATGCTGGTCGAGCTCGACCGGGGGATCGCCCGGGGGGTGCTGACGGTGGCGCCGACCGCGGCGGGGCGGGGGTGGACCACCGAGTGGCTCACCAAATGGCTGGAGGACCCCTCCCGCCCCCCGGCGCACGCCGATTGGCACCTGGAGCCCGACTTTCGGAAGGCGCTCGCCCAGGTGCAGGAGGGCGCCGGGACGATCCTGGTGACCGGGTCGTTCCACACGGTGGGGGATGTGATGGTGGCGCTGGGGGTGGCGGAGGTGGAGGGGTAGGGCGCAATCCGCTATCCGTCATCCGATGATTCGGTCCGGATGGAGGGCTCCCAGGTGCGGAACGTCGGATAGCTGATAGCGGATATCGTCCAGTTGGCCTAAGTCCCTGCCGCGATTACATTTGCGCCCATGCAGAAGGGCGCCCTCCCGGGATTCCGCGACTTCTATCCTGAAGACCTGGCCGTCAGGTCCCACATCTTCTCGGTGTGGCGTCAGGTCGCGACCCGGTACGGGTTCGAGGAGTACGATGGCCCCCCGCTGGAGCCGCTCGATCTCTACACCGCCAAGAGCGGGGATGAGATCGTGGGGCAGCTCTACAATTTCACCGACAAGGGGGACCGCGCGGTCGCCCTCCGGCCGGAGATGACCCCGACCCTCGCCCGGATGGTGGCGGCGCGGGCGAACGGGCTCAAGAAGCCGATCCGCTGGTTCTCGATGCCGCAGCTCTTCCGCTATGAGCGGCAGCAGCGGGGGCGGCTCCGGGAGCATTTCCAGCTCAACTGCGACCTGATCGGCGAAGCGGGGCCGTTGGCCGACGCCGAGATCATCGCGCTCGCGATCGACGTGATGCGCGGGTTCGGGCTGACGGAGAAGGATGTGCGGGTCCGCCTGAGTGACCGGCGGGTGTTGAACGCGCTCCTCCGCCGCGCCGGCGTCGCCGAGGCCAACATGGCGCTGGCCTTCCAGGCGATCGACAAGATCGAGCGCTACAAGCGTGAAGATCTCGTCACGATGCTCGCGCCGGCGCTCGATGCCTCGACCATCGATAAGGCACTCGCGGTCCCGACCCTCAAGGGGATCGACGAGGTCCTCAAGGCGCTTGGCCCAGACGTCGTCGCCGCCGACGGCCTCAAGGCCACGGTCACCGCCCTCGAGGGTATGGGGCTCGGCGACTATGTCGACGTCGACCTCACGATCGTCCGCGGGCTCGCCTACTACACCGGGACGGTCTTCGAGCTCTTTGACGCCGGGCGCACCCTCCGCGCGATCTGCGGCGGGGGGCGCTACGACTCCCTCACCGGGGCCGTAGGCGGCGTGGAGCTCCCCGCGATCGGCTTCGGAATGGGGGACGTGGTCCTGGCCGAGCTCCTGAAGGAGAAGGGGAAGCTTCCGACCTATGCCGGAAGCATCGACGTCTTCGTGGCCGCCGAGGGGGAGGGGATCCCCGCCGCCCTCAAGCTGACGCACGAGCTCCGCGACGCGGCGATCCGCGCCGAATTCGCGCTCGGCGGCCAGACCCTCTCCAAGCAGCAGGACATCGCCAAGGCCCGGAACGCCCGCCTCCTCGTCACGGTCGGCGCCTCCGAGGTGCAGGTGAGGGACCTCACCACGAAGTCGCAGACGGCGGCCCAATTCGCCGGGGCGGTCGAGCAGATCACGAAGATGATCCGGGCCAACTAGGCCCGGTCACAGGTCACTAGTCACTGGTCACAGCACTATGGCAGACGACAAGGCCCTCACCACCCGCGCCGCCGACTTCAGCGCCTGGTACAACGAGCTGATCGCCAAGGCGGAGCTCGCCGACTACTCGCCGGTGCGCGGCTGCATGGTGATCCGTCCCAACGGCTACGCCATCTGGGAGGAGATGCAGAAGGCCCTGGACAAGATGTTCAAGGACACGGGCCACCAGAACGCCTACTTCCCGCTCTTCATCCCGCAGAGCTTCCTCTCCAAGGAGGCGGAGCACGTCGAGGGGTTCGCCCCGGAGACGGCGGTAGTGACGCACGGCGGCGGGAAGCTCCTGGAGGAGCCGCTGGTGGTGCGCCCGACCTCCGAGACGATCATCTACGCGATGTTCGCCAAGTGGGTGCAGAGCTACCGCGACCTCCCGCTCCTGATCAACCAGTGGGCCAACGTGGTGCGCTGGGAGATGCGGACCCGCCTCTTCCTCCGTACGACCGAATTCCTCTGGCAGGAAGGGCACACCGCGCACGCCACCGAGGCCGAGGCCGAGGCGGAGACGCTGCAGATGCTCGGCGTCTACCGGAAGTTCGCGGAGGAGTGGATGGCGATGCCGGTGCTCACCGGCCGAAAGACCGACTCCGAGCGGTTCGCCGGGGCGCTCCGCACCTACGCCATCGAGGCGCTGATGCAGGACAACAAGGCGCTGCAGGCGGGCACCAGTCACAACCTGGGGCAGAACTTCGCCAAGGCGTTCGACGTGACCTTCCAGACCGCCGCCGGCGGGGTGGACCACGTCTGGAGCACCTCGTGGGGGGTCTCGACCCGGCTCATCGGCGGGCTCATCATGACCCACGGCGATGACAACGGGATGATCTGCCCGCCTCGGCTGGCGCAGTATCAGATCGTGATCGTCCCGATCTGGCGCAAGGACGAAGAGCGGGACCAGGTGATCCAGAAGTCGAACGAGATCCGCGACGAACTGCGCACGGCCGGCATCCGCGTCCACGTCGACGGGCGCGAGGGGATGAAGCCGGGGGCCAAGTACTACGAATGGGAGGCCCGCGGGGTCCCGTTCCGCTTCGAGATCGGCCCGCGCGACATCACCAATGGCGTCGTCACGATGAAGCGCCGCACCGGCGGGGAGAAGGAAGCGCTCCCCTTCGCCGGCCTCGCCGTGGCGATGCAGCGGCAGATCGACGCGATGCAGGCCGATATGCTCCGCGCCGCCAAGGAGCGGCGGGAGGCGAACTCGGTCCGCGGCGCCACCAAGGCGGTGCTGATCGAAAAGATGAAGGGGGATGGCGGCGGCGGGTTCGTCTACGGCGGGTTCTGCGGCGGCGCCACCTGCGAGGCCGAGATCAAGGCGGAGACCAAGGCCACCATCCGCGTCCTCCCGGACCCGGAGTTCCAGTCTCCCGAGAAGCCGACGACCTGTCTCTGGTGCGGGAAGCCTTCCGTGGCCGAGGCGGTCTGGGCCAAGGCCTACTGATGGCGGGCGCCGCCGAGATGATGCCGGGGCCCTCCGACCTGGGGCCCGTGATGGCCGAAGCGGGGCTCGAGACGGGCGTGCTCGGGCTCCGGATGAGCGGGGTGCCGCTCGCGTCGATCGCCGACGCGATGGGCACCCCGACCTACGTCTACAGCGCCGACGTCATCGAGCGACGGTACCACGCCCTCGACCAGGCGCTCGCGGGGGTCCCGCACCGCATCTGTTTCGCGGTGAAGTCCAACAGCAACCTCGGCGTCCTTCGCGTCCTCCGGGACTGCGGTGCGGGCGCCGATCTCGTGTCCGGCGGGGAGCTCAAGCGGGCGCTGGCGGCGGGGTTCGCGCCGGAGCACATCGTCTTCAGCGGGGTGGGGAAGAGCCGCGCCGAGCTCCGGCTCGCGGCGGAGAGTGCCCTGGGTCACGTCAACGTCGAGTCGCTCGAGGAGCTGCAGCGGCTGGGCGAGGTGGCCAACGAGCTCGGCGCCGAGGTGCGGGTCGGGATCCGGGTGAACCCCGACGTCACCGCCGAGACCCATCCGTACATCTCGACGGGCCAGGGGGGGATCAAGTTCGGCGTCCCCGCCGACCAGGTGCTCAAGGCGGTCGAGATCATCAAGAAGAACCCCCGGCTCAAGCTCAGTTGCATCGCGATGCACCTGGGGAGCCAGCTGGTCGACGCCACGCCGTATGCGGAGGGGATCGCGCGGCTCCTGAAGCTGATCGCCGAGGTGCGGGCCGCGGGGGCGCACGACCTCGACTCCGTCGACATCGGCGGGGGGCTGGGGATCCGGTACGCGGGCGACCCGGGGATCGACCTCGAGAAGTACTCGGCGGCGGTGGTGACGCCGCTCCGGCCCTTGGGCCTCACGGTGTACGTGGAGCCGGGCCGATACCTCGTCGGGAGCGCCGGGGTGCTCCTCACCGAGGTGATGTACCGGAAGCACTCGGGGGGGAAGGATTTCGTGATCGTCGATGCGGCGATGAACGACCTCCTGCGGCCGAGCCTGTACCGGGCCTGGCACGGGATCGTGGAGGTGACGCCGAAGGGACGCGCCGTGAAGCCGGTGGACGTGGTGGGGCCGATCTGCGAAACGGGGGACTTCCTGGCCCTCGGCCGCCCGATGCCGGAGGTGGAGCCGGGGGAGCGGCTCGCGATCCTCGGTGCCGGCGCCTACGGCTTCGTGATGAGCAGCAACTACAACACCCGCGGCCGCGCGGCCGAGGTGCTGATCCGTGACGGCGGCTGGCACGTGGTGCGCCCCCGCGAGGATGTGGAGGAGCTGTTCCGGACCGAGGCGGTGGACCCGTTCACGCCGACGACGGTGGGGAAGCCGAAGTAGGTACGTGGTACGTGGTGCTTGGTACTTGGGGCACCACACCGACGATCACGCTTCGATGACCCAAGTACCAAGTACGAAGTACCACGTACCATTGTAGAGGCCACCTTGGACCGCATCCTCATCATCGACTACGGCTCCCAGTTCACCCAGCTCATCGCGCGCCGGGTGCGTGAGGCGCACGTCTACTGCGAGATCCACCCGCCGACCCGGTCGATGGAGTGGATCCGGGAGTGGAAGCCGAAGGGGATCATCTGGTCGGGGGGGCCGAACTCGGTCTACGACCAGGGAGCCCCCACCGCGGATCCGAAGCAGTTCGAGCTCGGGGTACCGATCCTGGGGCTCTGCTACGGCTTCCACCTGATGGCGCACCTCACCGGCGGAAAGGTCCTTCCGTCGGAGGAGAAGGAGTACGGCCGGGCGATGGTGAAGCCGACCGGCGGGAAGATGTGGAAGGGGTTCGGGGCGGGGGAGGCGACGCAGGTCTGGATGAGCCACGGCGACCATATCGACGCGCCGCCCCCGGGGTTCACCGTGACCGCGACCAGCGACAACGGCCTCATCGCCGCGATCGAGCACGAGTCGAAGCCCTTCTTCGCCCTGCAGTTCCACCCGGAGGTGGCGCATACGCTCCGCGGGGGGGACCTCATCGGGAACTTCCTCTTCGGCGCCTGCCACGCGAAGCCCGACTGGACCGCGGCCCACTTCATCGAGACCGAGGTCGCCAGGATCAAGGCGCTGGTCCCCGCGAACACACGGGTGATCTGCGGACTTTCCGGAGGGGTGGACAGCTCGGTCGCCGCCGCACTCGTGCATCGCGCGGTGGGGGACCGGCTCACCTGCATCTTCGTCGATCACGGACTCCTCCGGCTGAACGAGCGGGAGCAGGTCGAGGCCACCTTCAAGGAGCACCTCGGGATCGACCTCCGGGTGGTCGACGCTTCGGAGCGCTTCCTTGGCAAGCTCGCCGGCGTCACCGATCCGGAGCAGAAGCGGAAGATCATCGGGCACGAGTTCATCGAGGTCTTCAACGACGAGGCGAAGAAGGTCGGGGGGGACGTCGGTTTCCTGGTGCAGGGGACCCTCTATCCCGATGTCATCGAATCGGTGAGTCCGACCGGCGGGGCCTCGGTGACGATCAAGACCCACCACAACGTGGGTGGCCTCCCCGAGAAGCTCCCGTTCAAGCTGATCGAGCCGCTGCGCGAGCTGTTCAAGGATGAGGTCCGTCAGGTCGGCCGTGATCTGGGGCTCCCCGAGGTGATGGTGGGGCGCCACCCCTTCCCGGGGCCGGGGCTCGCCATCCGCATCCTGGGCGAGGTGACGAGGGAGCAGTGCGACATTCTGCGGAAGGCCGACGCCATCTACATCCAGGGGATCCGCGAGGCGGGGCTCTACGACCAGATCTGGCAGGCGTTCGCCGTCCTCCTCCCGATCCGTTCGGTCGGGGTGGTCGGCGACTTCCGGAGCTACGACCAGGTGGTGGGGCTTCGCGCGGTGACCAGCCGCGACGGGATGACAGCCGACTGGTTCCACTTCCCGCACGAGGCGCTGGCGCGGATCAGCACCCGCATCAGCAACGAGGTGCGCGGGGTGAACCGGGTGGTGTACGACGTGAGCTCGAAGCCGCCGGCGACGATCGAGTGGGAGTAGGGGCGGGGCTTGCCCCGCCCGGGAACTGAAACGGCGTAAGAGGTGAGAGGGCCGCTCGAAGAGATCTCTTCAAGCGGCCCTCTCATACTGGCTCGCGTTTTCCAGCGCCTACGCGTCTTATTGGTCACGCCATTGGGTGCACAGCATGATACCCTGGAGGATGCAATATCATCCTCCCCGACGGCAAGCGCCCCATTTCGAGCGCCCTGGGGGCATCGTCTGCCTGACGTGGCGCTTGGATGTCGGGCAGCCGCCACTCCGGCCCGAGGAACGCGGGATCGTGCTCGAGGTGGTCCGAAGCTGCGAGCCTCGATTTGCAGAGTTGGTCGCAGCGGTAGTGATGGATGATCATGCGCACGTGCTCGTGCAGCCCCACCTCGGAACTACGGGGCGGCGCTTGGCCCGGGGGTGGAAGGGAATGGCGGCGCAGCGGCTGGTGAAGGAGCAGGGACGGGCGAGTCCTATCTGGCAACGAGACTACTTCGATCGATGGATGGATTCTGCGCGTCAGGCGTTGGCCTGCGTTGAATACATCCGCCGGAATCCTGAACGACGGTGGCCGGATGTCGAGCAGTATCCGTGGTCATATCTCCGTCAGTAGCGTGGCGTAGCCGAGGGGTCGCGCTTCGCGCGCCCCTTGAGGGGATACTTGTTGCGCGGAAAAGGGCGGCGCAAAGCGCCGCCCCTCGGCTTCGCCACGCCACGGTGGGGGATCGAGCAGGAGCCGTGATCGTATGCCTGCTCACAGCCGGGCGTAGCCGAGGGGGCGCGCTTCGCGCGCCCCTTGAGGCGATACTTGTTGCGCGGAAAAGGGCGGCGCAAAG
>Ga0315910_10003254_pt1 | contig 13920 bp, 5 predicted proteins | sample EdamamesoilMG_FD_204470 | JGI IMG/M metagenome (GOLD analysis project Ga0315910, IMG submission 204470) | Garden soil microbial communities collected in Santa Monica, California, United States - Edamame soil | ecosystem: Environmental > Terrestrial > Soil > Garden | place: USA: California...
TGGAGGTGTTGCCGCGCTTCAAGCCCCAGCAGCGGCTCGACGACATCCCGGGCGTCGTCTCGGTGATGGTGTTCCCGACGAGCCGGCGTGTCGGTTTTCAGGCGCCCGCGCCGCGCGCCGATCGCTTCTTCATCGAGTCGGTCTTTGCTTGGCTGGACGAGCGACGTCCCGCAGCGGTCGAGCTGTATGTCATCTCGCCGGCGTACGTGCCCCTCGGGGTGAGCGTCGGGGTGGACATCCGCGGCGGCTTTGGCCGCGAGGAGACGTTGGCAGATGTGCGGCTCGCGCTACGCGCGCTGTTCTGGCCGCTCGCCCCGGGAGGGCCGTTCGGGACGGGCTGGGGGCTCGGTACGAGGGTGCTCGAGCCCGAGGTGACGGTGGCCGTCGCGCGAGTTCCGGGGGTCTCGGCCGTTCGCGGGGTGCGGCTGTTCGAGAAGCGCGCCCGCGATTGGCAGCCGGCAGGCGTGCTCGACGGCAATGTGCGCGGCCTGCGTCTGGAGCGCTGGGAGCTGCCCGAGCTGCTGAGCGTGCTCGTGGTGGCCGATCGCGGCGCCCCGGAAGATCTGCGCGCCGTCCCCAACCCCTTCACGGACGGGGGCGCAAGCGGCGGAGGCGGCGGGGCTGGCCAGGAGCCCGCGCTCGATATCCCGGTTCCGATCACGCCGGAGGTGTGTTGATGGACGCCAACGGGCAGCGCTTCTGGATGCTCGCTCGGCGCGCGCAGTGGTCGTTTGAGACACCGAGCGCGCTGGTCTTCGATGACGAGCGCCAGACGCTCGGTCTGCGCAGCCGAGGTAGCCTGAACTTCGACGAGGCCGAAGCGCTCGGCGAGGAGCGCCTCGCGCTCGTGCCTGCGGCCTGGGCACAGGACGCGTCGCCGGTGGTCCAGGTCGAGCCTGGCACCGGTCGCATCCTGCTGGGGGACGTGGAGATGCCCGGCACGAGCGCGCTCGCTGGCGTGACGGATCTGCGCTGGGGCCCCGCGGGTGCACTGCTGATCCTGGCCGCGGGCGAGCTGTTTGCGGCGCATCCGACGGGCCTGTGGAGCCCGCCGGTGCGTGTCGCGCTGCCCCGCTTCGAGGCCTTTCGGATGTGTGCTCGCTCTGCCGCGGATGCTCGCGCGCTGGTGCTCGATCGCCGCGGTAAGCGCATCGCGCTGCAACAGGGCACACTGCCTCCCACGCCCGGGGATGCCGCGAGGCTCGAGCTCTTGCCGGCTCGGTTCGACGAGCAGGAAGACCCGGTGGCGATCGCGATGCATCCTTCCGGGGGGGTCGCCGTGTTGCTCTGGCGGGAAGACGGCCCGGGCGTTCGCCTGCTGGCGCTCGACGGCACGCTCGGCGCGCTCGCGCGGCTGCAAGGCGTGCGACGTCCGTTTGCCCTCTGCTGGGCGGACGCGACCACGCTGCTCGTGGCGCTGCCGACGGCGGATGGCGCGAGCGTGGCCGCCTATCCCGCGCCGAGTCCGGGGCTCGCGCTGTTGCATCCGCTCGTGCGCCATTACCCGGTGCCGCGTCATGACGGTGGCCCCTTCGTGCAGACGGTCGGCGCCGCTCCACATATCCTGGAGAGTCGTCCCCGCCCGAACGATGTCCCCCTGGCCGTTCCGCTCGTTGCGACGTCATCCGAGCTCCCGGCCCAGGCAGCGGCTCGATTGTCTCGGGTGCCCTGGGCCAAGGACGCCGTGGGAACGTTCGCGTTCTTCGACGGTACCGATCGCGTGCGCGCCAGCGGCGCCGGGCCCGAGGCACGGACGTTGCTGTCGAACGTCGCCGGCATTCAGGACCTCGCGGTGGGCCACGACGGGGTGTTGTACGTGGCCACGCCGAGCGGGGTCACGCTGCTGGACCTCCGGGACCGCTGGGATCGCTCGACGCTGTCGCTGGCAGGGTTCAGCCCACGGCGGCTCGCGGCCAGCGCCGGCGGCGGCGTCACGCTGCTCGACCCCGCGTCGCGCCGCCTGGCGCAGCTCCAGGGGCTACCGCTGCCGCGGCCGCGCGTGTCGCCTCGCGCGGGTGACGTGTTTCGTCCAGATCCGGAGAACCCCAGGCCGCCCGAGCTGCGCTCGCTGGACGCGGCGATCTTCTCCGTCGGCGAAGAACCGGTGGCCATCGCCTCCAGCTCGGCGGGACGCGTGCTCGTGCTGTGCTGGACCGACGCCGATCGGGCGCTGGTGCGGCCGCTCGAAGCCAATGGGCAATTGGGCGCGGCACGCGAGCTGGCCGGGGTGCGTCGGCCCTTCAGCCTCGGCTTCGTGGACGAGCACACACTGGTCGTGCTGATCGTCGTGGAGACGGCGCAGGGGGAGGGCGTCGAAGCGGTCACGTATCCGCTGCTTCCGCCGCCCGGTGTCGACACGCTGACTCCTCTCGGCGGCTTCTACCCCCTGGGCCGGCATGACGGTGGCCCACTCGTGCATGTCCTCCAGGGGCCCAGTCACTACGTGGTCGCCGCGCCTCCCGGCAGCGATCCACCCGGCGTGCCACGGCCGCTGCGGCGCCTGCAGCTCCCAGAGCTCGCGCACGTGGGCGTCGCGGTCGCGGCGCAACCGCTGGACAGCGGCCAGCCAGCGACGACCTGGCACCGCGCCTACCTGGAGGCCGTGCTGCCGCCGCAGTGTGGTCTCCGGCTCGAGCTCGCCGCCACCGAGGAGCGAACCCCGCCATCGCGCGACGAATACTTTCCCCACGTCTTCGGCGATGCGGCCACCCAGAGCAACACGCCGCGCGGGGTCTGGTCGCCGTTGCCATCGGAGATCCCCCACCATCCCGGCCTGTGTCCGTGCAAGCCCGAGCCGCACCGCAGCGGCCTGTTTGACGTGCTCATCCAGCGCAACGGTCCGCACGGGCGGCGCTCCCGGGCGCTCGCGGGGCGTTATCTCTGGGTGCGGGTCGAGCTCACCGGAAGCGGTCATTCCACGCCGGAGATCGCGGCGCTCCGCTTCTATGCGCCGCGCTTCTCCTACGCGACGCGCTACTTGCCCGCGCTCTACCACGAACAGAGCGCGCCACCGGACTCCGATGAGCTCGCCGTCGTGCCGACCGCGCACGACTTCTTCGAGCGTTTCCTGCTCAACTTCGAGGGCGTCCTGACGACCATCGAGGATCGCATCGCCGCAGCGCACATCTTGACGGATCCGCTCGCGACCTCGGATGAAGCGCTGAGCTGGTTGTCGCAATGGGTCGGCTTCGTGTTCGATCCCATCTATCCGCCAGAATACCGCCGGCGTGGCTTGAGCCTGGCGATGGAGCTCAACCGCTGGCGCGGCACCCTGCGGGGCCTGCGGTTGGCCCTCGACGTTGCCACGGGAGACATGGCATCGGACGGCAAGCTGGTGATCGTCGAGGCGTTTCGCTTGCGGCGCACGTTCGCGACGATCCTGGGCGCCGACCTCGCCGACGAGCAGGATCCGCTGTTGTCGGGTGTCGTCGAGAGCGGCAATTCGTTCGTCGGAGACACGCTATTTCTGGGAGAGGAACAGCGGCGCGAGTTTCTGGCCGTGTTCCGCGACCTCCTGCCCGCGGCAGCGTTGCGTGCGGCCCGCGGCCAAGCCAGCGACGCAGAGCTCGTGCGCCTGTCCGTGGAAGAGCTGCGCGACGCTGCGGCGGTCGTCGAGTTCTTCGCGCGTTTTGCCAATCGCCTGACCGTGCTCGTGCATGACGGCGTCGACACCGAACGCCTGCGCCTGATTGAACGCGTGCTCGAGCTCGAGGCCCCCTGCGCGTTGCGCACGGAGGTGGTGCGGGCGTCGCACCCATTCATCGTCGGGCTCGCGTCGCTCGTGGGGGTAGACACGTTCCTGCGGGAGCGACCGCCGGTGCCTGCGCTGCGCATCGACGAATCGGAGCTCGGTCGCCACTCCTTTCTCACGCGGCCCGCCAGCCTCGACCCTCGACTCGAAGGAGGTGCTGCTTGAGCAGCCACATCGATCCGCTCACCCAGCGTTCTTCCGTCGGCACAGACCGGCTCAACTTCGCTCCCGGCATGCTGCTCGACGCACAGGATTTCAGCGACGAGCAGACCTATCACCGCTCCCGCTCGGCCATGGCGCTCGCGCATTTGTTTGGCAGCGGGACGCTGTGGGGTCTTCGCGTCGACTGGGACTCGGGCGATCGGGAGGTCCAGGTTCGGGCCGGCTTGGCCCTCGATGGCTTCGGTCGTCTGATCGAGGTCCCGCGCCGGGCGTGCATGGGCATCGAAGGCTGGTTCGCGGCACAGCGCGACGAGGACCTGCGCGAGAGCTGGCTCGATGATCCCGTGAGCCAGCGCGCCGTCCTGATCGCCGACGTGTTCGTGCGCTTTCACGTGTGCCAGCGCGGCAAGACCCCTGCTTTTCGCACGGGGCCGTTTGATGCGCTGGACGCGGTGGCCTCCTCGCGTCTTCGCGACGCATACGAGCTCGCGCTGGTGGTTCGCCCCGAGGCGCTGAGTGTTCGCCAGGGGACGGAGCCAGAGCTGCCCAGTCCGAGATGGGAGGCCCAGCTGGAAGAATTCATGGCCCAGGACGCCGCAGCCCGCATCGGGACGATTCGGCGGCTGCTCGACCTGGACCTGCCGCTGCAACCCCCACCGCTGCCCGAGCACCTGCGCCCGGCCGAGCGCGCGGGTATCGAGGATGACCCGACGGAGGTCGGCAGGGACACCTCGTCCGTATGGCTCGCCCGGATGCGCTTGCCGCTGGTGCAGCGGCCTGCGACCCCCGAGGAGCGACCCGTGCTCGACATCCCCGCGATCGGGGCTCCAGACAATTTCTCGAGGCGCTTTGTCTACGCACCGAGCGTGTTGATCGGGCTGCTGGGAGGCTAGGACATGTTGGACGGCACACAATTGACGCGCGGCGAGTCCCGCGAGCTGCTCGACGCCGAGAACGCCGAGCTCGGGCGCAGCCGAGGCTGGCTCGTCGAAGACCCGCGGCGCACGCGCCCGCGTTATGAAGATGGTCGCTTTCTGACGGCGCGTGACCTGACACGCGACCAGCAATATTTCCTCACGCGCCAGGCAGACCTCGGGCAGCTGACGGGCGGGGGTGTCATGGCGGGCCTGGAGGTGGCGCTGATAGAGGCCACCCGTCGCATCCGGGTCGGCGCCGGCCACGGGCTGACGCCGGCGGGCGAGCTGGTCGCGGTGCGCCAGACGGTGGAGGTCGACCTGAACGACCTGCCGCGCGTTCAGAACCTGGAGGCGACCTTCGGGCTCGACACGCGGGCCCTACCGCCGTTGCGCACGCAGTCAGGTTGCTTCGTGCTGGCGCTGCGCCCCGTCGAGTTCACGGCAAACCCGGTCGCGTTGTACCCCACCAGCGTGTCCGGCGAGCGTCGCCTGGAGGATGGTGACATCATCGAGGCCACGGCCATCACGTTGATCCCGTTTCCAGGCGAGCGGATGCGCGACGCTGCGCTGCAGGCGCGCGCGCGTCTGGCCAAGCAGGTGTTCATCGGTGAGCCCCTGGGCGGGCTGCCTGCCGGGGCGTTGCCGATCGCCGTCGTGGGGGTCGATCGCGGCGTCGTGCGCTGGGTCGATCAAGATCTGGTGCGGCGCGAAGCTTCCGTGGACGGCGCGCTCAGCCTGTCGTCGCTCGGGCGGCGCTCCGTGCGCGAGGCCTACTTTCGTCAGTATCTGCGACATCTCGCCGACGTGCTTCGGGACCGTGGGGCCGCGGGGCTGGACGAGCGCATCACGGCGACCGACTACTTCGAGGCGTTGCCGCCCGTCGGAGCTCTGCCGGTGGCGAGCGTCGAGGTGCGCGAGAGGGAGATCGTGCAGTGGTTCTTGCCCAGTGAAATGACGGTGGAGCTCACGCTCCTGCCGCGCGACGAGCTGCCGGGCCTGGTGAACGAAGCGCTCGCGCTGCCCCCGATCGATCTCGGCGCGGGACCTGACGCGCTGGAGGCCATTCCGATGTTGATCGTCGCACCGATCGAGCGCAGCGAGTTCCAGCGGCTCGCGCTCCAGCTCCAAGGCGTCACGTCGATCACGCCGGCACGGCGGGCGGTGCGACCGGTGGCGCGGGTGCGCCCGGTGGACGTCCTGAACGCGCTTCGGCTGCGTCGCCTCGCGCCTGCACCCGCAGATCCCGTTCCGATCGATCTCGGCCCGTGGAGCACGGCGCTGACCTCGCTGCAGCAAGGCGGAGGCTCGCTGCTCTTCGTCCGGCGCCGCCAGCTGCCTCAGGTGGCGCACGTGGTTCCGCGCATTCGGATCACCGAGCCCGACCTGGCGGGCAACCTGGCGCCGCTCGCGCAGCAGCGCCTGGCAGCGGCGAGCGAGACAGATCGCTTCAACGGAGTGTTTGCGACCGCGCCCGCCGAGGGGCTCGAGCGAGCCGAGAGCCTGCTGACCCAGCCCGACCCGCCGGCGCCGCGTTTCGGGCGCCATATGATCGTGAACGGCTTCATGGCGGAGCTGTCGTATCGCACGCGGCGCCGGATCGTGCCGCTGGCCGAGCAGGGGCCCCTCGGCACTGCCCCGGGCCCGGGAGCGGCCGCCGCGCTCCGCATTCGCCCGTTGACGCTGGAGGACGTCGAGGTCGTAGCGTTGCGTTACGCTGCCTCCGAGCTCGGTAGCGGCATCCAACAGCTGGAGAGCGCGCTGCCAGCCAACCGCAGCGACGTTGGCCCGGCGGAGCTGGAGGCGCTCGACATCGACATCGATGAGCTGCCCGAAAATCCGCGCCTTGCCTTCGATTCGGCGGCGGTCGGACAGGTCCTGGCACAAGCGTTGCGCATCCCCGAGATCGATCTGAAGGCGCGCGGGCTCGGGACGCCAGAGCTGCGCCGCGCGTTCGCCCTGGGCCTGCTCGTGCGGGCACAACGCGCCGACGTACCGGGCATCCGCACCCTGGTCGGCATCGTGGTCGAACCGAATCAGAATCCTCCGGTCGACAGCCCCGTCTGGGACGTCGTCGACCGAATGGGGGAGGGCAAGCCGTTTGCCATCGTGTACGAGGGGTCCGAGCCCGAGGTGCGCGACGCGCTCGATCAGCTGATCGCTCAACCCTGGATGAGCGGGCCTGCGGACAACCCACGCGCTGGCGCGCGGTTGCTCAGCACCGGGCTGTTGATGGAGCTGGTGCTCGTCGGGTGGGGAATCGAGCTGCGCAATGGGGCGGACGTCGGCCAGGTCCTGGATGCGATCGACAACTGGACTGCAGGGGACCTGGTCGTCCCGGGCCTCAGCAGTCCGCCGCCCGCGGGGCGCCCGCGGCTGACGATCGGCGATCCGCGGGTCGATGAGGGCATTCTAGCCACCTACAGGGTGCTCGACGAGCGGGCGCCCGTCGCGCTGGAGCGACTGGCGCTCAGCCAGGCGCCGCGCGATCGGCGCGTCTTCGGCTGCGCGCGGCTGTGCAACGACTACGCTTCGGTGCTGCAGTCCACCCGCATCACTGACGCGACGGCAACGGCCGCAGGCGGGGCCATCAACACCGCGATCGCGGCGCGCGATCTCGTGCAGATCAGCTCGCTGTTCACCTCGCTCGACACCGTGGCGGGGGGTGGGGGGTGAGCGGCAGCAACATCGTGCTCTCCGGGCTGCGGGCGCCGCTGCCGGGGGAACGTCTGCTGCGCGTCGAGCCCGGCATCGAGCCCAACGTCGATGCCAGCTGGCTGAAACGAACCCACCTGTACAGCGGTCGCGCCGTCAGCCACCTCGCCTTCAGCGCGGAGCAGGACGAGCGCGAGGGGCGCCTCGCGCTCTCTGGACAGCTATTTACGGCCGGTGTCATCTCCGGCCTCGAGCTCTGGACCGAGGGCGAGGGGGCGGACACCCGAGTGCTCGTCGCTCCCGGCTTCGGCGTGGCGGCGACGGGTGAGGACGTGCGGCTGCACCGCCGGATGAGCACACCGCTCCGGAGCCTGCCGGTCGTGACCGCCGACTTCGAGTCGGTGGAGACTCTGGAGGCGCTGGTCGAGCGGCGGCGCGCCGAAGGCCAAACCGCTCAGGCTTACGCGCTGCTGTTGATCCCGATCGTCGAGCACGTCGTGGGCGCCCAGGACCCCGATGCCAGCTTCACCCCGTGCGAGGTCGACCCGAGCGGGCGCGCGTTCGAAGACGACACGTCGGTCGACGGCGTGCGGCTCGCCGCGCGGGAGATCGAGCCGGCGCTGCTTCCAACAGATGGCGACGTCGCGCGCTGGCGCAACGCGCTCGCGTATCGGATATTCGCCCTGGAAGGGACGCTGGGCAGCGACGCGCGGCCCTGGGAGCTGTGGCAGATCCCGGACCCGGAAACGGAGCGCGAGCGCCTCGCGAGCGGCGTCGCGCTCGGCCTGCTCGGTTACCCGCCGGCCCAGGCACCCAGCGCGGAGGCGCCGCCACCTTTTGTCGATGTCGCGGCGCTGGCGCGGCGCGGCGGGGGCGCTCAGGCGGGCGGTTACTTGCCGCTCGAGAGCGGGCCGCCCGAGCTCTGGCAGGCGCGCATCGAGCAGTGGACGGAACAGCTGCGCTCGTTGGGGGCCGCCGGCTTCGAAGTGCTCCGCGCCACGGGCGTGGCGACGCTCTTGCGCTTTCTGCCGCCGGTGATGCTGCTGCCCGTGAGCGCGATCGACGTGCGCGGGGCAGGCGGGGAGCCTGACCTGCCATTGCCGCGGGGTAGCTTTCTGCCCGCCTACTTCGACATGGAGGCCGCGCCGATCGAGCTGGAGGCTCTGGACGACGTGCTGCTCGGGGCGTCGTTCCAGGATCCCTTGGACGTCGAGCTCGCCGAGCACGTCCAGGTGCTGGTGCCGGTGCCTCAACAGCAGTTCGACCCGGACCTGCTCGTGGTGGAGGACGAGACCCCGGACGACTTCAACGAGGTGATCCTGCTCTTGCTGCTCCGGCTCAATCACCGCCTCGGACGTCGGCGCCAAGTGCGCGCCGACGACGTCCTGTTCGCCCGGGCCGTCGGAGGAGAGGATCGTGTTTACGCGACTGACGACAATCGGGTCGAGGGCGAGCTCGACGAAAGCTTTCCGTTTGACGACGACTTGCCAGCGGGCGAGCCGAGGCCCGCCGCCGAACCCCTCTTCTCGGCGAGCCTGGTCAGCGATCAGCGCCAGCACGCCGAGGCCTTGCTGCAGGTCCTGGGCGGTAGCCCACGCGCAGAGCCGCGGGTCTCGCAAATCCTGGCCTTGCTGGAGTCGATCGCCAGGGAATTCGGCTTCGCGTTCCGGTTCAGCGCGGAGACCGAGGTCACGTTGATCGACGACATCATCGAGTTTCGCTGGGGGGGGCGCGGCGTCGCGGGGTTCGTCGACGCGCTCGGGCGCCGGCTCATCCAGGCGCGCGAGCGGCTCGACATGATGCTCGAGGCCGTGTCCGGTGAGCTGTATCGCGTCCGGTCCTTTATCGCAGACGAAGACGCCGCCACGCGCCTCGCGCCGTCGCTGGCGTTGTCGTCCGTGAGTCGACGCTCGCTCGGCCGCGCGGTGCCGGTTGCAGTGAATCGTTTCAGATCATTCCTGCAGCCGCCGCCCGAAGGCCAGGAGCTGCCCCCGCCCACGAACACCAACTACGACGTTCGGCTGCTCACCGCCGGGATTCCAACCGGGGGGCGCTTGGTGCCGCCCGCAGTGCTGTTTGGCGCCAGCGTCTCGGCTCGCTTGGACGCATCGCCGGCCGTGGACGCGGCCAACAGCGCGCGCCTGACGCGCATCGGAGCGCTGCGCAGCCTGCTCTTTTTGCACCGGGAGCTGGGGCTCTCGCTGGATGGGCTCCGGTTTCCGGGGTTCGTACACCAGGACGGAGATCCCAACGTCGCCATCGATGGCACGGCCAGCATCGCGAACATCGCGCAGCTCGTCGATGCCTTCTCCCGTGACGGCGTCTGGCGTCACGATCAGCCGGCGCGGGGGGATGAAGCCGCGTTCTTCGTCGCCGCGGGCCACACGCTCGAGTACACGGTGGCTGCCATTCGGCTTGCCGAGGCGAGGCTGATCGCTTTCGAGGCAGTCCACCAGGAGACCCGCGAGTTCCTCGCGCTCTTGCAAGGGCGTTGGGATGCGGTGGAGGCGCGCCTCGCGCAGCTCCAGGACGAGCTGCGCGAGCTGCGTCACGACATCACGGTCGCCCGAGTCCTCGAGCAAGAGGAGATAGCACGTGCGCGAGCGACCAACGAGCGCCGCCGGCGGGTCATCGAGAACGAGGTGCCCTTCCTGGTCTTGAGGCGTCCACGAACGGTGGACGCACTGCTCGCGCCGCCGACCTACGCGACGGCGCCCGGCCTCGCCGAGGTGGTCATTCCGAGCCGTCTGCCGAGCGACCTGACACCCCCCGACCAGCTCGAGGGCATGCTGAACTTGCTGCGCGAGGCCCCCTTGCGCTGGCTGGTGGCTGGAGCGGGTTACCTCGCACGGGTCAAACGCTGGGTGTCGCTCTGGCACATCTTGCAGACGGCGCTGGGGCGAGCCCGCACGCCCACGCCGCCCGTCTACGATCCCTTTGTCGCTCTCGGCTTCGAAGACCGCGTGGGCTCGCGGGCTCGAGCCATATTTAGCGCGGAGCTCGAGGCGCTGCAGCAGAGGCGCGCCCGGACGGCGGCGCGTGTGCTCGACCTGCATGCGCGCGCCACCTGGGCCCGCTTGCAGGAGCTGGCCCTGGACGGCATCGTGGCCATCAACGACTTGCTGTCTGCGACGCATGGTCATAGCGAGATCGTCCGCGATCTCTCGCGCGAGCTCAGTGACATCGAGCGGGTCGCGGGTTACCTTTTCCAGCAAACGCAGGAGGTGCCTCCGTTCGTGCGCCTCGGGTGGGTCGAGTACCTGTCGGAGCCGAACACCCTGGCCATCGATCTGCGTGACTTGTCGTTGCTACCGGATTGGCTCGTGGTCGAACGCGCGCTACGAGTCGAGCTGCAGTCGTTGGTGGACTGGCTGTACTCGCGGATCGATGCGACCATCCCCTCCGCCCTGGTGCTGATGCACGACATCGTCCGGGTGGCGTTGATGCTGAGCGGGCACCCCGCGATCTTCAGGTCGCTCGGCGCCACTCCTGCGGCCGACGAGCAAGCCGGGGTGGGTGGGGTGCTGGTCGTGCGCGTCGAACGCGATAGCGTGCGCGTGGGGCTGCACGCCGTCTTGTACGAGTCGACCGACGCGTCGGCGCCCGTTGGGCGTGGGATCGTGGACGACGTGGGCGATGGCGTGGCGCGCATCCGCGTGATCGCCACGCGCGGTGGCGGCGTCGTGCGCCCGCTGCGCGTCGAGCTGATGGAGCCAGGTCGTGTGCCCCCCGTGGAGCTCGTCGACGGGCGGCGGGTGTTCGCCGGGGTGGGCACGGGATTCGGCTGACGTGCGCACGGTCCATCGCCTGCAGCTCGTCGGTCACGATTTGCCGTCGACCCAGCGCGCCATCGGCACGCTGCACGAGGCGTTTCGGCTCGCTTCGCTGGAGGATGGGCGGCAGCGGCGCCTGATTGTGCGCAGGCTCGAGCTCGGAGCGTTCAGCGAAAGCGCGACCCCCGCGGCGCTCTCGGCCGAGATCACCCGGCGCGTGCGCGCGCTGCACTCGAGCGCGGTCCACATCGCGCAGCGGCACGCCGCCTCCGCCGACGCGGTCTGGTTTCGTGACGACGTCGACGCGAGCCTCGTACTGCTCGACCAGGTCGCCGGTGCACGCGGCTGGCAGAGCTGGTTCTGGCCCTCCGCGGTCGGCGGGCTCCGACTCGGGAGCACGCCTCGGGACGCGGTTCGCCTCGCGTTTCGGCAATTGCTCGGCGCCCCGCATCCCCGCCGCAGCCTCGCGCTCGCCGTGGATACGTTGATCCGTGCCCGGCGAGCCCCGATGTTGCTGGATACGCTCGAAGTGGCGGAAGCCGGAGCTCTGCTCGACCGCCTGTCGTCGTCGGACGTGGCCGGGGCCGAAAGCAGCTCCACGGTCGATCGCGAGGGCCCGCTCGATGGCTTCATCGCGCGTCATCCCTGGCGCAGCGTGCTCGTCGACTCCGTGGCTCGCTGGGGCGCGGCCGATCCGCGCGCGGTCTGGCTGTGCTGGCTCGCGCTGGGTTTTGCCACGTATGCCGAACGGCCCGCGTCTCTACCTCGGGCGCGCGTGTTGGCGCGTGCGCTGCTGCGCAGCCCGACATTGTCGAAGCCCGAGCCGCGGGTCGCTGGCGTGGCGGCGCCCTCGGCCGGTGACACTGGCGTCGGGGCCGACATGGACGCGATATCGCGCGAGGCGCTCCAGCGAGCGGCGATTGATCGAGGCGCCGCGAGCCCCGTCGCGCAACCCGTCGCCGCTGGGGCGGCGCAGCTGCAGCACGCCGAGCCCCTCGCGTCGGGCCTTGCCGGGGCATCGCCGCAGCCGCAGCCGGCGGCCGCGCGAGAGACCAGCGTCCACGCCCGCGAAGAGGACGTGGCGGCGACCTCCACGCTCGGCGCGGCAGGCCCAAACGAGCCCGCCGATCGACCGCGCTCTCTCGCAGCGAGCGGTGTCTCGTTCAGGACCGAATGCGGCGGCGTGTTTTTCCTGACTGCAGCCCTGGCGCGTCTGGGCATGCGAGAATTCCTGGCGGCGCACCCGTTTCGGACGAGCCTGCCCTGGCGGGTCCTGCAGCGCGTCCTGGATGATCTCGGGGTCTCGGCCAAGGACGACCTGCGCGCGCTGATCGCGGTCGCGGCGGCCGAGCCGCTCGGGGGCGCGGAGCTCGTCGCCCCCGCGGCATGGTGGGCGGAGCTTCGCCGGGGCGAGGTCTGCCATGAGGGCCGCGCCGCCGACGCGGTCGCGTTCGTCGACGAGGGCGGCTTGGCGCTCGCGCTCTGGAGCGCGGAGCGGCAGCCGCTGCTCGCGCAATCGGGTCCGTACCGTCCGCGGCCCGCGTCAACCTCGGCCGTTGCTACGCGAGAGGTCGTGGTCGATGCATGGTGCGTCGCGTTGCAACGCTGGCTCGAGGCGTGGTGCGAGGCATCGCTGGCCGAGATCGTGCTCCGCCCCGCAACGCTGCAATACACGAGAACGCACCTCGACCTGTTCTTCCTGCTCCGCGACGCGGACGTTCGCATCCGCCGCGTCGCTCTCGACGTCGACCCGGGGTATGTGCCCTGGCTGGGCTACGTGCTGACCTTTCACATGCTCTGACGGTCGCGTCTCCCTGCGCTCCTGTCGCGGTCGAGCCCCCTTGCCGCTCTGGCTCAACCCAGCGCGAGCACGGCCTCGCGCACCGGCAAAGCGACGCGCAAGCCGCGCGTGGCCAGGCGCCGCGCGCGCGGACGCAACAGCCGTGGAACGCGCCGCGTGAGCCAGTACGCTCCGAGCGCGGCGGTGGCAGGCAGCGACACCCGCCGCAGCCCCTCGAATGTGCCCGCGACGGCGGCGCCATACACGGCGTGGGCCGCGATCGCGTACAGGTGATTCTTCACCGGGTAGTGATGCGGCCACGCCGCGAGTTTGAACGCCGGCAGCAGGATATCGTCGCTCAGGATCCAGACGGCGGCCCCGAACGCCAGCCCGCCGCGCAGGCCCCGAGCCGACGGCAACGTGCCCGCGACCAGCCCATAAGCGCCGCCCCACGCGGAGCCGAACGCCAGGTGCACCACCTGTGCGGCGCGCTCCGGCTTCGCGAGCGGCCCGGCATGGACCAGGTGCTCCTTGAAACGTCGCGCGACCGTCTGCGTGGGCTGTTCGTGACGCTGTTCGGGCTCGACCGGCTCGAACACCTCGGGCGAGGGCTCCGGCGCGAGCTTGCGCGTCCAGGCGAAGTACAGGTTCTGCGCCAGCGCGCCCGCCAAACCGGCGACCAGACCCCCGCAGAACGCTCCGAGCGGTGAGCAACGACTCATGAAAACGACCTTCCTGCGACCCGGGCCGCCGATGGGGCGACGGGCGCCCGTGATTGGTGCCGCAAGGGAGAGCATGCCTCGTGCCACGCGCTCCAGCCGCTCGAGGGCCAGCGTATGCGCCCGGCCGTGATGGTGCGACACCGCTTCGCGGGGCCCGATGTCG
>Ga0315910_10003255_pt1 | contig 13919 bp, 17 predicted proteins | sample EdamamesoilMG_FD_204470 | JGI IMG/M metagenome (GOLD analysis project Ga0315910, IMG submission 204470) | Garden soil microbial communities collected in Santa Monica, California, United States - Edamame soil | ecosystem: Environmental > Terrestrial > Soil > Garden | place: USA: California...
CAGCCGACGACGCGATTGTCGCGCGGGTGCCGCTGTTCGGTCGTACATTTCGAGGAGGTGCTCGCCCGTTTTCCCAAGGAAGACCGGCGAGACATGCGTGACGAGCACGGCATCATCCGGGTAGATTGCGCCTTCTGCTCCAGAGAATTCCCAATACAAGATTAACGGTTCATCGCTTATACAGGGCAACTGGTCGTAAGATTACGACTGTGATACAGACCCAATCCGCTGGACGGAGTGCTCGAATGCACAAGGCCTTTGAGTTTCGGAAGTTCGGGAATCGCACGGCCCTGGCCGTTGCGGCGATCCTCGTTGCCGTTCCGCTGGTGGCTCATTCTGCCGAGCTGGCTATGCTCGACGCCCTCGCTAAGGGTGCCTGGAACCTGCGCATTCGCGACAACGGCTCGCAGCAGCGCATCTGCGTCCGCAATGGGCGCGAGCTGATTCAGATCCAGCACAAGCAGCCGGGCTGCAGCCAGTTCGTGGTGGAGGACTCTGCCAACACAGTCGTCGTGCAGTACACCTGTCGCGGGAACGGTTACGGGCGAACGTCCATTCGGCGCGAGGGCAGCGATGTCCTCCAGATCCAGAGCCAGGGCATTTACGAGGGCACGCCGTTCTCGTTCAGCGGAGAGGCGCGCCTCAACGGTAGCTGCTGACGCGAGTAACGCTTGCCCGTTGCCGGGCGCGTGCTAGCGCGCGGTCATGGCAGATCGGCAAGCCGTGGTGCTGCTTTCGGGCGGGCTCGATTCGATGGTCGCGGCCGCCTTGGCGCGCGAGGCCGGCTTCGCCGTCAACGCCCTGACGATCGATTACAACCAGCGCCACCGCCGCGAGATCGATTCCGCGCGCGCGATCGCCGAGCGGCTGGAAGCCGCGCGCCACGTCGTCCTGCCGCTCGACCTGCGCCGCTTCGGTGGCTCGGCGCTGACCAGCGATATCGACGTGCCCAAGGAAGGTGTCGGTGTCGGGGCGGAAATTCCCATCACTTACGTACCGGCCCGCAACCTCGTTTTCCTGTCACTGACGCTCGCCTGGGCCGAGGTGATCGGGGCGCATGACATCTTCATCGGCGTCAACGCGCTCGACTATTCGGGCTACCCGGATTGCCGGCCTGAGTTCATCGCCAGCTTCACCGAAACCGCCCGCCTGGCGACCAAGGAAGGCGTCGAAGGAAAGCCCTTCGCCATCCACGCGCCGCTGCAGCACTGGGGAAAAGCGCGGATCGCCGAGGAGGCCGTGCGGCTCGGTCTCGACCCGGCGATGAGCTGGTCATGCTATGACCCGACCCCGGACGGCGAGGCCTGCGGTCTGTGTGACAGCTGTCGCCTGCGCCGGGCCGGATTTGCCGAGGCCGGCGTGGAAGACCGGACCCGCTACGCGGTCCCGCTGCCGGAAGGGTAACGATGGCCGGGGAGGAGGGACATCTCGAGCAGGAACAGCGGGTACCGGCTTACAGCTGGTACGCACTCGGCGTCCTGTTCGTCGTCTACCTCGTCAACTTCGTCGATCGGCAGATCCTTTCCATCCTGGCGAATGACATCAAGGCCGATCTGGGCCTCGACGATGCACAGCTCGGCTTCCTCTACGGCACGGCGTTCGCGATTTTCTACGCGCTGTTCGGTATTCCGCTCGGCCGCCTCGCCGACGGCTGGAGCCGCACCCGGCTGCTCGCCATCGGGTTGGCGCTGTGGTCATGCATGACGGCGCTGAGCGGCTTGGCGCGGAACGCGACCATGCTCACGGTCGCGCGGATCGGCGTCGGGGTTGGCGAGGCCACTTCCTCGCCGTGCGCCTATTCGCTGATCTCGGACATGTTTCCGAAGCGGCTCCGCGGCACGGCGCTGGGCATCTATTCCGCCGGCCTGTTCACCGGCAGCGGCCTGTCGCTGCTAATCGGCGGCTCGATCGTGGAGGCATGGAACAAGGCCTATCCGCAGGATGCACCGCTCGGCCTCGCGGGTTGGCAGGCGGCCTTCCTGATCGTCGGCCTACCGGGTCTCGCGTTAGCCTTATGGGTTCTCACTCTACGTGAGCCCACGCGCGGAGCGTTCGACGGCATTCCGGCTCAAACCGACGAGCGGCCGTTTGCAGTATTCCTCGGCCAGCTCGGCCAGCTCATCCCGCCGTTCACGGTAATCGCGGCCGCGCGGCGGGGTGGGCGGGAACTGGCGTGGAATCTGGCGGTCGCCGCGATCCTGGCACTCGCCGCCTGGCTGCTGTCCGACCTGACCGGCAACAACCAGCAGTTCTGGTTCCTTGGCACCGGCTTTTATGCCGTGTTCAGCTGGGCGAGCGCACAGCGCACCCGCGACCCGGAGATGTTCGCCGCCACGTGGCGGTCGACCGCCTTCGTGGGCATCGTCCTCGCCTACGGGATGATCTGCGTTCTCGGCTATTCGGTCAGCTACTGGGCCGCGCCCTATGCCGAGCGCACTTTCGCCATGGGCAAGGCCGAACTCGGCCTGCTGATCGGCGCGCCCAATGCGCTGGGCGGGTTCCTCGGCGTGATCATGGGAGGGCGGCTGGCCGACTACCTTCATCTGCGCCACGCCGGTGGCAGGGCAATGGTGCTGGCGCTGGCGCTCATCGGTTCGCTCCCGGCCATCGCGATCGGTTACTCGACCGGCAGCCTTACGCTGTTCCTCGTCTGCAACTTCCTCGCCCAGTTCGCCACATCGTGCGCTTTGGGGGCGGGAGGCGCGGCGACGCAATCGCTGGTCGAGCCGCGAATGCGAGGAGTGGCGACGGCGATCTACTTCCTCGGGGCGACGCTGCTTGGACTCGCTCTCGGCCCATTCATGGCGGGCTTTATTTCGGAGTCCACGGGCAGCCTCGCGACCGGGGTGATCGCGACGCTGGTCGTTGTGCCGATCGGCCTAGTCGCGGTCGCCGTCGCGGTCCGGCAGATGCCGAAGGTCCTTACGTCCGGGTAAGCACCCCGCAAGCGATCCGGCTGCCGGAGTTCCCGGAAGGATCGGTGCGATAGTCGTCGGCATCGGCGTGGACGACCACCGCGGTGCCGTCGGCATCGAAGATCCGCGCGAGCACCTCGTCACGCGTGCCCGACAAGGTCGCGCTGACCGCGCCCGCGCCGCTGCCACCGATCACCGCATTGGGCAGGTCGCCCATGTGCGACCCGGCAGGGTTCTCGGTGCCATGCTGATGGCCGCCCGGATTGAGATGGCCGCCCGCCGAAGCGAAGTCGGGCGCGTCGCACGATCCGACCATGTGCAGGTGAACGCCGTGCGTGCCCGTGCTGATGCCGACAAGCGCAATGGCGATGTTCACCTGCGGCCCGCTCGTCAGCAACTGTGCGGTCCCGCCCGGAAGGCCGTTCGCCAGCCGCAGGGTGGCCTGACCGAGCCGTTCGGACGGCTGCTCGTCGACGACCGACTGGCAACCCGCGAGAGCGACCATCAGGGCCAGCGCAATCGATCGTTTCATACAAGCTTCCTCCATTCCTCCCGCCCATAACGGCAATGGGCGCGAAAGGCTCCGGATCAGCTCTCGACGAAAATTCCTCCGGCGACCAGTGCGGCGACGAGATCGGCAATCGCCGCCCTCGCTTCGATGTCGATTGTCGCGCCGGCGGTGGGAAGCGCGGGTGCTGCCGGTCGCTGCCAGCCCCCGAGGTACCGGATGTCCTGCCCCGTCGCGCGATCGAGCACGCGCATGCCATCGCGAGGAGCGGCGAAGATCCACGCGCCCGCCTGATACGAGGCCAGCGCGCCCGCATGATCGATCCAGGCGCCCGTCGGCGCATCGCCCACCAGCCAGCATTCTCCCTCTGCCGGGGTGGCCGGTGGTGTGTCGGCTGCGCCTTCGACAGCGGGATGCAGCAGTGCATCGGTGAGCGCATGGGCTTCGTTCACGAAGAACTCTTTTTGGGCCTGTCCGGCGAAAAGCAGGGGTAATCCATGCCTGGGACTGACGGAGGTAAAGGCAATCGGGTCGGTCATGGTCGGTCTTTCGTTCAAGTGATCACGGGGAGAAGCAGCGGCCCGGATGTGGCGAAGCCGCCGACCTGGCGGACCCACAGCGGCTTGCCGGCGTGCTCAGCGCGGAACTCGGGTGGCAGCGCCAATTCCGGCCGGTCGAGTTCCCAGCGCAGTAGCGGCTGGTCGGCATCGCCCAGCCCGGCGAGATAGCGTTCCGCTGGCTCATTGAGCGGCATCTCCACCCCATCGGCCCAAGTCCAGGCGCCGCGAGCCCGGCGTGTCCATCGCAGGAGCAGCCCGCCGTCGGCCGTTTCGATTGCGCGTGGATGCACGGGGGTCAGCGGACGCAGGGTCAGCCCGGCATTGGCGATCGCGGCTGTCACCGGCTCGCTATCGGCGAGGCCGATCGCGGCAAGGGTTGCGGTATCGGCGGTTCCGAGCGCCAAGGGATCGATCGCGGCCGGCTTTTCGTCGAGAAGCACGAACCGGGCCCCCGGTTGATGCCCCATCTGTGCTTTACCCTCGGTGCCGCCGCGTCCGCGAAGCAAGCAGCCGAGGCGCCATCGGCGATTGCCGAGGACAACCGCCTCCGCAAACTGCAGCACTTCTTCACCGACAAGCGCGCGGTTGGCGCCCATTGCGAGCAGTTCGGGCGTTGCCGCGTTGAGCTGGAAGTCGGCCGAAGAAAGCTCGACCTCGAAGCTCGCGCCGCGATCGAGCAGCATGGCGCTCGACGGCGCGAGCGGAGTGACCGTCACGCCGATCACGCTGCGCACGTTACCGCTGGTGCCGACGGGCACCAACTCCCCGGCCTGTTCGGCGTAGAGTGCCGCGCCGGTCCACCCACGCGAGGCGGAAGACACCGCAGCATAGACCTGCCGCGCCTGCCCCGTGCCGAGGCCGTCCCACGGCAGTTCGTAAGCGGCAAGTTCGGTCGGCGTCGCCACCAGGTCGGGCGCGGGCAGCGACCGGCCCGCATCGGCCGCCGTTTGCCGGGCCGGCCCGCGCGGCAGGCGGCGCAGTTCCAGCTCCACCCCGCGTTCGCGCCATTCCCATGTTTCGATGCGCCAGTTCCCGGCCTGCCCCGGCACACTGACGACGTCGCCCGGGCACAACGCCGGATCGAGCTCGGCGACGCGCCACGCCAGAGTATCGCGCGACCATCCGGCACGTTCGGCTGCGGCGTTGGCCAGCCCGCGCGCGGTCGATGCGTCGAGCGCGCCGGGAAATTCGAGCACGCGGCTGCGCCCCGGCCGCGCCCGCCCGTCGGCGCGCTGCAGGCCGGCCTGGTAGTCGCGCGCGGTGTCGTAATAGCGCAGGCCGTCGGGGACCTCCGCCCCATCGGGCTCGCGCCGACGCGCCTGCCCGGCCGCTCCGCCGAAGCTGTCGTCCCCGGCGTCGACAGATGCTTCGGACAGCAGCGGCGGATCGGCAGGTACGGTGTTGCCGGCGCGGAGGGTCAGCCGGTCGCCGCCCGCGTGACAGGCGAGCGGATAGACCTGGTCCACCGCCGCCAGCGTCGCCGCGAGCGGCCCACCCTCATCGCTGAAGCCAGTGAGGCCCAACAGCGATGCACCCGCCTCTACCTCGCCCGCCAGCGGCTCGACCAGCTTGGCCAGCGACACTTCGCCATCGTCCGCGACGATCTCGAAGGTCAGCGCCGGGATGCGGTTGCCGAAATCGGCTAGCTGCAGCCCCTCGAAAACACAGTAGGCCAAGCCGCGAAATGCCGGGCAGGCGCCGCCCTGGTCCGAAGCGATCAGCGGATCGGGCTGCTGGTCGCCGTGGCCGTTGTAGACGCGCAGCTTGCCGCCGGCCTTGAGGTCTCCGGCGCTGCCGCGCAGCAGGTTGCCGTCGGCCCAGATGCGGCCGAGGCCGCGGATCGGCCGGCTGGCGAGCGCGACCGCGAACGATACCGAGTAGCTGTAGCTGGTGGTGGCAGGCTTACCCTTGCCGCCGCCGCTTTTCTCGTCGCTCTCGGCAAGGTGGGTGGACCAGATAATGCTGCCGGCCGCGCGCATCGTGCCATAGTGGCGGGCAACCGGCGTGCCGTAGCTCGAGGTCGTGACCGCCAGCTCCTTGAGCCGCGGCCCTTCGCGCTTGCCGCCGCCGATGAGCGCGCGGTCGAGCTGGTTGCCGATCAGCGAACCGATCGCGCCGCCGAGCGGCCCGCCGATCGCGGTGCCGATCGCGGTGAAAACAAGAGTAGCCATGGGAATTACCTATGTGAGCCGCCAGTGTCCGATGATCGTCCACGGGAGCGGGAAAGGGGTGCGTACGACCCGGCGCAGGCCGGCATGGGCGTGAATGATCCCGCCGCCGATCGCGACGACGGCAGTGTGAAGCTGCGCCGGTCCGGGCGCGAACAACAGCACGTCGCCGTGCTCCAGCTCGTTGTCCGGGGCTTCGACAAAGCCCGCCTCGGCCGGCAATTGCAGCAACCGCTCGGGCTCCAGGTTTCGCAGGCCATAGCTGGCCTGCAGGCGCACAGGTCGTCCGATCTCGGCCATCGCCATCAGCACCAACCCAAGGCAATCGACGCCGGTAGTTGGGTGACGGCCGTGCAGGCGGAACGATGCTCCGACAAAGCCTTCGGTGGCACGGGCGAGCTCGTTGCCGCTCATGACGAAGCCGTCGGGTAACGCGCTATCAGGTCGTTGCCCGGCAGGAACGGCTCGCCCTGGAAGTTCGCCGCGTTGGCGAACCGCTGGTGGCAGGTCTGCAGCGTGTGATCGCAGCCCTCGCGCAGCTCGGCGTGCACCCCGGGCTGAAGCGAGGTGTCGAGCGCGATGTCGAGCGTGAGGCCCTGTGCGTCCGCGCTGACGACCTGCATCGTCATTCCGGCCTGTGGCCCGTCGAGCCAGCGCAGGCTCCCGTCCCGGATGTCCGTGGGCGAAGGTCCGGTGGCGAATGTCACCCGGTTCTCCGCTAGATCGGCCGAAGCCAGCACCGCCTCGTGCGTGAAGCGCGCGGCGCTCAGCGTGCAGCCCGGTCCGCAGAACTGCGCGCGGCATGTCGGGCTGGTGCGCGGCACGGTGTCCGCCTCCAGCGCCGCCTTGGCCGAGCGCAGCTCCGCGCTGAAGCTGCCCGCTTCCTCGGACACCCCGCCGATCTCCCCGCGATAAAGCACCGCGCGTTCGAGCGTCTCCCAGTCGACCACGCCGATCTCGACGCGTGCGCCGTCGAACCGTCCGTCGGCGAGGTCGGTGGCGGGAATCGAATCGTGCGTCAGCGCGCCCTGCACTTCGGCGCTGTCGGGCGAGAGGTCGGCGGTGCGGCGGATGGCGCTCGGCAGCATCCCCGGAGCGGCGCGGTGCACCACCCCGTCGAACCACAAGTCGCGGTCGTGGCTGGTCAGCGCCACCGCCACGCCGTCACGGCGATAGATTCGCCAGAACGTCGCGACGCCCTCGAGCGTCTCGCGAAAGAACACCCGGCTCATGATTCCCGCACTTCCACGAGCGGCACCGAAGGCGCCTCGCCTGCGGCAAAGGTCGCCGCGTTGATGTCGAGCCGGTCGCTGGCAAAGCGCACCGGCACGTCGAACAGGAACCCCGCGCGCACCTCGGCGCCGGCGGGTGGCGCCACGTCAAGCACGACCCAGCCGCCCTCTTCCAGCGTCCAGCCGGCCACCTCGCCGCCACCGACCCCAATCCGCACGCTTTCCGCGCGCGGCCGAGTAACAAACCGCACCTGCGCGTCCTCGCCGTAGCGCTTCATGAGCCGGAACCGCGCGGTCATCCCATCGCCGACGCCGATAACCTGGTCGAACGGCGACGGCGCGCCGCTCATCCCGCTCGAGCTGAAATCGAACGGATCGCGCAGCCGGAACCCGCGCGCCGCCCCGCGCCTCGCCCGAAAGAACGCGATCAGCGTGCCAAGCTCGGCCTCGGAGCGGACGCCCGGCCCGACATCGAAATGCAGCCGCGCATCGCTCCACTGGCTCGCGCGCCGCTCGAAGCCCGAGGCGGTGATCGCGATCGAGGTGGAGAATTCCGCGCTCACCCCCGCATCGCGGCCCAGCGCCAGCGGGTAAAGCACATCGTCGAAGCCTTGCATGTCGTCCTCCTTTGGAGCGGCCAGCCGGGTGAATCCGTCGCGCGCCACTTGCGGCAGCGCCCAGACGAAGCGGCGGGCGACGCCGCGCGCGGCGGCTTCGTCGATCGCCGCATCGATGCGTGGCCAAAAAGTCTCGGCGTCGGCGGGGTCGAGCACGAACCCGGCAAGGTAATCCTGCCGGTCGAGCGGATAGCCGAGCCGCTGGTCGATCGTGCGGTAACCGAGCACGCGCTGGCCATCCGCGCCCGCGGTCAGCCAGTCGTAATCCTCGACCTGCAGCCGGTCGTAGTGCGGCCAGGCCCACCCCATCGGCAGGTTCGCCCGCAGCAGTTCGACCATCGCGGCATCGAGCACCGTGGGCGTGAACACCAGCAGCATCACCTCGGCCTCACCCGCCGCCGTCCGCACGGCATCGCGCAGCGCGTCGGTCGAAGCGGCCAGCGTCGCGCCCGCTTGGTCGAGCAGCGCGAGCTGCGCTTCCGAAAGCGGCATGCGGAGGTCGCCGATCACCGGCGGGCTGCCGCCGAACAGCGCCTTCGCCTCGTCGTCGTACAGCGCGATCCGCCCGTCCTTGGTGGTCCACCACCACGGCTCGCCGATCTGGAACGACACCGGCAGCCCTGCCGCCTGCATCAACCCGACGAACGAGACCGCAATCTGCTGGAGGAACTCCATCGCCCAGCTATTCGCCGGGGAGAGCAGCGCCGAAGGCGGCTCCCACCCCGTCAGCGCCGGCGAGCCATCGGCAAAGCGCTGCTGCCATGATGGCGGGCAATGCTCGGCGAACAGCTCGTAGGACAGCGACGCGATCGGCCGATAACCCTGCGCCGCGCAGAGCCCGAAGTAGGCGGAGTGCCAGCTTTCAGCGGGCCGGCACAAATTGGGCGTCGCATCGACCTGCAACGAGCCGTCGCCATTGCGCTCGAGCCCGTAGTAGTGGCTCATCCCCACGTAGTGGACGATCCCCCCGCGGTACCCGAGCCCGCGGATCGTCCGCAGCACGCGTGCCGGGGTCAGGTTGTAGCTGTCGTCATACGCGGTCGCCATGCCGAGGTCGTGCGGCGGCAACAGCACGTCGCCGATCGCCAGCATCGGCCGGTCGCCCGAGCAGGCGATGCCCGACAGCTCGACCCACCCGTTCGCCCGCTCCGGCAGCAGCCCGCCGTCCGCCGGATCGTACGCCTGCGGTGCGAGCGAGACGAACATCCGGTCGATGTCGTTGGGATAGACCGGATCGTCCGCGTCCCACCCGCCGGCGAGTTGCGAGAACGGCAGCGTCACCGCCGCATCGTCGGGCGCGCCCTGCGCATAGTTCCACAACCGCACGAACCAGCTTCGGGGCGCGCCCGCGGCGTCGCGCCCTTCGATGGTCAGCGTCGGCCCGTGCACCGCATCGAGCGGCAGCACCCCGGCCGAACGCCAACGAAATGCCAGCGTCGTGCGCGAATAATCGCGATCGGTATCGTAAGCGAGCAGCGGATGGTCGAACCGGTCGGCCGAATCCCAGATCAGCCCCGCCAGCGCATCGGCATGGTGGAACTCGGCCTCGACCCGCAGCGCATCCGCGCCCGTCGTCACTACCGAGGCCATTTCGGGCCGAGGGAAATCCACCGTCCAGAACCGCGGATCGAACCGCTGGATCCAGTCGGACTGCTGCCCGTCGCGTTTCTTCGCGAGCCAGAATGCCATGATCAGAACTCCCGCAACGCGCGGCGCACGCTGCTCGCCACTTGCCGCGACGACCTGCGCAGCGCGGTCGGCGCGTCGGCGCCTTTGGGCTGGGCGACCTGGATCGACACCCGCACCTCGCGCGCTGGCCCCGCCGCATCGCGCTCGATCCGTCCCGCCGAGGTCGGCACGAACACTTCCGGCCCGCGCTCGCCGACAAGATAGGCCGAACCTGGCGCCACCGGCCCGCCGGTGGCGCGGCCGGGCAGCCCGAACAGCGAGCCGATCGCGCCGGTCAGCAGCGAGCCGAGCCCGCCGCCGCCACTCGCGGCCCCGCCGAACAGGCTGCCGATCCCGCCCTGCACCGACTGCGCGGCGATCTGTCCGAGCGTATCAAGCGCCACGCGCTTAAGGTCGTCGAACCCGAGCGTCCCTCGCCGGATCGCCGAGAGCAGCCCGCGCTCGAGCACGCTCCCGGCCTTGGCGAACCCGTCGACCAGCGTCGTGTCGAGCGCGCCGCGCATCGTCTCGATGTCGGAGCGGAAGCCCGCGGTGCTCGCTCGCACGTCGACCAGCAGGGTTTCTATTTCATCGTCCATCACGGTCCCTTTCGATCAGCGCGTTCAGCTCGCCGCGTGACAGCGGCGTGCCGCCGGGCGGTTCTTCGGTTGCGAAAATCGCGGCGAGCTCGGCGGGGGTGGCGTTCCAGAAGTCGTCCGGCCGCCAGGCGAGCAGGCGCGGGACGAGCCCCGCCAGCCGCGCTGCACCGGCCGCGAAGCTTTCGCTCATTTCCCTTGCAGGATCTGCTGCAGCACCTGGCGCAGCGGCGCGGCGCAGCCGGCGAGGCCGACCGCCAGCACCGCCTCACCCACCTCGTCGCGGGCAATCAGCTCGCGCTCGGCCAGACAGTGCCAGAACAGCGTCGCCAGCTCGGCCAGCCGCAACTGCCCCGCACCCGCGCGCTCGACCAGCGCAAACAGCGGCCCCAGCTCCTGCTCGGCTGCCACCAGCGCGGAGAACGTCGGCCGCAGCACCCGCTCCCGCCCGGCAACGAACAACGCCGCCTCGCCCCGCGCCGGGTTCATGCCGGCACCACCGCGCCGGAGCTCTCCAACTGCAGCGTGTAATTGCGCTCGCCGTTGAAGTCCCCGGCATAGTCAAGCCGCTGCACAAGGAACTTGCCCCGCAGCCGCTCGCCGTCCTCGAACGACAGTTCGTAGTCCGCAATCGTCCCGGCGAGCGCATTGGCGCGCACCGCGGCTTCGGCCGCGCTGCCAAGGAAAATCCCGGCGGCGCTCACCGAAACCGAGCGCGTTCCCGCGCCCGACAGCAGCTCGCGCCAGCCGCCGCTTTCCTTGTGCGTGACGACCACGGTGTCGCCGTTGATCGACATCTGCGTCGTGCGCAGCCCGGCGACGGTCTGGTAGGCAGCCGGCGTTGCGCCGTCGCCGATCTTGAGAAGGAAGGCAGAGCCTTTCTGGGCGGTCATTGGGATGTCTCCATTGAAAGAAGGCGGAAGCGGTATTCGAGCAGCACCGCGCGGGTGTTGTTCGCCCGCTGCTCGGCGCGGGCGCGCAGGAAGGTGATGGAAGCGATCGCGAAGCCAGGCTGCACGCGCGGCAGCGCTTCGATCCGGGCCTCGATCGCTTGCGTGGTCGCCGCCGCGGTGCCGGGATCGTCGCCCCGGCAATGCAGCTCCAGCGCCACGCGCACTTCGCGGCCCGTACGGTCCTTGGTGCTCCAGTCGGCGCTCGCGCTGGCGGCGATGGCGAGCCACGGCGCCGCCGCGCGCGAAGGCGCTTCCTCGGTTACGGCATTGAGCAGGCTTGCGAGGATCGCGTCGGCCTGCAGCCAGTCGATCAGCGCGGTGCGCAAGGTCGTTTCCATGTCAGCGCTCCCTGGTGAAAAGCGGCCACAGCCAGCTGGCACGGCGCCAGCGGGCGGGGTCGTTGCGGCGGGTCGAGAGATGGGTTTCGGCGAGCAGCCGGGCCTTGGCCGTCAGTCGGTCGATGAACACCCGCTCGTCCTGAGCTTGTCGAAGGATCATGCGAGCCTCATCCGGCGCCACGGCCGCCACAACGCGGCAACCGCGGCGGGGGGTTGGGGCGAGGCCGCATCGGACTCTCGCTGGCGAAAGTGATGCGCGGCCAAGCGCAGCACGCCGTGGCGCAGGCCTTCGGGCAGCTCGGCCCAACCCGGCGCCAGCCCGGCGGTGAAGCGCACCGCCACGCGGTTTGCCTCGCCGGCCCGCATCACGCGCACCATCGCCCCGCCATCGGCTTCGATATCGATCGCGTAGTCCTGCGGCGCGAGCGCGACCCGGCCGCCGTCGGCCGCGATGCCTTCGACGCCGCCCACGGCCGAAACCGGCCGCGTCGCCAGCGCCTGCCAGCAGCCGCTTGCGGGAAGGAATTCCTCGCACAGCGCCGCGAGCGGCATCTGGCCGGTGAAGGCCTCACACATCTCCAATGCCGCGCGCAGCAATTGCTCAAGTGCCGCGTCTTCGCGCGGCGTCGTAATCGCGAGCCAGTCCTCGAGCTCGTCGAGAGCCGCGCTCGCCAGAGCTGGCGGCGTGACAATAGCCCGCTTCATGCCGGGTCTCCTGAATATGAAAACAAAGGGGCGCGCCCGCGCCGCGGGAGAAGGGGAGCCGCGAGGCACGGGCGCGCCAAAGGGCCGGGCTATGCCCGGCCCCGGCAAGGTCAGCTTACGCCTCGATCTTGAGCAGCTTGATCGCCGCCGAATCCAGCACCTGCCCGCCAACCCGCTTGGTGGCGTAGAAGTGCACGAACGGTTTGTTGGTGAACGGATCGCGCAGGATCGTCGTCGCGCTGCGCTCGGCGATCAGGTAGCCGGCCTTGAAATTGCCGAACGCGATCGGGAAGGCGCCGGCGGCGATGTCGGGCATGTCCTCCGCCTCGACCACCGGGTAGCCGAGCAGGCGATCCGGCTGGCCTTCGACCAGGCCCGGCTGCCACAGGAACGCGCCGTCGGTGGTCTTCAGCTTGCGGATCTCGGAGAGCGTCGCCGAGTTCATCACCCAGCTGGCGCCCTGGCGGTGGGCGGCCTTCATCGTGTGGACGAGGTCGATCAGCACCAGCTCCATCGTGTCGCCGAGGCCGGCTGCATCGCCGGTGCCCTTGTACTGCAGCGAGCCGAACGGGCGGGTGCTGTCGGGCAGGATCGACGCCGGCGAGGCGAGGAAGCCGAGCGGCTGGTTCACGCCGGTGCCGTTGACGAACGCGGCGCCTTCGGCCTGGGCGAACTCCATCGCGATCTCGCTCGCCAGCCAGCCTTCGAGGTCGAACGCGGCATCGTCGAGCATGGCCTGGCTCGCCGCCGGATTGGCGTAAAGCTCGCCGGTGGGCGGGGCGACTTCCTGGAACTGCGGTGAGTTGGTTTCCGGGCGTCCGACGGTCTCGGAGACCCAGCCCGACGCGGTGCCGCCGGTGGTCACGAGCTTGCGGTAGCCGGCGCTGCCGACCTGCACCACCTGCGCGAGGTTGCGGATCGGGCTGATCTCGCGGACCTGGCTGGCGATCATCGCGTCGATCTCGCGCGGCACGGCATAGCCGCCGTCCTGCGGTGCGGCGCCGCTGATCGACTTCACCTCGGTTTCGCGGCCCTTGCGCAGGTAGCCGTCGACGAAGCCTTTCACCTCGGTGTCGGTGCGCACGCCGTCGAGCGTGGGGCGGGCGGTGGCGCGGCTGACGCGGTCGAGCCGCGCCTTCACCTCGTCGACATCGCTGCGCAGGGAAACGATCGCCTTTTCGGCCTCGTCCTGGCGGGTGACCAGGTCAAAGCTCGCGGCGAGTGCTTCGGTTTCAAGTTCCATATCCATTGGGGGCAATCACCTTTCGTTTAGGTACAAAAAAGGCCGCCCCGCAGGCGGCCGGTTGGGAAACAGGTTTGTGTGGGATCCGAGTTCGGTCGCGCAGCGACCGCAAGGCCGAACGGCCGCCCGAGCTCATGCGAGGAAGCCAAGCGGGCGGATGCCCGCGCCGGCGCTTGAGGCTATTGAATAAGATGCACCCGCGCTCCGTGCTGGAGCGGGTGGGTGACGAGGCTCACTTCGAACAAGTCGATGTCCTCGAGCACGCGGCCCTCGGGCATCCGACGATAGCCGCGTGCGCGGTAGCCGAAGCTGAGGCCGCTGACCTCGCGCCGCTGGAGGAGCTGCATGGCGAGGCTATCGGGCTTGTCGATGCGAGCGATCACGCGCAGGCCACGCTCATCCTCGGCAAGGCTTTC
>Ga0315910_10003256_pt1 | contig 13917 bp, 10 predicted proteins | sample EdamamesoilMG_FD_204470 | JGI IMG/M metagenome (GOLD analysis project Ga0315910, IMG submission 204470) | Garden soil microbial communities collected in Santa Monica, California, United States - Edamame soil | ecosystem: Environmental > Terrestrial > Soil > Garden | place: USA: California...
CTTATGTGGGAGGATACTTCATCGGTTCGGAAACATACATTCCGGCAAAAGATTATTTTACAAAACCTGGCGCCTCCGTTCCCTGGAAATATGCGTTCGAGCGTCAATGGTTATTTTACAAAATCTGGGGAAGACTGTTATACAACTACACTACCGATGATGATGTGTTTCGTGCTGCATTCGTTCAGCGCTACGGTGCTAATGGAAAATACTTGTTTGAGGCCTCATCATTGGCAGGAAAGACTCCGTTGCGCCTGGCTTCTTTTTTTGATTTCACGTGGGACTTTACCCTATACAGCGAAGGGTTCATGGCGCTCAACCGTGATACCAAACGGGTGGAGTTCATTTCGGTAGACCGATTAATTAATCAACCGGTTCTGGATCCTGATTATGTTTCCATTGCTGATTTTGTCAGCGCGACTGCCTCCATTGAATCAGGAAAAACTACACCACCCGTACTTGCACAGTTGCTGGAACAGGATTGTTCGAAGGCGTTAGAACTGATAAAAAATATTGAGCCTTCAGCTAGTGAAGCGCTGCGCCAGGAAGTGGCGGATATAAAAGTGTGGGCTAACCTGGGCTTGTACTTTGCCGCGAAGTTGAAAGGTGCCGTTGCGCTTCAGACCTACCGGCAACGTGGCGGTGATATCTACAAACAGGAAGCGATAAAACATCTGGAAAAAGCCTTAACCTATTGGGACGCGGTTGTTGAAATTACACGTCCATTATATAATGACATGCCGCTGGTTCACTACAGCGAACAGGATGGCAAGCATTGGAAAGAAAACGACCATTTACGTTTCCATTGGGAAAAACTTCGGGCCGATGTTTTAAAGGATATTGAAATTGCTCAGTCTGCTAACTAGCCAGGTTGAGAATGAAGCAGGATTCTCTCTTTTATACCAAATGCAACAAAGTAAAAAAAGGTACTCCAGAAAATAAGATTGGAGAGCAGTGTTGCTTCCCAGGAATTGTCGGAAGGTATAACGTGAACAATGGTTAATAACGAAATTATAAAATGACTAATGACAGTAAGCTCCTTTAAAACATCGAGTAGCGTTTTTCTTTTCTTCATAAAGAAATGTATTGTGTAAGCCAGGGGAACGGCCATCATCGAAATCATCAGAATTTCGTCAGCCCCGGTCAGGTGTAAAATCTTAAACACCATCCCCAACACAACCAGGCCGATCAGAAAGTACATGACTTTCATGAAACGCGACTTGATTAATGTTCCATTGATCAACATCAGGATCAGCGCAAGCCACTCTGCAATCACCAGGCTGATGGTAAATAGCAGATTTTGATCTTCGCCCAAAAACCACCGCGGCACGGAAAGCAAAAGGAAGACTATCGTAAGTGTTAAAAGAATTTTATTGGTCATCGTAGTCAATGGGTTAGGTTGTCTGAAGAAAAGTCTGTCCAAACTGGAGCACAACGAAATTTGACCAATGATCCGCCAAAGATTCCTAATTTGCAACAATGAATCTCCGCCATCCTGCTGCACTGGGCCTTATTGGCATTAATGTTTTTGTTTTTGCTATTCTCGCCTGGCAGTTGACGAGTTTGCTGATGAATGACAATGCCAGTTCCATTGCCATTCTTCATGCAGGTGCCAATTTGAATCCACTTACCCTTGGTGGTGAGCCATGGCGGATAATTACCAGCATGTTTCTTCACGGTGGTGTTCTTCACCTCGCGATGAACATGTACGCGTTGTGGTCGCTGGGCGCTTTGCTGGAACCGGAAATCGGCTCCCTGCGGTTTTTACTGCTGTATTTTATCGCAGGAATTGTGGCAGGCATCGCCAGTCTGCTATTTAATGTTTTTGTGGTTAGTGTCGGGGCATCGGGAGCCATCTTCGGGCTTTACGGATATGTACTGGGTGCGGAACTAATCCGTTCGTATCGCGACATGAATAAGCTGCAACCTGTGCTGGTTAATTTTGTGATCTTCCTTGTCGTAAATGTGTTTGTAACCAATGTACTCAATATAGATCTCGCGGGTCATGTTGGCGGTTGCATTGCCGGAACCATTCTGGCTGCATGTCATTTTAAATTTGGGGTAATCAAGCGAATACTGGCGATGGGCTTGGTGGTTTTGTTGTTGCCGTTAATTCTGTTTTTTCTTCCGAAAGATCAGGTAGAATACTACACGCTCTTTCAACGTGTACTGAAAGAAGAAAAAAACATGACGCGGATTTTTGATGAATCAACCAATGACCAGGCTATTGCGGACAGTTTAAAAAAATCAGCTGATAGCTGGGAAATAATTCGGAGAGACTTGAGTAATATCTCATCCCTTCCGGTTCCGGTAGCTGAAGATACCGCTGCACTCGGTAAATACATTTCATTGCGCATCCAGGAGATTGACTACAAGCTTCATGTAATTGACGAATCGTACATCTACCTGGACAGTGTAGAAGAAATCTATAGCCGCTTTGATTCGGTGCCTGCGCTGAAATATATTCTGAAATTTGATCGTAACGATGAAGAACCTGCCGGGCAGGATACGAGCAAGGCTGAAACAAAAGCGCTGGAGTTAATTCAGGTTTATTATGATAAAGACTGGAAAGAAATTTCAAGTTTCGAAGAAGCGGTGTACTACCGGATGGGCACACGTGATTCCCTGAACCGCTGGCAAGGTACTGTTCGTGATTTTTATAAAGCGGGTGCGATACAAATGAAAGGGTCGTACAAGGATGGTCTTCGAAATGGCGTTTTCATTTATTATTCAGATCATCACACGTATTCTTCGGCCGGGCGCTACGAAATGGAATATCCGGCAGGTAAGTGGGAACAGTTTCATTGGAACGGTACAAAAGAAAGTGAAGTGTTTTATAGTCCGGCATACTATGCCAGAACCATGTGGGATTCAACGGGAGGTCAACAGGTAGCCAATGGTTTTGGGGAATATAAGCGTTGGCATAACAACGGGGTAGTGGCTGAGCAGGGTCAAATCATGAATGGACGAAGAGAGGGTTACTGGTCAGGATTTCATGACGATGGACGACCTTATTATAAGGAGTTGTATCGTGATAACCGGTTGATTAGTGGGCGAGCGGAAGATAAAGGCGGCAGACGTTATCAATATGACGGGCTCAGCGAAATTCCGGTTCCCGTTGAGGGCCTTTCACACTACCAGCGCTACCTGGAAAGGAGCATGCGTTATCCGGCCGGTGAAACCAAACACGGGACTGTAAAAGTATTGTTTAATGTAGGTGCCGATGGCTCGATGTGGGATTTTGTAATACTAAAAAGTATTTCGCCAGCGTGCGATCAGGAAGCCATTCGTTTAGTCAAAGAAGGACCGAAATGGCATCCGGCATTTTCACACGGTGATACGAAAATAACCTCACAGGGATTAGTAGATGTTGAGTTTTAAAACGATGTGAATGCCTGAAACCAGCATTCACATCGTTTGAAATTTTATATTCCTTTAGGATCGAATGTAAAGCCGAAGCCTGCGGTGAAAATGCTTCTCTCGCTGACCAGCGTATAGTCACTATTTAAAATCACGGGTCCGAATTTTAATCGCATACCCGCTGTTCCGCGAAAGCTGCTTTTGGAATACGAGTCACTGAACGGGTGATCAAGTTGTACGCCATAGTAGAACCCGCCACCAGAGTCAGTCGTGTTAACATAGTAGTCGCCATTAATATCATAATCGGTTTTCGAAGAGTTGAACCCGATGCCTCCGTAAAAGGAAATTATTTTTAGTTCTTTTCCTACCAGTACCTGGAATGTGTAGCTGTTTGTCTGCGCTACACCTTCCTGGCCACTGCCGGTATAGTTTCCACTCAGGTCGGTAGTTGCTTTGAAATTTGTATAGCCGGCAAATACAGAAAGTGAAAACGGAAGCTCGGCAATTGCTGAAAAGTGTTGTTTGATATCATGTTTAATACCTACGCCCCAGTTGCCCAGTTCGGTGTCGTTGATTTTTACGGTAGGCGTGAAGCGGATGTACAGGTCCGTACCTTTCAGGATACCGACACCCGCTTGCAGTGTAGGCACTGCCATGGATCCGATTGGTAAATCTTTGTCAAGGCCAACGCCATCCGGCCCGCGAAATGTTGTTCCTGCGTTATAGCCATCCGTTATCTGGAAGGAAGGAAACTCGCCTTCTTTCCCGTAAACAGTTTGTAGCGGAGTTTCGCCACCGAGGTAAGTAACTCCATTAAGCGGCACGGGGTCAAAGGTTTTCGCGTCACTATTGATGGTGATGTTGTTAACCGTAACGTTGATGTCGAACCCCCAGCGTTTATGCGTTGAAGCCGTGGTATACCACCCGTTGTTACTTAAGCTTCCAAAATCTTCAGCAATAGGGGTTAGGTATCCCTGAAGCAGGTTGTGCAGGTTTTCTTCACCACCCGTAGGTACAGCGGCAGCCGGGAAGAACCAGGTTACTTTGTTTTGCGCGTGGCTTGTGAAAGTAAGTCCGCAGACGCACACGAATAGAATTTTTAATTTCATAGACAGGGGATTTGATTAAAAGCCGTTTTGCTGCCGAAGTTCGGAAACTACTTTCTAATTCTGATCGATAATATGCTACATGTTTGTGTAGTGAAATGAAATTACTGTTATCGGGGGGGTGATAGGTACCTGGATTAGGGTAGGTCGTATCTGGCTTGACGATCACAAAATCAATTCCGTTATTGCCGGTTGCATTAAAATAATAAACCCCGAAACTGTTATGACTACGGAAATCTTTCTGCGGTATGTTCACTTCATCAGCATATTCGCTATTGTCGGATCCCTTGCTTCCGAGCATATGCTTCTCAAGAAATCGTTAACCCGGGCCGAAATAAATAAACTGGCCCGCATCGATGCGGTTTATGGAATTGCCGCGCTTAGCTTATTGACGGCCGGATTAACCCTCTGGCTTGGTGGTTTTGGAAAGCCGTCAGTTTATTATACCCAGAACTGGATATTTCATACCAAGATCACGCTGTTTGGAGTGGTTGCGATATTATCAATCTACCCTACGATATTCTTTCTCAAAAACAGGAAAGGTGATCCTGCTGAGGTGATCAACGTGCCGAAAACAATTTTCATGTTGCTTCGAATGGAATTGCTGCTGGTATTTGTTATTCCGCTGCTAGCCGGTTTAATGTCTCGTGGTGTCGGATTTTTTGGAAATTAAGTCGATGATGATCACCTATTTTCCCGGTGGATAGGTGATCATCTTGTTTGCCCACCCTATAAAATAAATCACGTTAGGTGCATCCGTGTGCCCACCATCATGTTGACGCCAGGCCAGTTCGCCATCCAGCAAACCGGTATTTACTTCAGGCATTTTTGCCGTGGTGTAATCATAACCAACACCGAGATCTCTTGCTCCGAGGAGTTTGTATACCGGTCCTGCAGCTACGGTAGCCATATAACTTCCTTGCTGATCGACCCACCGCGCATCACCTTTCTCAGGCACACCATAACTGATGAAGGCAGGCTTTGGCGCACATAAGGCAATCAGTTCATGCGAATCAACGGGTAGCTTACTCGCATTCATGTTCCCGAACTTCCCTTCGGATGCGCCATACTTCAGATAATTTCCCGCCATCCAGTGATACTCACCGCTTGCCGTCAGGTTCTCCACTGTCTCCCCGAAATTTCTCCGATGAAGTGCCGTACCTCCTTTTCCTGATGAGCCGATCAACCCAAAAGCAAAACGCGACTCAAAGGCCAGCGTAACCAAAGCGGCTTTGCCATATCGCGATACGCCTTCGATACCGATTTGCTTGGCATTTACCGTTGAATCGGTTTGAAGATAATCGAGTCCACGTGCTGCACCCCAGGCCCATGCTCGTAACGCTCCCCAATCTTCAGGTTTGCGTGGCTGACCTTTATTCACTAGTCCAATAACACCGCGTGTTAATCCTGCGCCATTATCTGCCTGTATGGAGGCAGGGTCGATCATCGCGTAACCCCACCCCGCGGCAATCAACTGATGGGTCGGTGGAGTTTCAGAACCGGGTGAAGGAGGCAAAGGAAATCCCCACGGACTTATTCCTGCCGGACGAATAAGGGGACTATAACCGGGATACTTATCCAGGATCTCTTTTATCTCGGGATCTTCAGCCAATAGTTTTCGTAACGCTGCATTGATCTTATCGAAATCCTGACGGTTAGGTTGAACCGGTGCAGGAAGTGCACTCGGTCCAAACATCATCAACAACGGAACAGGTCCTTTGGCATCGGCCGGAGTCACCACAGTCATGGTAATGTTAACGTTGATGAATGGATAGGCACTGTTGTCAACATGGCCAATCATCTGTCGGGCATTCACCGGAGTTCTTCCCACAAATTCACGCTCAGAAAAGAGAAGGCTCCACGTTACCTTAGGAATATTTCCAGGTACGCGGCCATAGACTTCACGTTCCATGTCTTCTACAATTTCAGGACGTCTTTTTTTCCACCATATCTCTGCTGTGGTAACTTTTTTGCCATTCTTTAAAACAAGCGGGTCGGGTAAAACCGGAAAAGGATTCGCTTTCGATTCATCGTAGTTTGCTGCATTAGGCGCATCTTCATTGCCGCTAGCACCCGGTCGGATGCTTTTGATTCCCAACTGATCCATCATTAACTGACGATCTTGTTCCGCAGTTAAATTACTTGGGGGTGGGTTGTTATCGGTTTTGGTCTGGGCTTTAGTGAGTACTGCACACAGCACCAGGAAAAAAAGAATCACGATTTTTTTCATGCGATGAAGGTAAATGTTTTTGCTCAGGACTGTCGCGCTACTTAGCGGCCGGAACCAGGAAAACATGAATGGTTAAAACCACATGCAACTTGTTGCACGTAGTTGATGGTAGAACCTAAATCACTAATTTCAATAATGAAATAAATAGCTGAATAGGATGAAATACATGGACGCAAATCACCCCTAAAATGTCGGATTGGGCACACCTGTATTTTAGAAATCCCGGCTAAGTTGCATGCCTGTCTTGAAATCATTTAACAGAAACCGCTATGAAAAAAACAAACATTCTGTATTGGATCTTTACCGCACTCTTTGGAGGTTTTATGCTTTTTACTGCAATTCCCAATATCATCGTTGATGAAGGGTCGGTTGACCTGATCACGACACAACTCCATTATCCCAAATACATTATTCCTTTCCTTGGTGTGGCGAAAGTTCTTGGCGCATTGGGAATTTTAATACCAGGTTTCCCCCGACTCAAAGAGTGGGCCTATGCCGGATTATTTTTCGATTTGATTGGCGCTACCTATTCCGCGATAAGCGTTGAAGGGTTTCACGTACCTATGCTGTTTATGATCCTTCCTTTCGGCATAGGCGCGTTATCATACATCTATCATCATAAACGACTTGCTGCTGCTTAGCCTAGAAGTCGGGATTAGCAAAACCAGCACATCGAAACCGTGGTAAGGGAATTGCATGAAAGGGCTGTGTTACAACATATTTGTTCCTTACCTTTCGGATTGCAGCAACGCGAAGTGTTGTGTTTGACCCCGCCCATTCGCTCTGCGGATTGCTGACGACCTAAACCAAATATGTTATGAAAGCTATTTTTTTGAAAACGTTAGTTGTAGCCGTTGGTGTCTTGTTTTTTTCCTGTGGCGGCAGCGATGATCCTAGTCCTTCGAACGTGGATGTTTCCTTTTTAAAAGTAGGAACAAAGTACACGTACTATTATGATGATGGATTTTGGAATATAGACTCGATCTACCTGGAGGTATCCAAACAACTAGCGCCCGACACATTCCTGATTCGTTATGAATCGGAATCGATCGCTTTAAGTCCTACCCAGTATTGGGTGTTAAAGGACAACAACCTGTATACATCACTTCGCTTGCGCGATCCGGATGCTTACACATTGGAATGTAAGTTTGGTAAGCCCAAAGGAACAACCTGGAAAACCAAGCGTAGAAACGTTGAGTATACTTACAAAATTGAAGAAGTAAATGCTTCCGTGAAGACTAAAGATGGTGTAGTGGATGATGCAGTAAAAGTAAAAGTATCATCAGGTGCGCAGTCCGGTTATTTGTACTTCTCGCCAACGGTTGGTATGCTGGGGAATGGATCATATGATGACGAAACGGTGACTCAAAAGCCTGTGCATTACAAGATCGGTACTACAAATACCACCACCAATACTATTCCTCCCATTTCGTTCGGTAATTTTCCGTTCCTTGCCGTTGGTAAGTACTGGAACTATACACAAGAAGATTTTTTTGGTGACGTAGTATCGCTTCAGATTAAGGTGGAAGAGAAACTGGCCTCAAAGAACATCTTTAAAGTAAAGACAACTTACGATGGTGAAGTAGATTATTCTTACTGGTACGAGGATAATGGTTTCCTGATGGTATATGACGAAGGTGAAAATGTACTTAATGCCGACCCGATTTATGTGGACGAGAGCATTGCCGAAATTGGTTATGGATGGGGAGGGCTAACACCCAGCGGAACGTTATTTATATATACCATCGATGCAAAGAATGAGGTTGTAGATTCTTACTATGGCGAATTGTCTTGTTTGAATATTGGCGTTACCGATGGATTTATTTCCACGCAATCCAACTATTGGACGAAAGCGAAAGGTAATGTAAAGGTTACCGGAATGGTGGCACGTGAAATCGAAGCAACCAACGTCCGTTCACGAGGAGAACGAAAGATATTCTCAGTGGTTCCCTCGATCTAGTTTTTAGCTACAAATGGAAAAAGCCGGTTTCAAGCCGGCTTTTTTATTGGTGTTGATTCTAAAACGAAATTTATCGTTCAATCAGGTTTAACATTTTCAGCGTGGCGGTAATTGCTGCTGCCTGCTGGTCAGATTCAAACCCGCGTGTTTTGAACTGGCGATTGTCCATTTCCCAGGTGATAATCGTTTCTACGAAGGCATCCGTGCGTCCGCCTGGCGGAATAGAAATTTCATAATCGATCAACTGCGGAAGCTTCTTTCCTAATTGATCATAAATTGACTTTACAGCCTGCATGAAAGCATCGTATTGCCCATCGCCTGTTGAAGTAGCTTCATATACTTTGTTGTCGATTTCAATACTCAGTGTGGCTACCGGTTTCAGGTTGTATACATGACTGGAATAGTAATTCCGGATCTTGATTTTCTCCGGCAGCAACTCACGGCCCAGCACATCGGATATAATGTAGGGAAGATCATCCGTGGAAATGTTTTCTTTTTTGTCACCGAGTTCCACAACCCGCTGCGTTACTTTTTTCAGTGCTTCCGGGTCAAGATCAATTCCGAGCTCTTCCAGGTTTTTCTTGATACTCGCATTTCCTGATGTTTTGCCCAGCGCATATTTACGTGTGCGACCAAAACGCTCAGGGAGGAGTTCATTGTAGTACAAACCTCCTTTATTGTCGCCATCGGCATGCACCCCGCACGTTTGTGTGAATACATGTTCACCGATAACCGGTTTGTTTTTCGGAACGCTGATACCCGAAAACACTTCAACCAGTTTACTCACACTGGTCAGCTTGCTTTCGTCAACTGCGAATTCAACTTTTAAATGATCCTTCAACAAAGCCACCACGCTTGATAGTGGCGTATTACCGGCACGTTCTCCCAAACCATTTACGGTAACGTGAAGTCCGGAGGCGCCTGCTTTTACTCCAGCAAAACAATTGGCAACGGAAAGATCGTAGTCGTTATGAGCATGAAGATCGAAATGCTTTCCTGGGAATTTATCGACCATCAATTTTACAAAATTGAAAGCCTCATCGGGATTTAGCACACCCAGTGTATCGGGAAGCATGAAACGTTCTATCTTTTCATCTTTCAATGCATTCACCAGGAAAAACACGTAGTCCGGTGAATTACGCATTCCGTTGGACCAGTCTTCAAGGTATACATTTACCTTGACGCCCAGCTTTTGTGCATAGGCTATAGCTTTCTTAATGTCAGCGGCATGTTCCTCAGGAGTCTTTCGCAGTTGCCCCTGTACATGTTTAAGGGAACCCTTGCATAACAGATTGATTACTTTACCTCCGGCTTTGTTGATCCAGTCGAGGGAACGGTTGTCATCCACAAAACCGAGGATCTCTATACGATCCAGGTAGTCGTTTTCGGCAGCCCACTTGATAATTTTGCTGGCGCCTTCAAATTCACCCTCTGAAATCCGGGCAGAGGCAATTTCAATACGATCTACCTTCACTTCATCCAACAACATCTTGGCAATATTCAACTTCTCGGTTGCCGTGTACGACACGCCTGATGTCTGTTCCCCATCACGCAGGGTAGTATCCATTATTTCTATATACATACGACTGTTCGCTAATTCACTGAAAGTCAACACCTCAAGACTGCGAATTACATGAAGTTCCGTGACTGGTGCAAGTGAGTGAGAGATCGAAAATCCGAAAGGTAAAAAGTACGAAAGTCAGGGGGAGCAAGTTGTACTACTTGGGTGTTTCTGTCTTCGGACTTTCTATAAAAGAAAAACCCCCGATGAACGCGTCATCGAGGGTGTGGGTGAGGCGAATCGATTCGCCCCTTTACCTTTAATTACTCTTTATTCATTTTCATATCCAGCGCAAAGTCTCTGGCGGTTTTAGCGGTCATGATATCCATGAAATTCAATGCTCCATTGGTTGTACCATTTCCACCAGTCTGGATTTGCGGCACGATTGCACCGGTGTATTTGCTGAATGCGTCAGCCCATACTTTCTGGATTTCAATCTGTGCGTTAAGTTTTTTCTCCAACGCACCGTCAGCCTTCATGATTTTTGAACGGGCATATGCTTCGGCATCGGCAAGTTCTTTGATCTTTTTGGCTTCGAGGATAGCACCTTCGTAGGCAATCTTCTGCTGCAGCTTATCCTGTTCCGCTACTTTCACTTTTGTCTGTGCTTCTACCACCTGCTTGGTTTGCTCCTGCTTCTGTTGATATTCAATTTCAACGAGCGCCTGTTCACCCTTTGCTTTTGCCGTAAGGGTTTGCTGTTGGGCGGTCATCAACTCCTGCTTGGATATAGAAGATTTCGTCACGGCATCAATGATCTTGATCAGTTTGTCGTCTACTTTTTCTTCGTAGTCAACATCGGTGATCGCAGCATCGGCAACCGTAATACCGTATTCTTTAATAGATGACAGCTTGCGTTTGGGAAGTCCCGTCTTTTTATCAACCTGCATTTCGGTTTGATAAATTCTTTTCTTCTCATTTTCCAGCGAGTCGAATACAATGCTTTCTTCCGTTACCAGCAGGTACACGCCTTCCTTCAGCTGATCCATAAAGTCTTGAGCCATCTGCGCACGACCACCACCGTAGTGTTTTTCACTGCTCATCAACTGAGCAGACGACTGCAGGCATTCCTTGGTATAGGGAGCAAGACGTTTCGCTACCAGTGACTGAGGTGTGCGGTGCGTGTTGTGAATAAGGATCATTTCTTTTTCATCTGACGGCAGAATGAATTGCGTAATCCCCTTGACGTTTGCGGTAGTAGCATCACTGAAACGGATCATGATCTGGCCTACCTCAATACCATTATCCTCAAGCTCAGCTTCAGGATTGGCTGCCTGGTACGTAACCGAGATCTGATTAGGCCATTCTTTTTCCTTGGCGAAAAAACCGGCATAGAAAATACCCGGAGCAAATTGTACGATCTGCTCACCGGTAGTACGCTCCACAACGGTACGGTTCCCGGCATCATTCCAGGAGAATGGGTTGACCATCAGAAAGAGGATAACAAATACGATGACAGCGACTGCCATTCCAATGGTTCTTTTTGAAATTAACGGTTCCATGTTTTACGATTGATTGTTTTTGGTTGTTTGTTTTGGTTTTCTTTTTTCGATAGCAGCGCGTATGCCGAAATTATGACATACAACGCCAGGCCAAGTACGGATGTAAATCCGATGGCTAAAGCCAGTTTGATCATGTTAGTTTGAAATAATTAAAAGCGAATCAAATTGAAATGCTGTTCATAGAATTATGAAGCATGCTAGGGTAAGGTGGACAAGTATTCATACCCTTCTATTCGGAGTGTAAACAGCATGTAACTGTATTTTGAATAAAATATATTTTTCAAAACGATGCAACAATTTACAACGGTATACGTGTGGGCCGAATTTGATAAAATCGCGCGGTTACCGGGTAATCGTCACCCAGTTAGATCGCGTCAGTGCGAGAAACTGAACCTGGTAAGGATCGAAAGCGATATAATCATAGAGGAGCGGTATGGTGCTGATGGCCTGGTGGGTAACTACACCATACTTACCATCGCGTTCAACAATCGCGAAATTTTTTCCAACATCCTGCAATCGATGGTAACGCGGCTGAATGAGTATTTTTCCGGAGGCATCGGCAAGCCCTTCTTGTTGGTTAAGGGTAATAAGCAGGTTTCCGGTGGGAAGAAGTTTTACCGCTTCGTAACGTGTTGGAAGCACCTGCTTTCCATTCTTATCGATAATACCAAACAAGCCGCGTTGCTTCACGTACGCAAAACCATTCTGAAAAAGTGACACTTCATCATAGGCTGGCTGAATAGCAATTTGATCCTGGTGGTTGATGAAGCCCCATTTGCCACGGATCTTTGCGGCTGCAAGGCCTTCACTGAATTTTTGCACACCTTCATACCGGTTGGCAATACGCAGGCGCCCCTGCGAATCTATAAAGCCATATTGCCCGTTCTTCAAAATGGCGCGAAGGCCTTCACTTTCTTCATAAATACCCTCAAGCGGTTCATCCGGGCGAACCTGGCGATCAACAATTCTTCCATCCATATTTATTTTCCAGATGGTGCCGGAAGGCAAATGCTCCCAGAAGTGGTCGGGAAAAACATCCAGGTGATTGTCGGTAAAGTAGATGACGTTACCATCCACTGTCTTTAAAAATGTTTTTGTTCCTGCGGTTTCCAGAAAACGATCCTGGCCAATCAACACAAGTTTATTGTTACGCGGTGTTACTTTCCATTCTTCGTTTACATTGATAATACCATATTGTCCGCGGAATTTTACCACGATAAGATCATCCCGCGTTTGTAGAATAGAATCATACGAACACGCTATTGCCTCCTGCCCGCGTAAATTGAGCGCGCCCGCAAATCCACGCTGACGAACCGTAAAAAATTTTCCATTCAACGGTTGCAGGCTTTCATAGGGTTTGGAAGTAAGGTGATGTCCTGAAGAATCCAGCAGCATCCATACTTTTTTTCCGGCATGAACTTGCATCGCCACACGCAGATTGCGTACGGTATAAAGGGAATCATATTCCGGTGCAACAACAATAGCGCCTGAAGTGGAGATCACTCCGCGTTTGTCATTTTGAATAACGATGGCTTCACCATTGCTGAATTCATGGACTGCAGAAAACCACAACGGAGTGATCGGTTTAAGTTGCTGATCCGTGAGGCGAACCTGTTTCGCATTGGTTACTTTGAAAAGATTTTTTTCCAGGGGCTCAATTTTATCGGCAGCTGCTTTTTGAAGCAGTTTGTTCTGACCATCGAGGAACTGCCACGCATCATCCTCGCGAACGGAAATTATACCTTCGTCCGAAATAGTAACGGCACGATACTTTGATTCAACCTGGATCTGGCCTTCGCGGTTGATAACACCTTGCCTGGCATTTTGATAGATGACAGCAAAATTCTTTTTAAAGGAGGAAATACTATCGATGGAGAATTCACTGATCTGTTTGCCATCGTCCCCAAACAAAGCAATTTTCTTTTCAAAATTCTCCACGGCAAATCGCAGGCTTCCGATTGAATAAACACTGCGGTATTGCTGCGGGATAATGGTTTTGTTCTCCAGGTCGATCAGCCCATAACGAAATTGATTGCCAATCTTCGTAAAGACCACTGCACGAAGTGATAGTAACTTAATACCATCGTATTGAAAAGGTATGACTTCCTTTCCGGAAGTGCTGATACACCCGGTGACAATACGCAGCGATAAGTTTGATTTTTTACGGGCAATCAGTAACGTGCCTTCTCCGGGAAGTA
>Ga0315910_10003257_pt1 | contig 13916 bp, 16 predicted proteins | sample EdamamesoilMG_FD_204470 | JGI IMG/M metagenome (GOLD analysis project Ga0315910, IMG submission 204470) | Garden soil microbial communities collected in Santa Monica, California, United States - Edamame soil | ecosystem: Environmental > Terrestrial > Soil > Garden | place: USA: California...
GGCGGCTAGCCGCGCCCCATTGCGCGGCACGACCCAGCTCCTAAGGTGGCGGCAAAAGCCACAGCAAGGAGAGTGCCGAATGCGCCTGATCGCCACCGAGGAAGCCTGGTCGATTCCCGAAGTTGCCGCCGAGCTCAAAAAGGTTGCCAACTCGCCGACCCAGAGCCTCGACAAGCTGCTGGTGAAAGGCATTTACGACGCGCCGACCGACACCTCGGGCTACGGCGTGCTCGACTTCCTCTCAGGGCTGATAGACGCCGAGCAGGAGCGGCTGCGGCAGATGGACCAGTACGGCGTCGACATGCAGCTCATGGCACTGACCGCGCCGGGCGTGCAGATGTTCGATGCCGACACCGCGATGGAGCTGGCGATGCTCGCCAACGACCGGCTTGCGGCGCTGTGCAGGAAGTACCCGACCCGCTTCGCCGGGCTCGCCAGCTTCGCCCCACACAGCCCCAAGCGGGCGGCCAGGGAGATGGAGCGGGCGATCAACGAGCTTGGCCTCAACGGCTTCATGATCAACAGCCACACCCACGGCGAATACCTCGACGATCCGAAGTTCTGGCCGATCCTCGAGGCGGCCGAGGCGCTCGACCGCTGCATCTACATCCACCCGCGCGCTGCCTCGGACACCCTCAAGGGCCCGCTGCAGGACTACGGCATGGACTCCGCGATGTGGGGCTACGGCGTCGAGGTCGGCACCCACGCGGTCCGCATGATGGCGGGCGGCGTGTTCGACGAGTTCCCCAAGCTCAAGATCTGCATCGGACACATGGGCGAGGCGGTGCCGTTCTGGCTGTGGCGCATCAACTTCATGAACAGCCGCGCCCAGGTCGTCGGCCGCGCCCGCAAGACCAGTCGCTCGATGGCCGAGTACTTCCAGGATAACTTCGTCGTCACCAACAGCGGCGTCGAGGACTCGCTGGCGGTGCGCTACACCATCGACAAGCTCGGCATCGACAATGTGCTGTGGGCGATCGACTACCCGTACCAGCCGATGGAGCCGGCGGTACGGTTCATCGAGGAATTCGAGTGCACGGAGGAGGAGCGTCACGCCTTGTGTCACGGCAACGCCGAGCGCATCTTCCACATCGCGCCGGAGTGAGGGGATAGCGGATGCTCGCGGGGTTCTACGGCTTGTGGCTGGCACTGATGCTAGTGATGCGTTTTGCGCCGCATTCCTGGCTAGGCAGTGTCCTGAACCGACAACTGGTCGAGCGGCCACTCCAATTCGCAGCGGGCCTCGAGCGCCATCACTTGATCTACTTTGTGATCATGTCCGGGATGATCATCGGTGGAGGCGAGGTCATCGCCATTCTCGGACCGGAACTGGTGGCCGCCTACGCGCTCAATTCGGCGATCTATTTCGACGCCATACTGGTCGCCTACACGCTGGCGGCCGTCAGCTTCGCGCGCAATGCACTGCGCTACACCCGGGTACGTCTGCATGGCGGGCGAAGGGTGCGACGCCTGCTCGCGGCTCGCCGCCGTCGTGTCCGCCGGGTACGGACCGCACGGGCGCCCGCGAATGATGATGGAGGGCCCGCGGTCATGCCGTTGGCCGCATGACCACTCCCCTGGCCGGCATCAAGGTCGTCGAACTGGCCCGCATTCTCGCTGGTCCGTGGGCCGGGCAGGTGCTGGCCGATCTCGGTGCCGAGGTGGTCAAGGTGGAGAGCCCCGAGGGCGACGACACGCGCCGCTGGGGCCCGCCGTTCGTCGGTGAGGATGCCGCCTATTTCCACGCCACCAACCGCGGCAAGCGCTCGGTGGTGGCCGATTTCGGCACCGACGAGGGCAGGGCAGCCGTGCTTGACCTCGTCCGCGATGCCGACGTGGTCATCGAGAACTTCAAGCTGGGCGGGCTGGCGAAGTTCGGGCTCGATTACGAGAGCCTGCACGCGATCAACCCGCGCCTCGTCTACTGCTCGATCACCGGCTTCGGGCAGGACGGGCCTTATGCCAGCCGCGCGGGGTATGACTTCATCGTCCAGGGCATGAGCGGGATCATGGACCTGACCGGCGATCCCTCCGGCGCGCCGCAGAAGATCGGCGTCGCCTATGCCGATATCCTGACCGGCCTTTACGCGGTGATCGCCATCCAGGCTGCGCTCCACCAGCGCGAGACCACGGGCAAGGGCCAGCACATCGACATGGCGCTGATGGACGTAATGACCGGCACGCTCGCCAACCAGGCGATGAACTACCTCGTCTCGGGCGTGAACCCGACGCGGCTCAGCAACGCGCACCCCAACATTGCGCCCTACGAGGCTTATCCCACTGCCGACGGCTGGATCATCATCGCGGTCGGCAACGACAGCCAGTTCCAGCGGCTTGCCGACCTGATCGATCTTCCGGACAACGCAGCCTGGGCCACCAACGCTGGCCGCGTACGCGATCGCGCGGCGCTGTCGCCCGCAATCGCCGCGCAGACGCGAGACTGGGAGAAAGCCGCGCTGCTCGCCGATCTCGAGGAGCAAGGCATCCCCGCCGGCCCGATCAACACCGTCGCCGAAGCGCTCGCCGACCCGCAGATCGCCGCGCGCGGGATGGTCTTGGACCTCGGCGACGGCCTCAAGGGCCTGCGCACCCCGATCCGCTTCTCCGATGCGGAGCTTTCGCTCGGCAAGAAGTCGCCGAAGTTAGGAGAGGCTTGAGCTTGTGAGGCCGCCGGCCATGCGCGATGAAGGCGGACAATCGAACGGGAGAAAAGGCATGCTGAGACTGGCTTTCGCCGTGGGTCTGTCCCTGGCCCTCGCGACCCCCGCAGCCGCCGCATCGGTCGGCGATCTGGATATCCACTCCACCGTCCAGGGCAGCGGCCCCAAGACGGTCATCTTCGTCCACGGCTGGACGTGTGACGAAAGCTCGTGGGACGGCCAGGTGCCGGCGTTCACCAGCGACTACCGCGTGGTCACCATCGACCTCCCCGGGCATGGCGAGAGCGAGGCGCCCGGAGCCGACGGCTTCTCGATGGACCTGTTCGCCAAGGCGGTCGAGGCGGTGCGGCAGGAGGTCGGCGCGGACAAGGTCGTGCTCGTGGGCCATTCGATGGGGGCGGTCGTGATCCGCGAATACGCGCTCGACTATCCCGAGCACGTCGCCGGACTGGTGGCGGTCGACGGGCCGCTCGACGTGCGCCCGTTCAAAGACTTCCCCGGCTTCGGCCCGCTAACCCCGGAATCGCGCAAGACCATGGTCGAAAGCATGTTCGTCCCCGCGACCACGCCCGCGCTGCGCGAGCAGATTCTCGCGATGATGCTCGGCGCGTCCGAGGGGACTGCTGTTGGGGCGAGCGCCGCGATGTTCAGCCCCGCACTGCAGGCGCAGGCGAGCGATACGATCGCCGCGCCCGCGCTCAGCGTGTGGGCCGGCAGCAACGCCTTCCCAAACCCGGAGGCGACCAAGGAGGTCGTGCCCAACTGGACGCAGGAGAAGTTCGCCGGCACCGGCCACTTTCTGATGATGGAGGATCCGGCGAAGTTCAACGCCACCCTGCGGAGCTTCCTCGAACAGCGGGCGCGGTACTGAGCATGAGCGTATCGCGCCACCTGGTCGATCCGCAGATCATCGAGATGCTCGACATGCCGAGCCTCGACCTGACGGATGAAACGCTGCCCGAAATCCGCGTGAACCCGCTGTTCACCGGCGAGCTGGTCCCGCCGCCGCCGTTCCCGGTGAGCGAGGCCTTCGCGCCGGTGTTCAACGCACCGGACGTGCGGCTGGTGGTGATGAACCCGCCTTCCGAGAGGAAGGACCGCGGCGCCATCCTGCATCTCCATGGCGGCGGCATGGTCGTCGGAACGCCCGACCGCGCGGTGGCCGACAAGCCGCATCTCGCGCTCCAGCACGATTGCGTGGTCGTGTCGGTCGACTACCGCCTGTGCCCCGAAACGCCGTTCCCGGGCCCGCAGCAGGATAACTACGCGGCGCTGCTGTGGCTGGCCGAGAATGCCGCCAGTCTCGGCGTTGATCCCGCGAAGATCGTCGTCATGGGCGAAAGCGCCGGCGGTGGGCTCGCCGCCAGCCTCGCCCTGATGGCCCGCGACAAGAAGGGGCCGAAGCTCGCCGGGCAGGTGCTGATCTACCCTATGCTCGACTGGCGCACCGGCGGGCCGGCCGACCGCTACAAGAACCGCCACACCGGCGAGTTCGTCTGGACACGCGAGAAGAACCGTTACGGCTGGGAAGCGCTGCGCGGCGACTACCATCCGAACGACGAACGCAAGGCCTGGTTCTCGCCTGCGCTGGCCGAGGACCTGTCCGGCATAGCGCCCGCCTACATCAGCACCGGCGCGCTCGACCTGTTCCTCGACGAGGACCTCGATTACGCCCGCCGACTGGTCGATTGCGGCGTACAGACCGAGCTCCACGTCTATCCCGGCGCGATCCATGCGTTCGAGCTGGTTCCCGGCACGAGCCTTGCCGAGCAGGCGGCGATGGACCTGAAGCGCGGGTTGGAGCGGTTGCTGGAGGCCCGCTGATGGCGGCCGAGATCGTCGTCAACGACAGGATGCAGCAGGGCTATCATTACCGGCGCGTGGCTCGCGCCGGGCAGGACTTCGCTCCCGAATTCACACCCGAGCTGTCGCCTGCGGAGATGCTCGCGCTCGGGGTGTTCTGCGGCAAGTACCTGACCGATTGCCGCGACGAATTCCCGGCGAGCTGGTTCGATAAGGCCAGGCTCGCGCCCGATAAGCCGGACTGCACGCTCAATTACTTCGGCGTCCGTGCCGGCAAGCCACTCGGCTACTGGCGGGAGAAGGGCTGGATCCACCCTGACGATCCGCGCGGGTGGTTCCAGTGGTACTGCCGCTATTACTCGGGCCGGCGCATGGAAGACGATGCCCGCCAGATCGGCCGCTGGCGCGCCTTCGCTCGCCATGCCGCGCAAGTCACCCGCAACTGCGAGCCCGGCGATCCGTTCTGCCGCCCGCGCCAGCGGCAGGCGCTTCTGCAATGGGCCTACGACAGCCGCCAGCTCTAGGCCAGAGGCGGCACGAGATGATTCGCCGAGGGCCTAGCCGCGGCGCTCGCCAGCCCATATACCTCCGCAGCATTGCTGTTCGCGCGCCTGGGGGGGTGCGCGTTCGCCGATTTGCAGCGGGCCCGACCGCTTGATGAGGTGATCGCCGTTGGACCCGATGCCGCACAGGCGCCCGCGCGTTCCTGTCCTGACCCTGCCCGAGCGGTTTCGCACCGACCTCGGCCGGCGTGCGGCCGGGCTGCTGGTGGCGCTCGGCCTCGAGCTGCTGCTCATCCTTCTGCTCCTGTCGCTCGGCTGGTCGATCACGCCTCCCAAGGAGCCCAAGCTCATCGAGGTCGACCTCGCGGCGTACGATTATACGGAGCCTCCGCCCGAGGAACGGGCGGCCGAACAGCGCGAGAGCCTGCCGGCCATCACGGTGCCGCAACCCGAGCTTCCGCCGACCCTGGAGCCCGTCACGCCGCAGTCTCCGGTGATCCCCGTCCCGCGGGAGACGCCGCCACCGGTCGTGGCCCCGGGCCCGCGCCCGATCACCGCTCCGCCGGCAAATGGCCGGAATTACGGACCGCCCGACAGCGGCTCTGTCACACAAGGTGACTCCGTGCTGGTGGGCACCGCGCCTGACGGCGGGCCGCTCTACGGCGCACGCTGGTACCGTGAGCCGACCCACAGCGAGTTGAGGGGCTACCTGTCCACCGCGACCGGTCCGGGCTGGGGCCTGATCGCCTGCCGTACTGCGCCCGACTACCGCGTTGAAGACTGCGTTCCGCTCCAAGAGTACCCCAACGGCTCGATGATCAACCGGGCGATCCTGGCTGCCGCCTGGCAATTCAAGGTCCGTCCGCCGCGCCAGGGTGGAAAATCGCTCGTTGGGGCGTGGGTGAGGATCAGGATCGATTACACCATCCGGCGCGAGTAGCGGGCGGCCGGCGGTCCCGTCGCAAGTTGTCGCAAGAGTGCGAAGTTGTCGCAGCCAGCCCAAGGCGGGTTTTGCGGGGCGGTGCCCTCGGTTGCCCGCCGTTTGCGGCGGACGCTGCCAGCGGGACAATTTCCGACAATTTGCGTCACGCCGGGCACAGCGGTGCGACAAACGCGCCCTAGGCAGCGATCACGCCACGAAGGCGCCCCCAATGACGGAGCCACTCATGAACACGCTTGCCATCAAGGCGCTCGCCGCCGCTTCGCTGTCCCTCCTCGTGGTCGCCCCGGCCGCGGCCGAAGAGGTTCGTGTCGCCACCATCCACTACGGCGATCTCGACATCACCTCCGCCGCCGGCGCCGAGCAGTTCAACGCCCGCCTCCAGACCGGCATCAAGACCGCCTGCGGCCGCCCCGACGTGCGCGACTTCCAGTCCGTCGCCGCGTGGAACGAATGCCGCGACGCCGCCATGTCGAGCGCGATGGAGCAGCTCGCCCAGAAGGGCGCCGCGATCGGCTGATTACGGAATTACCGGCTCTTCGAGCAGAGCGGACGGCCGTCGGGAAACCGGCGGCCGTACTGCTTTGGCGTCAGACAGCGCCGATGCGCTGGAGCTTGGTCTTGAGCGTCTCTTCGTTGAACGGTTTGGTGACGAAGCCGTCGGCACCGGCGGCAATGCCGCGGCCGACGATCGCCGGCTCGTTCTCGGTGGTGCAGAACACCACCTTCGGCTGGCCGCCGCCCGGCTGGGCGCGCAACGCGGTGATGAACTCGATGCCGGTCATCACCGGCATGTTCCAGTCGAGCAGGATCAGGTCCGGCATTCCACCGGCAGCGAGGCGGGCGAGGGCTTCCTCGCCGTTCTCGGCCTCGGCCACGGCATAGCCGAGCCCGCCGACCACCTTGCGCGAAACGGCGCGCATGACCCGCGAATCGTCGACGATGAGCGCGCGGCGCGGACCACCGGCGACCGGCGCTTCCGCGGCCTGCACCTCGTTCGCCGGTACCGGCGGCACTGCCCCAGCTGGGGTGGCGGCGCGTTTGATCAGCCCTTGAATGAGTAGACCTCCTTGATGCCATAGAGCTGGGCCGTCGGGCCCGAGGCTCGCGCCTCATCCAGCTCGTAGCCCGCATCCGCCAGCGTTTCGGCCGGCGCGGGGGTCTCGCGGACGTGGAGGTAAGGTACCCAGACGTCGCCGTATTCGGCCTTCTGGTACCACAGGTCGACGACGTCGTACGACGCCCAGAAGCCGTCTGCGCTCTTGAGCCGGATGCCTTCGCCAATGCGCGGCACCGCGGCAAAGCGCAGGGTTTCCTGGCTCTGGTGGGTCTCGTTCTGGACTTCGATTTCGATCAACGTAGCGCACCCTTGCGGCCTCGAAACCCAGCCTAAGGGCAAAGTCTTGCCGAAACCCCAACGCGGCGTTCAGGATATCTTGGTGGTAATCCTCGTTGGCGCGACACGATTTTCTGTCAGGCCGGCGGCCGCACGATAGCGCCGTTGTCGTCCGCCTGCGGACCCGGAATCGGGTTCAGCGTGTGCGCCAAGCGGATCTTGCCGTCGATGAAGCGGAAGGTGTGCGAATCCGGCGCGCCGGTTGCACTGCCGAAGCGGCAGAACACGTTGATGACGCCCTTCTCCTCGTCGATCAGGTAGTCCCGGTTGACGATGTAGAGCAGGCCCGCGGGGATGCCGACCTCGCAGCTCGCGTCGGGCTTGCCCTCGCGGTTCGTGTAGGCGCCGCCTTCGAGCCGGGCGCAGGGCTGGCCCCAGGGAATGTCGGTGAACTTGTCGGAGAAGGCGTCGAGGTAGGCGTTCGCCCCGCGGATCATCTCAGCGGGGGTGGTGTGCTGATATTTCATCAGCGGCCCCCAATCCTCCTGCTTCGTGTACTTGAGGTAGGCGTTGGCGTTGAACAGCCAGTTGCCCGTCGTGGTAACGATGCTGTCGACGCGGATCACCTTGCCTTCATGCAGGTAGAGCCGGGTGCCGATGACGTAGGGCGTGCCGCCTTCGTTGACGATGATCTCGGTGAACGTCTTGCAGCGCTTGTCGTCGTGGAAGCTCATCGCGTTGGCGACGGGCAGCGCGGTGCTCCACAGCCCGGCGGCGCGCTCTATGTCGGCCATGTTCTGCAGGAAGTGCACCTTTTCGTGCAGCGGCAGGCCGGAGATGTCGCCTTTGCGCTGCGCCTCGACATAGGCCGCGGTGGCGGCCTTGAGCTCGTCGCGGGTGCAGGTCGGGCGGTCCTGGAGGGGAGCCCACGGGCTCGGTGCCGGCGCGGGCTGGGCAAAGGCGGGCGTGGCGGCGCCGAGCAGCAAGGCGGCGCAAAGCAGCTTACGAATCATTTCATTCTCCCTCCATCTCCGTTCGCCTCGAGCGAAGTCGAGAAGCGTAGGCGCTGCGTGTCTCGACTTCGCTCGACACGAACGGAGAATTTTGTTCGGCAATCCAGTTCAGCGAACGTCCTGCGGCTCTTCCGAGCGGCACTGCTCGTAAGTGCTCCAGCCCGAGCAGACGCCGTAGGGCCCGCGGATGAAGATCGCTTCGATCCGGCTGATCTGGTTGTTTTCGATCTTGAACAGCTCGCCGAGTTGCCAGGTCCAGTTGATCGGCCGGTGGTCGAAGAACGCGAACGAGAACACCACGCCGCGCTCGCGATCGACCGCCACGAATCGGCGGTCACGGATGCCGGTGACCGCGCCTATCAGCGTGGTTTCGAGCTGCTGCCGGCAGCCCTGCGTCGGGTTGCCGCGGATGCCGACCCTGCCGTCCGAGGCGGCGGTGACGATCCCGTTCTCGTAGCGCAGGCAATCGTCGGTGAACGGGTAGTAGTCCTTGCCAGTGTTCCGTTCGACAGCCTCGAAATAGGCATTGCCGACGGCGACGAGGTCAGCGCGGCTCATGCGCTCGTTCTCGGGCACGGTCTGGAGGTAGCGCGCGTTGGGCGAACCCATTGCTTCCACTGCGGCGCCGGTGGCCGGGAACGGGCTGCTCGGAGCGGCGGCGCCGGGCCCGAGCGGCCGTTCGGGCCGGGCCGCGATCTGCTCGACCTCGGTGATCTTGCCGTCGACGATCCTCAGGCGCAACGACAGGCCGACGGCCTCGGCCTCGCGCTCCGGTCCGGTCGCGGAGGACGAGGCGACCTCCATCACCGTGCCGAGGAAAGCGACCTGCTGGGTTTCGATGTCCGGGACGTAGAACTTGTAATTGCCGACCGCGCTGGTGGTTGCCCATAGCCCTTCGTTGCCGAGCGGCATCTCGATGCCGTTCTCAGTAAAGCGGGCGTCGGCGGCGAACAGGGCAGGGTCGACGTTACCGTCCGCCATCGCCTGGAGGTAGCGGTTGACGAAGCCTTCGAGGCATTCGCGCTGGCAGCTCTGCTCGGGCAGCGGCACGCCTCCCGGCTGCGCCGACGCCGCCCCTGCTGCGCACAATGCCGCGGCCGCCAGGCCATTGCGGATCAGTCCCCTCATGATTCCCTCTCCCCGTTTTTCGGTTTGAGGTGTTCTAATCAGGCAGGGACGCTTTCCGCCAGCAAATGATTCAGCCCGGGCGAATGTAAGAACCGGCCTGCCGCGGGGACTATATTCCACGACAGCCGCGGGCGATGGTATCGCGGGCCAAAGGAGAGAACGATGGCGCAATGCCCCAAATGCCGCGGCCAGATGACACAGGGCTTCGTCTACCTTCCCGACACCGGAGGCCGGGTGAAGTGGATGGACGGCGAGCCGGGCTTCTGGAGTGCGCTCAAGTCGAGCTTCAGCCGGAAGTCGAGCGAGATGACGTCCCGGAGGTGCGGCGAATGTGGGTTTATCGAGTTCTTCGCCGATACCAGCGCCAAGCCGGTCAAGACCCTCGCCACCATCGAAAGCGAGAACGAGCAGCTTCGGCGGCTCGTAACGACGCTCAATGACCGGGTGGCGAGCCTCGAGACGATCGCCACCGACCCCGCGGAGCGTACCGCGCGCGAGATCGAGGCACTGCGCGCGCTGCCACCCGCCGAGGGTAAAAGGGGAGAATAGTCGCGGCGGTCTATGCCGGCCTGTTCGCCAGCAGGTCGTCTACAACACTCGGATCGGCGAGGGTTGAGGTATCGCCGAGGTTCCCCGTGTCGTTCTCCGCGATCTTGCGCAGGATGCGGCGCATGATCTTGCCCGAGCGCGTCTTGGGCAGCGCGGGGGCGAACTGGATCACGTCGGGCGTGGCGATGGGGCCGATTTCCTTCCGCACCCACTGGACCAGTTCGTGCCGCAACTCGTCGGTGTCCTCGGTGCCCGAGGTCGTGGTGACGTAGGCGTAGATGCCCTGGCCCTTGATGTCGTGCGGCATGCCGACCACGGCCGCCTCGGCCACCTTGTGGTGCAGCACCAGGGCGCTCTCAACCTCGGCGGTACCCATGCGGTGGCCGGAGACGTTGATGACGTCGTCTATGCGGCCGGTGATCCAGTAGTAGCCGTCGGCATCGCGGCGGCAGCCGTCGCCGGTGAAGTACTTGCCCGGGAAGGTGCTGAAGTAGGTCTGGAAGAAGCGCGCGTGGTCGCCGTAGACGGTGCGCATCTGGCCGGGCCAGCTATCGGTGATGACCAGCGCGCCCTCGCAGGCGCCTTCGAGCAGCTTGCCGTCGCTGTCGACGATGGCGGGCTGGACGCCGAACATCGGCTTGCTCGCGCTGCCGGGCTTGAGGTCGGTCGCGCCGGGGAGCGGGGTGATCATGTGGCCGCCGGTCTCGGTCTGCCACCAGGTGTCGACGATCGGGCAGCGGCTGTCGCCGACGACCTTCCAGTACCACTCCCACGCCTCGGGATTGATCGGCTCGCCGACCGAGCCGAGCAGGCGGAGGGTGGAGCGGTTGGTGCGCGTGACCCAGTCGTCGCCTTCGCGCATCAGGGCGCGCAGCGCGGTGGGGGCCGCGTAGAAGATCTCCACCTTGTGCTTGTCCACCACCTGCCAGAAGCGGCTGAAGTCCGGGTAGTTGGGCACGCCTTCGAACATCAGTGTGATCGCCCCGTTCATCAGCGGGGCGTAGACGACGTAGCTGTGGCCGGTGACCCAGCCGATGTCGGCGGCGCACCAGTAGACCTGGGGCGTGCCGTCTTCATGGGGCCGGTAATCGAAGGTGTACTCGTGGGTCATCGCGATCCACACCGCGTAGCCGCCGGTGGTGTGCAGCACGCCTTTGGGCTTTCCGGTCGAGCCCGAGGTGTAGAGGATGAACAGCGGGTCCTCGGCGCCCATTTCCACCAGCTCGTCGGGATAATATCCGTCGTCCACCAGATCGATCCAGCAATCGCGTGGACTGTCCATCTTGATGTCCGCGCCGGTGTGTTTGACCACCAGAACGTGCTCAACGCCCGAGCACATCGCGACAGCGGCGTCGACATTGTCCTTCAGAGGGATGCGCTTCCCACCGCGCCGGCCTTCGTCTGCCGTGACGACGAACTGGCTGTCGCAGTCCCTAATCCTGCTTGCCAGCGCTTCGGGAGAAAACCCCGCAAAGACAACGGAATGGACCGCACCAATGCGTGCGCATGCAAGCAGCGTGAACGCAGCTTCGGGGATCATAGGTAGATAGACGGTAACGCGGTCGCCTCGCTTGACGCCTACCCCCTTCAAGATACTCGCATAGCGGAGTACCTCGTGATGCAGCTCACGGTACGTGAATGTCCGGACTTCATCGGTCGGATCATCAGGCTCCCAGATGATCGCGGTCTGATCGCCTCGCTCCGTCAGGTGCCGGTCCACGCAGTTATGGCAAAGATTGAGCGTGCCGTCCTCGAACCAGCGGATGCCGAAGCTGTCCTCGTCGAAGCTGGCGTTCTTGACCGTGGTGAAGGGCTTGATCCAGTCGATCCGCTGCGCTTCCTCGTGCCAGAAACCTTCGGGGTCCTCGACCGAGCGGCGGTACTTGTCCTCGTAGGTGGCCGCATCGATCAGGGCGCTGTCCGCCCATTCCTGCGGTACCGGATGGACCACGCCTTCGCTCATCACCTGCTCCCAGTTCTTGTCGGGCGCAGGGTTAGAGAAGCGGGCGGCTCAACGCCAGAGGGCTTCCAGCGCCGGAAGCAGGTGCGCGCGGTGCTCGGGCGGCACGCGCTGGATCAGCTCGGCCTCGAAAGTCTCGACTACCTTGCGCGCCTCGGCGAGCCGCTCGCGGCCGGGAGCGGTGAGGTCGAGGCCGAACGACTTCTTGTCGATCGGCGCGCGCGCGATCAGCCCGGCGTCCTCCAGCCGGTTGAGCAGCGGCACCATGTTGGCGCGCTGGATATCGAGCGCCCGGCCGACCGCGCTGGCGGTCACGCCAGGGTTCTCAGCGATCAGGATCAGCACCGAAACGTCGGACTGGCGCAACCCCACTTCGGTCAGCCGGCTTGCCAGCTCGGCCGCGGTCGCGTTTGCAGCGCGGCGCAGCGCATAACCGGGGAGGGAGGGGAGCGGATCGCGCATAACACTGAGGTAACGATTGTTGTTGTAGATAGCAATCTAAATTGCTATAGTCAATAACGATCAGCGGGCAAGCCGCCTGCTCCGAGAGAGGAATTCGAGACCATGGCCATGCCGTCGCAACCCGATCCGCGCCCCGAGGCCGAGACCGTCCGCTACGACGTTATCGACGGCGTCGCCTGGGTCTATTTCAATCGGCCGGACAAGCGGAACTGCATGAGCCCGAAGCTCAACCGCCGCATGCTCGAAGTGCTGACCGAGCTCGAATTCCGCGACGACGTGCAAGTGCTGGTGCTGACGGGCGAGGGCACTTCGTGGTCGGCCGGCATGGACCTCCTCGAATACTTCCGCCTGACCGAGCAGGAAGGCCTCCACGCCACCCGCAAGGCGCAGCGCGAGGCCTACACCTGGTGGGAGCGCCTGCGCTGGTATGAGAAGCCGACCATCGGCATGATCAACGGCTGGTGCTTCGGCGGCGCCTACGGCCCGCTGTTCGCTTGTGACCTCGCGTACTGCTCGGACGATGCCCAGTTCGGCCTTAGCGAGATCAACTGGGCGATCCTGCCGGGCGGCGGCGCTTCGAAGGTCGCGGCCGAGCTGATGGGCTTTCGCGACGCGATGTACCACGCGATGATGGGCGAGAACCTCACCGGCAAGCAGGCCGCCGAGAAGGGCATGGTCAACGAATCGCTCCCTGCCGACAAGCTCAAGGAGCGCGTCCAGCAGGTCGCCGACGTGCTCAAGAAGAAGGACAGCCATGCGCTGCGCGCCACCAAGTGGGCCGTGCGCCGCGTGCGCGAGATGACTTACGACAACGCCGAGGAATACCTGATCCGCGCGCAGGAAGCGCTCAACCAGTTCGGCGGGCTTGCCGCGCGCAAGGAAGCGACCAAGCAGTTCCTCGACGACAAGACCTTCAAGCCGGGTCTTGGCACGTTCGACAAGAGCAAGGTCAAGGCGGACTAATTCACCGCACCGTCGTCATTCCCGCGAACGCGGGAACCCAGTTGCAGTCATGGATCGGACTTTCGCTGGGTCCCCGCGTTCGCGGGGATGACGAACGGATTGGGGGCGGCTAGGGGCGCCGCAAAGGGAGAGACAATAATGAGCGAGCGGCGCTTCACCAATCAGCAGATCGACCGGCTGCTGCGGCCGAAATCGGTGGCCGTGGTCGGCGCCTCGGACCGCACCGGCGCGCTTGGCGCCACGCTCCTCAACAACCTGGTGCAGTACCAGTTCGCCGGCGACATCTACCCGGTGAACCCCAAGCGCGACGAGCTGCTCGGGCTCAAGGTCTATCACACCGTCGAGGAGTTGCCCGAGGGTATCGATTGCGCCGTCCTCGCGATTCCGCGCGCGTTCGTGCTCGATACCGTCCGCCAGCTCGGCGCGCGCGGGTGCGGCGCGGTCGTCATCTACTCGGCGGGCTTCTCCGAGGCCGGCGAGGAAGGCATGCGCGAGCAGCTCGAGCTAGGCGCCATCGCCGCCGAGCATGGCATGGTGATCGAAGGGCCGAACTGCCTCGGCTGCACCAACTACGTTGCCCGCGTGCCGCTGACCTTCGT
>Ga0315910_10003258_pt1 | contig 13916 bp, 10 predicted proteins | sample EdamamesoilMG_FD_204470 | JGI IMG/M metagenome (GOLD analysis project Ga0315910, IMG submission 204470) | Garden soil microbial communities collected in Santa Monica, California, United States - Edamame soil | ecosystem: Environmental > Terrestrial > Soil > Garden | place: USA: California...
TGAACGGACACCGTCGTTCGCATCCGTCCAGATAAAATGTTGCAAATCACCTCCCAGGCTTGAATTTGAGGTTTTGACATGGCACCGGATTTGACTATTCATGCTCGATCAATCGCTCCCCTATGTTCAAAAGTTACTTCATTACCGGCATCCGCAACCTGCTGAAACAAAAAGGATATTCGTTTATTAAAATCATCGGACTGGCCTTCGGACTGGCGACCAGCATGATGATCTACCTGTACATCCATGAAGACCTCTCCTACGATACCTATCACAAAAATTATGACCGTATCGTCCGGCTGCTCACGATTGATAGCGCCGAAGGTGTCAGCAGTAAGCTGGTCGGTGTAACCCAACCAAGACTCGCACCCGCGGCCGCAGAAGAGTTGCCCGAGGTGGTTAATAGCGTCCGTTTTACGGGAGGCGGCAGATACGACCTCAGCTATAAAGACAACATTCTTAAATGCGAGGCAGCCTTCCGGGTAGACCCATCGGTGTTTGAGGTCTTCGATTTCAAAATTGTTAAAGGTGAAAAAAAGGGAACACTGGCAAACCCTGGCTCGATTGCCATAACGGAATCCCTCGCCCGGAAAATATTCGGGGATGAAGACCCCATCGGGAAGACCTTAAAATTAAATCAGAACACCGACCTGAATGTAACGGCCGTACTGGCGGATCTTCCTAAGAACTCACACCTTCAGTTTGATCTTTTACACACCCTGGTGCCCGGCCAAAATGAAGAGGGACTGCGGCAGGCACTGGATACGTGGCAAGGAATTTTTACGTTCTCCTATCTCCTGCTCGACAGACCGGTTGATGCCAGCGACCTCAATACGAAACTCAAGGCCATAAGCAAGAAGAATAACGCCTATGAATTTTTCACCCCTGTTGTCCAGCCCCTGCGTGATGTTCATCTCAAATCAAAAGAGATACTGTTTGAATCCAACACCAATAAGTCGGATATTTTAAATATTTACGTCCTTTCCACTATAGCCATCCTCATCCTGGTGCTGGCTGCTGTAAACTTTATGAATCTGGTCACGGCCAAATCAGCCGGCCGCGCGAAAGAAGTGGGCATGCGAAAAGTTATTGGCGCCGTGCGTTACCAGCTCATCGGGCAGCATCTAACGGAATCGATTCTTGTGACATTCATTTCTGCCGTGATCGCGTTCGTGCTGGTTTCCTCGTCCGTAACGTTTCTGAACAATACTTATCAGCGCTTTGCGGATGCCAGTGTGCTACTTGAAACCAACAGCCTCTTCGTAATTTTCGGACTTGTCCTCGTTGTAGGGTTACTGGCCGGACTTTATCCCGCCTTTGTTCTTTCGTCGTTCAAGCCCATTCTGGTGTTGAAAGGTTCTTTTAAAAATTCAGCCAGTGGCATTCGTCTTCGGAAAGCGCTGGTGGTATTACAATTCACGATTTCAATTGCATTGATGGTCGGTACAGGTATTGTCTTTCAGCAGATGCGTTTCATTTATGATACGGATTTGGGTTACAGCCGGGATCAGATTGTCACCATTCAGCAAAACGGACCCGCTATTGGCAGATCGAGCACCTTAAAAACCGAGCTGCTCCGCAATGAAAAAATTATCAACGCGGGGACCTCTTCCTCCCGGATCGGGCAACAGCCGGGCCGTACCAATATTTTTCCCGAGGGCTCTACCAGTGAAACCAATATCATAACCAGCGTTATGAATGCTGATGAGTCCTTTATCCCCACGATGAATATAAAAATGATGGCCGGCAGAAACTTTTCACAGGATCATGCTGATTCACTTTCTATGATCGTGAATGAAGAAATGCTGCGCTTGTTAAAGTGGAATGATGCCATCGGAAAAAAGATCAGTATCCAGACCGGTCAAAACGTCACAGACCAGACGGCTTATACGGTGGTGGGGGTTGTAAAGGATTTTCATTTTGCCACCGTTCGTCACAAGCTTGAACCACTTTTTATGCTCTATAACAAGGACAACGGCGCCCTTGCGGTTAAAGTAGAAGTTGCCGATATGGAGGCAACGCTGGATTTTATCAAAGCCAGCTGGCAGAAGGTGAATCCCGGAACAACCTTTGAATACAATTTTCTCGATGAACAATTTGCCAACCTGTATCGAAACGAACAGGCCTTTGCAAACATGTTCACCCATTTTACTATGCTGGCACTGGTCATTGCGGGGTTAGGATTATTTGCCCTTTCCGCTTTTACAGCTGAGCAGCGTAAGAAAGAAATTGGAATCCGTAAAGTCCTGGGAGCAAGTAATACCAATATCTTCTACAAATTGTCTTTTGAATTTGTGCTTCTTGTCCTGGTGTCATTTTTACTAGCCAGTGTGATCGCCTACTTTGTGATGAAGGAATGGCTGCTGGACTTTCAGTATTCTATCCAGATTGGTCCCGGAATATTTTTGTTGGCAGGATTTGCCTCTGTATTCATTGCTTTGATCACGATAAGTTTTCAGGCATTAAGGGCGGCATTCAGCAATCCTGCGAATGCGCTGCGTACGGAGTGAGCGGGGTATAGGGTATAGGGTATAGGGTATAGGGTATAGGGTATAGGGTATAGGGTATAGGGTATAGGGTATAGGGTATAGGGTATAGGGGGGTGTGGGTGAGGGTGTGTTAATGTTTAATGATCGAGATATCATAGTGGTCGAGTTTTCAACATTATCGATGATTTCAGCTAACTTCGGTCAGCCACGGACGAATAAGACATATTGAGTATAAAACGCGTTGTGGCCAACTGGGTTTGCCTCGTGGACGGAGACGACCGAGCCGACAAAATTTCGGTCGGCAAAAACAAAAATGGACAGCGACCGTTGACTATTAGAAATTATTCACTATGAGAACAACCTTACTAGCGCTGATTTTTGTTTTCGGATTTTTCATTCTTAGCACGGGACAAACAAAAACAGACGAACCTTCAAAAGTTCCAGTGTGGACTGAAACTGATAGAAAGTACCTGTTGGACAATTTAATTCGTTCAAAAGAGGAACTAATAGCTGAAACAAAAAACCTTACTAAACAGCAATGGAATTTTAAAGAAAGTCCAGACCGCTGGAGTATTAACCAAATTGTTGAACACATTTGCCTCTGGGAAGTAATTCAGATGAACCAAATTTCGACATCCCTACAAATTGGTCCCATACCCAGTTTTACCGATTATCGTCCTGATAGTGTGTTTATTGAAAAGGACATAGAAAGATTAAATAAGACGGCAACGACAGACTATTCAAAGCCTTTCACGTATGGTGTTCCACTTGGAAACAATGAAGGCAAGAATAATATGATTTGGTACACAACAATGACCAATGAATCAATAGATTTCCTGCAAAAGACAGATGCAAATCTCCGTGTACACTACATCTATTTTGTCTCTAACATCCATCAAAGATATTTGACTTTTTTTCAACATACGTTTCGACATTTGGGACAGATAAGGGAAGTAAAAACACATCCGAAGTACCCGAAATAGTACAAACCACAATTTTTCGGACTTTTCCAAAATTTAACTTTCCCGACTTTCGACAAATTTTCGCGTAAAATATGACAGGCAAAATTGATAGAAGAAATTTCCTTAAAATCAGTACGCTGGCTTCTGGCGGGCTTCTGGTTTCTTTTGTAGTTCCAACGAATGCAGAAAGTCAAACGTCACCACCTTTGCCTAACAACAACACAAGACTAAACCCCTTTTTGCAAATTGGTGAAGACAACAGCATACATATTACACTATCAAAAGTAGAAATGGGTCAGGGTATCTGGACTACTTTACCCATGCTTATTGCCGAAGAACTGGATTGCAATTGGAACAAAATTACAGTTGAACATTGCCAGTCCGGCACAGAAAAGGATTTCCTGCCTCCCGTCTTGTTCAGGTCTACGGGAGGCTCTGAAACGACAAAGTCGGAATTTGACAATTATCGATTGGCAGGAGCTACGGCACGCACCATGTTAATACATGCAGCAGCAAAAAGATTTGCAGTACAGCCAAAGGATTGTAAAACAGAAAATGGATTTGTTCTGATTGGTGAAAAACGAATTAGCTATGGCGAATTGGCAACTCAGGCTTCTTCAATGCCCATTCCAACCGTTCAACTTCGGGAACCAAAAGACTGGAAAATTATAGGGACATCTAAAAGACGTTTGGATAATCCCGAAAAAATAAACGGTAAGGCAAAGTATGGCATGGATATTCAGTTTCCAGATTTGCTTACTGTCGTTGTAGCTCATGCCCCGGTTTTTGGCGGTCAAGTCGAATCTTTTGATCCAACTGAAGCGAAGTTGATTAAAGGGGTTCAACAGATTTTACAAATTCCAACCGGTGTTGCTGTTATCGCCGATAACTTCTGGGCTGCAAAAAGGGGACGTGATGCTTTAAAAATTAATTGGAACCTTGGGGTGAATGCGAATATCGACAGCAAAACGCTGCTGGATGACTATCGTAAACTATCTACAACGAAAGGGGTAACTATCCAGCAGAAAGGTGATGTGATTTCGGCGTTAAAAAATGCAGAAAAAACGCTGAACGCGGAGTTCACTTTTCCTTTTTTGGCTCATGCCCCCATGGAGCCATTAAATTGTACGGTTAAAGTTTCGCAAGATAAATGCCAAGTCTGGGCAGGCACACAGTCGCCACTACCTCGTCAGGAAGAAGTAGCCATATTTTTAGGCTTAAAACCCGAACAAGTTGAATTTAACACGCCTTATCTTGGCGGAAGTTTTGGCAGACGTGGCTCCTTCAGTTCCGACTGGGTTATTGAAGCTGTTCATATTGCTAAAACAAGTGGAAAGTTTATAAAACTGGTTTGGACACGAGAAGACGACATACAAGGTGGATACTACCGACCTGTTTATTTACACCAGGTTACTATCGGAGTAGACAAAACTGGTTTTCCAATCGCCTGGCAACATGCCATTGTGGGTCAATCGCTATTCGTTAATACCCCACTGGAAGAACTTATTGCCCCCAATGGACTGGATTGGAGTTCAGTAACCACCGGGTCACCCTATTCTGATAACATTCCTGATAAATCTTTTGAGCTCATCACCACCAAAACAGGCGTTCCCGTTTTAGCGTGGCGAGCTGTTGGAAATACGCATACCGCTTTTGTTATCGAAACACTTATCGACGAATTGGCGACAATGGCAAAAATTGATCCCGTTGATTATCGGCGCCATTTGTTAAAAAATAATCCTCGTCATTTAAAAGCTTTAAACCTCGCAGCAGAAAAAGCCCAATGGGAAAAACCTTTGCCCAAAGGAAGGTATAGAGGTGTTGCAGTCCACGAAGCTATGGGAAGCTATGTATCCCAAGTGGTTGAGGCGTCTATTGAAAACAAAAAGATCCGGGTACACCGCGTAGTTTGTGCGATTGATTGCGGCTTGGCTGTAAATCCAGACGGAGTAATAGCACAGATTGAAGGAGGAATAATTTTTGGCCTTACGGCAGCACTTTATGGTGAAATCACCATTGAAAAAGGACGAGTTCAACAATCAAATTTTCATGATTATCGAATGTTGAGAATGAATGAAGCGCCGAAAATTGAAGTTTATATTGTTCCCAGTTCTGAAAAAATGGGTGGTGCCGGTGAACCGGGCGTTCCACCAATTGCGCCAGCCTTGGCAAACGCTGTATTTTCTGCAACAGGTCAGCGACTTAGAAATTTACCAATACGTTTATAAGTCGTCAGGACATAAAATACGAACAATGAGACCATTTCATTTCCTTCTATATCTCACACTCTTTCTTCTTCCATTAACCACAATTGCCCAACAAGACAGTATTGATGTCTTTATAGCCAATAAAATGACACAGCAGGGAATTGTTGGTCTTTCAATAGGAATCGTAAAAAATGGTAAAGTAATCAAGGCTAAAGGGTATGGAAAGTCCAATATTGAATTGAATGTTTCCGCTTCAGAAAAAACGGTTTATAAGATAGCCTCTATTAGCAAACAATTTATTGCAATTGGTATTTTGAAATTAATAGAAGAGGGTAAATTAAAAGTCTCCGATCCGATAACAAAATTTATAAAAGACGCTCCCACTACATGGAATTCAATTACCATTCGTCATCTGCTAAACCATACATCAGGATTACCCGTGGAACCTCCCGGTTTCGATGGAATGAAAGAACAAGCAGATTCTATTTATATAAAAGCTGCATTTGCAAATAGTTTGGCTTTTCCGCCAGGTTCAAAATTCGAGTACAGTAATTTTGGCTATTATGTATTAGCCGACATCATCAGAGTTACTTCCCATCTGTCTTTTTCTGAATATATGAAAAAGTACATTTTTGATGAACGTGGCTTGACAAGCACCAGAACAACATCACTGGAAGCAATAATTCAGAACCGAGCGGCTGGCTACATCAAGCTAGCAAGTGATTCTACAGTAAATGCCCCAAACTACATGGCTGTGCGACCTAGTGGGGCTTTCCTTTCCAGCATAAATGATTTACTGAAATGGGAGTTGGACATGCAGAATACCAAATTGCTGACGCAAAAAAGCTGGAATCAAATGTGGGATGACAAATTCAAAACGCCGCTTACGATGGACAATGAAGCTATATATTATGGTTATGGCTGGATGGTAAATAAAGTAAATGGAAAACAATTCCATCATCACGGGGGCTCGTTACCTGGCTTCAGGTCTGTTTATTTACGTTATGTCGAGGATAAAACAGCAATAATTATTTTAACCAATTTTGACAGCACCGACACGTATGGAATTGCATTTGGAGTGGCTGAACTATTGAAGGCAGAAGGAAAACAAAAATAACAACCAATAAAAAATCATATTGGAAAGTAAAACAACTAATCCTACTTTGTCAACTTTCAATGTATGCTGAAACATTCCTTATCTTTTCTTGATAGGACAGTTCATCCGAACTTTGTTTGGTCTCATTTCATCGCCCCCCTCCCGGGCCGGGGAGGCCCCGCATGTTCCATCAGGGCTGCACCCAATCCGCACATACCAATGCCAGGCCAAAGATTGGCTGATGCCCTGCTGAAACATGCTGGAAGTTTGTGTGAGCATGTATGGGTGTGGTTGCACCAATTTGATTGATATATTAATCAAGGAATTTGAACCAGGACTAACTAACTTGGTTTCAGTAGCGGCGGTGTACCAAACCCTCCTGTTTTGATTTACCGCATATCGACAGGTCGTTGTACACAATTTGCACAGCACAAATACGTTTACAGCCAAAAGTATTGAACATGAGACTAAGCCAGCTTACCTACATACTTATATGGACTGTTGTTGTTTTCTATGCTTGCTCCACAAAATCCCTGCCTTATGACAACGGACCGGTCATGGGTGAAAAAAGTATTAATAATACGTTTCAACCCATTCTTCAGTTTATGGGATACAAACCCGGGATGACATTCGCAGACGTTGGCGCAGGATCAGGAGCGCTGACCGTTATGATGGCCTCTCTGATGGACCAGTCAAATGTGTATATTCAAGACATTGACACAACCGTTCTAAAGAAAGATAACGTAGATAAGATGATTGACTTTTATGGAAAACAGAGTGGACAGGATCTCAGAAAGAATAACAAATTCATCGTTACTATTGGAGACGTTCAAAAAACAAAATTACCCGACCGTACTTTTGACTTGATCTACAGCAACGCGACGGTGCATAACTTCACTTCACTTGACTCAATGGTTACTGATTTAGCAAGGAAATTAAAACCGGACGGAGTCTTATTTTTCAGGGATAGTTTTAAGAATGATCATGGTGCGGGAAGTTATTGTTCAGACCCGAAATGTGGACGACCCTTGTTAACCATTGACGAATTCTTAGGCACAATGAAAAGGAATGGATTCACCATTAAAAAACAATCGCCCGACATGAGCGGACATCCAGTTTTTGGATTCACGTTGACTCCTTGAAAATCAAATTATGTGCGGATATCAGAACTGTAGTCCTAATCTCTGCACGGATAACGAAGCAAAGGCAAAAGCTACGGCGTAGATACCTTATTTAGTTTAATCACTTTCAAATTTAAACTTCTGTCCGCCCACTGCCGCTTCATACATGAGTCCACCTTTTTGCATCGTGAACACCATTACCCCTTCAACATATTTTGCATTTGCAGAGGCCCCTGAGGCTGCTGCGACAGCTGATACCTGGGCCGAGAGTTCAACCCTGTTTTCTTTAAACCGGTCCATGTCAGCCTTTGTCTGGAAAAAAATCACTTCCCGGTATGCCTGCCCGCCCCACTGAAAGCCGATGCTAATCTGGGTAAGTTTAGCCATTCCCACCTGTGCACCCTTTTCATAAGCAACTCCATTTCCCGAAGCTCCACCTATGGCAACGGCGCCCTTACCGACATTCGGAAAGATCACGTAACCGTACGCCTTTGAAAAAAGACCAGACATTTTGGAATCGGCTTTAATAAATTCTGCTTTCGCTTCTTTTGCATCGGCAATGATCTCTGCCTTCTTGGCGTCCGACTGTCCGAAACAGCTTAAAGACATAATTAATCCGGCGGCAAACACCATTGTTGCCAGTCCGAAAGAGTTTTGATTTTGGATTGCGTTTGGCATAACTAAAAAGGAGTCTTGGTTAATCTGTTGTATCCTGCCGGTATTGGCTAAATTCCCGAACTGCGCTTGTACCGAATAAGAACTCATGAACTTAATCAAAGAACACCATGTTTACTATGATTTTTTATCAAAAAACAGGCAACGCTAAACTGAACCGATAATAAGCGAAAATTTCAAGGTTTTACCGTTTGTTATGTGTCTACGCGTTTTTTATCGCAAAAGGTTCGATATTTAGATAAGCTCGTTGATGAACTGGTATAAGGAAAGTCAATAGAGAATATTTTAAGGAAGTGAAATTCACCTAAGTTTTTCTTTGGAAGGAAGGACCAATACGATAACCGACACACAATGGAAGATTTAAATGAACAAATGCTCAAAGCGGCTTTAAAAAGTGATTTAGCTACTGTTGAAAAATTGGTTGCACAAGGTGCTGACATAAATTACACTGATGCCTGGGGCTATTCGGCCGTTTTTTCTGCTGCCTGGGAAGGAAATACAAAAGCGTTGGATCTGTTTTACAATTTAGGAGCGAGAGTATCATTTGATAATAGTAATCTCCTGTGTAATGCCGCCTACAACGGCAAGATTGATTCAGTAAAATGGCTGCTGGATAAGGGCGAAAATGCGAATTTCTGTTTTACAGACACAGGAGAAAACACCCTACACTATACAATAAGTAAAACCAGTGAAATGGACGAAAGGACAGAAATTGTTAAAGTGTTACTAGCAGCAGGAGCTGACGTAAATAAAAAAACAGTGGCAGGTATACCGACACTTTGTTTTATGCGTGATGCCTATCTCAAAGGCGAAACCCCTCTTCATCGCGCTGCAGCCTATGGAAATGTTGCCATAATAAAAATGTTATTGGATGCCGGCGCAGAACCTTCCACAAAAGATGTAAATGGAGATACTCCTATTTCATGGGGAAGCTGGCATTTGAGAGATTCTGATGTATTACGCTTGTTACTTTACAAAGGCGTACCCGGTATTCATTAGCCGACAGGAAAACCCATTCCTGACGAACAGTAGAAAATTCTTGACGAATTGCATTGGCGTAATGTCTACCAGGGCGACAAAAAGAAGTAAATTAAGGGATGCAACAAATCCTTAAATACAAGGGAGATCACCTGTTTTTCTGGATAACAACTATTGGCTTCCATGTGTATACCCGGCAGGACCTGGTAAAACAAGTGGGGTTTGGACAGTTCCTTGGCGAAGTGGTGTTTCGAAATGGATTGCTTGCGTGCATTATCTACGCTAATTTGTTAGTCCTGATACCACGGTATGCCCGCAAGGGAAAGTGGGGACAGTATAGTGTGTTTCTTTTTTTGTCTTTCCTTTTGTACGTGGTACTGAAGAATACACATGACGTTTATCTCTATGGCCATGTGATGGGTTTGGTACCCTTTCTTGATTTTTTTCATAATACATTCTACAATTTTTCAATCGCTTTATTCTACATGGCCTTCAGTATTGCTTTGCACCTTAGTCGCGAATGGTTCATCCAACAGGACATCATTCGTAAGATTGAGTTGGAAAAACTCAACGCGGAACTGGATTACCTGAAGGCACAGATTAATCCCCACTTTCTTTTTAACTCCATAAATACCATTTTCTTCCAGATCGACAAGCAGAATAATCAGGCGAGGGAAACGCTCTCTTCTTTTTCGGAAATGCTGCGTTATCAATTGTATGAGTGCAATGGTCATGATGTATCCATAGACAAAGAGGTTTCTTATCTGAAGAACTACGTCGACCTTCAGCGCCAACGGTTGGATGAAAACTATTGGATATCGTTCACGGATAACAACGTAACCAACGTTAGCATAGCTCCCCTGTTGTTGATTCCTTTTGTCGAGAATGCCTTTAAACACGTTTCACATTTTCCAAAGGACAATGAAATAAGAATTGATCTCTGGAGAACAGAGAAAGCGCTGAAGATGCTGGTCTTCAATACCTGTGACACTGAACACATCGCCAAAAGCAATGGTCATGGAATTGGCCTGAAGAATGTCCAGCGCAGACTTGAATTGTTATACCCTGGTCGACATAAGCTCGAATGCCAGAAAAAGGCTGGCTGTTTCCAGGTGAATTTGGAAATACTGATCGAATAAATGATGAGACTAAATTGCCTGATTATCGATGATGAGCCAGTTGCCCGCAGAGGCATGGCGGAGTACATCCTTGAAGTGGAATTTCTTAACCTTATAGCGCAATGCGAAAATCCGTTAAAGGCAACCCCCTTTCTTGGTCAGCATAGTGTCGATCTTCTCGACCTTGATATTAAAATGCCCCGGCTGTCCGGAATAGATTTTCTCAGAACGCTTACAAATCCTCCGCTGGTTATTTTTACAACTGCGTATTCCAACTATGCCATTGAAGGTTATGCACTTGATGTTGTAGACTACCTGGTTAAACCCATTCCATTTGAACGGTTTTTCAAGGCGTCACAAAAAGCATTTGAAATCACACGACTGAAAAAAATGGCTTCGGAACAGGTCTCTGACGTGGAGTATTTCTTTGTCAAGTGCGAAAATAAATTTGAGAAAATTTTTCTTAGTCAGGTATTATTTGTCGAGGCCCTGCAAAACTATGTGGTGATTCACACGGCCGATCGAAAGCTCATTACCTATATTACGCTGGCAGGACTTGAACAACAACTTCCGGGTGATCGTTTCCTGAAGGTTCACAAGTCGTACATCGTTGGTCTTACGCACATCACAGCAATTGAAGGGAGTGATATCCGGATCGGTGAGCAACGGATACCAATAAGTCGCCATCTTAAAGACGCAGTGGTGAATAAGATTGTGGGCAACCGGCTTTTCAAAAGATAGTGTATAAATTCCGGGAGACCGGGAATTCCAAATCTCCCGAATTTACCTACTGTTCTACCTGTTCGCCTTTGCGTCGGTTCCTGCTGGAGCAATAGTAACCAATTGAAGAGATGTTGATGGTTCAGCTGAAGCGTAGATAAGTTTTAAACTTTTTCCAACTTTCTGAAGTGCTTTGATATCGCCGACCTTACACGTCATACCCGACGCGTCTACGGACTGGGCGTCCTGGTAGTCCCACTTTTTCAACACCTGTTGTCCGTCAATCAGGGTAATCGTTCTGGCCGTTCCGATACGTCCGCAATGGTCATAGTAAATGGTGAGTAGATCACTGTTGGCGCTTTCAGCAAGGGAAATGGCTTGTATGGGAGCGTCTTTTGACATGTATTGTTTGAACAGCATCTTGTCGTTCAAGTAGACTTTGTAACTATCCATTCCAACAGGCGCAAAGAAGGAGGAAAGAGCAGCGCTAAGTGTAATGAGCATAAGTAATCTGATCACCGATGCCCTGGTAATACTTGTTTTCATAGTTTTTTTTCTATAGTGGATAATGAAGTTATCTGTAGTAAATGAACGAGTAGAAACGTTATTCGTAAAATTTGTTTGACGATGGGTACAAGATACTTGGCGAAATGCAGAAGAGAATTAATTACCTGGTGTCAATTTAAAGGGATGAGGAAGTAAAAAGATCATCTTAAGACAGTCTTACAATCAGAGACAACGGACGGTTTTTTTTGCATGACGTTTGGAATCACGGGGTTCAAAAAAAACGAGGTGGTATGTGAAAAAGAAAAAACTAAAACCTTCAGCGTGGTTTGATTCTTATATTTTTCCATCGCATCGTGTACAATTCTCCCCCTTCCATACCATGCATCTGCAGGCCGATAAATCCTTTTGCGTGTGTCTTATAAATGTCAGCGTTGACAAGGTCCTCTACCGGATGTCCATTCACCCACGTTTGAATACGATCTCCTTGCGCAACAATACGAAGCTTATTCCATCCGTCGTTGTGCAGGTAATAATGACCATTTTGTATTTTTTCTTCCGCAGAAAGCCAACCGGTTCCCAGCGCCTCTCCATAAATAAGTCCCGTGGTCGGAGTACCCTTCCGGTGGTTCCGCTGCAGCTCAACCTGTGGTCCGTTAACGCGACCAGCTCGTAAGTCGTAGCCTTCTCCCTCGGTAATGGGCCTTACCTTTGACCGGATTTGAATGCCCGAGTTAGTAACACTATCCACCATCACTTCCAGCTCGAGTTCAAAATCTCCAAACTCTTGTTGTGTACACAAAAATGAATTACGGCTCCCGGCCACTGTTCGCCCCACGATTGAACCGTCTTCCACGGTGTACCTATGCGATCCGTTGAGATGTACCCATCCGCTAAGTGTCTCTCCATCAAACAAGTCGAACCATCCCCCTTCCCCTGATCGGCCTGCTGCCTGTTCGTCCTCCGAAGGAAGGGCAAAAGCAATAATTGAATCGCCGTACTTCGTTGCATTTTTCCCGCCTCCACCTGCCGCTATCACCAGGTATTGCTTCCCATCGATTACGTATACACTGGGAGTTGCATATCCTCCGGCTGGCAGTTTATACTCCCACAAAACCCTGCCAGAATGCGTATCAAACGCTCGGATTTTTTCGTCCGGTGTTGCCGCAATGAACACAATCCCTCCCGCCGTGGCAACCGGTCCTCCAAAATTTTTAGCCCCCGTTTGGCGCACCCCTTTCGCAACGAGTTCAGGGTATTCACCCAGCGGAACCTTCCATAAAATCGAGCCCGTACCCAGATCAACGGCGTTCAACGTACCCCAGGGAGGAGAAATAGCCGGAGCGCCGTAAGGGTCAACATAAAAGGGTGCCTCAATGGCGTATCGCGCGCGTGTCCCTGTAGTACTATGCTGCTGAGCTGTGACTACTTCACTTTTTAGGAAGGCGATCAGCGCGTCAATTTGCCTGTCTGAAAACTGTGGGAATGCAGGCATGATACCCGACCCCTGCCGAATCGTTGTTTTAATTTCCTCATCTGTTCTTTTGATATCCTTCAGCGCAGGATAAGTAGGAAGATTTCCCTGTCTTTCCAACCCATGGCAACTTGTGCAATTCTTCCTATATAATGAGGCACCCTGCTCAACCGGTGTGCCCGTTTTGTCCGTGTCATAAAACAAACGAAGCGTATTGATAGTCGGGGCTTCATTGGCATTCACGTACAAAACGTTAGAGGCGGGATCGAAGGAGGCCCCACCCCACTCCACGCCACCCTGATGACTTGGTGTGGTAATCAATCCTCGCAACGAAGGAGGAGTATATATGAACCCTGTTTCATACTTTCGAAATTGTTCCAATGCAGTAGCGCGGGATTCGGGTGTTACAGAAGTCAGATCAGCTTCATCCAATGACAGGCGCACAAGTGGCGGAGGTTTTAACGGGAACGGCTGCGTTGGCCATGCCTCTTCACCCGGCACCGTAGATGCAGGTACCGGCACTTCCTGTACCGGGAACAATGGCTTCCCCGTATCCCGATCTAATACGAACG
>Ga0315910_10003259_pt1 | contig 13908 bp, 12 predicted proteins | sample EdamamesoilMG_FD_204470 | JGI IMG/M metagenome (GOLD analysis project Ga0315910, IMG submission 204470) | Garden soil microbial communities collected in Santa Monica, California, United States - Edamame soil | ecosystem: Environmental > Terrestrial > Soil > Garden | place: USA: California...
GGCAGGATCGTGTAGCGCCCGCCGAGCAGGAGCTTGCCGAGCGAACCTTCGCCGCGGTCCCCGAGATTGACGCGGCGGATGGCAACCGTCACGACCTCGGCGCCGGATGCGGCGAGTGCGCGCTCCGTTTCGTCGACGCTCTTGTACTTACCCGTGCCGACGAACAGTCGGGACTGGAAGCGGCGCTCGGCGATGACGAGGGGGTCGTCCGCGTTCGGGCTCCCCGCTCGGCTCACAGGAATCCTGCACGCTTCGCCGTCGCTCCCATCGGCGTGTCCACGCTGCCGCAGTAGATGTCCTCGAGGGCGACCACGTAGTGCTCACCCTTGTTGGTGCGCGCGTGGACCAATGCCCCTTCCACCTTCACCGTCTGCACTCGGGCGATGCTGAGCGTGGCCCCGCCCGAGGCGACGTAGAGGGTCAACGCGCGGCCGTCGGGCAGCGCCATGAAGCCCTGATCCGCCTTCTTTGCTTCCGCGACCGAGAGCAGGGCGCTCCAGTGTTCCTGAGTCATGGGCGGAAGCTTTCGACGCGGAGCGCCGGAGTCAAGGCGTATGGCGCGCCGCGGGCCCGGTCTAGCTGCCGGTGGCGCCTCTGGCGGCCGGCGGCGGGGTGGAAGGGCTCGGGATCGAAACGCGGCTCGCCCCCTCGAGCGGCCAGGGGAACCGGACGAACCAGCTCGTTCCAGCCGACGCGGAGGAGCGCACGTCGATCCGGCCGCGCATGGTCTCGGTGCGGCGGCGGAACGCCGCCATGCCGACTCCACGGCCGGAGATGTCGGTGACGCCGGTGCGGGTCGTGACCCCGTCGGAGCAGAGCGCGGTCAAAAGCTGGGCCTGCGTCTCGTGCGGCAGGCCGCGCGCCTTGGCGCGCTCCGCGATCTTGTTCCAGTCGATGCCGCGCCCGTCGTCGGTGATCTCGAACGTGAGCGTATCGTTCACGATCTCCGCACGAAGGAGCAGCGTGTGACGGATCGTCTTGCCGGCGAGACGGCGCTCCTCGGCCGACTCGAAGCCGTGGTCGACCGCGTTCCTCACGACGTGGCTGAGCTCGCTGAAGAACAGCCCCCAGAAGTCGGGGTCGAGCCGCACGTTGTTGCCGACGACCTCCACGTCGAGCTCGCCCTTGCCGAGGCGGCGCGCGAGCGCCTTCGCCTGATCGGCCAGACGATGCAGGGAGCGGGCCGCCGGCTCGAGCTGCCAGCTCAAAACCTGATGGAGCACGTCCTCCTGCCGCTCGTTGCGGGACAGCCGCGAAACCAGGGCCGTGTACTCGGATTCCGGGATCTCGATCACGCGCTGGCCGCCCGATCCGACGAAGCGAGCCACGTGATCGCCGATTGCGGTCCAGCGCTGGGCGAGGTCGCGGAGCGTGCTCTCCTGCATCCTGCCCTCTTCGGCGATCTGGTCTTCGAGCAAGTGACAGAGGCGTGCCACCACGGTCAGCCCCATCATGCCGCTGTTCCCCTTCAGCGTGTGGAGGGTGCGCTTGACCGAGCCGGGGTCGGAGTCATGCCGGCGCGAGGTGACCTCCTCCACCATCCCACTCGCCTCACGCAGGAAGTTGGTGAAGCCGCTGCGATCGAGCATCAGCTTCTTGAAGCCTTGCATCAGCTCGCCCTGCTCCGCGTCCTCGCGCTCGCGGGCCAGGTGCTCGGTCACGTCGGCGACCACGAGCAGCATGCCTTCGAGCTCTGCGCCCTGAAAGAAGGGTAGGTAGCGAAAGCTCCAGGTGCGGCTGCCGTTGGTGAGGCGCGGGGGCAGCTGGGTGAGGCAGACCTCGAGCGGCAGGAAGCCGTCCTGCATCTGGGCCCAGCCGAGCCGCAGCGCGACCGCAAAAGCGCGCGAGGTGACGGTGATGTAGTCCCAGAACGCGGGCGAGCCGCTGCTCGGGCCGAACCACTCGCTGACGACCCGCGAGCGCTCGCCGAGCATCGTTCCGTCGGGCGACAGCGTGATGAACCCCTGGTCGACGTTGTCGAGCACGAGCTGCATGTCGCGGTTCTTGAGCGCGAGCTCCGCGGTGCGCACTTCGACCTTGTGCTCTAGCGTGCGGTTCATCTGCTCGAGGGCGCGGTACGACCCGTCGAGCTCTTCCACCATCTTGTTGAACGACGAGCCGAGCATCTCGAGCTCGTCGTTCGAACGGATGTTGACGCGCACGTCGCGGTTCCCCGACGCGAGATCCTCGGCCGCCCGGGTGAGGGCCTCCACCGGCTCGGTGACGCGCACCGCCTGTGAGCGGCTGAGCAGCAGGCCGAGCACGGTCATTGCCGTCACGAGCGTGCTGATCCAGATCACCGTACGCCACAAGCGCGCTCGCGAATCCTGCTGCGCGCGATCGAGGGCGTCGTGCATGCGTTTGAGCGAGAGCCCGTAGCGGATCGTCCCGAGCGCCTCGCCCTCTTCTGCGGTGACGGGAATGGCGACCTCGAGCACGTCTTGACCGAGGCGCAGCCGGCGCGTCACCGACGGCGCGCTGACCAGGAGCTCCTGCTCGCTGAGACCGAGCGCCCGCCAGGCCTGTTTTTCGGGGGGCTCGCCGCCGACCGCGTCGCCGCGCTTCGACGCCGCCAGCGTTTCACGCTCCGAGTTGATGAAGATGCCGTAGACGAGATCCTGCTCGTCGTGCACGGCCTGCTCGATCAGCCGTTGCATGTCGAGGAAGGCGTTGTCGAGGGTGAGCCCCCGCAGCGCCAGGGCATGGTTGCGGGTGAGCACCTGGCCCTTGCTGCGGAGGCCGTCCTGAATGTGATGCTCGACCTGGGCGAGCTCCACGCGCGAGGCCTGCACGTTCAGGAACACGACGCAGGCCAGCGTGGCGATGCCAATCAACGTCGAGACGAACAGGAGAATGCGGACGAACTTGTCGCGCAGACTCTTGTGGCGCTTCGTTGTTCGGGGTTCGTTCACGCTAGCGCTCGAGGATCCGGTCGACCTGAGCGAGCGCGCCGTTGCGGAGTGCAAAGCGCTCGAGCACCTGCGTGAGGTCGACGGTGGTGGTCGTGGAAAGAGGCAGCTGTGTGTCCTCCACCCCCGGCACGGTCCAGTCGTTGTCGGCGATATCGTACATCAAATTCGCCGCCTGAACGCCGAGCGCGGTGTGATCCGGTAACACCGCAAAGGTTCCGAACGATTGACCGGGCGAAACGAGCGACGCCGCACCGACGATGGTCGGTACCCAGGGGCGCTCGTTCAGGCCCGGAAGCCAACCGTCCATGATCAGGTGCGGCGAGAGCAGGCGGTCGTCGTTCAGCACCCACAGCGCGTCGACCTGGTGCTTGAGCTTGCGGAGAGCTCGCTTGATCTCGGACGGGTTGGGGTCGCTCCCCACCGTCTCGCGGATGACGGCCGTCTGCTCGAGCTGGGCCAGGGCGGCCTGGCGGTTGACGAAACCCGCGAGCGGCTCACGCTGGATGACGCCGACGCGCTCGATGCGGCTCGCGATCAGCTTCCTCAGGTTCGTCACCACCGTGATCAGCGGCACCTCGTAGCTGATACCGGTCGCCGCGGCGGGACGATCGCGATGCCCCTCGAGAAACGAGCTCATCACGATCACGGCCGGAGGAAAGCTCCCCTTGCCAGCCTGCCGTTGCACGCTGCGGTAGGCCGCGACCGTCGGGTTGTTCATCAAGACGAGGCCTGAGGGGCGATGCTTCTCGAGCCCATGGGCGATCGTCGCGCCCGAGTCCTTTCCATCCACCCGTACGGCGATCAGCTCGAACTTCTCCCCGAGCTCGTCGGAGAGCCCGGTCCACACCTGCTCGGTCTGCTCCGTCTCGGGCATGCACACGAGGATCGACTGTCCGCTCGGTCGAGACGGCTTCGAACGCCGGAGCTCCGTGTAGGCATCCTTGGCCGACGTGCCCACACCCGAGGACTGACAGGCCAGCACGGCGCCGGCACCGATCGGAAACCCCAATAGAAATTCGCGACGCGTCAGCGCCATTCGTCCACTCCTAGAAGCCTCGAGACGTCCCGAGGCAGGCGACCAATCGCCGAAATCACGGAAGCACCGGCGGGTCCGACACCCGCCGCGGCGGGCAAGCCGACCCGGGAGTCCAGCTCGCGCTGAACGAGGGGCAGCCGGCTCGTCGCTTGGAGCTCTGACACGAGCCGCGCGGGCAGGAGCACGGCATCGACGCGCTGCATCTGCAGCAACGGGAGCAGGTCTTCGACCTTGGTCACGCGCTCGACGCGCGCCTGCGGTCCGACCATGCGACGCGCGAACGAGTTCGTGCCGTCGCGGCCGAGGACGTCGAGCGTTCCGACCGACGAAACACGGCGCGGATCGGGTGCGCTTCCGTTGCCGACGAGCGCGTACGCTTCTTCGGCGGAGCCTCCACGGTGGCCCCGGAGTGACGGCGAGAGCTTCTGTGCGCCGAGCACCATCGGCAGCGTGAGCACCGCGTCCTGCCCTTGCTGGAGCACGCGCTCGAAGTCACCGATGCGTCCCACGGTCGTCGTGGTGATGCCGGGCAAGCCGCTCTGGAGCAGGCTCTGAAATGCCCGCTGTTTGACCGCGATGTGCAGGTAGACGAGCAGCCGTCCGCCCGACGCCTGCGCGGTGCCGTGCGTGAGCATGGCCGCCCCCAGGGCCAGGCCGAGGCCGGCGAGGCGTCGCCCGGACGATCGGCCTGGGGGGAGTGAGGAGGGAGGGCGGGAAGAAGCGCTCATCTGCCGAAAGGTAGGCGCGGAGGACGAAGCATCGGGAACGGTGACATTGACGATTGCGCCCAGAGCTTCTTACGGGTGGAGATGACCAACGCTTCAGTGCCTGTCGACGCACTAGTGCAGATGCATTTCGTGCAGTTGGGAGCAGAGCCTCTCATGCGTGGGTCGACGCGCGACGGATTATCAGCCTCGCGTTCGGCTGGATTCCGATTCGTCGTGTGAGCTGACGAAAGGGCTCACCTTGTCCTCCCAATCCGCAGCGAACTCGGGGCTTGGCTCTAAAGTGCCGCGGCTGCGCGTCCGTGTTCACGCGACGTACCCCAAGGTCCGCGCCCGCGCCGAGCGAGGCCGACCGCTCCCCAACCCCGATGCTGTCTCCGAGGAGGCCTTCAATGATGCTCAAGCAAACCAACATAGGAATCGCGCTCGTTCTAGCCCTGGCTGTAGGTGGCTGTGGGTCGGACGGCAGCGCGCCGCCGCCCACCAATCAGACCCCCGAGGAAGTGCAGGTGGAGCTCTTCTCGTGGTGGGTGAACCCTGGAGAAGCCGAAGCGCTGCAGGCGCTGATGGACCTCAACAAAGAGGTGCACCCGAACGAGCGCATCGTGAACGCGGCCGAGGCGTCGGGGACGGATGCGAAGCAGGAGCTCAGCGATCGGTTGGCCGCTGACGACCCGCCGGACCTGTTTCAGCAGAACGCGCACGACATGCGTCAGTTCGTCGCCGACAATCCCGGCAAGGTCGAGCAGCTCGACGACATCTTCACGGCCGACAACCTGAGCGACGTGGTGGTGGCCGAAGTGCTCTCCGACGTGACGGTTGACGGTCACGTCTACTCGATGCCGGTCAACATCCACCGCGAAAATGCCCTTTTCTACAACAAGCGAGTTTTCGCCGACCACGATCTCGCGCCGCCAACCACGCTCGCCGACTTCTTCGCGGCGTGCGAGACGTTGAAGGCTGCCGGCGTCACGCCGGTGGCCACCTCGTACCAGGGCTGGATCATCCGCATCATGTTCAACTCGCTGGCTCAAGGCACCTTCGGAGCCGAGGAATTCGGCGCCCAGTGGAATGGTGCCGCGATGGACGAGACCAAGCTCGGCGAGGCGATCGACAACCTGAATCGCGTCCTCACCGACTACTCGAACGACACCGCCGGCGACATGGACTTCGGCTGGACACAGGCCGCCGACATGGTGTTCGAGGGTGACGCGGCCATGTTCTTCCACGGCGACTGGGCGAAGGGTTACTTCGTGCAGAAAGGCTGGGAGCCGAACGAAGACTTCGGCGTCGTCGGCGCACCCGGTGCGGCCAACATGTTCTGGTACGGCGTGGACGTGTTCGCGATGCCCGTCGGCGGGCCCGAGCCCGACGCGGCGCGCGACTTCTTGAGAACGGTCGCCTCGATCGACGGCCAGGTCGGCTTCAACACCGTGAAGGGGTCGAGCCCGATGCGGCTCGACGTGCCGAACGTGCGCCTCGACACGATGGGCCAGGAAGTCCTCTTGGACCTCCAGGAAGCCCAGGTCCGCTCGCTGGTGCGTAACCCGGGCACCTACGATCCGGCGTTCGGCGCTTACGCCGTCGATCGTGACAAGGACGTGCTGATGCAGGTGTTCCGCGACGATCCGCCCCACTGATCGAAGACCGGAATCAACGAAGCGAACAGCTCGCAGGGCCCGGCGACGGTGCCGGGCCCTCGAGCCGCCAAAGCCCCATGAAGAAGAGCACGCTCGCCGGTTTTGCACTCCTCGTGCTGGCGCTCGCTTCGCCCGGCGTTCGCGCCGAGGAGAAGGACGAGAAGGGGACAAAGGAAGACACCGGCGAGGCGGACTCGCTGTCCGACCTCGATCTCGTGCGCCTGCTGAACGTCGAGGTTTCGACCGCGACCAAGACGGCGGAAACGATCGAAGAAGCGCCGGCGGTCATCACCGTCGTCACGCGTGAGGACATTCGACGCTGGGGCTATCAGACCGTGGGTGAAATGCTGCACCACACGGTCGGATTCTATTTGATCGACGACCACATCCTGCCGAACGCCGGTGTCCGCGGCATGACCGGCGGGCTCGGTGCCGAGAGCGGTGTCGTCAAGGTGATGATCGACGGGCGCTCCGTGGCGTACCGGACGACCTCCGGCAACTGGCTCGGCGTGGAGCTCGTGCCGCTCGAGTCCGTCGAACAGGTCGAGATCATCCGAGGTCCGGCCTCCGCGCTCTATGGCGCCGACGCGTTCCTCGGTGTCATCAACATCATCACCGTTTCCCCCGAGAAGCTCCGTCCGATCCGCGCCCGTGTCGCGGCGGGCCTCACCGAGACGAAGCCCGCGGGACGCTTCGACGTCGTCGGCGGGGGCAAGGTGGGGCCGTTGGATCTGATGCTCGGCGCAGCCGGCGAAATCGAGGATCGCTCGGGACTCATGCTGCCCGAGGAATCCCCGGCGCCGACGCTGCCGGGTTACGTCGGCGGTCGCCGGGTGACGCTGAACCTCGAACGGCGCTCGCTCGTGCTCCAGTCACGGCTCGGGTATCGCGACGCGGGCAGCCACGTGGAGCTCAGCGCGTACGCGTCGGGTCTCGAACGGGGCGGCGACTTCGCGCACTGGGCACAGCTCACGAATCAGACCGGCCCCGACGGCCGCGAGTTCGGCACGGTGGTGTCGCTCGGGCAGTTCAGGGCCAACGTCGACGCGCTGCTTCAGGCGACGGACTCGTTCGCGCTCGCCGTGCAGAGCACGTACTTCCAGGGTGGCGTCTTGCCGGCGGATCGGGTGGAGGTGGCCTCGAACCTCTTCTACGTCGAGCGCCATCAATCGTATCGCGGCGTGGACTCGATGCTCGAGGCTCGCTTCATCCCGTCCAGTGACTTCAACGTGATCGGTGGCGTCGAGGTCGTCTACGACCACGAGGAGTTCGCGCCGCCCGAGCGCGTCAACCGCGTCACCGGCGAGCACATCTCGGGTGCCACGCAGGGGAAAGTCGCGGATCTCTTCAACTTCGGCGCCTACGGCAGCGTCAACTACAAGCTGATCGACCCGTACCTGAAGCTCACCGGCGGCCTTCGCTACGACGGGCACAGCGAGTACGGCTCGCAGATCACCGGACGCGCCGGCGCCACATCGACCTGGACGAAGTCGCTGGTGAGCAAGCTGCTCTACGGCAGCGCCTTCAAGGCGCCCTCGCCGTACCTGCTCTACGCGGAGCCGCTCCGCCCCGGCGACGTGATCGGCAATCCGAACCTCGCGCCCCAGACGATTCAGACCGTCGAATACCAGATGTCGTACAACCCGCTCACGGTCTTCGGCATCACGTCGAGCATTTCGCACAGCTGGCTCACCAACAAAGCAGAGTTCACGCCGCAAGGCATCAACCAGACCGCGCAGAACGTCGCGAGCCAGAGGAGCCTCGCCTGGGAGACGCGCGCCGACGTTCGCTACTACAACGACTTCAACGCGTACGGCTCGTTCGAGCTGGTGAGCTCCGAACGCGATCTCGGGCAGGAAGGCTACGCGGCGACGCTGATCGGGAGCAAGAACGTCGTCTACCCGGCGACGATCGCGCGCGGCGGCGTGGCGGTCGGCATTCCGTCGTTGCCGGACGTGCCGCTCGAGCTCGCCGCCGAGGGCATGTGGGTCGGGCAGCGACGCGCTGCCGACACCAGCATCGTCGAGCGCGGCGCGGAATTCTATCTGCCCTCGTATTTCTTGCTCAACGTGTCGCTGTCCACGCGCGAATTCTACCTCGCGCCCGGTCACGAGACGCGCATCGCGCTTCGTGGCAAAAATCTGCTCTTATCACGCGGCCCTGACCCTGGCTTTTCCGGTTTCGAGTACCCGATTCAACCCGCTCAGATCTTTCTGGAGCTCGAGCATGCTTACTGAACGAACACGACGATTCGTCTGCCTGCGCCTTCTCGCGTCGGCCGTCATGGCAGCCGGCGCGCTGCCCGCCTGCTCGGGCGCGGAAGAGGCACCGGACGACAGCATCAAGGTCGGATTGCTGCTGCCCTTCACCGGCAACGCGTCCGCGACGGCGGCCAATCTCGAGCGCGCCGCCATCTACGCCGTCGATCGGATCAACGCCGGCGGTGGGGTGAAGGGCCGGCAGGTCAAACTGATCGCACGCGACACCCATTCCGAGGTTGGACGCAGCCGGGCCGCCGCCGCCGAGCTCGTCGCCGACGGCGCGGTCGTGGTCCTTGGTCCGGAAAGCCCGGAAATTGCTGAGGAACTCGGCCCGTATCTGGACGCTCACGACACCCTGTTCTTGTCACCGCTGATCGGTGCGAGCGAGGAGCCGCGCGGCGAATGCCCGACACCCTGGTACCGATTGGCGCCCTCGGCCAAGGCGCTCGGTGAAGCGCTCGCGCGAGAGATCGGAGACGCCGACGTCGACACGGTGGGGATCGCGTACGCCGAGAGCGACTACAACGAGGCGCTGAGCGACGCCGTGGCGTCACGCTTCCAGTCGTCGGGCGGCACCGTGGCGTTGACCCTCGTGCTCGACCCAACGGCCCAGAGCTACACGAACGACGTTCAACAGGTGTTGCAGGTCGGCGTCGATGCGATCGTGCTCGCCACCTCGCCGCGCGCCGGAGCTTTGTTCGTGAACGAGTTCGATGCGTTGAGCGCCAAGGCGCCACGTTGGTTCCTCTCGCCGCTGCTCAAGACCGACCTTCTGGTGCAGAACGTAGCGCCGGCCGCGCTCGAAGGCGCGGCGGGCATCGCGCCGAGGATCAGGGACACTTCGGACGACTTTCCGCGCGCATTCGGTGCGCGCTGGCTCGGCGATCAGCCGCTGGAAGGTGCGTATTTCTATTACGACGCCGTGGCGTTGGTCGGCTTCGCGCTCGAGAAGGCAGCCGGCGAGCACGGTGAGGTTCCCGACTATGCTGCGCTCGAAGCGGCGTTGATCGATGCCGCGTCCACGCAGGGGGAAGCGACGGGATGGAACGAGGTCGAAGCCGGCCTGCGCCGAATTCGGGAGGGTGCCGACGTGAACTATTCGGGATTGACCGGCCCCATCCTGCTCGACCCGTGCGGCTCTCGTATCCTCGGACGGACCTCGAAGTTTCACATCGCGGGCGGCCGGATCATCGACGACGAATAGCCACCCGCGAAGCGGGTGAGGGGGCGCACCGGCAAACTTGCCGGTGCGGGGGCGGGAACGCCCCCAGAAACAGAGCTCGAGCTGCGCTGCGAAGCAGCGAGCGTGGCGGAGCCACGCCTCGGAATTCTAGAGCGGGATGAACTCGCCCTCTTTGGGCACGCGCACCGCGTTCGAGTAGTTGAGCGTGGCGTCGCCCAGCGTGCCCTCGAAGGTCACCTGGACCTCGCCGCGAAGGGTGCGAAAAACGTAGGTGATGACGCTCGCATTGGAGGGGCGCTGCTGCGAGACCGCCTGCGCGCTCATCGACGAAGGAAGGCCGATCCGCAAGAGGACCTGAAACTGCATCAGCCGGTTCTTGATCCGACCGACGAGCTGGTTCGTCAGCTCGCGGATCGCGTCGCGCTGGGCGTGCCCGCCGACCACCGGCGCGGCGAAGAGCCCGTAGACCGGTTCGTGAACGGAAAGGGTGATGCGCCCGGCCGCGGTCGCCCCCGAGAAATTGACGACGCCGACCAGGTCGGCGGGGTTTTGGGGCTCCGTCACGCGCCGGTTGACGGCCAAGGGTGCGACCGCCACGCCGAGGGACTGGAAGAGCTCGACCGTGCAGATCTGGACCAGGATGTCGAGCGTGGAGCGGTTCTGCGAGGGGGGGCCCGCCGCGCCGGGCTTCGAGTCCGGATCAGAACCCTTGGGCGGTATTCTCGACGAGGCCAAACGACGACGGAGGGTGGGACTCTCCATCAGTTGAAACGGCTCGCGGACATTAGGATCTAAGAGTGCATTCTCTGCGAAATACCGGCACGAAACGGCTGCCCTTCGTTTCGACCGCCCGGGGCATCGCGCGACACTCGAAGCGACCTAGGGCGGGTGACCGCGCACCTACATCGCCCCTCGGAGTGCGCAGCGGAGACGCGGCTGTTCGCTGCCACTACTTGCCGGGATTTCGTGATCGGCGACGACCACGAAACCCTTTAGAACGCTGGGCGTCTTGCCGTATGATGTAATGCCCCCAGCGGTAGCGAGGACTCCGTGAAGAAAGTTCTGGTCGTCGACGACTCTGAGACCATTAGGCTCGAGGTAGGGAGAAACCTCGGTCATGCGGGCTTCTCCGTCATCGAGGCTCGCGACGGCCAGGAGGGGTTGAACATGGCCGGGCGTCACGCCGATCTCTCGCTGATCGTTCTCGACGTGAACATGCCGGTCATGAACGGGCTCGACATGCTCGACCGGCTCAAGGGCGACACCGCCACGCAGCCGATCCCCGTGCTCTTGCTGACGACCGAGGCACAGGACTCCCTGATCGAGCGCGCCAAGAAGGCCGGCGCCAAGGGCTGGCTGATCAAGCCGGTGAAGCCCGAGATCCTGCTGATGGCGGCGCAGAAGCTCGCCCGCTGAGCACCCTTCGACACGCTGTTTCGCCCTGGCATGACCCCGAAGCGAAAGACATGACCACACAGTTCGTCGAACGCTCGGACGCAACACAGCGCATTCAGGCGATGGCGGCGACCGCCGCCGCGGAGCTGCTCCAGGCCTATGGGGTGACACTCTCGCCGGCGGCGGAGGGCTGGGTGGAAACCGACGAGCTCCTGTATTCCGGGGTGATGGGCTTCGTCGGCGACCGCGTGCGAGGCACCTGTCTTCTTGCCGCGCCCAAGGACACCATCCTCTCGACTGCCCCGGCCGACGCGCGCCCCCGCGACTGGGTCGGCGAGCTCGCCAATCAGCTGGTCGGGCGCTTGAAGTCGAAGCTCATGCAGCATGGCGTCACGATCGGTGTCAGCACGCCGGTGGTGCTGAGCGGCGTGAAGCTGTCGCCGCTGCCGCGGAGCGACGTGGCGCCCTCGGTCTTCGAAACGCCGACCGGGCGCCTGCTCGTGTGGCTCGAAGTCGAGGTCGATCCCGAGTTCACGCTCGGCTCGCTCCGGCCGTTGATGGCGGCCGAGGGCGAGTTCCTGGCCTTCTAGCGACGGCGCTCGCCACGCGCGAGAGCGCCCGACCTGCTACGCTCGGGCACCGTGTCGGTCGTCGCCGAGGAAACGCCCCCGAACGGCGATCACATCGTGGTCGAGAACCTCGAGCGGCGCTTCGGTAGCTTCGTCGCGCTCACCGGCGTCAACATGCACGTCGCGCGGGGCGCGATCACGGTCGTGATCGGTGGGTCCGGAGCCGGAAAGACCACCTTGCTCAAGCTCCTGATCGGCCTCGACCGGCCGACCAGCGGCAGCGTGCGCGTCGGGGGCATCGACATCACGCGCCTCGGCGAGCGAGAGCTCAACCGCGTTCGGCGCCGCTTCGGCATGGTCTTCCAGTACTCCGCCCTGCTCGATTCGATGAACGTGCTCGAGAACGTGGCGTTCCCCCTGCGCGAGCACACCCGGCTCCGCGAGCGCGAAATCCGCGAACGGGTCCGTGACAAGCTCGGGGTGCTCGGGCTCGAGGGTATCGAGCACCGCTACCCGAGCGAGCTGTCCGGCGGCATGAGGAAGCGCGTGGGCCTCGCCCGGGCGCTGATGCTCGACCCCGAGGTCGTGCTCTACGACGAGCCGACGAGCGGCCTCGACCCGATCACCAGCCGGCGGGTCGACGACCTGATCCTGGAAACGCGGGAACGTTTCGGCGTCACCAGCATCGTCATCTCGCACGACATGGTGGGAGCCTTGCGCATTTCCGACCAGATCGTGCTGCTTGCCAACGGGCAGGTCGTCGCCGAGGGGCCGCCTCGCGAGCTCGTGGGCGCCCGGTCCGGATTGCTCCAGGACTTTCTCGATTCGAGCGGCATCGCGGCCGACCGGCTGATCGCCGCGCGCACGTCGCACGCCTAGACGCGCGTGCCCGGGGGCGGTCGCTGAGTGGAAAGGCGAGGCGGGTCGGGCTAGCCTCCCGACCCGTCATGGCCCTGACGCTTCTCGTCACCGGCGCGGCAGGCTTCGTCGGAAGCCACGCGGCTCAAGCTCTTGCACGGCGAGGCGATCGAGTCGTGGGGATGGACTCCTTCCACCCGTACTACGATCCGGCGCGGAAGCGCGCGAACGTGCGCGAGGTCGAGGCCGAGGTCAGCGGCGCGCCCGGCAGCTTCTCCGTCGTCGAGGGCGACGTGCGAGACGAAGCGCTCCTCGCGCGACTGTTCGAAGAGCACCGCTTCGACGCGGTCGTCCACCTGGCCGCGCTGGCCGGCGTGCGCGCCTCGGTCGAGGAGCCCAAGGAGTACTTCGACGTGAACCTCGGTGGCACGCTGAGCCTGCTCGACGCGGCTCGCCGGCACGGGTGCCGGCGCTTCGTGTTCGCGTCCACGTCCTCGGCCTACGGAGGAAGCGCCGCCATTCCGTTCGTCGAGACCGATCCGGCCGATCGACCCCTGGCGCCTTACCCGGCGAGCAAGCGTGCGGCCGAGCTTTTGGGTCACTCCTTTCACCACATCCACGGCATGGGCTTCGTCGCCCTGCGCTTCTTCACCGTCTACGGTCCGCGCGGGCGTCCCGACATGCTCACCTACAAGCTGGTGGACGCGATGCGGACCGGGGAGCCGATCCCGCTCTATGACGACGGCCGCCTGCTCCGCGATTGGACCCACGTCAGCGACACGGCCCAGGGCATCGTGGCGGCGGTCGACGCAAACCTCGGCTACGAGATCATCAATCTCGGCCGCGGCGCTCCCGTCCTCGTCTCCGACTACATCCGCGAGTTCGAAGCCATCACGGGCAAGCGAGTCCCGACGCGAGCGGCACCACGCCCCGAGGCCGACGTCGAGCGAACGCACGCCAGCATCGAGCGCGCCCGGCGTCTGCTCGGCTACGACCCGCGCATCGGCGTCTCGGAAGGGGCACGAAGCTTCGTCGAATGGTTCGAGCGCGCGGTCGCTCCCCTCGGCAAGGGATGACGATCGAGGCGGACTCGGGTCCGGCGGGCGTGCCGCGCCTGATCGCGATCACCGATTTTGGCGTCGCGGGCCCCTCCGAAACGCTCCGGTGCCTCGAAGCGCTGATGGGGTCGGCGCGGCCGAAAGCCGTCATGGTTCAGCTTCGTGACCGAACCCTGGCCGGCCGCGAGCTGGTCGCTGTCGGCCGCCGGCTCGTGGAGCTCTGCCGGGAGCAGGGCCAAATGTTTCAGGTCAACGATCGGCTCGTCCTTGC
>Ga0315910_10003260_pt1 | contig 13905 bp, 15 predicted proteins | sample EdamamesoilMG_FD_204470 | JGI IMG/M metagenome (GOLD analysis project Ga0315910, IMG submission 204470) | Garden soil microbial communities collected in Santa Monica, California, United States - Edamame soil | ecosystem: Environmental > Terrestrial > Soil > Garden | place: USA: California...
GCGAGCCCCCCGCCCTCCCCGCCACGGTACGCACGCCGTTGACGCGGCTCGGCCGGAGGCCTCGCCCTACCTTGGATGCTAGCCGGCGATCTGCAGTGGCGGCGTGGTGGTGAACGGCAGCTCGACGGTGAAGACGGCGCCGCCGGCGCTGTGGTTCATCACGCCGACCTGGCCGCCGTGCGCCTCGACGATCGCCTTGACCACGCTCAGGCCGAGACCGAGGCCGCGCTGCGAGCGCGATTGGTCGCCGCGATAGAGTCGACGCCAGATCTTGTCCTGCTCGGCGGGCGGCACGCCCGGGCCGGTGTCGCGCACGGCCACGACCACGCGGTCGGCGCGCCGGTCCCAGCCGACGTAGACGGAGCCGCCGGCGGGCGTGTACTTCACGGCGTTGTCGACGAGGTTGGCCACGACCTGGCGCAGGCGTGTGGCGTCGGCCTGCACCGTGGCGGGCGGACCGGCCTGAAGGAGCAGCTGCACCTCCTTCTCCTCGGCGACGAGCGCGTAGAGCTCGACCACACCCTCGACGAGGGCCTGCACATCGACGGACTCGCGCTTGAGCGCGAGCACGCCGGCCTCGGCGGCGGAGACGTCGAGGAGCGTGTCGAGAAGCGAGCGGATGCGGTCGGTCTCCTCGACGCAGTCGGCGAGCGCCTCGCGCACGGCGGCGGGATCGTCGCCGGCGCCAAGCGCGGCCTCGGCTCCGGCGCGCAGGCGCGTGAGCGGCGTGCGCACGTCGTGCGCGACGTTGTCGAGCGCGTCCTTCATGGCGCGCAGGAGGTTGTGGTTGCGCCCGAGCAGGGTGTTGAACTGCTCGACGAGTTCGCCGACCTCGTCGTTGCGGCGCGAGGCGGGGACCTTCTGCGAGAGGTCGCCGGTCGCGATGATCTCGCGGGCCGTCGCAGCCACCTGGCGCACGGGGCGTATCGCCCGCCAGGAGACGAAGGCGCCGGCGGCGGAGACGACCACGGCGGCCACGGCGCCGGTGACCCACATCGTGCGCTTGAGCGGTTCGAGGAAGTCGGCGCGGTTTTTCGTCACGCGCGTCACGAGCAGGCGCAACCCTCCGGGCAGCGGATGCTCCACCTGCATGACGTCGCGCCGCGCTTCCCGCGGAATGTTCACCGACACGGTCTTGTGCGCGCTGAACCCGCCGCGGCCGTCGGGCAGCACGGTGACCTCGCCCTCCGAGCGCCACTCCGGCGGGGCGAAGCCCGCGATGAGCACCTCGCCGCGCTCGCCCGCCACGCGCACGAGGAGCGAACGCACGTAGGGCTCCTGGTCGCGCTCGATGTAGAGACGCAGCACCTCGATGTTGTTCTGCCGGAGCACCGCGGCGTACTCGGCGGCGCGGGCCGCCATGAGGTCGTGCTCCCGGGTGATGAGCGCCCGCGCGATGAGCATGTAGACGGCGACAAACACGGCCGAGAGGCCGAGGAGAAAAAGCGCGGTGTAGAACACCGTCAGCCGCGCGGAGAGCGAGCGGAACAGCCGCAGCCGCTCAGGCTTTGAAGACATAACCGACGCCCCTCACCGTCTCGATGCGCTTGTGGTCGGGGTCGACCTTGCTGCGCAAGCGGTGCACGAGCACGTCGATGACGTTGGTCTGCGGGTCGAAGCTGTAGTCGAAGACGTGCTCGAGTATCATCGTCTTGGTGACGGGCCGCCCGGCGTTGCGCAGGAGGAAGGAGAGCAGCGTGAACTCGCGCGGCTGGAGCTCCACCTTTTCGCCCGCCACACGCACCTCGCGCGAGACGAGGTCGAGCTCGACATCGCCGGCCGCGAGCCGCGTGGCCTCGGGCGCGCGCGAGGCCCGGCGGATGAGCGCCTGCACGCGCGCGAGCAATTCGGAAAACGCAAAGGGCTTGGTGAGGTAGTCGTCGCCGCCGGCCTGGAGGCCGGCCACGCGGTCGTCGACCGATCCGCGCGCGCTGAGGAAGAGCACGGGCAGCACGCTGCCCTTGGCGCGCAGGCGCTTGACCAGGCTGAGGCCGTCGAGCCGCGGCAGCATGATGTCGACGATGGCGGCGTCGAAGGGCGTGGTCTCGGCGAGCACGAGCGCCTCCTCGCCGTCGCGCGCATGATCCACGGCGAAGCCGTGTTGCTTCAGGCCGCTGGTCACGAACGAGCCGATCTTGAGGTCGTCTTCGACTACGAGGATGCGCACGTCGGTGGAGTTAGCAGCCAACGTCGCGGTGCGTAAAGCCGGTCCTGCGTTCATGGTGTCGTGGTGTTCGGTTCGTCGCCGGCTGTCCGTGGGCGGGCGGACGGCCAAAGAAAAATCCCGCGCGCCCTACCCTGGGCGCGCGGGATGCATTCACTGCTGCTACCTACCTGACTGCTGATGAACCAGTATGAACCTGCATGTTGCTGAACCCAAAGGGTGTGGCCGGGAGCGTTCGCGCGATCACTTCTCGGTCTCGTCGACGACGAGGTAGCGGACCACGCCGCGGCTCCAGACCTTGAGAAGCGTCTTCGGATTTTCCGTGCGCTCGGTGAGTTTCACGGCGTCCTCGGCGTTCTTCACGACCTTGCGATTGATCTCGAGGATGACGTCGCCCGGGGCGAGACCGGCGTCGGCGGAGGCCGAGGCGGGATCGACCTGCGTGACGATCGCGCCCTCGATGCGGGCGGGGATCTCGAACTCGCGGCGCACCTGGGCGGTGAGGTCGGAGACGCCGACACCGTCGAGCACGCCGTCATCCCCGTTGTCGGGCGAGCCGGCGGCGAGCATCTCCTCGCCGGGCTGCGTGCCGACGGTGAGCGAGACGGTCTTCTCCTGGCCGTCGCGCAGCACGCGCACCTCGATCTCCGTGCCGGGCCGGAGAGCGGCTGCGGCGAAGCGCAGGCGCTGGCTGTCGGAGATCTCGCGGCCGTCGAGCGAGACGATCACATCGCCGCTCTCGAGACCGGCCTTCGCAGCCGGGCTGTCCTCGGAGACCTCGCGGATGAGCACGCCCTTCGTCCCGGGCTTGAGGCCGAACTGCTCGGCCAGCGCCGGCGTGAGATCCTGCGGGCCTACGCCGAGGAAGCCGCGCGTCACCTTGCCGTCGGTCACGAGCGCGTCCATGATCGAGCGCGCGAGGTCGGAGGGGATGGCGAAGCCGATGCCCTGGAACCCGCCGGTGCGGCTGAGGATGGCGGTATTCACGCCGATGAGACGGCCCTGGAGGTCGACGAGCGCGCCACCGGAGTTGCCGGGGTTGATCGCGGCGTCGGTCTGGATGAAGTCCTCGTAGTCGAGCCCGATGCCGGCGGCGCGGCCGGTCGCGCTCACGATGCCGGTTGTCACCGTCTGGCCGATACCGAAGGGATTGCCGATCGCGAGCACCTGGTCGCCGACCTGCACGTCCGAGCTCGAGGCGAAGGTCACGGCGGGCAGGTCCTTCGCGTCGATCTTGATCACGGCGATGTCGGTCTTGGCATCCTTGCCCACGACCCTGGCGGAAAACTCACGCCCGTCGGAGAGGTTGACCATGACCGTGTCGGCCTCGTCGATCACGTGGTTGTTGGTGAGAATGTAGCCGTCGGCGCTGACGATCACGCCGGAGCCGAGACCCTGCTGCGGGGGCGTGCGGTAGGCCCGGCGGTTGCCGCGCTGGTCGGGGACCATCGGGCCGAAGAAGTGGCGGAAGATCGGGTCGTCGAAGGGCGAGGCGACCGGGCCCTCGACCTCCTTGCCGTCGGCGCGGACCATCACCTTCACGACGCTCGGGGCCACGCGTTTGACCACGGGCGCGAGCGACATGCCGTTGCCCTCGAGGCGCGGGAGCGGCGTGGCGTCGACCTTGACGGTCACGCTGGCCTTCTCGCGCTCGGGCTTCGCGTCCGCGAAGGCGAGATAACTTCCGGCGCTCAGCATCGCCGCGGCGGCGAGCGCGAGCACGAGGCGCCGGCCGGAAAATGCTTTCTTCTGGGAGGACATGGTGAGTTCGAATGTCGGTTTCAAGGTGTGGGAGAGATGCGTCGGTTTCGTTGGTATGGCCGCCACCATAACCCATGCGGCTGACGGGAGCCTTTCCGGGGGCTTACAGTCGTGTAAGTTTGCACCGCGACCGCCCGGCCGCCACGGTGCCCGGCTCGCCACCCACCGCCTCAATCCGTCCACCATGCGCTCCGCCCGCTTCCAGACGCTCGTCACCCAGCAGCCCGACAACGAGCTCTTCCGCTTCAGCCTCGCCCAGGCCCTGCTCGATGAGGGACGTCCGGCCGACGCGATCCCGCACCTCGAGCAATGCGCGGCGAAAAAGGCCGACTGGATGGTCGCGCGCATCCTGCTGGGAAAGGCCCTGCTCGCCACCGGCCGACGCGACGAGGCGCGGCGCTGGCTGGAGGAGTCGCTGCGCCTCGCGGTCGAGCAGCACCACGAGGATCCCGAGGCCGAGGTGCGCGCGCTGCTGCGCGATCTCGCGGGCTGAACCGCGCGGCGGCTCAGGGCCCGGATGCGCCCGGGCGGGCCGCGATCACGCGCGCCACGAGCCGGACGTCGGGCTTTTCTGGAGACGAGGCCACGACCGCGACCACGCCGCCGCACAGCCGCAGCGGCGGATGCCCGCGCGCCACCAGCGTCGTGCAGTCGAGCGTGCGCGTGCCATTGACGATGAAATCGAATGGCACGACGTAACACACGCCCGCGCCCTCGAAGCCGAGGGGCGATCCCGTCGAGACGCCCACCTCGCTCGAGCGAAACCTGAAGTCCGCCTCGAGCCGCCCGAAGCGCGACACGATCGACCAGAGCGACGGCTTTTCCATCACGGAGAAGAGAACCTCGCGCAGCCCCGGCGTCTCCGCCATGATGCGCGCGAACTCGCTGAGCATCGGCACGGTGGCCGCGATGCTGCGCTCATCGGCCTCGGTCAGACCCACCTCGGTGACGAACCTCTCGCGCGCGGCCGCATCCGGCTTGCGGGGCCGGCTCGGCAGCACGCTGAAGAGTTCGTCGGGCCCGATCCGGCCCTCGCGGCGGGCCAAGCCGGTGCGCAGCATGAACTGCGCGGCGCGCTCAAAGGCCTCGTCGAGGAAGGACGCATTCATCGCCACCTCCTCGCGGTGGCGCGGCACGGCGGCGTCGGGCCGGTCGCTGCGGACCGGGCCGAGCGTGACGACCTCGTAGGTCTCGCGTCGCGCGGCGAAACGGATCTCCCGCCCGTCCATGGCGTAGAGCACGGTGTCGCGCCCGGCGCGTTCGCTTCCGGCGGCTTCGACCCGGACCGGCCCGCGCAGCTGCACCAGCCATTGGGTCTGCCGGACGCGTTCGTCGAGCACGACGAGCAGCACGACGGTGTCGCCCGCATCGGGCCCGACCGAGGGCCCGGCGGAGATGAGCCGGTCGAGCGGCATCGCTTCGTCCTGCGCGGCCGCCACGAGCGGCGCCACCGCGGTGTACTCATGCGCTTTCGGCCAGACCGCGTCGGTCCCCGCGCTCAGGTGCACACCGAGCGCGCACACGGCGACCGCGATCCAGCCCGCCCTCCGCACGCCGCGCGTGTTTCGCACCATCACGGCACCAAGCAGGCCCGGCCCCGCGGCCCGGGGCAAATCCGTTTTCCCGCCTTCCCCGCGCCGACCGTGCCGGCCGGCGCGGAAACGTCACCGGCCGCGTCGCCAATCGGGTGTGACAACCCCGGTCCGATCACTACAACCGCGCGCCATATGCAGGTGGTTCTGACGTCGCACGGCTCGACGGGCGACATCTTCCCGATGATCGCCCTCGGCGTGGCCCTACGCGACGCGGGACACGCCGTGCGCTTCGCCACCAGCCCGCCATTTCGCGCCGAGGTCGAGGCCGCGGGTCTCGTCTACGTCGACCTGCCCCCGCGCTGGTCGCGCGACGAACTCGCCCACTGGATGGGTCGCCTCCAGCTCTACTCCAACCCCCTCTTCCAGCTGCGGGAACTCTACCGCGCCGCGATGCCGCACATCACCGTCCTGATCGACGAGATGGATGCCGTGCTGGCCGACGCCGACGTGCTCGTCTCGTCCTACCTGTTTCCGATGAACCGCGCGCTGGCCGACCGCCGCGGCGTGAAGTTCGCCACGTTCGCCTTCGCCCACAACACCGTGCCCTCGCGGCACTACCCGCCGGAGGGCTTTCCGCGCCTGCGCGGCATGCCGCCCTGGCTGCAGCAGACGTGGAACCGCTGGTGCTGGCGCCTGGGCAACGTCGCGGTCGACACGGTCATCAACCTCACGATCCGCCGACAGCTGCGCGCCCGCGGCCTGCCGCTCGTGCGCGACTTTTTCTCCAAGCCCGCGGAGCTCGTGCTCGTCGGCGTCTCACCCGGGCTGATGAAGCCGAAGTTTCGCCTCAACCCGCGCTTCCGCTTCACCGGCTACTGCCGCTGGCAGGCGCGCCACAGCGACGAGGCCGAGCGCGAGATCGCCGCATTCACCGGGGGCGAGCGCGTGCCCGTGCTGACTTTCGGCAGCATGGTCTACGGCGACGCCTCGTTCTGGATGCAGCGCCTCGCCGCGCGCTGGCCGCGCGACCGCAAGCTTATCATCCAGCGCGGCTGGGCCGGTTTCGTCGCCCCGCCCCGTTGCCCCCACATCAAGGTGCTGGGCCCGATGTCGCACGACCAGCTCTTCGAGCATGCCAGCGTGGTGATCCATCACGGCGGCGCCGGCACGACCGCCTCCGTGCTGCACGCCGGGCGCCCGCACATCATCGTGCCGCACATCGCCGACCAGAATTTTTTCGCCCACGAGGTGCGGCGGCTCGGCTGCGGCATCCGCATCGCCCAGAAGACCTGGCCGGAAAACCTCGCCGACGCGGTCGCGCGCGTCGCCGCCGACCCGTCGCTACAGCTGCGCGCATGGGAGGCCAAAGAAGTCCTGCATGCTGAGGACGGGCCGAAAACGGCGGTGGACGAGATCGAGCGATTCGTCCACGATGGCGCCACGGTCGAAGACACGATCTAGCCGCGCGAGCGACCGGAGCGACGTCCTGCGACTTTTCGCTCAACCTCCGATGCGTAAAACCGATGTGAAGTCCGGGCAGAGTCCCTCGCCATGCGGGAAATTGCCCATATCTATCACCCCCTCGGCCCCTCCAACCTGCCTACCCCAACCCCAGGAAACAATGAACGCTGAGCTCGTACCCTCGGCGGACGTCCCATCGACCGGGGACGCTCGCATCCGCGTCCTGATCGTCGAAGACGACCCCGTCGTCCGCCGCCTTCTCCGCCTGCGCCTCCACAAGGCCGGACTCGCCGTCCTCTCGGTCGCGACCGGCGAGGAGGCCGTCGCCCTGACCAAGGAGGACGACGATCCGATTCACCTCGTCGTCACCGACGGCGTCATGCCGGGCATGGATGGTTTCGACGTGGCGCGCTACTTCGCCCGCTCCGAGCCGCCCGTTCGCGTCGTGCTCGTGTCCGGCTACCTCAACCACTTCGTCACCCGCAATGACATGCCGCCGAACATCGCGGCATTTTTCGGGAAACCGTTTTCGACGAACGAACTCGTCGCCAAGATCCTCGACCTCGTCGGCATGACGGCGCGCTGAAGGCGCGTCCGATCCGGTCCACGATTTCGATGTCAGACCAGGGCGCCGCGGCGATGCCGCGGCGCCCTGGTCTTTTTCCGACCCGGCGCCGGGCCCGCGTCCGCCGCAGGAGACGCGCCGCTGCCCGGTGCTCCTGTGGCTTGCATCGGGCGCGCCAGCGTGGCGGGCGGTGCTCCCGCGCCGCCGCGAAGACGGACGGGCTCACGCACGACGATCGGCGTGCGCGCATGCAGGCGTGGGCGCGGCCGCGCGGGAGCGCGGCCCTCCAGGTCAGCGAACAACGCGGGTGCGCGGGTGGCAGTAATCCCACACCGCCGCGACTGCGGACCGGGCCGCGAAGATCAAGGCTCCCCCGAGGCCAGCCTCACGCCGTCCGAGGTGGTCGGTCGTGTCCCACGGCCGCTCCGGGGCGCGACGTCCGCACGACGCGCCTCGGACAGGCGCGTCCAGCGCTCAGGGTCGGTGGTTTCATCGCACGTCCGGGCCTCACCCGCACGAGGCCGACTAAGAAAAGCCCGCCTCGCGCGTCATGTTGGTTGGACAGACCCCAAGAACAACCCCGCAACACGAGGACCCCGCTCATGGATCGCAACTTCTTCCTCCCGATCGCCGTGGCCGCCGGCGTGCACAGCCTGATCTTCCTCTCCGGCACGTCCACACCGCCGGGCTCGCCACCCAAGGTCACCCCACCGACCGTCTCGTGGAATCCACCCGAGCCGGTGCCGCTCGACCTGCTCGATCCGCCCACCGACCCCGAGGCTCGCCCCGAGCCCAGCGCGGCCAGGCCGCCGCCGATCGGTGGCGAACGGTTGACCACGCTCCCGAACGCCGACGACTTCGTGCAGCCCGCCCGGCTCGAGGACCTGCGGCCGCGGCCGGTCTCCGACATCGACGCGATCGGCTCCGGCTGGGAATCGGCCATCCGCGAAGGCACCGGCACCGGCCCGGGCATCATCGACGGCATCAACCTCGACAATCAGCCGATGGCACGCTTCCAGCCCGCCCCGCTCTACCCGAACGATCTCAAGCCCTCGGGCCTCGAGGGCAGCGTCACCGTGTTGTTCTCAGTCGATGTCCATGGCGAGGTGTTCAACGCCACGGTCACGCGCGCCAGCCACACCCGCTTCGGCGAGGAGGCCCTGCGCGCGGTCAAGCGCTGGCGCTTCGGCCCGGGCATCAAGGACGGCAAGCGCGTGCCCTTCCGCATGGTGCAGACCTTTGCCTTCACCCTCTCCGAGTAGAAGGACGGCGCGCCCCTGGGTTTCGCGCGCCAGCTGGTGGGAGATTCCGGACGGACCGATCGATCGGTGAAGGTGAACCGTCCGGGGGACAGGCGGCACGGGTGGTCCGCGTTGGGTCGCGGCTCCCGTGCCGCCTTCGTCTTTTCGACATTTTTCAAGGCGCCGGCACGAAACGCCCTCGTCACCCCGAGCGGTTCACCGATAGTCACGGATACCCACAATACCCATGAAACTCCGGACCATCCTGCTGACCTCCGCCCTCGTCCTCAGTCAACCGCTTCTCGTCGTCGCCGAGGACGCGCCCAAGGCCGCCCAAGCCGCGCCCGCGGGCGAGCAGCCCGCCGAACAGGCCGCGTTCGATCTCACCCAGATCCCCGACATCGAGTGGCTCAAGGGCCCGACCCCCGCCCCGCTCGGCGACCAGGCCGCGATCAACGTGCCCGAGGGTTACATCTTCACCGGCAAGGCGGGCACGCAGCGCATGCTCCAGCTGATGGGCAACATCGTCGCCGACGACGAGATGGGCTTCCTCGCGGCCAACGGCAGGAACTGGTTCGTCGTCTTCAAGTATGACGATTCCGGGTACGTAAAGGACGACGAGAAGGACAAGATCGACGCCGACGCGCTGCTCAAGAGCTTCCAGGAGGGAGCCGTGGAGGACAACAAGCGGCGCACCGCCCAGGGCCTCGGCACCCTCGACGTCATCGGCTGGGAAACACCTCCCGCCTATAACCCCAACACGCAGAACCTCGAGTGGGCCACCCGCCTGCGCAGCGGCGACGGCTCGATTTCGATCAATCACAACATCCGGCTCCTCGGTCGCGAGGGCGTGATGAAGGTGATCGTCGTGGGCGATCCCGCCGAACTCGCAGAGGCGACGGCGGTGACGCGCCAGATGCTCGTCTCCGGCTATCAGTTCAACCAGGGCAAGACCTACGCCGAGTTCAAGAAAGGCGACAAGATCGCCGAGTACGGGCTCATGGGCCTGATGGCCGCCGGCGCCGGCGTGGTGGCCGTGAAGTCCGGCTTCCTCGCGAAGTTCTGGAAGGTGCTCATCATCCCGATCGTCGCGGTCGGCGCGTGGCTGAAGAAGCTCTTCAAGCGAAACGACATGTCCACGCCGGCCTGATGCCGCCCGCACCGCCGCGCGCCGCCCTCGCGCCGACGTGAGCGACGAAGTCGCCCTCCTCCTCATCCTCGCGGGACTCCACCTGATGGAGTCCTGTCAGGTCGTGCCCCACGGCACCGTGGTGTTTCGCCCCGCGTGGTGGGCGCGCCACGCCGCCACCCGCGCCGCGTCGCTGCTGCGCGTGAACCGCGGCCGACTGATCGTGCTCCACCCGATCGACGCCCGCGCCCACGCGCTCGTCACCGGACTGCCCCACATCCTGCCGACCGCCGAGGGTGTGCTCGATGTATCACCCGAGGAGGACAACGCCCCGCGCCGCCGGCCGTTCGTCCCCTGGAGCGCGATCGGCCCGGCCCGCGTCACCGAGACGGCTGTCACCTGCGAGGGCCTCGGCGCGATCGAATGCGGCTCGTCGGTCGCCGCCCGCCTCTGGGCCCGCGTGCTCAACACCCTGCGGTCCGCACCGCCGCCCCGCCGCGCCGTGCTCGCCGAGCGCTGGCTGCGCCTGCGCTTCGACCCCGCGATCGCCCGCCGCCGGCATGAACGCCTCGAGCGCGCCTGCGCCGGTCTCGAGTGGGTCGCGACGATCGCGTTTGTTCTCATCGTAGCGGGCGCCGCGGTGGTGACGCAGCGCGCCTCCGCCGCGATCCTGCTCGGGTTCCTCGGCACGGGCGTGGTATCGGGCTTCGCCCTCGCGATCGCCTACTGGCGCGCGCACGCGCGCCTCGCGCCGCGCGCCTGGTCCACGCGCCTCGGCCGCGCCGCGATGATGGCCGTCTGTTTTCCCGTAGCCTACCGCGCCCGCGCCGGCCTCGGGCGCGACGCGCTCGCGCTCTCGCATCCGACCGCAGCCGCGACCGTGCTCCTGGCGGAAAAACCCGCCGGTGCGTTCCTCGCCGAGGCGATGCGACGCTGGCGCCACCGCTCCGCGCCGCCGCCGCCCGGCTCGAGCGACGAATCGCACCTCGCCCGGGCCGCCGAAGCCGTGCACGCCCGGCTCGCCGCGCTCGCCACCGGGATCGGTCTCGACCCCGCGACGCTCGAAGGCGCGCCCGCGCTCGACGATCCGGCCATCCGGACCTGGTGCCCGCGCTGCCACGCCACCTACGTGCACGCGAGCGGAACCTGCTCCGACTGCCCGGGCGTCGCGCTGCGCCCGGTGTCACGCTGATCGCCACCAGCGACCTGTATCCGCGTCTCCGACACACCTTGACCATGCCTGCGCCCACCGTCGTTCACAACCTCCGGGACAGCCGCTTCGAGATCGCGATCGAAGGCGAACTCGCCGTGCTCGAGTACGAGCGCTCCGGTCCGCGCCTCGCGATCACCCACACCTTCGTGCCGCCCGCCCTGCGCGGCCGGGGCCTGGCCGAGGCGTTGATGCAGGCCGCGATCGCGCTCGCGCAGGCCGAGCGCCTCGCGATCGATCCCGTGTGCTCCTACGCCGCGCGCTACCTCGAGAAACACCCGCTGTAGCGCCGGGCCGGGCACGACAGGGCGCGAGCGCCAGCCGTCTATACGCAGGCTTTCATCTCACTCGCAGGGCCGCCGCTCGCGGCGCGCGTGGGTGGACGCGCCTGTCCCCAGGCGCGTGGTGAGGGCGTCGCGCCGCACGATGGACGCACCGAACGATGAACGCGCGGCCCCCCGCGACAAAACGGCCGTGGACACGGCCGTCCACCTCGGACCCCGTGAGTCCGCCTCAGCCCGAGGCCACCTCGACGCGCACGGTGATCTGCCCGCTCGTGTTCTGGCCGATGTACTCGATCGCGGCGTCGATCATTGCGGGCAGCGCGGCCTCGAAATCGGTCGTCTCGTCCTCGAGCGTGGCCTCCACCGCCCAGACCTGCTGCGGGGCCGGATCGCCCCGGCGCTTGAGCTTGGGATTCTCGTTGGCTCGGATGCGGATGTATTTCTCGGTCGTGTAGGTGATGCGCTGCGTGGGCACCATCACGACCGAGGAGCGCGGCTGACCCGTGATCGGGTCGATGGCTGTTCCCGGCGGATACGACGACCCTGGGTAGCTCGAGCCCGGATACGGCGCGCCCGGGTAACCGCCCATCGAGGCCGAGGGGTTGACCATGACGGGTTGTGAGACGGTCGTGACCTTGGTCTGGGGCGGATGCTCGCCGTAATCGACCTCGATGACGACGTCGGCCCGCGCGGGATCCGGCGCCTCGTACATGCCGCGCGAGGCGAGCGCCTCGTGCACGTGGGCGACGACGTTGCCGTAGCGCGCATCGTTCGTCCGGCCGGGGTCGCGCGTGGAGATCGTGTAGGAGAAGCCGTCGGCCGCGGCGGGATTGGCGGCGGCATCGATCTTGACCGGGACGGTCGTGGCACACCCACCGGCCAGCAGGGCGGCGACGATCAGGACGACAGCAGAGCCCGGACGCATCAAGGGGATCGAACGAAGCGAGCGCATGCCCGGAGCATGGCAGAAATCCGCTGCGGTGCAACAGCCGCGAAGGCGGGAAAATCGACTCCACCGACTCGTCAACCCGCGGGGGCGTCGGTAGATTCCCCGCACACCAAGGGGGCCACCATGTTGAAAGCCAGAATTGGAAAAGAGATCGTCGTCCGCGTGACCAACGAGATCGGGATCATCAACCAGCTCTCCAAGGTCATCGCTGAAAAGGGCATCAACGCACTGGCTGTGAACGGCGAGGTCGAAGGCCGCACGGCAACCATGCGTTTCGTGACCGAGGACAACCTGCGGGTGACCGACGCCCTGCGCGCCCGCCACTACGCCCCGCGGGAGACTCCGTGCGTGATCGTCGAGGTCGAGAACAAGCCCGGCATGCTGCGCAGCGTGACCGAAAAGCTCGCGGCCGAGTCCATCGACATCCACCACCTCTACGCCACGGCCGCCGGGGACGAGCGCCACTCGCTGCTCGCGCTCGACTCGACCGACAACGACCACGCGGTGGTTGTGCTCAACCGCTAGACCAGGACGCTCCGCATCGCCGCCTCCCCACCCCGCCGGTCCCGCGTGCGACCGGCGCCGACCGGGTGCGCGCCGATGGCGGCACAGCGGCGCCTTCACCCTCGCCAAGGTGGACAATTCCCCCTTGGCTCGCGGTCGTTCCGCGGCGCGGCAACGACCATGAGCGACTCCGAAAACAATCGCCCCCTGACGACCGGTGAATGGGTCCTGACCATCATCATCCTGGGCCTGCCCCTCATCGGGATCATCATGCACTTCGTCTGGGCGTTTTCCGAAGGAAACATCGGCCGCCGCAACTTCTGCCGCGCGACGCTCCTCATCCTCGCCGTGATCCTCGGCCTCGCGATGCTCGTCGGGATCGGCATGCTCCTGCTCGGCGGCGTCCTCGCCGGTGCGGGCGCGATGGCCGGTTGACCACGCGCCACGACCTCCCGCGTTCCGAGCCGCCATGCCACTGCCCGCGCAGGATTCGATCCTCCCGCTCATCCAGCTCTCGATCACGCCGGTCATCCTGATCTCGGGCCTCGGCGCGCTCGTCATCTCGATGACCAACCGCATGGGCCGGATCGTCGACCGCACGCGCCACCTCGCCGGCGCGGCGCGGCAGACGCGCGACGAGGAGCGCGTGCACGTCGAGCACCAGCTGCGCATCATGTTCCGCCGCGCGAAACTCATGCGCCTGGCGATGACCCTCGTGGTGAGCAGCATGTTTGTCTCCGGGCTGCTCATCATGTTGATCTTCCTGAGCGCGCTCTCGGGACTCGAGCTCGCGGCCGCAATCCTCGCGGTGTTTCTGATCAGCGTGGTGCTGATGCTCGGCGGGCTCGCGGCCTTCGTGGCCGACCTGTGGGTGTCGCTCGCCGCGCTCGAGGACGACGTGCACCAGGCCCTCGGGCGGGACGAGGCCGAGAAGGTCACGATCCTGTAGCCCGCGCGTTCACACCGCCCTCGATCCGACCTGGAGGGCCGCGCTCCCGCGCGGCCGCGCATGCACCTGCGTCCATGCACGCCGACCGACCCCACGCGCACGCCGATCGACCGGCGCCAATCCATCCGTCCCTGCGGCGGTGCAGGAGCACCC
>Ga0315910_10003261_pt1 | contig 13899 bp, 4 predicted proteins | sample EdamamesoilMG_FD_204470 | JGI IMG/M metagenome (GOLD analysis project Ga0315910, IMG submission 204470) | Garden soil microbial communities collected in Santa Monica, California, United States - Edamame soil | ecosystem: Environmental > Terrestrial > Soil > Garden | place: USA: California...
AACAAACACGGATCGCGCATCAGTTTCGATTCGCCGACTTCAGGTTTGAGGTAACTCTGGCCGTCATTCAACACTTCCCATTTGTAGCCGTCGCGACTCCACGCCAGGTGCAAGCCGTCTTCGCCGTTGTTGATGAAGTAGGAAAAGAGATACGCCGTTATCGGCACTTTGGGATCACCGGACGAACCATCCTGCGCGTGACTGGAAGCGCCCGTCAGCAGTCCCAGCCATAATGCAGTCAGCAGCCGGAGCATTCGTGAAGCGGCAGCCGGAATGGTTTTCACCCCGGGCAAGGATGGATCCGGAAGCGTGGCGGGTCGGCCATTGACATCTTCACAGTGCATAATTCCGTGGAAATGTCTCCAGCTTGCCGGCGCCCGGCCGGATTTGAAAATTCAAATTCTGATGATGCCAGCCGGTCGGCAGTACAACGCGATAGGTAAGCCGCCTAAGGCACGTGGATGCGGAAGTAACGCTGGCTGAACGGGGGCGACAGCGAGTTGGTGAAGGCGAAGTTGCCGCCGGCACTGAAAAAGTTGGTGGCCGCTGTGCTCCATTGCCCGAAGGGCAGCGCAACGTTGGTCGTGGTCATGACCAGATACATGGCGCCCGGAGCGCCGCCGGAACCGCTCATGACAAAACCATCACCACCCGCTGTCATCGACGCAATGACCGGCGGCGTGTTACTCACCACGCGCAGCCAACCGTCGGCGCTAACCCCGCCAACGTTCCAGGTCAACCCCGCGCCCAGCACCGGCAACGAAAAGTTGCCGAAACTGCCGGCCAAGGCAGCGGCACTGAACAAATGAAAGCTGTCTCCCGCCACCAATGGATCCCCTGCGTGGGTCACTGCCAGCGTGCCGCCCAAGGTCAAGGTCCCACCCACACTCACAGTGTCATTCGTCAGTGTCACACCGGACTTGGTCAGTTCCATTGCCGTGATGCCAGCCAGGGCCAGATTACCAGTCACGGTGAGTTTTCCGACTGAAGCGCCGGGTGCCACCGTGCCATTGGCCGTCACATTGCCGGCCACGGCGCCGTTGCCACTGAGCTTCTGCCCCAGCAGTAACGTGAAACCTCCGCCCAATGACGTCACATCGAAGGTCGTCCCAAAGCCAACCGCGATTTCGGGTGTCTGGCTCAAACCGGCTGCAGCCCCGAGCTTGAGCGTGCCAGCGCTGATAATGGTTGTCCCGGCGTAACTATTGAGGTCATTGAGTTGCACCAGTCCGGCGCCGGTCTTGTTCAGATTGCCAAGTCCGCTGATGACACCGTCCAGATCAAGTGCGTAAAGAGTCGTGGTATTCTCCAAGTATGTGTTGCCACTGCTCAGATTCACCGCACCTGCGACCCGGCTGGAGATGCCGCCTGAACCCGGTCCGCTGTGCGAAAGCTTGCCGCCATTTTGCAACACCACGAGCTTGTTCAAAGGTGTGACCAAGGAATGAAGGTTCAAAGCTGCGCCGCTGGCGACCGTCACGCTGGCGGCTGGATTGCCCAACCCCGTGGTGTCCGCTTCGATTGAAAGCACGCCCTGCTGGATTGCCACACTACCCAACGCAGTCTCCACCGACACAGAACCAAGCGCGATGGTATTCGCGCCGGTCTTGGTCAATGACCATGGCTGGCCACCGGTGCTCAACGAGCCAAGGCCGCCATTACCCCGTACGTCCCACCGCGCGGCGCCCCCGATCGTGCTGTTGTCCGCCAGTGTGAGGAATTGGATCGCGTTGTTCTGGCTGGCACCGGTGTTGACCACAGCGCCGTTCCCGCCGACGCCGACGCCGGAAATTGTGACGGACTCGCTGCCAAGATTAAAGCCATTGACATCGAGAGTCGCGCCGCTGGCTACCGTTGTGCCACCGGCAATCGTGCCCAATGCGGATGCGTTGCCGGCGCGCAAAGTTCCGCCACCGACGGTCAGTCCACCCGTAAAGCCATTGGCCCCGGAGAGCGTCAGCGTGTTGGTGTTCAACTTGGTGATGGTGCCGTTCCCGAACATCCCCGCCGAATGTGTCAGGTCGGCTGTGCGGTTGAACACGATGGACGCGTTGTTATTCAGCGTAGCCGCAAAGCTTCCGCCACTGCCGCCCGCTCCAATCTGCAAGGTGCCGGCACTGACGTAACTTGCACCACTGGATGTGTTGTTGCCCGCCAGCATCAATGTGCCGCCGGAAACCTTGTTGAAAAGACCTGAGCTGCCCAACGCGCCGCCCAGCACCAGGGTCGAGCTGCTCGCCACATCCACCTGGTTCGAGTTCGACAGATTCACTGTGCCCGCAAAGGTATTCGAACCGCTGGCATTGTAGATCCGGCCGAAATTCAGGAAGAGCGACTTGTTGAGGATGTTCGTCCCTGTCGCAGAGATGCCGAACGTCCCGCCCGAACTCACGGTCATCGAGTTGGCTGCGTTACCCATCGTCGTCGTGCCCTGAAAGCCCAGCACGCCTTCATTGACGGTGAGACCGACCAACTGGGTGACATCGAGATTCACGAGCCAGACCTCGTTCTTGCCGACCTTGGTGAGGTTGAACGCGCCCAAGAGAGAGCCGGTGGGATTGGCGCGGATGTCCCAGCGCGAATTACCGCCAAAAGTGGTATTGCCGGTTAGGGTGACAAAGCGCAGCGCATTCTGTTGCGCGGTGTTCAGGCTGTTGACGATGGCCCCGCGGCTGTTGATGCCGCTACCGGTCACGAACACCGGTTCGGCGCCGAGATTAAGAGCCGCGACGTCCAGGCGCGCGCCGGAGGCAATGGTGGTATTGCCCGTGGCATTGCCAAGCGCGGCGTTGTTACCGGCCATCACCGTGCCGGCGCTGATCAGCACGTCACCCGAGAAAGTGTTCGCTCCCGCCAGCCGCAGAATACCCTCGCCGGTCTTGGTGAAACCACCTGCACCGCCGATGCTCCCGCGCAGATCAAGCATCGCCGCCTCGCCCACGGGGGTGTTGATCGTGCCGGTGATACTGCCGGCTCCGCTCAAGGTGTTGTGCCCGGAATCGTTCTGCACCGTGCAGGAATTCAGCGCCAGCACCTTGCTGAAATCACTGTCGAAGGCGTTCAAGAACGCGAGCGCGGCGCCCGAGTTGACCGTCAGCGGCGCGCTGCTGTTGGCCATCGAATTCACGCCTTCGAATCCCAGTGTGCCCTGGTTCACCGTGATGTTACCCAGCAGCATGCTGCCAAGGTTGGCAAGCCAGATCTGGTTCGGACCGGTCTTGGTCAGGGCAAAACCGTTGCCCGTGAGTCCAGCAGTGATGTTAGTCGCCGGGATGCCGCGGATATCCCAACGCGTCGTTCCACCGATCGTCGTGTCGCCAGCCAGCGTCACCAGCCGGAGCGCGTTGCTCTGCGTGACTCCGGTGTTCACCACCGCTCCGTCGCCCGCCGGGCCGCTACCGGACAGTGTGAGTCGCTCGAAGCCCAGCGTGAAACCGTTCAGATTCACCTGCCCCGTGCCGCTGATCGTGGTGCCGACATTGGTCAGCCCTAATGCCGACCCATGACCGACGGTGAGTGATCCATCAGAGACTTGGACTGCGCCTGAAAAATCGTTCGACGTATTTATGCTCCAAGTGCCTGTCCCTTGTTTCGTGAGTCCCGCCGCGCCGGTGATACGACCAGTGCCACTGAACGTATACGCCGTCGTATTGCTCATCGTCACACTCGCAGGCGCCAACGCGCCGCTCAAGTTCAAGGCCGGCGTCGTCGAGCCCGTGGGATCAAAGAAGACCGGGTCGCCTTGATAGAAAGCGTTCGGACTGCCGCCGTTCAACCAGTTGGCCGCCCCGCCGACGTCCCAGAGATTGGCCATCATTCCGCCCTGCCAGACGAGCGCCGCTGGAGCGCCGGTAACTTGAACACGGATCTCGCCGGGCACTGAATCATCGAAGGCATAGCTGAACCGGTTGCCCGCATTTGCCGCGACCAGGTTGATGGCCCCGCCCGCGAGCGTTCCACCATAAGTGATCAGGGTGTAGTAGCCGTTGGTGTCCGGTTGGGCGCCGGAGAAATCAATATTGACCGTGATCGTTCCGCTCAGTGCCAGATCTCCCGCCACCGCGATCAGGTCGTTACCGCCCCCGGCATTGGTCACCGCCGACAGGTTGAAATCAAGGATCGTTCCATTGTTCAACTCAAGCTGGTTCGCGAACGACAACGTTCCGGCCGCGCCAGTCGTACCGGCGGCCAGCCGCGAACCCGTGACCGTGGCCACATCACCTGTGACCGCCCCGCTGCCGGAAAGTGTCTGCACCGCAGCCAGCGACCATCCGCCGACGAATGGACTCACATCCAGCAGCGCTCCGGCTTGCACCGCAAGGGCAGGAACACCTGCGATCGAAGCGGTATCTTTCAGTTGCAACGTGCCACCGGCAACCACGAGTCCCGCGCCGCCGTTATTTGTTCCGGCCAACACCAACCGGCCAGTCGCTTGTTTGGTCAGTGTGAAAGCACCGGTCACGCCACCGGCCAGCACCAGGTCAGCGGCGGTGGTGTTCGTGACTGACAGATTCGTCAACAGTTGCAGCGGCGCCGTGATGACGTCATTCAATCCGCCCAGCTTGTTGATCCAGGCGTTGCCGTTTGTGGCGGCGAAGCGAAGCGCGGCCGCGCCCGCAGCTTGAAGCGTGAATGAATGGGTGGCGTCCGTGTCCCCGACCCACACCCCGCCGAGCGTGATGGACATGTCGGTCTCCACGGTTTGATCGCTGGTCAAGTTGTTGTTGAAGAACGCGGTCGCACTGGGCCCGAGCGGCATCGTTCCGGAACTCCAGTTCGCAGAGTTGGTCCACACCTGCGTGCCACCACCGGTGGGCAGCCACGTTCCCGTCCCCGGCATCGTCACCAGCAAGGTGTATTGACCAAGGCTGGCGTAGTCGCTGTAGCCCGTGCTTGTCGGACTGCCTGAGCCGATGCCTTCCACCGACACAAAATAATTTCCGGTCGGCAGGATAAGCGAAATCGTCACCGGCAAGACCCCGGTGGTGGCGTTGTCCGCAACGTTTGAGGAGATGATCAGCGAGCCGTTGCCATCATAAAGCGCAAGTTGAATCCGGAGGTTCGGCCCGCGTGGGGCGGGCGTGCAAGTGATGGTAGTGCGTCCGGCTCCCGCCGTGAACGAGAAATAATCCACATCCGCACTGCTGCTGATGATCCCCCAACAGAACGGTCGCACTCCGGTCAGCGGCGCCGCCCCGCCAGTGGAGTTGGCATAATCGTCCGGCATATTGATCGCTCCATAAATGAGCATCTTTGCGAGATCGTCCTCCGAGTTGTTGGCGTTCGAATACTCGCCGCGGCTCCATTGCACGATGGGCCGGTCGTATCCCACCCCCATGATCGGCGCCCAGTTGCCGTGCCCGGTGTAGTAATCGGCTCCTGTGGTCAACCCGTCGTGGAACAATCCCAGAGTGTGCCCCGCTTCGTGACTGCACGCCTCTGCGATGCTCTTCTCGCTATCCGTCAAATTCTTGGGGAAAACCCAGCACGGATTGTCGGTGGCATCATCAAAGGAATAAAGATTGGCGACGCCGCCCGCAGAAGATTCAAACCAATCGTCATAGGCTCCGCCGATCACCACCCGCACGCCATACCGGCCTGAGCCGGTGTTTTTCAACGCGTTCACGCCCGGGTCCTCGGTGGTAACGTCCACATCATATTGCAGGAAATCCTCGGCCACGCGCGCCCAGATGTATTGGATGGCTTGACGTTCGGCGTTGCCGAAAGAAAACAAGGTGCCGTCGGTGTCATACGGCCGTGCCATCGGCACGTTGTCATCACCCCATGACGTGGTGCTCGCATCATGCCCGTCGAAATCCAGGTAAATAATGCGGCTGGCGCCAGGCCGGCTGTGCAGCTTGAACGTCTGGTTGAGCTGATACAACGGATTGAGCGGCGGGGTGTTCGTGGACTCACCCACCGGTCCTAGTTGTGGCGGACCAAATTCGCAGACGTAGAACAATCGCCCCTGCCGGTCCAACCAGAGGGTCTTGTCTCGTTGAATCAGGCTTCGCAGTTCCGTTTCCTGCATCCCATGAAACGCAGCGACGTCGCGGACGCGACTGCCGAGCGTTTGCATGGCCTCCTCACCCCGCATGCCCCGAACCAGAGGCGCGTCCGCGAAGGGCGGGCGCTTGCCTTGGGCAAACGCGGGAAGCAGTTGAAGAATCAACCCGGCCAGGCAAAACAGGATTCCGAGTTGGCGACGGTGAACAATCAATCGGGCGGATGACATGCGAATGCCAGTAGGTTTCGCCTAACCGGGCCGGGCGTCAAATCCAGAATTGAATAATTCAACAAATGACCGACAACTGTTGCTTCAGGATGGTTCATACGCCCCTCAAGCAGTCTGGCACCGGCCGCAAGAAAATCTCCACTCCAAGGCGGCACGCTTAATCAGCGAAACTATTTGCCGAACGCGGTGTCTATTGCGTAAGGCTGTCTCGACTATGAACAAATCATCCGGTTGCCCGCTGCGGCGTGCTGTCTGTGCGACCCTGCTTGTGCTTCAATCAAGCCAGTCGATAAACGCTCAGACGACGAACGAGGAATTCACAGCCGTGGGCGATTGCATGGTCCGCCTGCTGAATTCGGGCGACGCGACGACCTTTGCGGACGCCGTTGCGCCCCGTTTCTCGGACTGGCAGGCGATCGGCTCAACCAACCTGATCACGAAAGGAGAAGACCCAGTCGCCGAATTCCAGAAACAGTCAGAAAGGATACGAAAGGAAATCGAAAGCAGTGCGCGCCAGGCATTGGAACAAGCGACGGCTCTGGGCGTGGGTGGAACCCGGGTCAAGTACCGGTTGAAAAGCGCGCAGGTAAAATTTGTCGGCAGCACCCGCTACTCCACGCTTCAACCGGAAGGGGAGGAATTAAAATGGGTACCCGAGGTAAAAGTGACCTTGATTGGCGAAGCTTTGGATACCAGCGCCACCAAACTCAACGGTGAGTATTCACTTTCGCTTGGCGGCCAAAGTGGCGGGCTGAGATTTCCATCGGGCTGGCGTTTCAATGGCGGCATCCGCTGGCAATCGTTCCCGGCTGGAGTGGCAGATGACAAAACGTCATTGCAAATGACGTTGTTCAACAAGGCCTCGAGCGACCACAAGCTAAGTCTTGCGGACGATCCCGCGCTGGCGATCACGGGAAACAGCCTGATCAAGTTCCTGCAAACGCGCGACGAAGGGATCCTCACCAACGATTTGATGAAAAGCATGGATGAAATCTGGGCGGGAAATCAAAAGTACGCCGCCAATACCGGGAGACCGCTGCCGCCGCGCGAGGAATTCGAAAAAGGCATGCTGCCCTTCCGGCTGGAAACCATCCAGTCGGCACGCGAGATGTTGACGCAACTCGACCAGGCAGGTGTCACGCTGTCAAATGCGACCGTTCGACTGAAGGACGCGCTCGCAGACAGCATGTATCCCAAAGGAACTGGACTGACTGAGAATCTCGATTGCGGGAAAATCAACTTTGCCTTCGAGGTGACGGCCGGAAATGCGACGCCGGCGGGCAAACCAATAACGGGCGTTTATGTTGTGGCCAGCGGGCACACGATCCGGTCCGAAAAACGATGGACGTTCATGTCGAGATTGCGGTGGCAATCGATGCCGGAGACCGTGCTCGGAGAAAAGGACAAGGCCGAACTTGAATTCGAGAACTATGTGGCCGAGAAACGGGCGCTGCCACCCGGAACTCGGATTCCCGCCGTCGAACTCGTCTCGATCACCGACGGCAAGAAATTGAAACTATCGGAGTTGAAGCAGGAGGCGACGATCTTGGAATTCTGGGCCACATGGTGCGGCCCCTGCCAGGAGCCGATGAAAAAGCTGCAGGCCGCGCACGCGAAACATCCAGAGTGGAAAGGCCGGGTCGCGATTGTGACGGCGAGCATCGATGATAACGCCGACTTGCCGCGCAAGCACCTGGACAAACGCGGTTGGACGAATTCCGTGGCAACCTGGGTCGGGGAGGGAGACTGGCAGGCGGCGACTACGAAAGCCTTTCGCGTCTCCGGCGTGCCGACGTGCTACGTGATCGACAAGGACGGAAAGGTCGCGGCTTCGGGACATCCGGAGAGCATCCAGTATGAGCAGGTCGTAAAAAGATTGTTGAAGTGAAAATCTTTGCGGGGTTCGATTCATTCGCCGGCGCTTTGTAATCAATCACCTCGGAATACCCATACCTCCCGTTTTCGCTTCTCAGGTTGATGGCGTGCGCTAATCTGGATGGCGAAGCTCATGGCTGACGCTGCACCAATGAATCCCATCTTCGCCACTACGCACTGGAGCGTGGTGATGGAAGCGGGACGCAGTGATTCACCGGAAAGCACCGCCGCTCTCGAACGCCTCTGTCAGACGTATTGGTATCCGCTCTACGCCTTCGTGCGCCGCCAGGGACACGAAGTCCACGATGCGCAGGATCTGGCCCAGGGTTTCTTCGAACTGTTTCTCGCCAAGCATTACCTCAAGGACGTGGACCGCGACAAAGGGCGTTTCCGTTCCTTTCTGCTCGCCTCGCTGAAACATTTTCTCGCCAACGAATGGAAGAAGGCCAATCGCCAGAAGCGCGGCGGCCTGGTGGAAACCGTTTCCTTCGACGCGTCGGACGCTGAGGAACGCTACCAACTTGAACCCGCGGACGAATCCTCGGCCGAACTCATCTACGACCGGCGTTGGGCGCGGGCGGTGCTGGATTCCGTGATGGCAAAATTGCGCGAGGAATTCACGCACCTTGGAAAAGGCGACCGCTTCGAGCCGTTGAGCCGTTTCATCTTCCAGGAGCCGCAGCCCGGCGAATATCCGCGGCTGGCGGCGCAATGGAAGGTCACCGAAAGCGGCGTGCGCTCCAGTGTCCAGCGCATCCGAGAACGGTACGCCGCCCTATTCCGCGCCGAGATCGCCAACACGGTGAGCGACCCGCGGGATGTGGATGGCGAGATCGCCCATCTCATCAAGGCGCTGGGACAGTGAGACGGCGCGCGCGAAATGTTTCTGTAATCGGTGGGCCATTCTGGATTCATGGACAGCCAGCGAACATGCACTGACTGCGGCGCGCCGCTACGGGCCGATGACAATCAGCCCGTGTGCGCCGCGTGCATCTTCCGTCGACTCGCGAACATCGGTTCGCCTGTCGGCCCACCAGAAGTCGCTTCTGAATCTTCCACCCCGGGCGAACACGGCACGGATTTTCTTTCCGAGTACGAACTGCTCGGCGAAATCGGTCGCGGCGGCATGGGTGTCATCTACAAGGCGCACCAAGCGCGGTTGAATCGCATCGTTGCGCTCAAGGTCATCCATGCGGCGAGCGCGAGCGGTGAAGCGGCACGGCGGCGTTTTCAATCCGAGGTTGAAGTTGCCGCGCGGCTCAATCATCCGAACATTGCACCCATCTTCGATACCGGTGTGATGGATGGTTGTCCGTGCTTCAGCATGGAGTATTTCTCCGGCGGCACGCTCGCGGATCAGCTTCATGAATTCATGAACCGACCGGAGACTGGCGTCCGGTTGCTGGTGAAAGTGACGCGGGCTATTTCCTTCGCGCATCAACACGGCGTGCTGCATCGCGATCTCAAGCCCGCCAACATCCTGCTCGATGAAGCCGGTGAGCCGCACGTCGCGGATTTTGGCCTCGCCAAGGAACTTGACTCAGACAGCGACCTCACGCGCAGTGGGGCCGTCATCGGCTCGCCGAATTACATGTCGCCCGAGCAGGCGGCTGGAAAATCGAAGGCCCTCACCGTCGCCACGGATATCTACAGCCTCGGCGTGATTCTCTACCAGATGCTCGTGGGGCGCACGCCGTTCTCGGCGGACACAGCGTTGGAGACGATGCGGCTCGTGGTCGAAAACGAACCGCAACGGCCCAGCACCATCATCGCGCGAGCCGATCGCGATCTGGAAACCATCTGTCTGAAGTGCCTCGAGAAGGAGCCCGCGCGGCGTTATCGGACGGCGGAAGAACTCGCTGATGACCTCGAACGTTGGTCGCGACACGAACCCATTCATGCGCGGCCAACGACCGGCATCGAGCGGTTGCAGAAATGGGCGCACCGGCGTCCGGCACTCGCGGCGCTGAGTGCGCTGGTGATTCTCGCGGTTGTGTTCGGAATGGCCGGCATTCTCTGGCAATGGCGCAACGCAGAACTGGCGCGCCAGAACGAAACCCGCCAGTTGCGTCGCGCCGAGGCGACGCTCACCCGCCTCGAACTGGACAAGGCCGACAGTGCCTTTCTGGAGAATGATTCCCGACTGGCGATCAGTTACCTCACCCGGGTTTTGAAGCGCGATCCCGCGAACGTCGTGGCCGGTTCACGCTTGATGTCCGTGATGGAACGCCGGCCGTTCGCCCTGCCGGTCGGACAACCCACCAACTTTCCGACCTCGCTGTTATCATTCCACCTCAGCCCGGACGGCTCGCGGGCCGTGGTGGGGCTCGCTCCGGCGGCAGCGACAGTGTGTGATGTGACCAACGGCTTGAAATCCCTGTGGCAATTTGAGTTACCGGGCCAACTGCGGCTGGGGGTTTTCAGTCGTGATAACCGTCGCCTGTTCACACTCACCCAGGAGGGCCACGTGCAACTTTGGGATCTGACTGCGCAACGATTATTGCATGAGTTGATCGCCGATCCACCCTCGCCGTTGACCGGGCAACAAAATCCCGAACGGGTGTTGCTGGCGGAATTCAGCGCCGATGATCAGACGGCAACGACCTTTTCGCCGGGCACGGGTCTGCGGCAATGGAATATCCGCAACACCAGCGTGGCTGCGCCAGACTTCACCAACAATGCCATCAATCCCGTGGCCATGAACGCGGGTGGCCAATGGTTCGCTACGGGCGGAAACGGCGGCAAGCTCAGTTTGTGGCACGCGGGCACCAACATTGTTTCGACCAACCTGAGCCTGGCGCGCGGCGTCACCTCAGTGGCGTTCGACGCCAAAGGCGAAACCCTTGCTGCCGGTGATCAAGGTGGCGCGGTGCAGTTGTTCGATCTGATAGCAGGCCGACAGTTACTCTCGATCAAGGTCCATTCCAACACGGTCGAACGACTTTGCTTCTCGCCGGATGGCAACGTCCTGGTCACTGCCACGAGCGACGCCATGTTGCGCTTCTGGAATCTCTCCGCCGGCAAAGCCATCGGCGAGCCCGTGCAATTGAACAGTCGCGTGATGGAAATGGAATTCAGCCCGGACAGCAAATTGCTCATGGCTCGGTCAGATGAAAACGTCGCCTGGGTTTATCAAGCCGCAACCGCGCGCCGGCATCTCGAACCCATCTGGGAGGGCGGCGCCATCCCGAACGCGCATTTCACCACCGACAGTCAACGCCTCATGGTAAGCAGCCGGGCCTTTGTCGTCCGCACGTGGGATATCCGCGGCGGCTACGATGCGATGCGCACGCTGCCGCACGACAAAGTTGCGGTGCTTGCGCTCAGTCCGGACGGCAAGACCCTGGCCTCTGGTGGCGAAAAATCCATCTGCCTCTGGAATCTCGCGGGCGGCGCGCGACCCGAAGTGCAGTTGCCGGTTGACTCGCCGGTGTCGCAACTGGCTTTCTCGCCCGACGGAAGCCGGTTGGTCGCCAATCATGGAAATGCCGGGTTGCTGGCCTGGAGTGTAAAAGATTTTCGGCTACTGAGCGCCTACAAAATTCCCGGACTCGTGGCGTGGGAGTTTCAGGGAACGTCCGGAGGCCAGATCATTCTGGCCACGACGAACGGCAGCATCAGTCGCTGCAACCTGGACTCGGCTGATCCGATTGCGGAAATCTCCCAAATCGGCACCGCCATTCAACTCGCGGAGTTCAATCATGACAGAACGACTCTGGCACTCAAGCCGCCGACCGGCCTGTCCGCGCTGTATGACGTGGCGACGGGCCGGAAGATCGGCGGCCTGGATTTCCGCATCGGCCTGTTGCGGATTGCGAACTTCAGTTCGGATGGCCGGCTCGGAGTTTCGCCTTCCATGGAGGGCGCGGCACGCGTGTGGGACGCAAAAACTGGCAAAGTGCGGTTGTCCTCGCTCCGCCACAAGGGCGTAATCGCCCACGCCGTTTTCAGTCCGAATGGAAAACTGGTCGCCACCGCATCGCGCGACAACGAAGCGCGAATCTGGTACGCGCAAACGGGTCGCCTGGTCGCCCCACCGTTGGTACATCGCGCGGCGGTCCATCAAGTGCGCTTCAGTGCTGACAGCAAACGCCTCGTCACTGTGGCGCGCGACGCGACGATGCGCCTTTGGGATGTGGAATCCGGTCAACCGCTGACTGACGTTTTACCGTGCCCACGCTTCACGAGTGACGAAGCGCTTCTGCTCTCCGACAACGGAGAGACTTTGATCACGGCGGGTTTCGACAACTCGATCCAAATCTGGCGCGTGCCGGTGTCGCCCGGCCCCGTGCCGACCTGGCTGATCGAGATGGCCGATGCCCTCGCAGGTTTCCGGCAGGATGATGAAGGCCTGGCCGAAGCCATTCCCGTGGAAAAATTGCACGCGCTGATCCGTCAGACCCACTCCAGCACCGCCACCGACGACTTCACTCGTTGGGCCCAACAGGTCTTCGAGCTGAACAGGAGTAAACAGAGATAACAAAGAGAGAATTCAGAATCTCTGTTCTCTCCGTTCTCTCCTGTTAAACTTCGGCCTCCCTCCTGTTGAATTCCCTTTGTTCGCTCCTGTTGAAAAAATCTTCAAATTCCCTGAGACAGCGGGCGGGGAATGTTTCTGGAAGCGTTGGACACCCAGAATCAATGGGTCTGAAACGCTTATGAATACTCGTAGCTCCACGCCGGTTGGCTTCACCGCCAAAATCCTTCTCACCTTTACCCTTTGCGCGGCGGCGTTTGCCCCAGCCGCGCGCGCACAGTTGGTGGCCGATGGCGCATCTGCCACGCTCAACAACGTCACCAACTCGATCAACGGCAACGTAGTCGTAGGCACCAATGGCGCCTTTACCCAGCTCACGCTCACTAATGGCGCATTGCTCACCAACGCGTTCGACAGTTTCATCGGTCTCAATTCGACCGCCAAGTCCAACACCGTCTGGGTAACCGGAGCAGGCACGCGGTGGCGCATGGGACGCGATCTCTTTGTTGGCACCAACGGCGCGTTCAACCGTTTGGTGATCAGCAACGGCGCGTCAACGACCTGTCGTGTCGGGGTCATCGGCTGGGAGCCAACCGCCAGCAGCAATGTGGTGATGGTGACCGGCACGAACTCGAGCTTGACCAGCACAATTAATTCTTACGTCGGTATCGGCGGCTCCGGGAATCAGTTGCAGATCAGCGCCGGCGCCCAGGTGACGAATGTCAGCTTCGCCCAGATTGGCAACAACTCCAGCAACAACCTGGTGGTGGTGACGGGGCCGGGCTCGCGTTGGGTCAACAACTCGATCACCGTGGGCCTCGCCCGCAGTGGAAACCATCTGGTGGTCAGCAACGGCGCCACGGCGAGCAGCGCCACGGACGTGAACGTGTCTTGGTGGACGTATCCGGCCACCTCCACGAACAACCGCGTGACAGTGGATGGCGGCAGTCTGCTGGTCACCAACAGCGCCGGGAGCGGCAAGCTGGAAATCTTCGGCGGCACCACCACGCTCAATGCCGGCCTCATCGCGGCGGACAGGTTGTTGGTCACCAACAGTAGTAACACCCGCTTCGATTTCAACGGCGGCACGCTCATCACCCGGTATGCGAGCATCAACAACGGGAGTCAATTTTCTGCCGGCCAGAACTCCGGCTATCCGGTTGCCACCTGGGTGGTACTCAGCAACGCCACGCCGACCACCATCGTTGGCCAACTCAACATTGGCAGTAACGCCGCCAATGCCTCGCTCATCCTGACCAACGGCGCCACGTTGAGCAGCAGCGGCGGTCAAATTGGCGTTAACTTTGGCAGC
>Ga0315910_10003262_pt1 | contig 13895 bp, 16 predicted proteins | sample EdamamesoilMG_FD_204470 | JGI IMG/M metagenome (GOLD analysis project Ga0315910, IMG submission 204470) | Garden soil microbial communities collected in Santa Monica, California, United States - Edamame soil | ecosystem: Environmental > Terrestrial > Soil > Garden | place: USA: California...
CAGGTCGATGCCGGCAAGTCGCTGGGGGAGATGTCGATGATCGACGGCGAGGCGCGCTTCGCGACCTGCGTCGCGGCCGACGCGGCCGTGGTGGCGGTGCTCGACCGCGAAAACCTCGCGCGCATCATCGTCGAGCAACCCATGCTGGGCGCCAAGATCCTGATGCAGCTGGTGCTGATGCTGTCGCAACGCCTGCGCTCGACCAGCGGGCGCCTGCTGCAGATGATGGACGATCAGTCGCACCGCGCGACTCAAGTGTAATGCTCCCCCGCCTCCGCTCGACGGAGGACGCATGACCCGCGCCCGGATCGCGCTGCTGCTATTGATTGCCGCGGCCGCGGCGGCCTTTTACGCGTTCGACGGACACCAGCTCCTTCGGCCGGAGAATCTTCGAGATGTGTTGGCTCGGGTGCAGGCGCACCACCAGTCCAGTCCGCTGCAGACGGGACTGATTTTCTTTGTCGTCTACGTCGCAGTCACCGGATTGTCCCTGCCGGGCGCAGCGGTAATGACGCTGGTGGGCGGGGCGATCTTCGGCCTGCTGTGGGGCACGGTGATCGTCTCGTTCGCCTCGACCTTCGGCGCCACGCTCGCCTTCCTCGCCGCGCGTTTCCTGCTGCGCGACTGGGTGCAGGCGCGCTTCGGCGAAAAGCTCAAGCCGATCAACGAGGGCATCGCGCGCGAAGGCGCGCTCTACCTGTTCGCGCTGCGCCTGGTGCCGGCCTTTCCATTCTTCGCGGTCAACCTGCTGATGGGGCTGACGCCGATCCGCACTGCCACCTACTTCTGGGTCAGCCAGGTCGGCATGCTGGCGGGTACGGTCGCCTACGTTTACGCAGGCGCAAAATTGGGCGAGTTTCAGTTGTCTGCCGGGTTGTTGGCGGCCTTCGCGGTGGTGGGCTTGCTTCCCTTGATTGCAAAAAAAATACTCGACCTCGTCAAGGCCCGCCGGGTGTACGCGCGGTGGACGAAGCCGGCGCGCTTCGACCGCAACTTGGTGGTGATCGGCGCGGGTTCCGCGGGCCTGGTGTCGGCCTATATCGCGGCGGCGATCAAGGCGAAGGTTACGCTGGTCGAAAAGCACCGCATGGGCGGGGATTGCCTGTACACGGGTTGCGTGCCTTCGAAGGCCTTGTTGCGTTCGGCCAAGTTTGTTTCACAGGCACGGAAGGCCAAAGATCTTGGAATAAGAACCGCAAGCATTGAGTTCGATTTCGCGGACGTGATGGAGCGCGTGCAGCGCGTGATCCGCACCATCGAGCCGCACGATTCCATCGGGCGCTACACGGAGCTGGGCGTTGAATGCGTCCAGGGCGAGGCGAGGATCGTTTCGCCCTGGGAGGTGGAAGTAAGAACTGAGGGTGGCGAGACGCTTCGCCTGACGACGCGTTCCATCGTGATCGCAGCCGGCGCGCGGCCGTTCGTGCCGCCGATCCCCGGCATCGAGCAGATGGACTGCCTCACGTCCGACACGGTATGGGGGCTGCGCGAGCGGCCCGCGCGGCTGCTGGTGCTGGGCGGCGGCCCGATCGGCTCGGAGCTCGCGCAGGCCTTCGCGCGCCTGGGCTCGCAGGTGACCCAAGTGGAGATGCTGCCGCGCATCCTGCCGCGCGAGGACCCCGAGGTTTCCGAGATGCTGCGTGCGCGTTTCGCGGAGGAGGGCATCGCGGTCCTCGCGGGGCACAAGGCAAAGTGGTTCCTGCTGGAAAACGGGCGCAAGACGCTCGTTTGCGAACACGAAGGGCGGGATGTGCGCGTCGAATTCGACACGCTGCTGTGCGCGGTCGGGCGCGTCGCGAATACTGCGGGCTATGGGCTCGAGGAGCTCGGCATCCCGGTGACGAAGGGCCGCACCGTCGAGACCGACGAATTCCTGCGCACCGTCTACCCCAACATCTACGCTTGCGGCGACGTCGCCGGTCCGTACCAGTTCACGCACACAGCCTCGCACCAGGCCTGGTACGCGTCGGTGAACGCGCTGCTCGGCGGCCTGAAGAAGTTCCGCGCCGACTACTCGGTGATCCCCTGGGCAACCTTCACCGACCCGGAGGTCGCGCGCGTCGGCCTGTCCGAGACCGAGGCGAAGGAGCAAGGCATCCCGTACGAGGTCTCGGTCTATGGCATCGACGACCTGGACCGCGCGATCGCCGACGAGGCCGCGCACGGCATGGTAAAGGTGCTGACCGCGCCGGGCAGCGACCGGATCCTCGGCGCCACCATCGTCGGCGAGCACGCCGGCGACCTCGTCGCCGAATACGTCGCCGCGATGCGCCACGGCTTCGGCATGAACAAGATCCTCGGCACCATCCACATCTACCCGACGCTCGCCGAGGCCAACAAGTACGCCGCCGGCGTCTGGAAAAAGGCGCACGCCCCGCAGTGGGCGCTGCGGCTGGCGGAAAGCTTCCACGCCTGGCGGCGCGGGTGAGATGGGCGCCGAACGACTTTCGATCGTCGTCCCGGCGCTGAACGAGGCCGCGGGCATTGCGCGCACGTTGCAGGCGCTCGCGCCGCTGCGCGCGCGTGGGCACGAAGTGATCGTGGTTGACGGCGGCAGCGAGGACGGCACGCGCGAGATCTCCGTGCCATTCGCGGACCGGGTGCTCCTGGCCGCGCGCGGCCGGGCGCGCCAGATGAACGCCGGCGCGGCCGCCGCGACGGGCGATGCGCTGCTGTTCCTGCATGCTGACACGCGCCTGCCTGCCGATGCCGATCGAATGGTTCTTCAGTCGCTCGAAAAAAGCCTCTGGGGACGATTCGACGTGGCGATCGAGGGCCGCTCCGCGCTGCTCCCGGCGATCGCCTATTTCATCAATCTGCGGTCCCGCCTGAGCGGCATCGCCACCGGCGACCAGGCAATCTTCGTCCGCCGCGCTGCGTTCGCCGGATTTCCGGAAATTGCGCTGATGGAAGATGTCGCGTTCAGCAAGGCCATGAAGCGGCGCTCGCCGCCCGCCTGCCTGCGCGCGCAGGCCGCCACCTCGGGCCGGCGCTGGGAGCGCGGCGGGGTGCTGCGTACCGTGCTGCTGATGTGGCGCCTGCGCCTTGCCTATTTCCTCGGCGCTTCTCCCGATGAGCTCGCGCGGCGCTACGCCGGCAGGACCTGACCGGGTTCTCATCGTCTTCGCGCGGGCGCCCGAGCCCGGGCGCGTGAAGACGCGCCTTGCGCCGTTGCTGGGTGAGCGGGGCGCCGCCCGGTTGTACGCACGGATGCTGGAGCAGACGTTGCGGACGGCGTCTGCGGCAGGGGTCGGCCGCGTGGAGCTTTATTGCGCGGGGGGGATCAGAAGTCCGTATTTCAGGGATATTCAGGAACGCTTCAGCGTCCGCCTTCGGTCCCAGGGGCGAGGCGACCTCGGCGAGCGAATGTACCGCGCGCTGCGCCGCCATCCCGGGGCTGTCCTGATTGGCAGCGATTGCCCGGCGCTGCGCTCCACCGACCTGCGCGCTGCGGTCCGCGAGCTGCATGCGGGCGTCCACGCCGTGCTTTCGCCAGCCGAGGACGGCGGCTATGCGCTCATCGGTTTGCGCCGCGCCGCGCGCAGCGTCTTCGACGGGGTCGCCTGGGGCGGTCCGGAAGTGCTGGGCCAGACGCGCGCGCGGCTGCGGCGCCTGGGGTGGCGCTGGCGGGAGTTGCGCACGGTGTGGGACGTTGACCGTCCCGAGGACGTGGCGCGCCTGCGCCGGTCCGGCCTGCTTACTGGAGCGCGCCGGCCTTTTGCAAAAGCGCGTAGACGCGCTCGGCCATGAGCCGGTAGCCCTTCGCGTTCGGGTGCACCTGGTCGGCCTTGAGACTGGCGTCCCGGAGAATCTTGCCGAGCACGTCGCCTTCATAGGGAATGCGGAATTCCTTCGCGATCTCGGCGTAGAAGGCGGCCGCGCTGACCGTGAGACCCGGTTCCGGCGTGCCGATCAGCAGCACTTCGATGCCGCGCGCCTTGGCCAGCCGGATCATCGCGCGCAGGTTGTCGGCCGCCTTTGCCTTCGGCAGCCGCTGCAGGAAGTCATTGCCGCCGTGGCACAGCAGCAGCAGGCGCGGGCGGTGCTCGTCGAGCGCCGCGGGCAGTCGAGCGAGCCCCGCTTCGCTCACTTCACCGGGCACGCCTTCGCGCACAACGCGCCGGCCGGCCAATTTCTCCAGCTGCGCCGGATAGCTTTCGCTTTCATTCGCCCCGGTGCCGTAGGTCAGGCTATCGCCGAAGGCGAGCAGCACGGCGTCGGCCGCGAGCGGCGGCAATTTCGCTTGCTGACTGCAACCTGACGCGAGCAACAATGCGGCAAGTAGCAGCGCCGCGAAAAGCGCCCTGAGTTGGGGCGGGCGCGCGGGGTTCGGCAGGCGCAACTCCATGAGTCCCATGCTACACTCGCCCGCGAGGAGAAGTTCGCCCCGATCGGCGCAATGCCGGGGCAGAAAAAGGGACCGGAGGAGGCGCATGGCGATCAAAATCAAAAGCCAGCAGGACTGGTGGGCGGGATGGATGTTCATCGCCTTCGGCGTGTTCTTCATCGTGGTGGCGATGGGCACGCCCGAATTCATCAATAAAATCTTCGGCGGCGCCAAGCTGATCCCGGGCTACCAGCTGGGCAGCTCGGTGCGCATGGGGCCGGCCTACTTCCCGGTCGTGCTGGGCGGCATGCTCGCGGTTCTCGGCCTGCTGGTGCTGTTCGACTCGATCGTCGAGGAAGGCCCGAAGGTCGCGAAGTTCCATTTCCGGCCGCTGCTGTTCATCGCCGTCTCCAGCCTCGCGTTCGCCTACCTGCTCAAGCCGCTCGGCCTGGCGCTCGCCTCGGTGATCCTGGTCTTCATCAGCGCTTACGGCGGACATGAATTCAAGATCAAGGAAGTCGCCATCATGTCGGTGGTGCTGGTGATCTTCTCGGTGCTGGTGTTTGTGAAGGGGCTCTCGCTGCCCTTCCCGGTCTGCCCCAGCTTCATCGAAATCTGTCCGATCCGGTAGCCGGAAGAAACGGGGCCCCCAATGGAAGGCATGTTCGGCAACCTCGCGATCGGCTTCGCCGAGGTCTTCAAGCTGCAGGCGGTCACGGTGGCGGGCATTGCCATGACGCTGCCGTTCAACATCCTCATGTGCCTGATCGGCTGCCTGCTCGGCACGCTGATCGGCGTGCTGCCCGGCATCGGGCCGGTGGCGACGATCGCGATGCTGCTGCCGGTCACGTTCAACCTGTCTCCGATCGCGGCGCTGATCATGCTCGCCGGCATCTATTACGGCGCGCAGTACGGCGGCTCGACCACGGCGATCCTGGTCAACCTGCCGGGCGAATCGTCTTCCGTGGTGACCTGCCTGGACGGCTACCAGATGGCGCGCCGGGGCCGCGCCGGTCCGGCGCTCGCCACCGCCGCCATCGGCTCTTTTTTCGCCGGTACCGTCGCGACGCTGGTGGTGGCGATGTTCGCGCCGCCGCTCGCCGAAGTGGCGTTGAAATTCGGTCCCGCGGAGTACTTTTCGCTGATGGTGCTGGGCCTCGTGGCGGCGGTCGTGCTCGCGCACGGCTCGCTCATCAAGGCGATCGCGATGGTGATCCTCGGCCTGCTGCTTGGCCTGGTCGGCACCGACGTCAATTCGGGCGTGCTGCGCTTCGCCTTCGGCTTGTCGGAACTCGCCGACGGCATCGGCTTCGTCACCGTGGCGATGGGTATGTTCGGCATCTGCGAGATCATCGCCAACCTGGAGCAGAAGGAAAAGCGCGAGGTCTTCACGAGCAAGGTCGGCAAGCTGATGCCCGGCAAGGAGGACTTCAAGCGCATGGTCGCGCCGATCCTGCGCGGCACGGTGCTCGGATCCTGCCTCGGCATCCTGCCCGGCGGCGGCGCGCTGCTCGCTTCCTTCGGCGCCTACACGCTGGAAAAGAAGGTGTCGAAGTATTCGCACGAATTCGGCAAGGGCGCGATCGAGGGTGTCGCGGCCCCCGAATCGGCCAACAACGCCGGCGCGCAGACTTCCTTCATCCCGCTGCTCACGCTCGGCATCCCGTCCAATGCGGTGATGGCGCTGATGATCGGCGCGATGATGATCCAGGGCATCGCGCCCGGGCCGCAGGTGATGACCGAAAGGCCGCAGCTGTTCTGGGGAATGATCGCCTCGATGTGGGTCGGCAACCTGATGCTGGTGATCCTCAACCTGCCGCTCATCGGCATGTGGATCAAGCTGCTGACGGTGCCCTACCGCTACCTCTACCCGTCCATCCTGCTGTTCATGGCGATTGGCGTGTTCAGCATCTCCAACCAGCCCTTCGACTGCTTCCTGATGGCCTGCTTCGGCCTGCTCGGCTACGTCTGCGTGAAGCTCGGCTGCGAGCCGGCGCCGATGATCCTCGGCTTCATCCTCGGGCCGCTGATGGAGGAAAACCTGCGGCGCGCGATGCTGCTGTCGCGCGGAGACCCGTGGGTGTTCGTGAGCCCGTCCAAGCCGATCAGCATGGGCTTCCTCATCGCCGCGGTGGCCTTGCTCGTGATCATCGCGCTGCCCGCGCTGCGCAAGAAGCGCCAGGAAGTTTTCGTGGAAGAGACCTAGGCATCTTGCGGCGGTTACTGGCCTTTGCCGTTCTCACCGCCCTAGCGGGCGCGGCCTGGCCGCAGGCGTGGCCCTCCAAGCCGCTTCGACTGGTGGTTCCTTATGCCGCGGGCGGCCCCATCGACATTTCGGCGCGCCTGCTGGCGTCCAGGCTGCAGGAGCCGCTCGGGCAGCCGGTTGTCGTGGAGAACCGCCCGGGCGCCGGCGGCAATATCGGCGTCGACCTGATCGCCAAGGGCCCCGCCGACGGCTACGCGCTTGTCATGAGCGCGATCGCCACGCTGGCGATCAATCCCAGCCTCTACCCGAGCCTGCCTTACGATCCGCTCAAGGACCTCAGGCACGTCACGCTGCTGGTGCAGGTGCCCAATGTCCTCATCGTCGCCAACGACGTGCCGGCGACGAGCGTGAGGGAGTTGATCGAGCTTGCGCGCGCGCGTCCCGGCAAGCTCGACTTCGGCTCGGGTTCGACCGGTTCGACCGGTCACCTGGCCGGGGAGATGTTCAAGATGATGACCGGCACCTACATGGTGCATATTCCCTACAAGGGTTCGGCGCCGGCGCTCGCGGACTTGATGGCGGGGCGTGTCCAGCTAATGTTCGACAATCTGGCGAGCGCGCTGCCGAGCGTCAAATCGGAAAAGGTACGCGCACTGGCGGTCACGACGCAGACGCGCTCGGGTTTCCTGCCGCAGCTGCCGACGCTGGAGGAATCCGGGCTGAAGGGATTCGACATGACCACCTGGTGGGGCGTGTCGGCGGCGGCAAAGACGCCGCAGCCGGTGGTGGATCGCCTGTCGGCGGAGATCCTCAAGGCGATGGACGCGCCGGATTTCCGGGAGCGGCTGCGCGCCATGGGTTCGGAACCGCCGGCCATCCGCACGCCGGACCAGTTCGCGGCGTTCGTCGCTGCCGAGCTGAAAACCTATACCGAACTGGTGAAGCGCTCGGGCGCCAAGGCGGACTAAAGCGCCGCGATCGTCTGTACTTCCACCAGGAACTGCTCCTGGACCAGGCGATCGACGATCAGCAGCGTGTTCGGCGGGTACTTGCCGTCCGGAAACATCGTCGGAAATTCCCGCAGGCGCCAGGCCATGAATTTCGGGATGTCCTGCGAGTGCACGAGGTAGGTGGTGAACTGGGCCACGCTGCCCCAGCCCGCGCCCGCGGACTTGAGCGCGGTCTCGATCTGCCGGAACACCCCGGTGCACTGTTCGTCGAAATCGCCGCCCGGGGCGAGCATGCCGGCGATGTAGAGCGTCTGCGCCGCGCCCTTGACGCGCGCCAGGTGGGAATACTGGCCCAGGGGCTTGCCGAGCGCTTCGACGTTCTCGATCTTGATGTCCGCCATGGTCACTTCCCCCGGGATTTCGGCGTGCTGCGTGCCGAGATCTGCGCGCGCACCGTGGCGGCCAGCGCGTTGCGCTCGACCGGTTTGACCAGGTAGGCGTTTGCGCCCGCGCGCATGCAGCGATCCTTGGTCGCCTGGTCCGACAGCACCGATACGATCACCACCGGCGTGGCGACGTTGGGCGAGGCGCGCCGGAGCGCGCGCAGCACTTCGAAGCCGCCGATGCCCGGCATCAGCAGGTCCAGCAGGATCGCGTCGTAGGCGTAGTTTCCCGCGAGGCGCAACGCCTGCTCGCAGGTGCCGGCGAGGGTCACTTCCGCCTTCAGTCCGCTGACCAGGATGCGCGCGATGAGCAGGCGCATCGACTCCTCGTCGTCGACGATCAGCACGCGGTGGCGCGTGACCTTGCCGTTGGCCTGGCTCATGCGGGCAAGCTGCGCGGCATCTGGCGCGCGAGGTCCACGAAATCCTTCGCATTGACGTCGAAATCCGCTTCGGGTTTGACGTCCACCTTCACTTTCGGTCCCTTCTCGCGCGGCCGGCGCACGAACGCCGTGGCCAGGCCGCAGGCCTGCGCCGCGCGCAGGTCGTTCTTGTGCGCGGCCACCATCATGAGCTCGGAGGGCTCGACGCCCAGCATCGCCGCGGCGCCCAGGTAGGCTTCCGGGTCCGGCTTGTAGTGGCGGAACAGCTCCGCCGAAAGCACGGTGTCCCAGGGCAGGCGGCCATGCCTGGCCATGTTGACCAGCAATGCCACATTGCCGTTGGACAGCGTGGCGATCACGTAGCGGCGCTTGAGCAGCGCGAGCCCCCGGCGCGCGTCCGGCCAGGGATCGAGCCGGTGCCAGACGCGGTTGAGGTGGTCGATTTCATCCTCGGTCAGCCCGTCGATGCCGAACCTGGCGAGCAGTTCGTCCAGGATCATGCGATGCAACTGGTCGATGTTCATCCACGGCAGTTCGCCCGCGCGCACGCGCGCCATGGCCGGCTGGTAGCCCGCGCGCCAGGCGTCGGTGAAGGCCTCCCAGTCGGCGGCGATTTTCCTGCGCCGGCCGAGCGCGCGGCATTCGCGCAGGATCGAGCCGCGCCAGTCCACGACCGTGCCGAACACGTCGAATACGAGCGCACGGATCCGGCGGGGCTGGGCGGTCATGGACGGATTCTAACGCCCGCCTGCGGTTCCCCTCGGCCCGCCGGGGTTCCCTTTACTGGAGCTGGATGGTTCCGGACACTGTGATAAGGATGCGCGTGATTCCTGCCTCGATCGCGGGCGAGGGCGCGCTTGCGGACGAGGAAATGCTCCGCGCGGCCGCGAACGGCACCGGATACACCGAGCCGCCGCCCGAAATCTGCAGGTCGCGCATGCGGTGCCCTTTCGCCTTCATGGCCTCGCGCACCAGGCGCGCGCGCTGCTCGAATGCGGCGAGCGCTTCGGGGATGAGGGCGTTCTCCGCCTGCCGACGCGTTTCCGGCGACACCGACAGCGTCATGCCGGCGACGACCAGGCTCGACTGCAGCTTGCCGATGAGTTCGGTGGCCGCGGCGAATTCGGTGGACTCCAGCCGCAGTTCCTGTCGCACGCGCCAGCGCGAGACGCGGTTCTTGTCGTAGATCGGAAACGTCTGGTAAGTGCCGGAGCGCGTGCGGACGGCGCCATAGCCCTTCGCAAGGGCGAGCGCCGCCTGCATCGCCCGATTCACTTCCGCGGACAGTTGCGCGGGGTCCGCGCCTTCGGCCTCCGCGGCCAGCGTCGCGCTGAGCAGGTCGTTCGGCACTTCCCTTTCCGCCTGGGCGTTCAGCGTGACCAGGTTGAACAGGGTCTCCGGCGCCTGCGCAGCAGCGGCAAGCGGGACGAGGAGCAGCGCAATCAGCAGTCGATGCATGGTCATTTCCTTTTCTTGCGCTCGTGGCGCCAGAGCACGTCGCCGCGTTTGCCGGCGCGGTTGAGGGCGCGGCCCAGCACGAACAGCAGGTCGGAGAGCCGGTTCAGGTACTGGCGCGCGCACTCGCCGACCGGCTCGGCACGGCCGAGCGCGACCACGCTGCGCGCGGCACGCCGGCAGACGGTGCGCGCCATGTGGGCGAGCGCGGCGGCGCGCGTGCCGCCCGGCAGGATGAATTCCTTGAGCGGCGGGATGCCCTTGTTATGCGCCGCCAGCAGCGCGTCCAGCTGCGCGACGTGCGCTTCGGTCACCATGACGTGGCCCGGAATGCAAATTTCGCCGCCGAGGTCGAACAGTCCGTGCTGCACCTGCAGCAGCGCCGCGCGCAGCCCGGCGGGCATTTTCTCCGCGAGCAGCACGCCGATGCTCGAATTCAGCTCATCGATGTCTCCCAGCGCCTGGATGCGGGCGGAGTCCTTCGCAACGCGCGTGCCGTCGCCCAGCCCGGTCTCGCCGCCGTCGCCGGTGCGCGTCGCAATCTTCGACAGGCGGTTGCCCATGTCAGCCCAGCAGCAGCGCGAGCGCCAGGATGCCGGGAATCGCCTGGACGAAGAGGATGGCGCGGCTCGCCGTGGCGGCCCCGAACACGCCCGCGACGATCACGCAGGCAAGGAAGAAGACCTTGATCTGCAGGCCGGCGTCGCCCAGCGCGAGTCCCCAGACCAGGCCGGCGGCGAGAAAGCCGTTGTACAGGCCCTGGTTGGCCGCAAGCACCTTCGATGCCGCGGCGAATTCCGGCGTCGAACCGAATACGCGGCGGCCGAACGGCGTATCCCAGAGGAACATTTCCAGCACCAGGAAGTACGCGTGCAGCAGGGCGACGAATCCGATCGCGATATTGGCGGCTGTGGTCATGGGCGTTTCTCCGCGTCCAGTATTGCACGCCAGGCGGCCAGTTTGCGCGCCCTCGACAGCGCGGCGTGCGCCGGGCTGGTGGAGGGCAGCCGCGCGTAGCGCAGCGTTGCGCCGGCTTGCGGGCCGACATGGCGCCGGTAGCAGGCTTCGGCCTTCGCGCCGTTGAAAAACACATGGGTGATCGCACGGTGCGCGCGGAAGAAGGCGGCGAAATCGTTGGCGACTTCCGCGCCGATGCTGGCGTCGAGGCTGCCCTTGCGCACGCAGGATTGCAGCACGTCCCAGAGCGCGACGCGCCTTGCCTTCAAGGCCCGGACGCGCTCTTGGTAGGGACTCGCGCGCCGGATATCGAAAAGCGCCTCCATGAACGTCCAGAACTGGTTCTGCGGATGCGCGTAGTACTGCTTGCGGCGCAGCGATGCCTCGCCCGGCATGCTGCCAAGGACGAGGATCCGGGCGTCCCTGGAGGCAATCGGCCGAAAACTGTGGATACGTGTCTTGGGCAAGCGCAGAATTGTAGGCTTCACCAAAGGAGGAGCCCACCATGGCAAGCATCCGCAAGGCCGACTACTACACGATGAGAGTTTCCCAGCGTCCGGGCGCCGGCGCCAACCTGCTGGCGACGCTGAAGGCGGCCGGCGTCAATCTGCTCGCCTTCACCGGCTTTCCCGCGGACGGCGGCGCGCAGGTGGATTTCATCCCCGAGAACAGCGCCAGGTTCCGGCAGGCGGCGAGGAAGGCCGGCCTGCGCGTCTCCAAGCGCAAGACCGTGTTCCTCGCGCGCGGCGACGACCGCGTCGGTGCGCTCACCGGCATCCTCGGCAAGCTCGCCAAGGCGAAGATCAACCTCGTCTCGCTGAGCGCGGTGACCGCCGGCAAGCGCCGCTACGGCATGGTGTTCTGGGTGAAGAAAAAGGACATCGGCCGCGCCTCGCGCGCCCTCGGCGCGCGCTAGCGGAATTTCTTCAGGACCTGGCTTTCGAGCCTGCCCTTGGCGAGCGTCGTGACGATGCGCTCGCCCTCGGTGACCTGCGCATCGTCGCGCACGACCTCGCCGTGCAGGTTCTGCGTCAGGCTGTAGCCGCGCGCTAGCACGGTCTGGTGATCGAGTCCGGCGAGCACCGCCTCGTGCCTTTCCACGAGGGACTTGAGTCGGGCGAATTCGTGCTTCACGGCGGCAGACAGGCGCGCGGCTAGGTGCTGCAGGTGCTGGCGAGAGTTGCGCAGCCGCTCAGCAGGATGGACCAGCCGGCGCGCGAGCGCGTCCACCGTCTGCATCGCGTTTTCGATCCGGCGCGCGGTTTCCCTGGAAATGCGCACGGCGTTTTCCGCCACGCGCGCGAGAATCGCGTCGCGCGGCGGGCTCACCAGTTCGGCCGCCGCGGTGGGCGTGGGCGCGCGCTCGTCGGCGGCGAAGTCGGCGATGGTGAAATCGGTCTCATGGCCGACGCCCGCCACCACCGGGATGTCGGAAGCGCGGATGGCGCGCGCCAGCGCTTCCTCGTTGAACTGCCACAGGTCCTCGATCGAGCCGCCGCCACGCACCAGCAGCAGCACGTCGCACTCGGCGCGCCGGTTGGCGATCGCCAGCGCCTGCGCGAGCTTCGCGGCGGCGCCGTCGCCCTGCACCGGCGCGGGGTAGACCACCACCGGAATGGCCGGATTGCGCCGGCGCAGCGTGGTGAGCACGTCGCGCAGGGCGGCGGCCGCGAGCGAAGTAACGACGCCGATCTGCTTCGGGTATTCGGGGATCGGGCGCTTGGCATCCGGATCGAACAGGCCCTCCTTCTCCAGCTTCGCCTTCAGCCGCAGGAAGCGCTCGAACAGGGGTCCGAGGCCCGCGCGGCGCATGGACTCGACATTCAGCTGGAAGCGCCCGCGCGGCTCGTACAGCGTGACCAGCGCGCGCGCCTCCACGCGCTGGCCGTCGGCGAGGTCCCAATCCAGATGCGCGGCGCGGCCCTTGAACATCACGCAATCGACCTGCGCGGTTTCGTCCTTGAGGGTGAAATAAAGGTGGCCGGAGGCCGCGGGTCTCAGGTTGGAGACTTCGCCCGAGATCCACTGCAGGGGAAAGCGGCGCTCGAGCAGGTCGCGCGCGCTGCGCAGCAGCTGCGATACGCTCAGGATCGGCGCCTGGCCGGAGGAAAGCTCAAGCTGCATGACGTCGGCGAGACTACACCAATCGGTACACGTACGATCCCCCAGCGCCGGACAAAAAAAGGCCCCCGAAGGGGCCTAGTGTCGCTGGAATAAGGAGTAGGGGAAGGAGCCAGCGACCCATGATTGTCGGGCACGCACGTTACGTTCACGTTAAGGCCGAAATGGTCTACGCCCGGGGGACTCTTTTTCGAACGCGTTGTCAAGCGAGACGCACCTACTAATCCACACCCGCAGCCGCCCGCCTGTCGCTCTTGTCAGAAGTCCGCGCGGACGCCGATTCTTATCCGTAACCGACTGTTTGCATGATGAAAAGAAGTGGTGAAAAATTAATCGCAACCGACTCTGGCGGCGTCACTAGGCTGACGCATTCTCCTGTTCAGGGATAATCCACAAACTTATCCACATCTTTTGTGGATATCGGCTTCCCGGGCGACAATCCACTGTCCAGCGAAGTTGCTGCTTACGTACGGTTTGGCTAAAGTGCGCGCTCGAAAAATGCTTTTTCGATCCAAAGGATAGCCACTTGTTCGCCATCATCCAGGCCGCTGGCTGGCCGATCTACCCGCTGCTGCTGGCTTCGATCATCGCCGTGGCCCTGATCATCGAGCGCTCGGTCTCCCTGCGCGAATCCAAGATCGTCCCTCCCTCCCTGCTGGACCAGGTCATCGCGGTGCACGCGCGCCAGGGCGTCAACACGGACGTGGTGGACAAGCTCGCCAAGGATTCGCCGCTGGGCGAGGTGCTGGCAGCGGGCCTGCGCAACGAGAAGAGTCCGCGCCACGTCATGAAGGAGGCGATCGAAGAGGCGGGCCGTTCCGTGGCGCACAATCTGGAGCGCTTCCTGACCACGCTGGGCACCATCGCCACCGCGTCGCCGCTGCTGGGCCTGTTCGGCACGGTGGTCGGCATGATCGAGATCTTCGGTTCGCAGTCGCCCACGGGCGGCGCGGCCAACCCCGCGCAGCTTGCGCACGGCATCTCGATCGCCCTCTACAACACCGCCTTCGGGATCGCCATCTCGATCCCCTCGCTGATCTTCTACCGCCATGT
>Ga0315910_10003263_pt1 | contig 13893 bp, 13 predicted proteins | sample EdamamesoilMG_FD_204470 | JGI IMG/M metagenome (GOLD analysis project Ga0315910, IMG submission 204470) | Garden soil microbial communities collected in Santa Monica, California, United States - Edamame soil | ecosystem: Environmental > Terrestrial > Soil > Garden | place: USA: California...
GCTCGAGCACTACACGGGCGAGCGCCCGCTGTTCGACCTGTACAACGTCGAACCCGAGATCGAGAAGGCGCTGGCGCGGCGCGTCGACCTGAAATCGGGCGGCACCCTGGTGATCGACCAGACCGAGGCGATGACCACCATCGACGTCAACACCGGCGGCTTCGTCGGCCAGCGCAATTTCGACGACACCGTGTTCAAGACCAACCTGGAAGCCGCGCAGGCGATCGCCCGCCAGCTGCGGCTGCGCAACCTGGGCGGCATCATCGTGGTCGATTTCATCGACATGGATTCCGAGGAGCACCGCGCCGCGGTGCTCGCCGAGTTCAGGCGCGCGCTCGAGCGCGACCGCACGCGCATGACAGTGAGCGGCTTCACCGCGCTCGGCCTGGTCGAAATGACGCGCAAGCGCACGCGCGAATCGCTCGCGCACCTGTTGTGCGAGCCCTGCGCGGCCTGCGGCGGCCGCGGCGAGGTGAAAACCGCGCGCACCGTTTGCTACGAAGTGCTGCGCGAGGTGCTGCGTGAAGCGCGCGCCTTCAACGCGCGCGAATACCGCGTGCTCGCCTCGCAGCCGGTATACGACCTGCTCCAGGAGGAGGAATCGGGTTCCCTGGCCATGCTGTCCGACTTCATCGGCAAGCCCGTTTCGCTGCAGGTCGAAACCAGCTATACACAAGAGCAGTACGACATCGTATTGTTGTGACCATGACCGACATCTGCTTCACGCCGGCGAAAAAGCTCGCCCGGCTCATCCGCAGCCGCAAGCTCTCGGCCACGGAAGTCATGCGCGCCTACATCGCGCAGGTCGAACGCGTCAATCCCAAAGTCAATGCGATCGTGACCTTCCTGCCCGAAGCGGCGCTCTCGGCGGCGAAGAAATTCGACAGGAACTTCAAGGCCAACAGGTCCAGGCCGCTGGCGGGCCTGCCGATCGCCTACAAGGACCTGGTGGCGACCAAGGGGATCCGCACCACGCTCGGATCACTGGTCTACAAGGACCAGGTCCCGCAGGAAGACGCGCTGATCGTGGAGCGCCTCCAGGCGGCGGGTGCGATCACGCTGGGCAAGACCAACACGCCCGAATTCGGCGCCGGCAGCAACACGTTCAACAAGGTGTTTGGCGCGACGCGCAACCCCTACGATCCGGGCAAGACCGCCGGCGGCTCCTCCGGGGGCGCAGGGGCCGCGGTCGCCTGCGGCATGCTGCCCTTTGCCGACGGCTCGGACCTTGCCGCCAGCCTGCGCAATCCCGGCAACTACTGCAACGTGGTGGGTTTCCGTCCGACACCGGGCCGCGTGCCCTCCTACCCGTCGGCCAATGCCTGGGACACGCAGCCGGTGATGGGGCCGATCGCGCGCACCGTGGCGGACACCGCGTTCCTGCTTGCGGCGATGGCGGGCCCCGACCGGCGGGCGCCGACCTCGATCATGGAACCGGGGAAGATCTTTTCTGCCCGTCTTTCGCGTTCCTTCAAGAAGACAAGAGTCGCCTGGAGCAGGGACCTGGGCGGATTGCCCATGGATCCCCGGGTCACAGCCGTGCTGGAGAAGCAGCGCAAGCTATTCGAAGACCTCGGCTGCGTGGTCGAGGACGCCTGCCCTGATTTCACCGGCGCGACCGAAGCATTCGAGACACTGCGCGCGGTCTCCTTCTCGCTGCGCTTCGCGCCGCTGCTGAAGACCCACCGCGCCCTGCTCAAGGACACGGTCATCTGGAACATCGAGCAGGGCCTCGCGCTCGACGGGGCGCGCGTCGGCCGCGCCGAACTGCTGCGCACGGAACTGTTTCACCGGGTGCGCCGTTTCCTGGACAAGTACGAATTCCTGCTCGCGCCGGTTAACCAGCTGCCGCCGTTCCCGGTGGACGAGGAGTACCCCACGGAGATTGCCGGCGTGAAGCTCGGCAACTACCTGGACTGGATGAAGAGCTGCTACTACATCACGATCGCCAGCCATCCGGCGATCTCCGTGCCGGCCGGATTCACGAGCGACGCGAAGCCGCTGCCGGTGGGACTGCAGATCGTCGGCCGCTACCGCGACGACTTCGGCGTGCTGCAGCTCGCGCACGCGTTCGAACAGGAGACCGGCGTATGGCGGCAGCGGCCGCCCATCGCGACCGCCTAGGTCTCGAACTCAGCGCCGCCAGCGGCGAGGCCGCGCGCGCGTTCGACGAAACGGTATGGGCTTACGTGGGCTTTTCCCGCGAGCCCGGGGTTCCCCTCAAGCGCGCGCTGCAGGCCGATCCGGCGATGCCGATGGCGCTGTGCCTGCAGGGCTATTTTTTTCACTTGATGGGATTGCCCAGCCTCGCCGCCAAGGCCCGGGGGGTTTTTGATTCTGTTTCAAGAACAAAAACAAACCCGAGAGAAAAGGCGCATATCGCCGCTCTGGGCGCGTGGTGCGACGGCGAGCTCGAACGTACCTGCGAAATCCTCGACGGCATCCTGGCGGAGCATCCGCGCGACTTCCTCGCGCTGAAACTCGCCAACTACCTCTATTTCTACATGGGCGACGCGGCGAACGTGCGCGACGGCCCGGCGCGCGCGCTCAGGCACTGGGATGAAAAGACGCCCGGCTACAGCCACCTGCTGGCGCTGCACGCCTTCGGCCTCGAAGAATCCGGCGATTACGCCGCTGCCGAGCGCGCCGGCCGGCGCGCGACCGAGCTCGATCCGGGCGATCCCTGGGCGGTGCATTCGGTCGCGCACGTGATGGAAATGCAGGACCGCGCGGCCGACGGCGCGCGCTGGATCGAAACGCTCGCGCCCAACTGGGACACGAAGAACTTTTTCCGCTTCCACCTGTGGTGGCATCTCGCGCTGATGCACTGGGGCGACGGCCGGCCGGAGAAAGCGCTGGCGCTCTACGACTCGCGTGTCTGGGCGGAGGGCTCGAGCGAGAACCTGAGCCTGTGCAACGACATCTCCATGCTGGCGCGCCTGGAGCTGGCTGGCATCGACGTCGGTGCGCGCTGGGACGCGGCAGCGAAGGTGGTGCGCGAGCAGGCGGGCGGCTCGGTGCTCGCCTTCGTCGACGCGCATTACGCCATGACCCTGGGCTCGATGCCGCCGCTGCAGGCCCATGGCACGACGGGGCGGGTGCACGCGACAGTCGGACGCGCGGCATGCGAGGGCGCGGTTGCCTGGCGCGGCAAGGATTACGCGCGCGCGGCCGCGGTGCTTGCCCCGCTGCGCCGGGACCTCTGGAAGATCGGCGGCAGCCACGCCCAGCGCGACCTGTTCAACCTCGTACTGGTTGATTCAGCTCTGAAATCCGGCGATCGGAGGCTGGCGAAAGAAGTGCTCGCCGAACGAGCCATGCTCAGGCCGGGGGGCAGGCTGCCGCGACAATTGACCGCGATCAAGGAATAGCACGCCCCCCGGGCGCGTTAATACTCCGTCAACCACGGAGGAATGACCGATGCGCAAATTGATGGCCGGCGCGCTTTTCGCGCTTTCACTGAGCACCCAGGCAACCGCGGCGATCCAGGAGGAAGCCGTCACCTACAAGGACGGCGACACCGTCATGAAGGGTTTCATCGTCTATGACGACGCGAAAAAGGGCAAGCGCCCGGGCATCGTGGTGGTGCACGAGTGGTGGGGCATCACCGCGCATACCCGCGAGGAGGCGCGCAAGTTTGCCGCGCAGGGCTACACCGCGTTCGTCGCCGACATGTTCGGCGAGGGCAAGACCGCGGACAACCCGACGGACGCGAGCGGCCTCATGAAGGGACTCATGGGCAACCCCGCGGGCATGCAAGCGCGCTTCAATGCGGCGCAGGCCCAGCTCGCCAAGCACGCCACGGTGGATGCGAAAAAAATCGGCGCTTCCGGGTACTGCATGGGCGGCGCAGTGGTGCTCAACATGGCGCGCTCAGGCGCCGACCTCAAGGGCGTCGCCGCGTTCCATGCCAACCTCACGACGCAGAAGCCCGCCGCGGCAGGGTCCGTCAAGGGCATGATCATCGTGCTCAACGGCGCCGACGACCCGTTCGTCAAGCCCGATTCGATCGAGGCCTTCAAGAAGGAGATGGACGGCGCCAAGGTGAACTACAAGTTCATCAACTACCCGGGCGCGGTGCACGCGTTCACCAACCCGGAGGCGACTGCGAAGGGCAAGCAGTTCAACATCCCGCTCGCCTACAACGCCGAGGCCGATAAGCAGTCGAAGGCCGAGGCCGCGAAGTTCTTTCAGGCGGCGTTCAAGTAGCCGGAGCCGCTGCAAAAAAAAAGGCCGCCCGCGGGCGGCCTTTTTGTTATTCGCGAATTTTCAATCAGCGTATACACCGGCCTTCTTGATGATCGGCGCCCACTTGTCGATCTCGGACTTGAGGTGCGCCTGCAGCGCCGCCGAGGTCGCCTTGTCGGCCGGATAGGCGGTCGCGCCCAGGTCGGCGAAGCGCTTGTTGACGTCCGGATCCTTGACCGCCGCCTGCAGCGCCGCCACCAGCTTGTCGATCGCCTCCTTCGGCGTGCCCTTGGGCGCGTACAGCGCGTGCCAGATGCCCACCTCGAAGCCCTTCAGGCCCAGCTCCTGCAACGTCGGCACGTCGGGCAGCGACGGGACGCGCTTGGCGGAGGTGACCGCGTACGCCTTCACCTTGCCCGCCTTGATCTGGTTCGTGGTGTTGGTGGTCTGGTCGCACATGAAGTCGACCGTGCCGCCCAGCAGGTCGTTCATCGCCGGCGCGGTGCCCTTGTACGGCACCGTCAGCACGTCGGTCTGGATCGCGCTCATGAACAGCATGCCGCACAGGTGCGAAGCCGCGCCGATCCCGGCGTTGGCGTAGGTCACCTTTTCCTTGTTGGCCTTGACGTAGGCGAGGAATTCCTTGAAATCCTTGGCCGGAAAGTTCTGCCGCGCGATGAGCGTCATCGGCACGTCGTTGATCAGGCCGATATAGTCGAAATCGCTGAGCGGGTTGAAGCGCAGCTGCCGGTACAGCGCGGGCGTGGTCGCCATGCCGATGTGGTGGATCAGGATGGTGTAGCCGTCGGGCTTGGCGTTCTTGACCGCTTCCGGGGCGAGGATGCCGCCGGCGCTGGGCCGGTTTTCCACGATGACGGTCTGGCCGAGCGGCTTGCCCATCGCCTGCGCGGTGACGCGCGCCACGGTATCGGTCGGGCCACCCGCCGCGTAGGGCACGAGCATGGTGACGTTGCGGTTCGGGTACTGCTGCGCAATCGCAGTGCCGGCCGACAGGGCCGCCGCGACTGCCAAGGCAAATGCGTGTTTCAGCATGGCTCCACTCCTCTTATCTGAATTGCGTGATTATCCCGCACCCCCGACCGCAGCGGTTTGATCCTCGTCAATCCGGCTAGCTGCCCCCGAACTCCGGCTTGCGCTTGCCGATGAATGCGGCCACGGCTTCCTTGTGGTCGGCGGTGGCGTGCGCGAGCGACTGCATGGCGGCGGAGAGCTCGAGCAGCGTGGCGAGCTGGACGTGCTGGCCCTCGCGGATCAGCCGCTTGGTCATGCGCACGGCGTGCGGCGGATTGGCGGCGATGCGCGCGGCCAGCTTGCGCGCTTCGGCCATCAGTTCGGCATCGGGCACGACCTTCGACACCAGGCCGCAGGCGAGCGCTTCGGCCGCGCCCAGCAGGTCGCCGGTGAAGGCCATTTCGCAGGCCTTCGAGTAGCCGACCACGCGCGGCAGCAGCCACGCCCCGCCGTCGCCCGGGATGATGCCCAGCTTCACGAAGCTCTCGGCGAATTTCGCGCTGTCGGCCGCGATGCGCACGTCGCACATGCAGGCGAGGTCGCAGCCGGCGCCGATCGCCGCCCCGTTGACCGCGGCGATGATCGGCACTTCCAGCCGGTCGAAGGCGAGCGGGATGCGCTGGATGCCGAGCTTGTAGTTGCGCCGCGTCTGCGCCGGCAGGCCGCCGCCGAGCCCGCCGCCATCGGCCATCTTCTTCACGTTGCCGCCCGACGAGAACGCCGTGCCGGCGCCGGTCAGGATGGCGGCGCGCACGCTCATATCGGCGTTCATGCGCTCGCAGGCCTGCACCAGCGCGTCGATCATGTCGTTGCCGGAGATGGCATTGCGGATGTCCGGCGCGTTCAGGGTCAGCGTGACGATGGCGCCGTCCTGCGCGTAATCGAGGGGTGCGTCCATGGCGTTTCTCCGGAAAGGTCGCGTCAGCGCAGGCCGAGGCCGCGCGCGATCATGCCACGCAGGATTTCGCGTGTACCGCCGCGGATGCTGAAGGAAGGCGCATTCATCATGGTGCGGGCGAGCACGGCGACGAAGTCGCGCGTCGAGTCCCGGTCGGGCTCCTCGTCGATGAGCTGGCGCGCGATCTCGGGAATCTCCTGCTCCAGCGTGGTGCCCAGGTCCTTGACGAGCGCGGCCTGCTGGGCAGGGTTGGCGCCCGCCTGCAGCATGCCCGCGACCGAGCGCGACAGGCGCCGCAGGGTGGCGATGTGCGCGACGATGCGGCCAAGCGCGATGCAGGCGCGCTCCGAGGGCGCGGGCCCGAGCGCGCGCGTGAGCTCGACCAGCAGCGTGAAGGCCGAGAGGAAGCGTTCCGGACCGGAGCGCTCGAAGGCGAGCTCGCTCGTCACCTGCTGCCAGCCGCCGCCCGCTTCGCCCAGCACGTTCGCGGCGGGCAGGAATACGTCCTGGAACACGACCTCGTTGAAATGATGCTCGCCGGCAAGGTTGTGCACCGGGCGGATCGAGATGCCCTGCGTCGTTTTCAGTTCGACGAGGAACTGCGTGAGGCCGCCGTGGCGATGCTCGCCCGCCTCGCCAGTGCGCGCGAGCAGGATCATGTAATCGGAGCGGTGCGCGTTCGACGTCCACAGCTTGGTGCCGTTGATGCGAAAGCCCCCGTCGACGGCGGCCGCGCGCGTGCGCACCGAGGCGAGGTCGGAGCCCGAATCCGGCTCGCTCATGCCGATGCAGAACGAGCATTCGCCCGCGGCGATGCGCGGCAGGATCGCGCGCTTTTGCTCCTCGGTGCCGACGCGCAGCAGCAGCGGCCCGCTCTGCCGGTCGGCCACCCAGTGGCCGCTCACCGGAGCCCCAGAGGCGAGCATTTCCTCCAGCACCACGTAGCGCTCGAGCGCGCTGCGCTCGTGGCCGCCGTAGCGCCGGGGCCAGGTCATGCCGATCCAGCCGCGCGCGCCCATTTTCCGGCTGAACTCGCGGTCGCTGCCGCCCCAGGAACCGACGCCCTGCGTAATGGCGCGCTCGGGCATGTGTTCGGCGAGGAAGGCGCGCACTTCGGCGCGCAGCACCTCGCCTTGCGCGAAGGGCGGCGGCGGGGCGAACGTCAGGTTGTCGAGGCTCGCCACCTCGCTATCCCGCCGCGGTGATGCCATGCCACAGGCGATCCGCGCCCGCGGCGGCGGCCGCGCCGCCCAGGCGTCCTGCCCACCAGGCTTCGCTGCCGAATTCATCGCGCCAGGACCACAGGCGGCGCGTCGAGTAGTGCAGGCGGTGCTCCTGCGTGAAGCCGATCGCACCGTGCACCTGGTGGGCGATGGCCGCGCAGATGCCCGCGGCTTCTCCCGCGCGAATCTTCGCCGCCGCCACCACGGGCGATTCGAGATCGTGCGCGGCGGCCTCGATGGCCGCTTCGGCCGCGGCGGTTGCCGCCGCCGCCTGCCCGGCAAGCACCGCAAGGTTCTGCTGCACCGCCTGGAAGCGTCCGATCGGCCGGCCGAACTGCACGCGCTCCTGCGCGTACTGAACGGTCATTTCGAGCACGCTTTGCAGTGCGCCCGCCATCTGGGCGCTGCGCATCACCGCGCCCAGCGCGCGCAAGGCGCCTCCGGCAACCGGCGATACGCCCGCCTGCTGCGATTTCACCCCGGCGAAAACCAGATCGTCGCGCGGCTCGCCCGCGACGTTGTGGCCGTTGCTGAATTCCACATCGGCCGCGGCCACGAGCGCGACCAGGTTCTGGCCGTCACTTTGCGCAAGCACCACGATCCGGCCGCATTGGCGTCCCCAGGGAACGCGGGTCGCCGTCCCCTCGATGCGCCAGAGCGCGCCGTCGCGCCGCGCGCGCAGCTGCTCGCCCTCGCGCACCGGCGCGATCGTGAGCGGCCCTTCCGGCACTGAAACGCCGGCACTCGAGAGCAGCCAGCCCGCGAGCATGGTTTCGGCCAGCGGCGCGGGGACCGCATGCCGGCCGGCGCTGATGAGCAGCGACAATGCATCGGCCATTTCCAGGCCGGCGCCGCCGGCGCTCTCGGGAACCAGCGCGGAGGTGTAGCCCGCTTCGGCGAGCGCGCGCCACAGCACCTGCGGAAACTCTCCGCCGTCGGCGCGGCGCAGGGTTTCCACGCTGCAATGCTTCTCGAAGAGGCGCTCAGCCGCCTCGCGGACGAGGCCGCGCGCTTCACTCATGGGATTCGCATGTTCGCATTCATGGCGCGCCCGAGACGATTCGAACGTCCGACCCCTGCCTTCGGAGGGCAGTACTCTATCCAGCTGAGCTACGGGCGCGTTTCTGGCAGCGAGAGTTTCGCGCTAAAATCAACATTTTACCAGCACAGATCCTACGAGGCGTCCGCATGGCCGAGCACGACGAACATTCCTCTTTCATCAAAACGCCCCAGCAACTCATCACGATCGTGCTGCTGGCGTTCGTGGTGCCGATTTTCGGCATCGTGCTGCTGGTGCGGCTGGTGGTCGACCGGCCGCACGCGGATCCCTCGGCGCTGACGCCGGCGGCGGTGAGCGCGCGCATCCAGCCGGTCGGCACGGTCGAAATCGGCGCCGCCGGCGCCGCCGCGGCGAAATCGAGCGATGAGATCGTCAAGGAAGTCTGCGCCGCCTGCCACACGGCCGGCGTCGCCAATGCGCCAAAGTTCGGCGACAAGGCGGCCTGGGCGCCGCGGATCAAGCTGGGGCTGGACGGCATGCTCAAGTCGGTCGTCAACGGCAAGGGCGCGATGCCGCCGCGCGCCGGCACGAGCCTGAGCGACGAGGAACTCGCGCGCACCATCGTTCTCATGGCCAACCAGGCCGGCGGCAACCTGAAAGAGCCGACCGCGGCGAAGAAGTAGATTTTCTGGTTCCGCACCTCACCACCGCGCTGAACGGCCCGCTGCTCGAACTGGAGCAGCGCATCCTCGATGCGAACGCCGCGATCGAGCGCTGGTTCCGGCTGCGCTGGCAGGCGCACGAACCGCCGTTCTACTGCTCGGTGGACCTGCGCAACTCGGGTTTCAAGCTCGCGCCGGTGGACACCAACCTCTTTCCCGGCGGCTTCAACAACCTCTCCGCCGCTTTCATGCCGCTCGCGGTGCAGGCGGCGACCGCGGCGATCGCCAGGATCTGCCCCGAGGCGAAGAACCTGCTGCTGGTGCCCGAGAACCACACGCGCAACAAGTGGTACCTGGAGAATGTCGCGACGCTGGCGGCGATCCTGCGGCAGGCGGGGCTGGAGGTTCGCATAGGCGGTTTGCATGTCGAAGAAAAAACAGAAGTGGAAACGGCAACAGGAAAGAAACTGCTTCTGGAGCCTCTCAAACGCGACGGCGCGCGCCTGGGCGTCGAAGCCTTCGATCCCTGCGCGGTGCTGGTCAACAACGACCTCTCGGCCGGCATTCCCGACATCCTGAAGGGGCTGGACGAGCAGGTGCTGCTGCCGCCATTGCACGCGGGCTGGGCGCTGCGCCGCAAATCGGCGCACTTTGCCGCCTATGACGAGGTGGCCGCCGGGTTCGCGGACCTGCTGCGCATCGATCCCTGGCTGCTGAATCCCTACCACGCGCACTGCGGCGAAATCGATTTCCAGGCGCGCGCCGGCGAGGAATGCCTCGCTTCGAACGTCTCGATGCTGCTGGAAAAGATCCGCGCCAAGTACCTCGAGTACGGCATCCAGGACGCTCCCTATGTCGCGGTCAAGGCCGACGCCGGCACCTACGGCATGGGCGTCATGATGGTGCGCGACGCCGCCGAGGTCCGGGATCTCAACCGCCGGCAGCGCAACAAGATGGCGGTGGTGAAAGAGGGCCTGGCGGTCACCGACGTGATCATCCAGGAAGGCGTGCACACCGTGGAGCGCATCGAGGACAAGGCCGCCGAACCGGTGGTGTACATGCTCGACCGGTTCGTCATCGGCGGCTTCTACCGGGTGCACGGCGCGCGCGCGGCCGACGAAAACCTGAACGCGCCCGGCATGCATTTCGTGCCGCTCGCTTTCGAGCAGTCCTGCACCCTGCCCGACCCGCACGCGAACTGCGACGCCCCGCCCAACCGCTTCTATGCCTATGGCGTGGTGGCGCGCCTCGCGCTCGCCGCCGGCGGGCTTGAGCTGGAGCGCGGCGCGCCGGCATGAGGTCGGCATGAAGCTGCTGTTCGTCCTCGACCCCCTCGACGAGATCAAGGCGTACAAGGACACGAGCGTGGCGATGATGCGCGCGGCGCAGGCGCGCGGCCACCAGGTGCTTGCCTGCGAACAGCGCGACCTGTATGCGCGGGACCGCGTGCATGCGAACGCGGGGCGGCTGTCGCTCGCCGACAACGACGAGGACTGGGTGCGCGCGCACGCCAAGACGCCCGCGCCGCTCGCCTCGTTCGACGCGGTGCTGATGCGCAAGGACCCGCCCTTCGACATGGAGTACCTGACCAGCGTCTGGCTGCTGTCGCAGGCGGAGCGCGAGGGCGCGCGCGTGTTCAACAATCCGGCCGCGGTGCGCGACCACAACGAGAAGCTCGGCATCCTTGAGTTTCCGCAGTTCGTCGCGCCGACGCTGGTGACGCGCGACCCCGAGGCGGTGCACGCCTTCATCGACGAGCAGCGCGACGTGATCCTGAAGCGCCTGGACGGCATGGGCGGGGAGAGCATCTTCCGTGTCCAGCACGGGGACCCGAACCGCTTCGTGATCGTGGAAACCATGACGCAGCAGGGCGGCCGCAGCATCATGGCGCAACGCTACCTGCCGGGGATCAAGGACGGCGACAAGCGAGTCCTGCTGATCGACGGGGTGCCGGTACCGCACGCGCTCGCGAGAATCGCGAAGCCCGGCGAATCGCGCGCCAATCTGGCGACCGGCGGGCGCGGCGTCGCGCAGCCGCTGTCGGCGCAGGATCTCGCGATCGCGCAGGCGGTCGGCCCCGCGCTCGCGGCGCGCGGCCTGCTGCTGGTCGGTCTGGACGTGATCGGCGAGCATCTCACCGAGGTCAACGTCACCAGCCCCACCTGCTTTCGCGAGATCCAGGACCAGACCGGATTTGATGTCGCAGGAATGTTCTTGAATTCCCTGGAACAGAAAGTAAAAGCCACGTCACGATGATCGGCATCCTCATCGTCGCGCACGGCGCCTTTGGCGAGGCGCTGATCCATTCGGCGAGCCACGTGCTCGGCAAGCGCCCCTTGCGCGTGCGCCAGGTCGGCGTCACGGTGCACGACGACCCGGAGGCGATCCTGCCGCAGGCGCGCGACCTGGTGCGCGAGCTCGACGAGGGCGGCGGCGTGCTGGTGCTGACCGACATCTATGGCGCGACGCCCGGCAACATTGCGCTCCGGCTGCTCGTGCCGGGCCGCGTCGAAGGCATCTCCGGGGTCAACCTGCCGATGCTGATCCGCGCGCTGACCTACCGCGAGCAGGCGCTCGGCGTCGTGGTCGAGAAGGCGCTCTCGGGCGGCAGCGAAGGCGTGATACACATGACCACCGACTCCTGCGGCAAGGACCACGAAGGCCGGGATGGCAAGCGCTGAGGCACTGATCGTCAACAAGCTCGGCCTGCACGCGCGCGCCTCGGCCAAGCTCACCCAGGTCGCCAGCAGCTTCCAGTGCGAGGTCTGGCTGTCGCGCAATGGCCGCAGGGTGAACGCCAAGAGCATCATGGGCGTGATGATGCTCGCCGCCGGCAAGGGCGCCTCGGTCACGATCGACGCGCAGGGCGCCGACGCGGACGCGGCGCTGGCCGCCCTTCTGAAACTGATCGCGGACAAGTTCGACGAGGGCGAGTAGCGTGAATTTCGTGCTGCACGGCACCGCGGTATCTGCCGGCATCACGATCGGGCACGCCCACCTCGTGTCCAGCGCGCGCCTGGAGGCGGCGCACTACGAAATCCCCGAGACCGCCGTGCAGGGGGAGATTTTCCGCTTCGACGCCGCGATCGCGCGCGCCAAGCAGGAGCTCGCCGCCCTCGAAGGCCAGATTCCCGAGGGCGCACCGGGCGAGTTCGCCGCCTTCATCAACCTGCACCGCATGATCCTCGAGGATTCGTCGCTGTCGCAGGAACCGAGGGAACTCATCCGCGAGCGACGGACGAATGCCGAATGGGCGCTCGTCCAGCAGATGGAAACGCTGGTCGCGCAGTTCGAGGAGATGGAGGATCCGTACCTGCGCGAGCGGCGCCAGGACATCGAGCAGGTCGTCGAGCGCGTGCTGAAGGCGCTCGCCGGCGCGCAGGGGCAACCCGAACCGCTGCCTTCGGCCGAAGGCAATCTGATCGTGGTGGCGCACGACCTGTCGCCGGCGGACATGATCCTGTTCAAGCGCCACCAGTTCGGCGGCTTCGTCACCGACGTGGGCGGCGTCACCTCGCACACGGCGATCGTCGCGCGCAGCCTCAACATCCCGGCGCTGGTGGGCCTGCACCACGCGCGCCACATGATTCGCGAGAACGACCTGCTGATCGTCGACGGCCTGCAGGGCGTGCTGGTGGTGGACCCGGACCCGGTGGTGCTGAACGAGTACCGCCTGCGCCAGTCGCAGCACCGGCTGGAGCGGCAAAAGCTCAAGCGGCTGAAAACGACGCCGTCGGCGACCCTCGACGGCACGCCGATCGAATTGTTCGCCAACATCGAGCTGCCGCAGGACCTGGGCGACGTCCAGGAGTCCGGCGCGCAGGGCGTCGGGCTGTTCCGCACCGAGTTCCTGTTCATGAACCGCAGGGTTCTGCCCGCCGAGGACGAGCAGTTCGAGGCCTACCGCGAAGTGGCGAAGGCGATGGACGGGCGCCCGGTGGTGATCCGGACCCTGGACCTGGGCGCCGACAAGGCCATCGTGGGAGGCGATGCGGTCGAGATGCCGAATCCCGCGCTGGGCCTGCGCGCCATCCGCTATTGCCTCGCCGAACCGCAGCTGTTCCTCGCCCAGCTGCGCGCAATCCTGCGCGCGTCGAAATTCGGCAAGATCAGGATCCTGCTGCCGATGCTCGCGCACGCGCACGAGATCGACCAGTCGCTCGCGATGGTCAAGCAGGCGAAGCAACAGCTCGCGGACAAGGACATTGCCTACGACGAGGCGATCGAGGTCGGCGGCATGATCGAGGTGCCGGCCGCCGCGCTCGCGCTGCCGATGTTCATGCGGCGCCTGGATTTCCTGTCCATCGGCACCAACGACCTGATCCAGTACACGCTCGCGATCGACCGCACCGACGATGCGGTCGCCCATCTCTACGACCCGCTGCACCCGGCGGTGCTGCACCTGATCGCGCACACCATCCAGGCCGCCAACCGCAGCGGTACGCCGGTCGCGGTGTGCGGCGAAATGGCCGGCGAAACCCGGCTCACGCGCCTGCTGCTGGGTTTCGGGCTGCGCAATTTCTCGATGCACGCGCAGCAGCTGCTCGCGATCAAGGAACGCGTGCTGCGCACCAACCTCGCCGAGGCGCAGCTGCTCGCGCAGCGCGTGCTCCGGCAGTCGGATCCCGTCAAGACGCTGGACCTGCTGGCAAAGCTCAACGCCTAGCGCGACTCGCGGCGAGGCCTCGCGGCACGGCCGATGTTCCGCTCCACCAGTTCGAGCATCGCCTGCGCCGGCGCCGACAGCCTGCGCCCCTTGCACTGGACAACCAGGATCCGCCGCGCCAGGCTCGGACTGTCGACCGGCACCGCGGTTAACTCCGGATTGCGGAAATACGCCAATGTCAGCCCGGGGACCAGGCTCACGCCCAGGCCGCTCACGATGAGGGC
>Ga0315910_10003264_pt1 | contig 13889 bp, 10 predicted proteins | sample EdamamesoilMG_FD_204470 | JGI IMG/M metagenome (GOLD analysis project Ga0315910, IMG submission 204470) | Garden soil microbial communities collected in Santa Monica, California, United States - Edamame soil | ecosystem: Environmental > Terrestrial > Soil > Garden | place: USA: California...
GCCCGCACGGCGATCCGCGGCGGTCCCCACGGCTCAGGGCCGCTCTCGCAGGCCCGCTCGAAGCGCTCGAACAAAGTTCGGCCGCACCTCGTTGCGCCCCCTCGCCCTCGGGCTACCCTCGGCCCGTCCCCTGTCCCCCACCAAGGAGGTGGTCATGCGAAGCTTGATTCGAAGCGGTGTCGCACTCGGGTTGGGTCTGGTGCTCGCGCTCCAGGCCTCGGCAGGCACGCGCCAGTTCACGCTGGGCGAGATCCTGTCGGAGACGAAGGCGGTGGTCCACGGCGTGGTCGTGGACCAGTTCAGCCAGTGGGAGGAGTACGACGGCCACAAGATCGTGTTCACGTACTCGACCGTGCGCGTGCACGGCGCGGACTTCCGCGGCATCTCGCCCTCGCGTCACGTCGTCGTGCGCACGGTGGGTGGCAAGGTCGGCGACTACCAGCAGGTGCTGGTCGACGAGGCCTCGTTCCGCCTGGGCGAAGAAGTGATCGTCTTCCTGGGCGTCGAGGACGGCTGGCTGCACCCCTCCGTCGTGGGCTTCCGCCAGGGCAAGTACGGCGTGACGCGCGACGACTCCGGCCGCATCCTCGGCGTGCGCCAGGACGCGGGCCAGCAGCTCGAGCCGTCGCTGGCCGCGCCGGCCCCGCTGATCCCGCTCGCGCGCTTCCTCGAGGACGTGCGCCGCACGCGTCGCAACCTGGCGGAGGGCGACACCTCCGACGTCCACCCCCTCGTCCCCGTGCGCTAGGAAGGAGCCCCACATGAAGAAGCAACTCGTCCTCCTCGGCGCCCTCGGCGTGGCCAGCGTGCTGGGCACGTCGATCTTCGGCTTCGCGCTGATCAGCCCGGCGCGCAAGTGGTTCCAGGGCATCAGCGGCGGTCCCAGCGACCTGCCCGTCATGTTCCTGGTGAACAGCGCGGGCGAGGAGTCCGTCAACAACGCCGACCACGGCGTGACGGCGTGCCGCAACGCCATCGAGGAGTGGGAGAACGAGGTGTCGGCCAACCTGGCCAGCACCGGCACGACCTCCTCCAGCGCGGTCGGGAACGACGGCGTCAACATCGTCTCCTTCAACGACCCCGCCAACATCGTGCGCAACGCGATCGCGGTGACCCTGGTCGGCTTCTACACCTCGAGCCAGACGGAGGTCGTCAACGGCATCTCCTTCGGCCGCTACCAGGACACCGACATCTCCTTCTCGAAGCGCCTGACGTTCACGACGCAGGCCATCGGGAACTGCAGCGGCAGCTACGACATCGAGGCGGTGCAGACGCACGAGGCCGGCCACGCCTTTGGGCTCGGCCACTCGGGGGTCTCGTCGGCCCTGATGGCGCCCTCGGTCGCCGCCTGCACCTTCAAGCGCATCGCCGCGGACGACCACGCCGGCATCAACACGATCTACACGCCGGGCTTCGGCGGCGGCGGCGGCTGCACCGCCACCGAGTCGCGCCTGGGCTCGCTCTCCTGCAGCGCGCCCTCCAGCGGCCCGAACTGCATGGTCGTGAGCGTCACGGTGGTCGACAACTGCGGCAACGGCGTCTCGGGCGCCGGCGTCACCGTGCAGCTCAGCGGTAACAACGGCGACGTCTTGACCGGCACCGCCAGCACCAACGGCAGCGGCGCCGTCAGCTTCGGCCTGCGCTGCCGCGACGCCGCCAGCACGACCTACACGGTCACGGTCACCGGCATCAGCTCCTCCCCGGCGTGGGACTCCAACGACGCGAACAACGCGCCGAACCCCATCGTCTGCAACACGCGCTGAGCGCGCGCGGCCTCCTGCGCGGGCCGGTGGAGCACGGGCTCCACCGGCCCGCCTCCTTCCGGGCCGAGCCGACCGTCGGGCCGCGAAGGAGCACGGTCCCGCGCGAGCCGGTGGCCGCCTGCTCCGCAGCCCCACGCGAGAATGGCCGGCTCCGCCCCTGACCAGTCGCGGGGGCAGCCCATGGGCCACATGGTCGGCGACAACACTCTCCTCTACCGGGCTCTGGACCGGATGGAGGCGAACCTGCTGGCAGAGGCGCTCGAGTCGGCGGGGATCCCCGTGGTCCTGGCGGGGGGTTCGGCGCCTTTCCTGTTCGGTGAGGTCGGAGCGCGCGAGGCCTTCGGCACGGACCTCTGGGTTCCGCTCGGGGACCTCGTGCGCGGACGGCAGGTGATCGTCGACCTGCAGGCCCGCCGTGGACGCCACGGCGCGGGCGATCCATGGACCTGCGCGAGCTGCGGCACGCGCGGCGAGCCGGGCTTCACCCGCTGCTGGAGCTGCGGCGCCGAGCGCGCCGACCCGCGTAGAGGGAGCTCAGGCCATGGGCGTCGAGGGCGCTCACGGAGCCGTCCTGGATGATCGCGGCCACGATCGTGGACGTGAGCGGTCAGGGCGGCTCTTCGTGGCAGAAGTCGAGCGCGTGCATCAGCGAGCTCGTCCTTGAAGCGCGCCAACGGGACTGCAAGCAAGAGGAGCTCACGGACGTCGCGCAGGTCGAAGGCCGGAGCGGTCTGCACGTTCTCGACCTGGAGGCCGGCCCGGCCCAGTCGCCGTCTCACCTCGTCCCCGAGCGAGCCGAGCTCGGCGCGCCCGTGCCAGAAGAGATCGAGATCGCGGGTCGCACGATGGCCGAGGTGGAAGCCGGCCAGGGCGGCGTCACTTCCGCCAGCAGGACGAGCACGCGTTCCTGCAGCGGCGTGAGGCGGCTGCTAGGCAACGCCCTGCTCCTGCCAGGTCGCGAGCAGCCAGCGCCAGAAGTCGCGCGTGCGGCCGAGGTGGCCCTCCACCCGGGGCCAGTCCGCGCGGATCTCGGCCACGGACACGAAAGTGAAGACGTCGTCGGGCTTCGCCTGGCGCATGAGCTTGCCGATGGCGTGGGCGCGCGTCTCCGGGTTCGGGTGGCGCAGGAGCTCGCGGAACTGCTCCAGGGTCATGTCCACGTCCCACAGGAAGTAGGGCCGGCCCCGGGCATCGACCATGCGCTCGGGAGGAGTCCGGTTGAGGGCGGTCACTGGGATGAGGATACCTGGGCCCTCGCAGGCTGTAGCAGCACGGCCCCCAACCGCCGCCCGGCGAGGGACACGGCAGAATGTAGCCAACGAACCCGGGCGCAGGGCCCTCTGGAGGAGGCCCGTCGTGGTTCGCCCCGGAAGTAGGTCCATGAAGCTCCTGCACCCTCGTTCACTACTGACCACGCTCGTCCCGCTCGTCGGGATGCTGGTCCTCCTCGCCGGCTCGAGCGCGGCCCAGCGCGCGCGGCCGGAGCTCGGGTCGCGCACGCTCGGGGGTGGCCTCGGGCTCGCTCCGGGCGATCTCTTCGGGGCCTCGGTGGCCCCGCTGGGCGACTTCGACGGGAATGGCGTGCCCGACCTGGTGGTCACGGCGCCCGGCGACGCAGACCGGGGCGCGATCTGGCTGCTGATGCTCGGCCGCGCGGGCCGGGTGCTCGACGCGCGCAAGATCTCCGACACGCAGGGCGGGTTCACGGGCGACCTGGCGGCCTGCGGCTGCACCTTCGTCTCGGCCGACCGCATCGGCGACGTGGACGGGGACGGCGTGACGGACCTGATCGTCGGCTCGCCGCAGGGCTTCGGCGGGCCGCCCGGGAGCGCGTGGGTGCTCTTCCTGCAGGCCGACGGCACGGTCAAGGGCCACGTGCGCATCGGCCAGGCGAGCGGCGGCTTCGCCGGGACGCCGGAGGAGTACTTCGGCCTGGCCGTCACCGGGCTCGGCGACCTCGACGGCGACGGCACGCCGGACATGGCGGTCGGCGGCGCGAGCAGCGCCTGGATCCTGTTCCTGGAGCCGAGCGGGAACGTGCGCGACCAGCGGCTGCTGCAGCCCGGCGTGAACGGCTTCCCGGTCCTTCCCTACCCCATCTACCTGTTCGGCCTGGCCCTGGACGCGCTCGGCGACTTCGACGGGGACGGGGTCGAGGACCTGGTGCTCACCGGCGACGAGTGGATGTTCGAGGGCCAGATCGGGCACGTGTTCCTCGTGCTCCTGAATGCCGACGGGACGGTGAAGGGCATCCACGACATCGCCTCGACCGACCTCGGGATCTGGCCCGTCGACACCTGCCCGATCTGGTACGGCGACAACTTCTTCGGCCGCGCGGTCGCGGCCCTCGGCGACGTGGACGGCGACGGCGTCGTGGACCTCGGCGTCGGGGCGCCCTATCCCGGCCCGGACGGCTGCTGCACGGACGCCGGCGGGGCCTGGATCCTCGCCCTGCGCACGAACGGCACCGTGCGGCGCCAGCGCGAGATCACGCTGGACTCGCCGCCCTACCACCTGGCGCTGCACCCGCTCGACGCCTTCGGCGCGGCCCTGGCCTCGCCGGGGGATCTCGACGGCGACGGACGCCTCGAGCTGGCGGTCGGAGCCCCACGGAGCCATGGCCTGGCCGACTGCGACCTCGGCCACGTGGACGCGCCGCGGGGCTCGGTGCGGGTGCTGTTCCGCTTGCGCTGAGCGGCCTTCAGCCCTCGCCCATCAGCTCGGCGAGGCGCCTGGCGAAGCCCGCCGGGTCGCGGGGCAGGACGCCCTCGGCGAGCAGCGCCTGGTCGTGCAGGAGCTCGGTCCAGCGCTGGAACTTGGTCTCGTCGGCCTCGGCCAGGGTGCGCAGCTTCTGCACAACCGGGTGGTCGGGGTTGAGCTCGAGCACGCGCTTCTGCTCGGGGACGGCGTGGCCGGCCTCGCGCAGGCGGCGCTCGACGTGGGCCGAGAGGGCGTGGGTCTCGCCGACCAGGCAGGCCGGGGAATCGGTCAGGCGGTCGGTGACGCGCACCTCGCCGACGCGCGCGTCGAGGAGCTTGTGCATGCGGGCGAGGAGCGGGGCGAGCTCCTGCCGGCGCTTCTCGAGGGCGGCCTTGGTCTCGTCGCTCTCGGGCAGCTCGAGCGCGCCCTTGGCGGCCGAGACGAGCGGGGTGCCGTCGAACTCGTGCAGGGCGTCGATGACCCACTCGTCGATCGGGTCGAGCAGGTAGAGCACCTCGTAGCCGCGCTTCCGGAGGGCCTCGATGTGCGGCGAGGCCTGGGCGGTCGCCAGGCTCTCGGCGCCCACGTAGTAGAGCGCCTTCTGCTCGGCCGGCATGCGCGTCTTGTAGTCGGCCAGACCGGTCAGGCCCGCGTTGCGCGAGCTCTCGAAGCGCAGGAGCTTGGCGAGCTGCGGGCGCAGCTCGGGCTCGTGGTAGAAGCCCTCCTTCAGGACGCGCCCGAACTCGCGCCAGAACTCGAGGTAGCGCGTGCGCGTCTCTTTCTTGCCGTCGCGCTCGATCTCGGTCTTCCCTTCTTTGGCGAGCTCCTCGAGCAGGGCCAGCGTCTTCGACACGACCTGCTTGCGGATGAACTTCGTGGTCGCGTCGCGCTGCAGGATCTCGCGCGAGACGTTGAGCGGCAGATCCTCGCTGTCCACCACGCCGCGCACGAAGCGCAGCCACTCCGGCAGGATCTCCTGGGCGTCGTCGAGGATGAACACGCGCTTCACGAAGAGGCGCACGCCGCCCTTGCGCTTCTCCAGGAGGTCGATCGGGGCCTTGGCGGGCAGGAAGAGGAGTCCCGTGAGCTCGTGCGCGCCCTCGACCTTGAAGTGCGTCCAGGCCAGCGGGTCCTGCCAGTCGTGGCTGGTGTGCTTGTAGAGCTCGACGTACTGCTCGCGCGTGATCTCGGCCTTCGGGCGCGTCCACAGGGCCCGCGCGGCGTTGAGCGTCTGCCACTCGCTCTTCTGGGCCTTGCCGTCGTCGCGCTGGACCTCCAGGCGGATCGGCCAGCGCACGTAGTCGGAGTACTTGCGCACGATCTCGCGGATCGGCCACTCGTCGAGGTACTCCTGCGCGTCGTCCTTGAGGTGCAGCGTGACGTCCGTGCCGCGTCCGGCGCGCTCGGCCGGGCGCACCTCGAAGTCGTTCTTGGCCTGGCTCTCCCAGCTCCAGGCCTCGCTCGCGCCGGCGCGGCGCGAGGTGACCGTGACCGTGTCGGCCACGAGGAAGGCCGAGTAGAAGCCGACCCCGAACTGGCCGATCAGGGCCACGTCCTTCTTCTGCTCGGGCGTCAGCGTCTGGAGCAGCTTCTTCGTGCCCGAGCGCGCGATCGTGCCCAGGTTCTCGACCAGCTCCTCGCGCGACATCCCGATCCCGTTGTCGCGGATCGTCAGCGTGCCGGCCTTCTTGTCGGGCACGATCTCGATGCGCAGCTCGGAATCTCCCTCCAACAGGCTCGCGTCCGTCAGGGCCCGCAGGTTGAGCTGGTCGAGCGCGTCGCTCGCGTTCGAGACGAGCTCGCGCAGGAACACCTCGCGGTGGCTGTAGAGCGAGTGGACGACGAGCGCGAGGACCTCGTTGACCTCGGCCTGGAAGGCGTGTTTCTCGGCGGTCGGGCTCATGGCTGTCGTTCGAGCGTGGGTTCGGAGCCCCGTTCGGGGGGCGAACAGGATCGCGACACCGCCCCGGACGTGCAAGGCGGACACCGAACGCCAGGGAGACCCCGGAAGAGAACCCGTCGACGCCTGCGGACCGGCGTCGAGCAGGCTCAGGGGACCGATGGACCGATCTCGAGCTCCAGGGCCTCGGTGAGCCCCAGGGGGACGCGCGCGCGCGGGCGCAGATCGAGCAGCGCGCCCTGCAGGTAGAGCGTCCGTCCGACCAGCGCGAGGTTCGCCGGGAGGAGGACCTCCGTCTCGACCGGACGACCCGGGCCGTGCCACAGGCCGACGGCATTCACCAGCGCGTCGCCCGCGACCAGCAGCTCGCCCGATCCGCCCGCCATGCCGGCGCGCGGAACGCGGCTGCCGCAGGGGAAGCCCGGGTCCGGCCGCGAGCTCAGCCCGAGCAGCGCCAGCGCGCCGGGCGCCTGCGTGCCGAGCGGGTTGTCGAGCCCGAGGCGCACGCTCCCGCCGGGCACGGGCGCGCCCGCCAGCACGGTCAGGCTGCCGGCCGGGTTGATTCCGCAGCCATAGGTCGTGAGGCGCGGGAAGGGCGGCAGCTCGAAGAAGAAGATGCGGCTCTCGCTGGGCGGGAAGTGCGCGAGCGTCGAGCACACGACCTGGCGACCCTCGAGCGCGACGGCCCGTCCGATCGCCTGGCCGCTCGCGGCCGCGAGGCGCGCGCTCTGGACCCAGGTCCCCTGGCTGCGCTCGTAGACCAGCGCGACGCCCAGTCCGAAGCCCATCCCGAGGACCAGCGTGTCGCCCTCGAGCGCCAGGCTCCAGACCGGGCCCGGGATCCGCAGGCGCTCCTGCCACGCTCCGCGCGCGCGCTCCCAGACGAAGGCCGTCGCAGTCGTTCGATCGACCCAGATCGCCGCGAGCGTGTCCCCGTCGAGCGCGAGCACGTGACAGTCCCCGCTCGGGTTGCCGCGGAACTCGGCCGGGACCAGCTCGGCCTCCAGGCTCCAGCCCGCGTCCTGACGCGTGAAGACGTGCACGGCCTGGTCGCCGGAGGATCCGCGCGCGATGAACGCGGCCGTCTCGCCCGAGAGCCCCGTGGGGTAGCAGCAGGCCGCGTAGACCTGCGCGGCCGGCGGGACGAGCAGGCCGTCCTTCGTCCAGCCCGCGCTCTCGCGGCGCCAGGCGCTCACGCTGGCGGCCTGGCCGTCCAGGAAGCTGTGCGTGAGCAGGCGCTCGCCGTCCAGGCTGAGGTACTGGTCCCGGATCTCCGTCTCGAGCGCCCAGCTCCCGAGGACCCAGCGGAACACCCTCGTCATCGCGTACTCGTGGATGGCGCTCGCGTACGACGGGCCGTCGATCTCGACGAAGCCGCCGGCCCAAGGGGCGCTGCTCTGGATCCAGCCCAGACCGTCGCGCTGCCAGAGCATCTGGTGCTCGTACCAGCCGCCGGATCCGCCCGCGGCCAGCCAGTCGCCGTCCAGCTCGAGGCCGTTCACGAACTCGAGGCCGCCCGGCTCGAGACCCGTCTCGATCACGCCGACCTCGTTCAGCACCTGCTGGGGCGCCACGGGGAGCAGAAGACACGGGGCGAGGGCGAGGAAGAGCATGGGTGCGTGCGCCGGCGGACCGCCAGCCTGGTTCAGGGGACGGGCTGGCGAGCCCGAGCGGATCGAGACCGGTCTCGATCGAGGGCGAGAAGGAGCTGGGACATCGACGCCTGGACGCTCCCCCCGAGCCAGGCTACCCCGGCCAGCGAGAAGCGGTCGGATCCTGCGCAAGTGCGCGTCGCTCGCGCGCCCCGCGGCCGAGCACGCCCGGTCCCGGGGCGCACGAGGGGCGTGCTAGGCTCGCCCGGGTCCGCCATGCCGCCCACACACCGAGGCGAGGCCCCCCCCGCCGGGTCGATCGAGCGCGCCGCGAGCCACCTCGGCGACGTGCTCGCGCTCGCCCTCGAGCACGGCCCGTCGGCCGCGGCGCTGGTGGTCTGGGACGGGCGCAGCGAGCTGGCGCGGCTGCTGCGGGGCGCTTACCAGCGCTGCCTGCCGGCGGCGACGTTCCTCGAGTTCGACGCGCTGCCGCCGGCCGAGATCCTGGGCGCCTTCGAGCGCCTGGCCCCGGGCGACCTCGTGGTCCTGATCCAGTCGACGAGCTTCCGCCTGGACGCCTACCGCATCCGGCTCGAGCTCTTCCGGCGCGGGCTGGCGGTGATCGAGCACCCGCACCTCGCGCGCATGAGCGGGCCGGACGTGGCGCTGTACGTCGAGGCCCTGGCCTACGACCCGGGCTACTACCGCGGGACCGGGGCGGCCCTCAAGGAGCGCATCGACCGCGCGCGCACGGCCGTGATCGAGGCCGGCGGTGAGCGCCTGGTGTTCTCGGGCGGCCTCGAGCCCGCCAAGCGCAACGTGGGCGACTACCGCGAGCTCCCCAACCGCGGCGGCCAGTTCCCGATCGGCGAGGTCTTCACCGAGTCGCGCAACCTCGCGGCCGTCGACGGGCGCGTGAAGGTGGCCTTCTTCGGCAACCGGCGCTTCGAGGTCGAGCGCGCCGAGCCGCCGGCCACGCTCGTGGTCGCGCAGGGCCGCGTCACGGACGCGCTCGACGCCTCCCCCGAGCTCGCCGCCGTGCTGGCCGAGATCCGCGCCGACGAGGGCGAGGTGCGCCTGCGCGAGCTCGGCTTCGGCCTGAACCGCGCGCTCTCCCCACGGCGAGTCCTGCGCGACATCGGCACCTTCGAGCGCATGTGCGGCGTGCACCTCTCGCTCGGAGCCAAGCACGCGAGCTACGCCAAGCCCGAGATCGACCGCAGTCGCGCGCGCCACCACGTCGACGTGTTCCTGGACGCGGACGGGGTCTGGCTGGACGGCGAGCGCGTGTTCCAGGATGGCGCCTGGACGCTCACCGGCGGATCCAGCGGGCCCGACGCCCCGGCGCTCGCCTGAGCACGGCGACCCGCGAGGACGGCTGGCGGAACGGCGCCCGGCCGGCGACCCTGGGGGCAGCACATGTCCACCGACCACGCGACGTCCGGGAGCCTGGAGGGCCTCGTCTCGCTCCTGCTCGAGGCGCGCCCGGAGGAGCGCGCGGAGCGGCTCGAGCAGCTCGCTCGCGACGACGCGGAGCTGGCGCGCCGGGTCGGGGCGCGCCTGGCCGTGCTGGGAGAGTTCGGGCTCGACCTCGACGCACCCGCGCGGGCCGCGGCGCTCCCCGAGCGCTTCGGGGCCTTCCAGCGCCTCGGTCGCATCGGCGGCGGCGGCATGGGCGAGGTGTACCTCGCGCGCCACGTCGAGACCGGCGCGCTCGCGGCGCTCAAGCTCGTGCGGCCCGAGCACCTGTGGTTCGGGACGGCGCGGGCACGCTTCCAGCGCGAGACCGAGGCCGGGGCCGAGCTCCGGCACCCCGGGATCGTGCGCGCCCTCGCGGTCGGCGAGGAACGCGGCGTGCCCTTCCTGGCCATGGAATGGGTGGGGGGCGCGTCGCTCGAAGAGGTGCTCGAGTCGTTGCGCGAGCGCCCGCCCGAGGCCCTCGAGGCGCGCGACTTCGAGCGCGCCGTGAGCTCCGCGAGCAGCACGCGTCCGCACGCCGAGGCGGCCAGCGCCGGCGCCTTCCCGGGCCGGAGCCATGCGGAGGTCGTCACGCGCGTCCTGCTGAGGGTGGCCGAGGCCGTGACCTACGCGCACGCGGCCGGAGTGCTGCACCGCGACGTGAAGCCGTCCAACGTGCTCGTCACTCCGGCGGGGCGCGTGCTCCTCTCCGACTTCGGGCTGGCGCTGCCGCGCGGCGCGGACCGCATGACGCGCACGGGGCAGTGGCTCGGTTCCCTGCCCTACGCCGCCCCGGAGCAGATCGACGGCAGCCCGCGCGCCCTGGACGAGCGCGCCGACGTCTACGGCCTCGGAGCGACCCTGTACGAGCTGCTCACGCTGCGCACGCCCTTCCTCGGCGGTCCCGAGAGCGTCGTGCGCCGGCGCATCGCGACCGGGGATCTCGAGCCGCCGCGCCGGCTCAACCCCGCGCTCCCGCGCGAGCTCGAGAAGGTCTGCCTGGGGGCGCTCGATCCGGAGCCCGCGCGCCGCCCGGCGAACTGTCGCGCCCTGGTCGAGGACCTGGAGCGCGCGCTTGCCGGACGACCCGTGAAGCTGGGCACGCTGCCGCGCTGGATCGCCGTGCGGCGCTGGGCCCGGCGCAAGCCACGCCTGGCGCTCGGGCTGTTCACGCTCGGCCTGTTCCTGTCTGGCGCCCTGGCGTTCGCCTGGCGCGAGAGCGCGCTCGCTGCACGCTTGACGCGCCTCGCGGACGCCGAGCTGGTGCGGGGCCTTGTGGAAGAGGCGCGGGCCTTCTGGCCCGCCGCCCCGGATCGGATCGCGGCCATGGACGCCTGGTTGCGACGCGCCGAGGAGCTCCTGGCCCGGAGGGTCGAGCACGAGGCGGCGCGGAGCGAGCTCGAGGCCCGGGCCCTCCCCTACGAGCCCGGGGAGCGCCGGGCGGACCAGGCCAGCGCGCGGACCGAGCTCGCGACCCTGGCCGGCGAGCTCGAACGGCTCGAGGCCTTCGTCGCCAAGGCCAACCGCACCGCTCCGCCTTCGCCACCCGCTCCGGAGGAAGTCCGCCGCCGAACGGCCGAGATCCGCGCACGACTGGCCGGCGACGTGGGTGCCTGGCTCGTCGAGCTGCGCGAGGGCGTCGGGCGATTGCGCACGGCCATGGGCCGCGACCCGCTCCTGTGGGGCAACGATGCCCAGCAGCTCGACGACTTCGAGCGCGTGCTGGCGCGCATCGCGACCGGCCTCGAGACCCGCACCACGTACCGTTTCGCCGACGCGCTCGATGCCTGGCGTCACGACGCCCTGCGGCGCCTGCTCCTCGACGTCGCCGAGCTCCAGGGCCTCGAGCGGCGCGTGCGCGAGCAGCGCGGGAGCACCGCCGAGCTGGCGCGACGCTTCGAGAGCGCCGGACGGGCCGCCTGGGGACGAGCCTGCGCGGAGATCGCCGCCTCGCCCCGCTACGGCGGACTGCAGATCGAGCCCGTGTTCGGGCTCCTGCCCCTGGGCGAGAACCTGGCCTCCGGGCTGTTCGAGTTCCTGCTCGAGGCGAGTGGGACGATGCGCGAGCCGGGCGTGTCCGGAAGCGCCGAGGAGGGTGTCGTGTTCGTGCTCTTGCCCGGCGGGCGGATCGAGATCGGGCAGCCCGAGGAGGAGTCGCCCCCGCTCCCGACCGCCCGACCCGCTCACCAGGTCGAGCTCGCGCCCTTCCTCATGGCGCGCTGCGAGCTCTCCGCGGCCCAGGTCCGGCGCCTGGGAGGATGGCCGAGCGACCGCACTGCGCCCGAGGACGGGCGGCTGCCGGTCGCGCTGGAGTGGGAGAGCGCGCTCGCACTGCTCGAGCGCCACGGCCTGACCCTGCCGACCGAGGCCCAGTGGGAGTTCGCCGCGCGGGCCGGCCGAACCACGCTCGGACCCGCCACGGCCAACGTCTTCGATCGCTCGCGCGCCGCGGCCCTGGCCCGCGAGCGGACGGCGCAGAATGGGACCATCGCCGACTTCGACGACGGGTTCCCGGCGCTGGCCCCGATCGGCAGCCTGGAGCCGAACGCCTTCGGGCTCTGCGATCTGCTCGGGAACCTGTCCGAGTGGTGCCTCGATCCCTTCGTCGGACGCAGCTACGTGACGCTGTTCCCGCGCGAGGGCGACGGGCTGCGCTCGACGATCGTGCCCGCGCCGCTGCGTCCCAGCCGCGGCGGCAGCTATCGCGACGGTCCCCTGGTCTGCTCGGCCCCCTTCCGTCAGTACGAGGCGCCCACGCGCTTGCCCGACGTCATCGGCGTGCGCGCGGTGCGCAACCTCGCGGGCCCCGTGCGCTGACGCCCCCGCTCCGAGGTCACCCGGGCGCGCGCGGATCGAGCTCGGTGGAGAGCCGCGCCAGGGCCCGGGCCACGCGCTTGCGCACGGCCTCGCTCGAGAGGCCGAGCTCCTCGGCCAGGGCGGCGTGGGTCAGGCCGTCGATCTGCGTCCGCCGCAGGAGCTGGCGCTCCTCCGCGCTCAGCGCCGCGAACGCGCGCGCCAGGCGCTCGGCCTCCTCGTGCAGGCGGGCCTCCTGGGTCGGACGGCTCGCGGCGGGCGCCTCCGGATCGCGCTCCAGCGGCTCGGAGCCCGCCTGAGCGCGGCGCTGGGCGCGCCAGTGCCGGGCGCGGTTCTGGAGCTTGTGCTCGGCGGCCTTGCGGAGCCAGCCCTGGAAGTCGGGCTCGCCCTGGTCCTCGAAGCGCGTGGCGCTGCGCAGGACCTCGCGGCAGGTGGATTGCACGATGTCGGAGGCCGACTCCCGGGCGCGGAGGTCCGGCCCCATCTGCCGTCGCACGAAGCGGGTCAATCCCGGGAGGCTGGCCAGCAGCCGTTCCGCGAAGGCGCGCGGGAGGGGGTTCGGATCGCCCACGCAGGACCAGGGTAGGAGCGGAGCTCGGTCACGGGTCGACAAACCCGCCTGGCGCGAGACTTCCGGGCAAAAGCCTGTCCGGAGCGAGCTCGAAGGGGTCTTGCGGGGGAAGAACCACGCCACAGTGACCCCCGAGGCCCCCATGTCGTTCTCCAGGCTCGTCCTCCTCCTGCCGTTCCTCCTGTGCGCCCTGGCCGTGCCACAGCACGCGCAGTGCAACCTGGCCGACAACCTGGACGGGGGGCCCTGCTGCGGGCTGACCCAGGCCACGGTCTCCCATCCCACGACCTTCAGCCAGGGCGCCCTCCAGGTCTGCTGGCAGGACTGCGGCGCGAGCCAGGTCTCGAACCTGACGGCCAAGTGGGTGCTGCTCGCTCCGCCGCCGGGGACGACGATGCCGTGCGGCGAGTTCAGCATGCGCCTCGACCTCTTCGGTCCGGGGAACGTGCTCTTCTGGCGCGGACCGATGCGCCTGCAGTACGCGCGCACCTGGATCGCGGGCAACACGGCCGGCACCGTGCAGCAGGTGTGGCGGTTCCTGGTCAACGGCGACCTCGCGGCCCAGCCCGCGGCCGGGACGCCGTGCGGGTTCACGTGCCTGGCCGCGTTCAACCGCCGGGCGCGCTTCACCGGCTACATCGACCTCGCCGAGGACTGCGTCGTCGGCGGGATCCGCGAGTACGCCTGGATGGTGACGCACGCCTGTGACGCGATCGACCATCACGCGGGCTTCCCGCGCGCCGGCGTGTTCCATCCGAACCGCTCCTACACCTTCGTCGGGCCGGCGGCCGGCTTCGTGCCGGGGCCGATCCAGCCCACCGAGGGCACGCCGTTCTCGCCCTTCGAGAGCGTGCGGGGGCGCGTGCCGACCCCCGCGCCCGTGACGCTCGTCTGCACCTTCGAGGAGCAGGCGGTTCACTCGATCTTCCCGCAGAACCAGCTCTGCTTCTGCGGCGCACCGGGCTCGAACCAGTTCCTGGTGGCCGACGTGCGCATCCAGACCGCCTGCGGCGGGACGATCGCGAACCCGCTGGTCGGTCCGCTGCTCCCCGGCTACGTCTCGATGGGCATCGGCGCCTGGACCAATCCCA